>Ga0210395_10003837_pt1 | contig 11542 bp, 12 predicted proteins | sample IncBWH4OmetaG_FD_150861 | JGI IMG/M metagenome (GOLD analysis project Ga0210395, IMG submission 150861) | Forest soil microbial communities from Barre Woods Harvard Forest LTER site, Petersham, Massachusetts, United States - Inc-BW-H-4-O ...
TCCAAAGCACGTATCGCGCAAATATACTTGCCGGCCTGTGGAGGTCTCCGCCACCAGATTTGCCGCCGCGGAGCTGAAGGCCACATAGCGGCCATCGGAGCTCATGGAAGGCGAATGGCTTTCGTCGCTTGCGTCGGTGCCATCCAATGCGGAGGATATGAGAATGGTGCGCGGTTGGCAGGAAGAATCCGCTCCTTGACAGGTATCGCGAGCGAATATTTGCGCGTGGCCGTTTTGCGAAGCCGTGTACGCCACATAGCGCCCATCCAGGCTGACGGCAGGCGTTTCTTCCGCAACCATCGCGGCGTTTGCACTAGCAGCAGCTCCTCCTGGGCCGGTGATTGTGAACGATAACCCCTTGCTTGTGCCGCCGCCTCCATTACCGGTGCAATTGATCTGGCAGCCCTTAGGTGGAGGTGCTGGAGCGTTGTAGACGGTAACCGTCGCTGTGCCCGCGGTGGCTAGCTGTGCAACGGGAACGGTCACTTGGATTTGTGTGGCCGTGGTGTTCGTTGGCGTAAGAGTCGTCTGCGTTGTCGTGTTCCAAAGTACCTGAGAGCCGCCGGACGGATTTGTCGAGGCAGGATCAGAAAGAAAATTTGTACCCGTGATGGTCATGACCAGAGCGGCGCTGCCTGCTGTGGCAGTGTTGGGGCTGATGCTTGTAACCGTGGGAACGGGGTTGGGAGGAGGAAAGACTTCAAAGGCCACAGGATTGGAAAGGCCGTTGGTTCCCGAGCCGGAGTGCGGTTGGACCGTCTGGACGAAGTGCGTGCCGGGTGTGGTCGTCAGCGCGGCAGGGACCACCGCGGTCACTGAAACAACAGTTCCCGTATCATTCGCCGGAGCGCATACGTTTGCCGCAGTAGTCGTCACAACGCATGTTTTGAGATTTTTCTGGTCCCAAGTCACTGTGGTTTGAACCACAAAGGCGCTGTTTCCCGCACCAGCCGTCAAAGTTATGGTCAGATCCGGTCCGCCAGCGGTAACGTTGGAAGGCGAAATAAACGCCAGGAATACGCCGGTGTTGCCTTGAAACGTGTTGCCGTAATCATTGCATCCCGTTACAGCAAAAATGGCCGCGAACGCGACTGTTATGGCTCTCCAAAACCGCATTATCGAGACTCCTTCGTCGTCACTGATTGCCCCGACTCAGTCGGGTTCAACCGGACTGGTCAAACGGCGGGGAACCCCCGGGTGCCAGTATGCTTTTTGTGTGAGATGCGCAATTCGCGCGGCGCGTTGACCCAGCCTGGCCGGGACCACGCAAACCTTGTCCGGCCCGTGCGGCGCTTCTGACGCCCAACTGCCCTGTACGAACGGGTCCGATCAACCCTACATGCTTAACATTGTCCTCGAAGGCAGGTCAATGCGCAATTCTTCCTTACCCTCCCGAGGAAGCCGTCTGTCCCAGCTTCAGATATTTAGCGGCAAAGGACCCGGAATGGAATGCCAGTTTTGCCAAACCTTGCTTCCGTTTTTGCTTGACAAGAGAGTACCTGGCGTTTATTATATCTACTGGATAACATTGCGCCTTGTCTCTATACCGCCGGCACTTTGTCGGCGTTTTCTCATTCTGGGGGGCCCCCAAGTCAACCTAAGTCCTCTCTTTGCAACACCTGCAAAGCAGATTCCAGGATGCACAACTTTAGTGCTAGTAAGTTATTTAAAATCAACACTTGCAAAACTGCGTGAAAACAAACCACTTTATCCACCTTTAAAATCAACACTTATGCAAAACCCTAGGGGGGGGTCCCAGGCGCAGGGTGTGCTCAAGTCCTCGATCTTGCCGGTGGTCGGCAACTCCAATTTCGAGAATTCCACTTTAGGTTACCCGACCGTCACATTTCGGCTCTGCGCTTTTCTCTTCTTTGCATAGAGCCGCTGGTCCGCGGTCTCGATCAACTCTTGCGCCGTTCGCCCATCGCCGGGATACACAGCTATGCCAATGCTCACGCTAAGGGCTGGCTCTCCTGGGTCATTCCGCATGCCAGCCTCGATGCGCTCCGCTACGTGTTCCGCCATGCGCTGGTCCGAATCAATCAGGACCACTCCAAATTCGTCCCCGCCATGTCGCGCAGCCAGGTCTGTCAGGCGGCATTGTTCTTTCATGACCTCCGCCAGTCGCTTCAGCGCCCTGTTTCCCGCCAGGTGCCCCAGCCGGTCATTGATCCGTTTCAAGTCGTCCAAGTCCAGAAGCAGCACTGTAAAGGACTGGTGGCTGCGCTCGGTGCGGCGCAGTTCGCGCTCGAGCGTGTCCATGAATTCCCGGTAGTTGGCCAGTCCCGTAAGCGCGTCGTGCGTTGCCTGGTAGCGGATTCGTTCTTCCGTTCTCTTTCGCTCCGTGATATCAAGCCCGACCCCGATGCATCCTATAATTTCCCCTCCCGGGCCGCGCAATGGCTCCACATGGATGTCCAGTACGAGGTCTTGCCGCTTGTATTCAAAGCGTGCCGGCTCTCCCCGCAACGCCGTGTAGTGGTGCGTCATCGGCGCCGGGTTCGTCCCCTGGCACTTCAGGTATTCGGCAACCGTCCGCCCCACCAGGTCTCCTGCGTGTATTTCGGAGTGCCGCAAACCAGAACCCCAATTCGACGTGATGCGCAATTCCTTATCCGTCGTCCAGAGAAGCACCGGCATCTGCTCCACGAGAAGCCGCAGCTGTATTTCCGATGCCGTATCTTCCGTTTTCTGCTGCATCGGTCGCCCGCTCTCCAGGATGCCGGTGATCGTTCCCTGCTCATCCCGCAGTATGGTTCGAGTCACGGCTACACGGAGCTTCGAGCCACTCTTGTGCAGCCGCTCGATAGCCTCGCAATCGACCGTTTTCCCCTGACGTGTTGCCTCCGGAACCGCCTGTAACCCTGGAACCTCGCAAGTCGGCAGCAGCGACGCCAACGAAAGGCCCGCAGCTTCGACTGCCGTGTATCCGTACAGACGCTCCGCCCCCCGGCTCCACATCTCAATCGAACCGTCGAGCGCTATCCCGAGGATGGCATCCTCGGCCGACTCCAGAATGGCCGCAAGCACCTGCTTGCATTGCGGGCTGGGCACCATGAAATCCTTGTGTGCTTTCCGAACGGGGAAGGCGTTCAAGTTGTGGGGCTAGGTTTCCCGCAGGCGAGAGGAGGGGCCTGCGACTATTTCAGCAAACAAAGTCGCGTTTACTTCCGGTGCGAGTCAGATTTTACCACCAGGCCCTATCGATGCAAGCTCGCGGCAACGCCCTGTATCGTATTGCACACCTCCCGAGTGCATGGAACCGGTAGGCAATCCCACCGCTGTCCCTTCGATGAAATCTCCTTCTAATTTGCCGACGGATTTGCCTTCGCCGCATCGTTGAGAATCATCGCCAGCCGGACGCCGCCCTCAGCGAGGCGCTTCTCAACCACTGGCCCGGCCTTTTCCTGGTACGCTTCGCCCGCCGTGATGTTCAGATGCAGCAGTCGTTCGCCGATGTTGTTATCGTCCGAGCAACTGTGCACAGGGACATTCGGCTCGATAACGATCTTCGGCATCAGGTTCCCATACACCGCGCTCTCAGCAAAATCGAAGCCTTCCCACGCCCATTCATCGACGTGAATCCCCGCCTTCTGCCATCCCTCGATCTCTGTCGCGTATAGCGCGTCGAGCGTCTCGGCATACTCCGCCGGGTCAGCGCCTTCCGCGTCACGTTCTGGAATCGCCGTATCCCACAGGCTGTGCAAGTTAGGCGAAAACGAATGATTATGCTCATGCGGACCGCGCCGGAAGTATTTTACGGGCACGCAATTTCCACCTTCATCAGCGTTCGTTATGGTGTGCAGCGGTTGGTGCAAATCTCCCACGAAATGAATGATGTAGCGCAGCGCATCCGCGCGCTTTGCCCCATCTGCTTTCGGATCTTTCAAAAGAGCCAGTTGCTCGCTGATCGCGCGCGTCACGCAACCTTCCTGTCCGCAATATTGCTCCAGCGGTGCGTGCTGTGATCCTCGCGGTATATCGATGTAGTGCCACGGCCCATTCTTTCGTTCTCCTCGCACATCGTCCGCCCATGTCGATGCATCCGCCATCGCGTCGCGGCTCGCGCCCCCGCAATAGCGGTTCAATTTCGGATCGATCGGATTCTCCGTCAGCAGCTTCTGCACGAATTGTTTCGCTTCCGGCGTCAAATGCTTCTCCGCGATCAAAGCCACTGTTTGGTGGCCCTTGCATCCCCACGCCTGCGCCGTGGACGGCCAGAAAAGCAATATCACTCCGCACAAAAAGCCCGAATAAACCCCAAACCGTTTCATGTTTAACTCCCGCTCAAGATGTGTGATTTTTCGCGAAAGAGCCCTGATTCTCAAAGTCTTTCTCATTATCAAGGGAAGAGTAGCTGAAAGAAGGTTTCTGCAGGATAAAAAATGCGACACTTCGCAGAAAGCAACATCGCTAGTCACAAGTCGCCAATCACCGCTTCACGCGCTCAACCACCGCCCGATCGGCCGCCAGGATTCCGTGTGATCGCAAATCACGCGCAACGCCGCCGTGATGGGAATCGCCAGCAACAAACCCATTCCGCCCCACACCCAGCCCCAAAAAAGCAGCGCAATCGTAATCGCCACAGCGTTGAGCCGCACACGCCGCCCGACAATCTGCGGCGCAACAAAATTCAGCGCCAGCACGTGAATGCCCGTCAATCCCCCGGCGATCAGCGCGAACTCTCCGAACGTCCTCCATTTTGCCAGCGCGATGATAAACGCCGGCAACCAAGCTAGCACCGCCCCGATGTACGGCACCATGTTCAGCAACCCCGATGCAATCCCCGTGATAATCGGGAAATCCAGTCCGAGAATCCAGAAGAACAAGCTGCTCGCCGCAATCACCATCAACGTCAACAGCGTCATCCCCGCGAGGTAATCTCTCAAAACATCCCGCAAATCCTCCAGCGTCTCCTTCACCCTCGTCCGTTGCGAGGCCGGAAACAGTTGCAGCGTTCCGTGCCATACCTCGTGTTTGCCCGCCAGCATGAAGAACACCAGGAACGGCACAAACGTGATCTCCAGAAACAGCGCATAGAGAGACCCGATCCCGCGGAACAACAGCGTGCGCACAATCGCTGCCTCCGGATGCTCTCCGCCTCCTTGTTGCGGGGCTGTCTCTGGCGCGATCTCCGAAACCTTCCCTTCGATTCCTTTGATCTTTCCTTCCACCGCGCCCGCCGCTTGTTTCAACACCGCGCCGTACCTCGGCCAGTTCGCCGCAAAGTCTTCCGTTCGTGTTGCCAAGCCGTAACCGACCGCAATCAGGACCGCGATCAACACGAGCACCATCACCATGGCGCCCACCGTGCGCGCTATGTGCATTCTCTCCAACAACTCCACCGCGGGATCGAGGAAATAGGCCAGCAGAATCGACAGCAGCACCGTGATCACTACTCCCGCTGCGTAATAAAAGAACAGCAGAATGATCGCCGCGGCGAGCACCCGCAAACTAAACGTCGATCCTGCGATTCGAACGGTGGACGTTGGCGTTTCTATCTCAGGCACGAGGCACTCCGTTCCCCACACGTTAGCATACTCATGCAAATTGGCGCCCTCGCCGCTCGCTTGCGTTTCGTATTTCGAATTGCTCTTTGCAAACACTCCTGATCTCCAGGCGCTATTCAGGTGCCTGTTTACCCAGGCGAACTCCTCGGGCGTCCCTCCCGAGTGTCCATTCGACCCTATGCTAAACTTTTGCATGGTCAGCCCTGCAGGAATTGGCCGCTAGCCACTCATGCCCAAAGAACTTTTCGGAACCGATGGCATTCGCGGCGTTCCCGGCACTCCGCCGCTCGACGACGCCACTCTTTTCGCCACCGGCCGTTCTCTCGCCGCTTATCTGCTTCGCGAGCATTCCGCCGCTCACGTTCTCATCGGCATGGACACCCGCGAATCCGGCCCACATATTGCCGCTCTACTCGCCGCGGGCCTCATGCAAGCCGGTGCGTCCGTAGCCTTTGCGGGTGTCATCACCACTCCCGGCGTAGCCTGCCTGGTCCGCCAGAATGATTTTCAAGCCGGCGTCGTTATTTCCGCCTCGCACAATCCTTACCACGACAACGGCGTGAAACTTTTCTCTCACGCAGGCATGAAGTTCCCCGACTCCGTCGAAGAAACGCTCGAAGCCGACATCTTCAAGCATCGCTCCGATCCACCTCCCAAGGCTCCGCCCATCCTCGTCGCCGACGCCTCTCTCCACGCCGAGTATCTCGATTTTCTCCGCAGCCGCGCCCTTCCCGGCACCGATCTCTCCGGTTTCCGCATCGTTCTGGACTGCGCCAATGGCGCCGCCTACAAACTCGGCCCCGAGCTCTTTCGCACTCTCGGCGCCGATGTCGTCTCCATGGGTGTTTCGCCCGATGGCCGCAACATCAATGCAGGCTGCGGCTCACTTCATCTCGATGGCCTGCAGAAGCGCGTCGTCAGCGAGCGCGCCCGCCTTGGCGTGGCCTTCGATGGCGACGCCGACCGCGCCCTCTTCGTCTGCGAATCAGGAAAAATCGTCAACGGCGATGGCGTTCTCCTGGCCGTCGCGCGTCATCTCAAATCCCAAAACAAGCTCAAAGGCGATCGCGTCGTCGCCACGTCCATGTCCAATCTCGGTCTCGAGCGTGTTCTGGCGCGCGAAGGCATCACGCTTGCTCGCGCTTCGGTCGGCGATCGCTACGTCCTCGAAGAAATGCTTCGCAGTGGCAACGTCATCGGCGGCGAGCAATCCGGCCACGTCATTTTTCTCGAGGACAGCCCCGCCGGCGACGGCCTTCTCACCGCCGTAAAAATCGCCTCACTCGTTTCCATGCACGGCAAAATCGAATCCCTCGTCGAAGGCCTCAAGGACTATCCGCAAGTCATCGTCAACGTAAAAGTAAAATCCAAGCCTCCGCTCGAATCTCTCCCAGAAGTCGCCCGCGCCCTCGCCGAAGCCCAATCCGCCCTCGGCGACAATGGCCGCGTCGTCCTCCGCTATTCCGGCACCGAGCAACTCGCCCGCGTCATGGTCGAAGCCGAACACGACGCCGACGTCCAGCGCTTCAGCCAGTCGCTGGCCAACGCACTCCGCTCCGCCATCGGCGCCTGACGTTTTTCTTCCGAGCCGCGCTTTCTCCATTCAGTGTTTTCTAAAAAAGCCCGCGCAAAAAATCGCGGCGGCTCACTCCAGCCTTCGCCGAAGAAAACCGCCGCTTTTTTGGCGCTGCCTATTGCGGCTTCTGAATAATTCCGTTACCTCTTTGCGGCCTTTACCTCGACAACGTTGCTCTCCGGATACCGGTCGTGATGCCTCACCCACGCCATTCCGTGCGGCAATCCCGCCTCGTCCCGCCCTTTCGGCACGCGGTCCAGAATCATATACATGCCCATGAAGTCTTCCAGCCCGCGCCCATACATCGAATACGTATGAAACACCTCGCCATTCGCGTTCTTGTAGAACACGCTCAGCCCCGGCCGCTCCTCGCTTGGAAACTTGCTCGAGACGTAGTTGTAGACGATCTCTTTCCCCATGTCTTCTTTCGCCACGGAAACTCCAAAATCAAAATTGAACTCGCTCCCGTGCGACGACACCCAAGGAAATTTCCATCCCATTCGCTTCTTGAACTCTTCGACCTTCGCCAATGGTGCTCTCGAAACGATCATCAATCTCACGTCTCTCTGCGCCAGATGGATTCCTAAGTTGTCCAGGTGATCTCCAATCAGAGAGCAGCTCGGGCATCCCTGCTCCCAATCGGGCCCAAACATGAAGTGATAAATCGCGAGCTGGCTCTTCCCGCCAAATAAATCCGCCAAACTTTTGTTCCCGCTCGCCGTTTCAAACACATAGTTCTTGTCGACTTTCACCCATGGCAGCTTCCGTCGCTCTTCCGCAAGCGCATCTCTCTGCCGCGTCAGATTCTTCTCCTTGGCGAGCAGCTCTTTCCGCGCCGCAATCCATTCCGCTTGCGATACCACTTTCGGATTTTCTACTGCGCTTTCATTCATGATCGGCTCTCCTCGCAAAAATGTTTTTCCTCAACCACTCTAACGGTAGGGGAGCTCGCGGCTTCATCCGCCACAAACTCCCGCACCGCTCAGACGCGTTCCGTTTCTTCCGCCAGCTCAATTGCTAGTTGCTGGCCGCCTGCGCTTTCGGCGCCTGCGCCCTCTGCATCATTTCCGTCCGGAATTTGCGCATTACTTCGTTCGACCCCGGGCTGTTCTTTTCCCGCCAGGCCTCCAGGCGCTTGCAATGCTCTTCCATGTTCGCGAAGACCTTTTGGCTCCCGAACATCGTTCTCCACGCCGCAAGCACCGGCTTCACCTGCTCAAACACCATCCATTGCTCTCCGGTGCTTTCGAAAAATAGGTCTTCGTCAACCAACCCGCGGTTCACGATGCTCGCCACCATCTCCCAATAGCCAAGCACCATCCGCATGTACGTGTTTTCCTTGCTTCCCGGAGGACACAGCCGCATGACGTCCTCTCCGGTTTTCACGTGAAAGTTCGCCGCCACCCAGTCCCGCGCCTCCCGCAGCTTAGGCTCCCGCCTCAGCTCGTACAAATGCAGCATAAGATTCACTTGCTCGTGCGTTGCTTCTCCCATGGTTCCTCCTTTTGATTTGTGCTCTCAACGGAATTTTTCGTATTGCCCGGTATGCCCCGGATCGCGCGAAGCTTGTTCGCCAGCACGGCCGTCACTCCGCCGGCCGAAACTGCCGATGCAATCAACATTGCCGTCGTCGCGATGCAAGCAGGGCACATAGATCCTCTAGTTGCTCCACTCTTACTGCCGCTTCAACCCGCTCCCCGCCTTCAGTCCCGCCTGGGCCTCCGCCACCTTCCGCACCCGCTCGTTGATCGACCCCCATCCGCCAGTCACGCCTTTTCGATGATCGTCCTGAATCAATCCCAGCGCCGCGTGATGAAACTTGATCAACGTCCCGCCATCCGTCTCGCTCAGCCGGTACTGCACATTCGAAGCCACCGGGTACGACATGAACAGTGGCCCGGTAATCTCCAGCAGTGTCGGCCGCTTGATCGCCTGCACATTTCCCCAGAAATGCCCGTTCCCGTCGCCCAAATCGCGGAACCACCTCCCGCCCGGCCAGGCCTCCAGCTTCATCGGCATCGGCGTACCGTCCATCACTTGGTTTAGAGGCCCAAGCTGTTCCAGCAACGTTTCAAATGTGACCTCCAGCGATGCCTTCACGTGAATTTCCTGCACAATATTCAGCGTCAAACTATCCAGCCCTACGACTGCTGCTGCCATCGAACTCATCGTTCCTCCTCAAAAAGTAGTTTCCTCAATTCTTCTTCGCTGTCCCGCTCTTTTCCTCGGCCCGTTCCTTTACGCGGATTAGCTGGTGCCGCCAATACCGCTCAAAGGTCCCCGCCCACTCATACAGTGGCCGGATTGCCGCCGCATTCGTCCGGTAAAACATCTGCCGGCCTTCGCGCCGCACATGCACCAGCCCAACATCCTTTAAGACGCGCAAATGCTTCGAAACGGAAGGCTGCTCCATCTCCAAAGCATCCACAATCTCCCCCACCGGCCGCTCCTGCAGCGCCAGGTAGTTGAGTATCTCTCTCCGCCGCGGCTCCGCGACGGCATTGAAAGCGTCAGAAGTGGTTGCCGCTCGTGCCATGCCCGTACGATACATTCCAATATAGGCATATGTCAAGCACTATTTTTCCTTCCTTCTTTTTTCTTCCTGCCATTGCCACCGGCTTTTAGAATTGGCATTTGCCTCGCTTAGGTGTAGAATTCCAGCGTTACGTCACCCATGAGCCAATGGGATTGGCTACGGTTTGGAGTTCCCCATGAAGTACGTTCTCTGCGGGTTGACTTTCTGCCTGCTCGTCCCCTCACAGAATTTTGCCCAGGATCCCAATGTCAGAACCGCCGCAATTCAACTGCTTGAAAATGCAAACGGATTGAGTACGTCTCCCAGCCTGCCGAATCTTCAGCGGACGGACGTCTTTCAGGTTCTCAACACAACCTCACCTGTGCGGGAAGGCACCTTTACACGCACTGTGATTCAAGGAGTTGGCCGGCGCGACGAGGCAACGTTCGGTGACTATCATGCGACGGATGTGTATACCGAATCAGGCTTGAGTACGGTGCGGACTTCGGAACTGGCGCCCGCGCCGATCGAAACCCTGATGATGATCGCTCCGATCTATTTGGTCAGCTTTGCCGATGATGATGTGATTCACGCCATCGTGGATAAGCTGGGTGCTGGCGACCAGAAGCTTCGTTGTATCGAGTTCGACACGATCCGCGGTCAACGGTCCAACAATAACGAGATTTGTCTCGACGCCATTCATGGAACCTTGGCGAGCCAGAAAATCGGGCGAAGATTGTTCGAATACAGCGAATACTTCCCGTTTGCGGGGTCGCTCATGCCCGGAAAGATCAGCTTTTCGCGGAACGGCGTTCCCGAGCTCGAGATTACGCAAACAATGGTGGAGCTAAAGGACACGGACCAAAATGTATTGGCGCCGCCGCCGAATGCCAGCAATCGGCAATGGTGCACCACTTATAAGCGCGCCTTCGCACAATCCATGCCGCAGCCCAGTGCGGGAAGCGGAGGAAGCGAAATCAACGTGGTAATTCGCGGAATTATCGGTATCGATGGCAAAGTGCACCAGGCCGTCGTGCAGAGTGCAGAGCGTCCAGACCTGGCCGCCGAAGCGCTCAACGTAGTGCAGCAATGGTTGTTTACTCCGGCGGTCTGCGACGGACGGCCGAACACGGAAGAAACTACACTCGTTGTCCATTTTCACGGACGATAGCCAGACTCAGCGCCCGAGCCAAGTGTCCAAATCGCTTGTCCGGGCCCTCCGCGTATTCTTCGCAGATTCCTTCCGTTTTTTGCGCCAAGCTCCTGCCGTAGTCCACTCACTGGAGCCTATTCTTCCCGCGCTAACTTTCTACCACCAGGGAACTTTTCCCCGCCTCGCGACATTACCGTTAGTGGAGGCCCACGGCGCCATTCATGCAAGACGCACTCCCAGCTCTCGTTCTAAACTCGGAGGCTCTCCCGCGCACCACTATGAACGATACGCCGCCTACGCCCGCCTCCCCGGCCAGTCCCGCCAGCGACGAGCACCTCATGCTCGCCTTCTCCAAAGGCTCCGTCGAATCTTTCAACGAACTCTTCCTCCGCCACAAACAACCCATCTACGGGTTCTTCCGCCGCCGCACTGCGGATTCCCATCACGCCGAAGAACTCTCGCAAGAAACTTTCCTAGTCCTCCTCCGCGCCGCCTCCCGCTACGAACCCCGCGCCCTCTTCCGCACCTACCTCTACGCCATCGCCTTCAAAATCCTTCGCGCGCATCGCCGCAAAGCCGCCTTCCGCGCCACTTTCTTCGGCCATCCCAGCACCATTCCCGATCCAGCCAAGCAGGACGCCACCGAATCCGGCCTCTGGGTCCGCCGCGCCGTCGAAAAGCTCGACCGCATCGACCGCGAAATCCTGCTCCTCCGCGAATTCGAGCAGCTCAGCTACGCCGAAATCGCCGACCTCCTCCAACTCCCCCTCAACACCGTCCGCTCCCGC
>Ga0210395_10003839_pt1 | contig 11540 bp, 10 predicted proteins | sample IncBWH4OmetaG_FD_150861 | JGI IMG/M metagenome (GOLD analysis project Ga0210395, IMG submission 150861) | Forest soil microbial communities from Barre Woods Harvard Forest LTER site, Petersham, Massachusetts, United States - Inc-BW-H-4-O ...
GCCTTCCAGGCCGATGGTGCCGGCGACCACGAGCAGGCCGTAGGCGTGAATAAGATGGGCTATGGATGGCATGAAGGCTGTGTTTTTACCCGGGCAACGCTCACTTATACTCATTCGCCAGGAAAGAGAACTCCTTGACTTGCCATCTTAGTCTCGCGCAGGCGTGGCTGGGTTTGCGACAAATTGCGGGTGCGACGACATGTATAAGGACTTGCGCGAATTCATCGCTGCCGTCGACAAGCTCGGCGCCCTGCGGCGCATCGACGGCGCCGACCCGCGCTTCGAGATCGGCGGTATCACCGAGGTCGCGGCTGGCCTGCCCGACTGTCCGGCGCTGCTGTTCGACAGCATCAAAGGCTTTCCGCCCGGCTTTCGCATCTTCACCAATGCCACCACCAATGTGCAACGCGCAGCGCTGGCGCTCGGGCTCGATCCGGCGCTGCGACCGCTCGACGCGCTGAAAGCCTGGATGGAGAAGCGCAAGAATCTAACGCCGCAGCCGCCGGTTACCGTCAAAACCGCCGCGTTCCTCGACAACACGGTCGCCGGGCGCGACGTCGATATCGCGCGCTTTCCGGCGCCGATCTGGCACCGCCACGACGGCGGGCCGTTCATCGGCTCGGGCTCGCTGGTCATCATGCGCGATCCCGATAGCGGCTGGATCAATGCCTCGATCTATCGCGTCCAGGTGCACGGGCCGAACAAGGTCACGGTGCAGTTCGATCACGGCGGCCGCCACGGCGCCATCATCGCCAAAAAATATTGGGACCGCGGCGAAAGCTGTCCCGTGGCCATCGTGCACGGCGAGGATCCGGCGCTGTTCATCGCCGGCTTCGAATATCTGCCCGACGGCCGCTCGGAATACGAGTTCGCCGGCTCGATCAAAGGCGCGCCGATCGAAGTTTTCGACGGTCCGCAAACCGGCCTGCCGCTTCCCGCCTTGGCGGAAATCATTTTAGAAGGCCGCCTGCTGTCGATGAGCGAAGCGACGCTGCCCGAGGGGCCGTTCGGCGAATTCACCGGCTATTATGCAGCCGCGGCGCGGCCGGGGCCGGTGATGGAGGTGAGCGCCATCCATCATCGCAACGATCCGATCCTGCTCGGCTCGCCGCCGATGAAGCCGCCGCGCTTTCATTTTGGCTTGCCGTTCCGCGCCGCGACCATTTGGAGCAATCTCGAAGCCGCCGGCGTCACCGACGTGGTCGGCGCTTGGCAGCACGTCTCGCAGCTCATGACCGTGGTGGCGCTGCGCCAGCGCTACGACGGCCACGCCAAGCGCGCGGCGCTGGTGGCGGCGGCGCACAGCTACATGGCGCGCCTCGTCGTCGTGGTCGACGACGACATCGATCCCTCAAATCTCGCCGACGTGATGTGGGCGGTCGCCACCCGCTGCGAGCCGGCCGAAGGCATCGACATTCTGCGCAACGCCTGGAGCTCGGCACTCGATCCGCGTATTGCGCCGGAGGACAAGGAGCGCGGCGTCACTTCGCACTCCAAGGCGATCATCGACGCCACGCGGCCGTTTGCGTGGCGCGAGAAATTTCCGCCGACCTCGGCGCTATCACCCGATGAGGCGCGGGAGATCGAGGCGAAGTGGGGGAAGCTTTTGGGACCGCTTGCCGGGTGAGGTTTTGCGCTATGTCGGCCAATTGGTACCGCAACGAACGAATATCAAAAGACAACGCGCGCGTATTCAAGCCAGCGAATCGCTGCATATATTGCGCCGATGGGCAGCCGCCATTCACTAGGGAGCATGTCATACCGCGCGGCATGGGCGGCGGCATGATTTTTCCAAAAGCGTCATGCGAAAAGTGCCGTGAGATAATCCGCGATGTGGAAACATACTGCATGCGCGGTCCATTCTTATCGCACCGATTGGAGCTCGGATTGGTGAACGACCTGGGTGACTTAGGAGATGTCGTAAGAGTACCAATTCGGGTTGATGGAAAGCGAACTGATAAATCCTTTTCTCTGGAAGATCTTCCAAATTATTTGGTTCTGCCTCAATTCCATGATCCACCCGGGCTGACTACAGGCCGCACGGATGGCACCGGTCGCCATTCGTACACGATATGGGGCGATCAGCGTTCGTTGGATGAACACGGGAGTGCCGACGAAAGTGCCGTGCTCGCGGAGGGCTTCGATCTAGTCAAATTCGCACGAGCGATTGCAAAAATTGCGCACGGCTATGTGCTGGGAGAATTGGGCCTGGATAGCCTTGAACCTTATTTACCGCCCCTAGTTTTGGGACAAGATACTAGGCTAGGTGATCTATTGATTGGCGATTGGGGCGAAGATGGAATGGCACGCGAGAATGTATTGCACCAAATAGGTCATTCATTCCTCCAGCACGATGCAACCCCGAACCATGGCGAATTTGTACGGGTAGACGTCAGACTTCGATTGTTTGCTCGATACGAAAGGACCCCGGTCTATCGGATCATCACAGGCGTACTGAAGAAGCCTATTGATGAAGTTCTAGCTCCTCTTGGGCAGAGCGCAGTTCGTCCCAGTGAGTGAGCAATCCTTCTGTACAGTTATGCGATAGAAAAAATCTTCGCGCTGATCTGGCTGTAGGCTGCCCCATTCAGCGGGCGCAGAGGGGCCGCACTGCAAAACGGCTTTCTAAAGGCATCGTTTACCGTCACTCGACCGCATTCGCCGAGTTCAAACTATCAATCAAAGATGATCGATACAAAAACTTCTTGTGCAGTGCGACGTCCTCGGACGTGCGTCGCAGCTCGTCCAAATGCTGCCAGCGAACTTTCGGGTCCTTCTCCTCCAGCGCCTTTTTGTTCTGGATGGTCTGCGCCTGCACGTAATCGACCTGGGCCTTGCGGCGCTGGCGGGTGTAGCGGTCGAGCACCTTTTCCTCGGCGCGGCCGAACCACACGTCGGACAATTTCTCGGCGAGATTGATCGCATCATGGATGCCGCCGTTCATGCCCATGCCGCCGATCGGGTTGTTGACATGGGCGCAGTCGCCGGCGAGCAGCACACGGCCTTTGTTGAAGGTGGCGGCGACGCGCTGGTGCACGGCATAGAGCGCGTAATAGGGAATTTCGTATTCGCCGCTCTTTTGATGGATGCCTTGCAGGCGGCGCTGGATGCCGCCCATGCTCAGCGCTTCCTCGTCGGTCTCCTGTTCCGGCACCGGGAACACGCCGCGCCAGATGCCGGGCGGGCCTTTGCCTTTGACCTTGAACAGATTGATCCACTCGTCGGGGTCGGAAAAATAATTGCGCGTGCAATAGCCCTGGCCGGTTAAGCCGAAATCGAAACTGGTGCCGATCTTGATGAAACGCTCGGGCCAGGTGAAACCTTCGAAGGCGATGTCGGCAAGGCGCCGCACCGTGCTGGAGCCGCCGTCGCTGCCGATCAGATATTTACCGCGCAGCGTTTCGGTTTCGCCGGCCGCATTGGTGACCGTGGCCTCGACGTGATCGGCGGTCTGCGTGAGCCCGGTGAGCTTGGTCGAGAACCGCACCTCGCCGAGCCCGCTTGCCTTGATATAGGGCAGCGCGGCGTGGACGAGCTTGTACTGCTCCCACTGCACCACATACGGATACGGCACCTCGCCCTTGAGCAGGCTGATGTCGAACACGGCGATCAGCTTGCCGGTGGCGCGGTCGCGGAAATGAAACAGCGGCGCTTCCATGCCGCCGGTCGGTGCAGTGGAGAACATCTCCTTCTCGAGCCCGAGCTTGACCAGCATGTCCACGGTCGGCGGATGGATGGTGGCGGCGCGTTGATCCTCGGCGGCGTCCGGCAATTGCTCGATCAGCGTGACCGGGATGCCCTTTTTGACCAGCGCCAGGGTCATCACGGCGCCGACCGGGCCGGCGCCGGACACGATCACGCGGTTGTCGTTGGCCGCCATGCTCATACTTTCGAAATATCGAATGTCGCGGGATGAAACAATTCCTCGACCTTTACTTTGCGGTCGGTCAGGCCCTGCTCGTAGACATATTGCGATAGCGCTTCGATCTCCGGCATGTTCTCGGCGACGCCGTATTTCCAGAAATCCTCGCCCATGATCGCGGCCGTCTCCTTGGTTTCGGCTTCGAGCCAGGGCAGCGTCACCATCAGCGCATTGACGTCGCGCAGGTCGATCATCGCCAGCGCCTTGGCCTCGCAGAACGCCTTGTAGACGCTGGTCGGCAGCCATGGATAGCGCTCGACCAGGGATTTGCGGATGCCGATGAGATGCATGATTGGAAACAGGCCGGTCTTCTTGTAATAAGCCTGCTCGGCCGTGCGCGTGTTTGGAAACAGCCGCGTGATATGCGCCTCGCCGGCGAGGAACGATGACGGCGCCCGCGCCGTGAACAGTGCATCGAGCTCGCCGTCGCGCAGCATGCCGACAAGCGTCTTGTCATGCGGGATCGCCTGCAGATCGAGACCCGGAATCGGCTTCAATGGCGTGCGCTCTTCGCGGCCGGCCTGCTCCTGGCCGCCGCTGCGCCAATGAATTTCCGACGGCGGCACGCCGTATTCGTGCTGCATCATGCCGCGCATCCAGACCACCGCGGTGATCTGATATTCCGGCACGCCGATGCGCTTGCCGCGCAGGTCTTCCGGCTTGGCGATGCCGGCACCTTTGCGGATATAGATGCCGGAATGGCGGAAAATCCGCGACACGAAAGCCGGCACTGCCGTGTAGGCCGACGTCCCGGCCGACACCGTGCGCAAATAACTCGAGAACGACATCTCCGAAATGTCGAATTCCTGGAATTTGAAGACGCGGTGGAAAATCTCCTCCGGATACAGCGGCAGGTAGGTCACAGCGCAGCCTTCAACTTTCACCCTGCCGTCCCTGATCGCCTGCGTGCGATCGTAATTGCCGCAGGCGATCGTCACCGGAACTTCGACCATCACGTTCCCTCAGCTGCCGTTCTTTAATTGTCGGCGAGAAGCTATCGGCTTCCTGGAGGTCTGTGAAGCTGACGCTAACGATAGCAGCTTCACACTGATCGCAGGGCGGCCTGACGCATATCTCATCTGGATGCGCGACAATCGCGACACCCGCCGCGCTTGTTGTCCGACCCCCCGCGCGATAGCCTTGCGGGCAAGGAGAACCACCATGATGTCGACCGTGATCGGCGGCGCCATGCTGCCCCATGCGCCGCAGTTCTTCACCATGCCGGACACCGAGGACAAGGCGCTGGTCGCCCATGTGCGCGAGGTCGCGGCCGACGTCGGCAAACGGCTGCGCGCGCTCGAGCCCGACCTCTGGATCATCTTTTCCAACGACCACGCCGAGCAGTTTTTCCACACCACCGCGCCGCCGTTCACCGTCCATGTCGGCGGCGAGGCGACCGGCGAATTCGCCGGCCGGAAATTTCACTGGAAGATTCCGAGCGAGATCGGCTTCGAGCTGGTGCGCCAGCTCTACCGGCAGAACTTTGACCCGGCCTTCACCTCGACGGCGAAGATCGACTACGCCATCGGCATCCCGCTCACGCATCTTGGGCATACCGGGCCGGTACTGCCGATCTACGTCAACGCGTATCTGCCGCCGCAGCCGACCATGGAGCGCTGCTACCAGTTCGGCCAGGCGGTCGCCCGCACCGTCACCGCGCTGGGGCTCAAAACCGTGATCCTGTCGAGCGGCGGCATGTCGCATTTTCCCGGCACCGACCGCTACTCGAATCCGGAACTCGCCTGGGACCGACGCGTGCTGGAAAAACTCGCGGCGGGAAACTTGAAATCGCTGATCGGCTATGACGAAGCCGAGCTCGACGACACCGGCAATATCGAATTGCGCTGCTGGGCCTGCGCCGCCGGCGCGCTCGGCGAGCGCAAGCCCGACGTGGTGTCGATGGATCCGAGCTGGCATCACAATTACGCCTCGCTGGCCTGGATCGGCGGCAACGGCGAGCAAGGTCACGCGGCGCATTATCCTTCGATCAAGCCGGAGCTGGTCGAGCTGACCACGGCGCTGCACGGCCTCGCCCACGACGCCGACATGCGCACGCAGTACATGGCGGACGCGGCGGCCTTTGCCGACAAATTCCAGCTGCCGCCGGACCAGCGCGAGGCCTTGATCAAGCTCGACATGCCCTCGATCGTGAAAATGGGCGCGCACCCGCTGGTGCCGTTCCTGGCGCAATTGCAGATGCAACGCTTAAGGCCGCAGAAGTAAGCGCTGTCGCGCCGCGGCCATGCGCGCGCGGCATGCGGCTATCGTTGATTCGACCTGCCCGCAGGCCTAGAGTTCGCCAGCCGATTTGCCGCAACACGCCGCCCGGAGCCGCAGATGAAAAAACTCGTATTGGAAACGACCGCGCCGTTCCAAGGTCTCCCCGAGCTCGTCGCCTATGACGAAGGCCTGTTCGCCAAGGAGGGCATCGAGATCGAATGGGCCGACCGCGAAGCCGGCGTCGAGAAGAAGGTCGAGGCCCACGTCACGACGCCGAAGGGCGTCAACCCGTTCGCCAGCCACGGCAAGCTCTTGGAGCAGGGCAAGGCCGACATGTACAACGCCTGCGAATGGGGCAATTACTGCCGCGTCCAGGATACCGGCCAAGGCAGCCGGCAACTCGGCCGCCGCGCCATCGTGGCCTATTCGGCCGTCGTGGTGCCGCCGGACTCGCCGGTCTATACGCCGCAGCAGCTCGCCAACAAGACCATCGGCGTGCCGTTCTATTTCGGCACCCATTATATCGCGCTGCATCTGCTCGAAGGTTTTCTGCCGCGCGAGATGATCAAGCTGTGCCGGGCGCCGAACGGTTCGCGCTATCGCTTCGATGCGATGATGCGAGGCGAGATCGACGCCACGACGCTGACCGAGCCGCACATCACGCTCGCCGAGAAGAAAGGCTGCCGCGTCATCTGCTCGTCGCTGTTCCACGGCACCGAAGTCGCCTCCAACCGGGTCGATGCCGAGACCTATGCCGCCTTCAATCGCGCGGTGCGTGAAGCGGTGCGGCGCATCAACGCGAACAAGAAGGCGTACATGCACTACTTCATCGACTATTACGCCAAGAAGGATCCGGAGATCGCGGCGTTGAAGGTCGAGGATTTGCGCGAGAGCCGGCTCGTGGTCTGCGATCCGGCGCCAATCCCGGCCGATGAGATGCAGCGCACCTACGACTGGCTCAAAAGCTGGGGCATGCTGGAAGAAACCGCGTCGCCGCTGCAGCTCATCAACACGCAGGTGCAGGACCGCGCCCATCAGGCGGCGGAATAGCGCCTCATGCGCAACGGCCGCGCCGACGAGATCGCCAAGCTCATCGAGCCCGGCCGGGTGCACCGGCGCGTCTATACCGATCCGGACCTGTTCGACCTGGAGATGGAGCGCATCTTCGGGCGCGCCTGGCTGTTCGTCGGCCACACCAGCCAGGTGCCCAATCCCGGCGATTTCGTCACCACCGATCTCGGCCGCCAGCCTGTCATCATGGTGCGGCATCGTAATGGCTCGGTGCAGGTGCTGCTCAACCGCTGCACCCATCGCGGCGCCAAGGTGGTCAACGAGCGCCGCGGCCACGCGCCGCGCCTGACCTGCTGCTATCACGGCTGGACGTTCGATACCGACGGGCGTTTGGTGACGGTGCCGGTGCCGGAAGGCTGCGCCGAAGATTTCGACAAGGACGCGTTCGGTTTGGCGCGAGCGCCGCGGGTCGGCGAGTACCGCGGTTTTGTATTCGCCAGCCTGGCGGCGAAGGGCCAAAACTTCGAGGACCATATCGGCCCCGTAAAGGGCAATATCGACGACCTGGTCGACCGCGCGCCCGACGGCACGCTGGCGCTGGACGCCGGCATGCACCGCTATGTCTACAACGGCAATTGGAAGCTTCAGGTCGAGAACGTGCTCGATTCCTACCACGTGCCGTTCGGCCATGCCTCCACCGTCAACAAGGACGGCGTGCAGTTCGCTCGCCGCGAGGGCGATCAAAAAGGCGCGATGGTCGTCGAGGCCGAGAAGAAACAGACCGCCGCATCCTGGAAGGACCGCAAGAGTTTTATCGCCGGCAACGGCCACGGCTGGACCAGCAACACGTCGCTCGACGACGGCAAGCGATCGAGCCCGGCGTTCGACGAATACAAAAAAGTGCTGGCGGAGAAAGTCGGCGCCGCGCGGGCCAACGACATCCTCACGCCGCGGCTGCACAATTCGCTGATCTATCCGAACATGTCGATCATGGGCTTGAACATCCATGTCCGCGTCATCAAGCCGATCGCGGTCGACCGCACCGAGGTGACGATCTATCCGATCCGCCTCGTCGGCGCGCCGGAGGCGATGAATTTCGGCAATATCCGCCTGCTCAACGTCACCCATTCGGCGGCGTCGTTCGTGCAGACCGACGATCTGGAATCGTTCGTGCGCGCGCAAAAGGGTTTGCAAAGCACCATGACCGACTGGGTCGACATCTCGCGCGGGCTCGGCGCCGAGGAGCCCGACCGCGAGCGCAACGCCACCCGCGAGCTTGCCACCCATGAGATGGTGGTGCGCGCCCAGTACAAAGCCTGGCTCGGCTACATGCACGAGGCGGCGTAATGGCGGCTGACGCCGGCAGCCGCATCGCGCTCGAGGACTTCATCATCCACGAAGCGCGGCTGCTCGATGCGCGGCGCTTTCGTGATTGGATGGAACTGTTCGCCGACGACGGCACCTATTGGGTGCCGGCGGTGCCCGACCAGAAGAGCCCGTTCGACCAGGCATCGCTGTTCTACGACGACCGCGACTTGATGAAGACCCGCGTCGAGCGGCTCGAACATCCGCGCATTCACGTGCAAACGCCGCCGTCGCGCACCGCGCACCTCATCGGCAATGTCGTCGTCGAGGAAGCGGACAGCGCAAAGGGCGAATATGTCGTCGGCTCCACCTTGATCATGGCCGAATACCGTGACGACACGCAGCGCATCTTCGCCGGCCGTCAGCGCCATCATTTGCGGCGCGACGGCGACAGCTTCCGCATCGTGCAAAAGCGCGTCGACCTGATCAATTGCGACGGCGCCTTCGAGGCGATGGCGGTGCCGATCTAGTCGTCGGATGGTGGCAGACATTGCAGTAGCAGACTTGGCAGTGGCGCCGCTCACGATTTGCGATTAAACCGATGCGGGGCGTCGCTTATGGGGACGAGCGGGCAGCGCATGAACGGCGGCGGGGCAGGCCGATGGCATTTCGGTTTGATCATCATAGCGCTAGCGCTGAGCGCCTGCGCCGGAGCTCACCGTAGGACCGACGAGGCCGGCGGCGACGAAGGCATCAACGCCTACCCGACGAACTACAAGACCGACATTCTCGCCGCCATGCGCGTCTATGTCAGCGATCCGACCGCCATTCGCGACGCCAGCATTTCCGAGCCGGTGTTGAAGTCGGCGACCCTGACCATGCCGTCGCGCTACATGCTCTGCCTGCGTTTCAATCCGAAGAAGACCGCCACCGTCTATGAGGGCATGCGCGAGGTTGCCGCCGTTTTCGTCGCCGGCCGGTTCGACCAGTTCATCGAGACGCCGAAAGATATTTGCGCCGGCGTCACCTATGCGCCGTTCCCCGAGCTGGAAAAACTCTCGCGCTAAATCGCAAAACGCCGCCGCGAAGCGGGTTGAAAACCGTCGCCGTCGCGACTTTAATCTGCGGCGGAGATCGTTTGCAGCCCAGGAGGTTGGCGATGACTTTCGGGAAAACCGTAGCGTCCGCCGGTGTGCTGTTGGCGCTGTCGGCTGTAAGCGCCGCAGCGGCGCCCGCGCTCGCCGTCAACAATGTGAATCTGCGCCAAGGGCCGGGCACGACCTACACCGTCATCTTGACCATTCCCGGCGGCAGCAATGTCGATGTCAGCGGCTGCAGCGGCCAATGGTGCCAGGTGACGTTTCAGGGCCAGAACGGCTACGCGATCGCCACCAGTCTCGACCAAGGCGGTGGCGCGCCGCCACCCAGCGCCGCTGGTCCTCCACCTCCTGGCGTTGCGGGGCCGCCGCCGGCCGGGCCGCCACCAGCAGGCTACGCGCCGCCACCTCCTCCTGGTTATGCCGGCCCGCCGCCCGGCGCCGATCCCGACGTGCCGATTCCCGTTTACCCTGGAGCACCGCCGCCTGTTGGGCCGCCCGTCTATGTCGGACCGCCGCCGCCGGTCTATTACTATTACGGCTACGGTCCCTATTACGGGCCCTATTGGCGCGGTTACTACTATCGGCGCTGGTAGAGCGTGCCGGCCGTCGGTTGTCGCCTTCTTCACTCGCTTAAGGATTACAGGATGAAAGCCATGGTGCGGGCGCGCGCGTTCTCGCTCGCGGTTCTGCTGTCATTGCCGCTGAGCGGCTTTGCCTGCGCGCAGACCGCACCCATTCTCGCCGTCGTCGGCGGCACGCTGATCGACGGCACCGGACGGCCGCCGATCGAGAATTCCGTCATCATTATCGAGAACGGCCGCTTCACCGCCGCCGGCCGCAACGGCGAGGTGACCGTTCCGCAGGGCGCGCAAATCGTCGACGCCAGCGGCAAGACCGTGCTGCCGGGCTTTCTCGACGGCCATTGCCACTGGGAAGATTTTTTCGGCGAGCTTTATCTGCATCTCGGCATCACCACCTGCGCCACCATCGAGATCTATCAGGATGGGCCGTGGACGCTGGCGCAGCGCGACGGCACCAATGCGGGAAAGATTCGCGGGCCGCGCATCTGGACGTCGGGGCGCGCCATCGGCGGCGGGCGCACGGAGACCGATGCGCCGGACTCCCGCGAGTTCCGCGGCAACATCGTAGTGACGACGCCCGAAGCGACGCGCGCCGCCATCGACCGCAAGAAAGCGCTCGGCTACGACCTGATCAAGCTCAACGAATTCTTGCCGATGGATTTGGTCAAGGTCGCCGTCGACGAAGCCCATCGCCTCGGCCTTGCGGTGACCACCCACAGCTGGGACGCCATTGGTTCGGCCAATGCCGGCGTCGACGGCATCGAGCACATCTGGTCGGTCGGCTACAGCTCGATCCTCGATGTCGAGAAACGGCGCCAGCTTGCCGAAGACCGGCTCGCCGGAAAAATCGACGCCGAAGTCGCCGGCGCGCAATACCAGACCGAGAATTTCGATGCCGTCATTGCGGCCATGGTGGCGCACCATGTCGCCTGGACGCCGACCATCGCCAAATGGCTGCGACCGTTGTCGCCAAGCATGGCGCGCTTCCGGCAAAGGGAGAACGAGATCCTGGACGACCCGAACGCCGATTTTCCGCCGGTGCTGCGCGCGGTGACCGACAGCGCCTATGACAAGCTCCTCAAGCGCTACACGCCGGAGCAGCTCGACGCCACGCGCATCGGCTATCAGAAAGCCAACGAGTTCATCCGCCGTTTCGTCGCCGCCGGCGGCATCCTCAAGGAGGGCTCCGACCCGCCGCGCGGCATGGCCGGCATGCTGATGCACGAGGCGCTGGTCATGGATGTCGAGGCCGGCGTGCCGCCGATGACGGCGATCCAGGCCGCGACCTTGAACGTCGCAAAAACGTTCCACAAGGACAAGGACTACGGCAGCGTCGAGCCGGGCAAGGTCGCCGACCTCTCCATCATCGAGGGCGATCCGCTCAAGGACATCTGGATGACG
>Ga0210395_10003840_pt1 | contig 11539 bp, 19 predicted proteins | sample IncBWH4OmetaG_FD_150861 | JGI IMG/M metagenome (GOLD analysis project Ga0210395, IMG submission 150861) | Forest soil microbial communities from Barre Woods Harvard Forest LTER site, Petersham, Massachusetts, United States - Inc-BW-H-4-O ...
AAACGCGGCTACACCCCGCGCCACGCCAAGACCAGCCCCCGCCAGCAAGAACGCGGCCAGCGCTCCCCGTCGCTACTGCACCGCGCCTGGGAAGCCGTCGTCATCTGGTGGTGGTGCCGCCAGCTGCGCGCCGACATCACCCTCATGCCCTCCGGTCCCGGAGTTGGCGCTACGGCACCGGAGAAGAGGCTGCCCGCCCCGGTACGGGCGGGGCGGGCAGCCTTCCCGGTCGACCTCCGGTCTGCGGCACCGGGGGAGGTGCCCGCCCTGCCCGCTTCGGGGCGGGCACCCGCCGCACGGTGGGTCATCACCCCGCCGCCCGTCCCCCGGCGCGGGTACGCGCCCGTCGCGCTCAAGGCCAACACGGCACCGCAGCGGGCAGCCGAGACCAGGCCGCAGGCCGCCATGGCCGACACGTTCGACTGGGCGAGGCCGTACACGGAGCGGGAGGGATACCGGTGAAGATCACGTTCGCGTTCATCCGCACCGCCGACGGGACCGGCTACATCCGCGCCCACATCACCGATCAGCTCGGCATAGGCGTCCTGATCGTCGGCTGTTACGCCAAGGATGCCGGGGTCAGCACCTACACGGCACGCCTGTTCGCCAAGGCAGGCGACCCCTCGACCACTGTGCGCCACATCACCAAGCCGACCGTGCACGGGCTGCGCAACGCGCTCGCCCTGGAAGTCGGCAAAGGGCGGTGGTGGCAGTGAGCCGCCGCCCGGTCCCGCACCCGCTCTTTCCGCGCAGGCGACCCGTCCACTACCTGACCGTGCAAACCGAGCCCGGCGCCGTCCCGCGCAACTACACGCCCGGCTTCCGTCCCTACGTCTACCGGGGCACCGGCGTCGACACGCTCACGCCCTGGCTCGACGACGAGGCCGCCACCGGCAAGAAGCTCACCGCGCGCGAAGAGCGCCTGAACATGCTGGCGTCACTGCGGCTCCACGACATCTCCGGCGACAACGAACCGCTTCCCGGCCATGTCACCGCCGCTCAGGCTGCCGAGCTGCTCGGAGTCAGCCCGCGCACCATCGAACGCTACAAGCGCGACCTGCGCGAACGGAGCACATCATGATCAGCGACCTGCTCACAGACCTCGTGGCCGTCCTGGTCGCGCTCGGCGTCATGTGGCTCGGCGTCCTGGCCGTCAGGGCCGTCCGCGCGGCCCGCCGGGCCTGGCACCGCGACCGCAAGCTCATCACCGCGCCGCTGACCCGCGCCGAGCAGGCCGTGCAGGCCGTGCCCGTGCGGGCCGACCTCGGCACGCTCACCGACTGCACCTGGTGCGCCAGCCTGGAGGACAACGCCACGCCGTGCACCTGCACGGTGCGGTGCGAGGGGATCGCGTGGTGCGGGGGCGGCGGCAACGCTGCGACGGCGATCGCCGCGCTGATCAACGACCTGCACAAGGGGAACCTCGGATGACCGCGATCATCACCGAACCGGGCATCTACGACATCCCCGAGGACCAGTACCACGCCGACCCTGTCCCGGAGGGCAGTCTGAGCGCCAGTGGCGCCAAGAAGCTGCTCGCCGACGGCGGCCCCGCCCGCTACCGCTACCACCTCGACAACCCCGAACCGTCCTCCGACGCGCTGGACCTCGGCACCGCCGCGCACAAGCTGGTGCTCGGCGTCGGTGCCGAGATCGCGGAGGTGAGGGCGGACAACTGGCGCACGAAGGCAGCCAATGAGGCGGCCGACGAAGCCCGCGCCCGCGGCGCTGTCCCGCTACTGAGCAAGGACCTGAAAGTGGTCCGCGACATGGCCGCCGAGCTGCGGAAGCACCCGGTAGCCGCCGCACTGTTCAGCCCCGGCCGCGGGCAGGCCGAGATGTCCGCGTTCTGGGTCGACGAGCCGTTCGGGATATGGCGGCGGTGCCGGTTCGACTGGATGCCGTCCCTGGACGTGCGCCCGATCATCGGCGACTACAAGACCTGCCAGGACGCCAGCAAGCACGGCTTCCCGAAATCAGTCGCCAATTTCGGCTACTACCTCCAGGCCGCCTGGTACTGCGACGCCTACCAGGCCATGTTCGGCGGCGTGCTGACCGAATATCCCACGTTCATCCTGGTCGCCCAGGAGAAGGCGCCCCCTTACCTGGTCGCTACCTACCAGCTCGACGCCGAGGCCATGCAGATCGGCCGCGCCGACGCGGAACGCGCCATGGAGATCTGGCGTGACTGCCGCGAAGCCGAAGCCGAAGGACGCGCCGACGCGTGGCCCGGCTATTCCCCTGAAATCGAGACGATCGCGCTACCCCGCTGGTCGCGCGCCCGAGAGGACTTCTACGCATGACAACCGCACTAGAGACCGTCCGTCCCGTCGGCGCGCCGGCGCGCGTCAGCCAGGGCACCGCCATCGAACAGTCCCGCGCCATCGCCCAGGTGCAGGCCATGGTCATCGTCGCCCAGCAGTGCCCGCGCAGCACCCAGGCCGCCATCAGGGCGATGGAGGAAGCGTGCCGCCAGGAAGAGCTGGCGCAGCGCGCGTTCTTCCGCTTCCCCCGCGCCGGGGAGACCGTCTCCGGGCCGTCCGTCCACCTCGCCCGCGAACTCGCCCGATGCTGGGGCAACATCGAGCACGGCGTCACCGAGCTGCGCCGCGACGACCTCGCCTCCGAATCGGAGATGCAGGCGTTCGCGTGGGACCTGGAAACCAACACCCGCTCGGCGTCGATCTTCATCGTCCCGCACAAGCGCGATACCCGCGCAGGGGTCAAAGACCTCACCGACATGCGTGACATCTACGAGAACAACGCCAATAACGGCGCCCGTCGGCTGCGTGAGGCGATCTTCTCTGTGCTGCCCGTCTGGTACCGCGAGCAGGCCATCGCGCTGTGCCAGAAGACGCTGGAGGATGGCGGCGGCAAGCCGCTGGCCACGCGCATCGCTGAAGCCGTCAAGGCCTTCGAGCAGCGCCATGTCAGCCCGGCCCGGCTGGCCGCCAAGTTCGGCCACGACTCGGTCGACGACCTCACCGCCGTCGACCTTGGCCAGCTGGCCGTCATCTACGACTCGCTGAAGCAGGGCACCATCACCGTCGACGACGAGTTCCCGCCCGAGCAGCCGCGTGTCACCGCCGCCGACATCACCGGCCAGCCCGCACAGCAGGGCAAGCCCGCACGGCGCGGCCGCCGCGCGCCCGAAGACCCCTCGCCCGCGGACCGTCAGCAAACCCCCCGCGCTGACGCAACCGCCGGACCTCCGGCCGCGGAGTCCGCGGGCGAGGCCCCCGACGACCGGCCGCCAGCGGGTATCGCCAGCGGCCAGCGCTCCCAGATCGAGAAGGAATTCAAGCGGCTCGGCATCGACCACGAAACCGAAGACGGCTACGCGGACATGCTCACCGCCTGTGCCCGGATCGTGAAGGTGGCCGCGCTGGCCGCGCTGACCGAACTCACCCAGGACGAGGCGGCGCAGGTGATCGCGACGGTCAAGCCGCTTCCTGACGGCGGCGCACGCAAGCTCGCCGACCTGCTCAAGACCGGCGAGAAGCCCGCGGCGGACAGCGAGGCCAACAATGCCTAAACCACGCATCACCACCCTCACACCCCAACAGCAAACACAACTCCCCGCCATCCGCGACCAAGCGTGAGCAGCTCGACGAAATCGCCTACGTCGCCGACTAGGAGACCCCGCGCGCCCCTGGCCACTTCCCCGGCCAGGGGCGCGAAGCGGGACCACACGAACTGGAGGATACATGGCTGACATCACCGCCGTTGACCTCGGCCAGGCGCTCGCGGGGATTCCCGTCGAGATCGACAACCGCACGCCGGGCTCACTGGTCTTCGCGGGCTGGCTGCTGAACCCGGAGACGGTGGCCGCGCGAGCGCTCGCCGAACTTGATTCCACGGCGCTGGCGACGCCGCAGCGGCCGCCGATCGTCCTGCACATGGGCGACACGGAACTGTCCGCCATCGGATGCATCCTCGCCGCCCTCGAAGACCTGGACGCGGGCGCCATAGGGCGCGTGCTGGATTACGTGTGCTCGCGGAAGGACTGCGAGCGATGACCGACCTCGGCAACCGGAACGCCTCGATGCGCCTGCAGTGCAAGCACTGCGGCTGGGTTCCGCCCGAAGGCATGACCATCGGGGACGCACAGCTTCACTTCCAGGTCGACCATGACACCGACGAGGTGAAGTTCGACCTCGTGGCCGTCTGCACCTGCGGCGAGGCGATGACGCACACCACCTCGAAGCCGACCGGCGGCGGCTTCAAGGACTACCTGGTGTGCGGTGTGTGCGGCAACACGGGCTTCGTCAAGCGGGACGCCTGATGACCGGAGCCCTGTTCGACATGGCCCCCGTCGTCCGCGAGCCGGAGGAGAAGCTGTCCGCCGACCGGCGCCGCACCATCCGCCAGGCGCAGGCGCTAGCCAGGCGCAGGCACCCGCTCGGCCTCGCGTTCGGCATCCCGGTGCCATTGCACGCTGACGCGCCGCCCGCGGACAACAGGGACGCGCCGGGCCCGCGCTGCGGCGACTGCCTGCACATCGCCCGCGTCGGCTACCACGACAGCAGCTACCTCAAGTGCACGCGGGGCGGTAGCAGCTGGCCGTGGGTCACGCACGGCGCGGCGACCGACCTGCGGGCGTGGTGGCCAGGGTGCGAGAAGTGGCAGGCGAGGCCGTGAGCAATGCCAAGCGGCTCCCGAAGCCGAAAAAGCGCGTCTGCCGCCAGTGCGCCGCAGGCAACCATACCGGGCACGCGCACGCCGTCTGCCCTCACTGCGAGATGCGGATCGCGCCGGGCGGTCAGCATCTTCACCTTGTCGACGGCAAGCGGCTGGTGTTCCGTGCCTGAACTCCGCATGACCGAAGCGCAGCTGCAGGCCGCCGTGCTGGACATGTGCAAGCTGTTCGGCCTGCACGCCTACCACCCGTGGATCAGCGTCCGGTCGGAAAAAGGCTGGCCGGACCTCGCGATCTGCGGACGGGAGCTCATCTTCCGCGAGCTCAAGAACGACACGAACAACGCCACCCCGGCGCAGGTCGAGTGGGGCAAGCGGCTCACGTTCGCGGGCCTGGACTGGGACATCTGGCGGCCCGACGACCTGCGCACTGGCCGCATACGGAAAGAACTTGAGGAGATCCGTTGAGAACCGACTTGACCACCAGCGACTGGCACAAGCTCATCAAGCCCGTCCTGCCGCACGCCAGCACCGACAAGGACACGCCCGAGTACAACATCGTCCGCATCGAGAGCAGCAGCCAGTCCCTGTACGCCGTCGCCACCGATGGCCGGACCCTTGGCGCCGAACGGCACCGCAACCTCGGAACCCTCGAAGCCGGGCCCGTCCACGTCCGCGCGGGCGAAGCCAAGGCGTCGCTCGCACTGTTCCCTTTCAGCAAGGACGACGACCCGATGCTCCGCGTCATCATCGACACCGTTCCGGTACCGGTGACCGTCGTCGGCGAGCCGCGCAGCGTCTCCGCCCTGGCCGTCACCGTCCAGCGTGACGACGGCACCCGCCTGGTCATGCACGACCACCGCGACCCCGACCACGACCCGCTCCGGGGCTGGCGCAGGACACTGCTGCGCGCCATGACCCGACCGGGCGGCCGTCCGTTCAACGGCCTGGACCTGCGCGCCGATGTCCTCGCCCGCTGGGCGTCCGCCGCGCGGTCCGGGGAGCGGCTGTGCATGTTCAGCGGCCCGGAGCCGGGTGATCCGCTGCTCGTCGTCGTCGAAGGGCACTTCGCCGGGGTGTGGGCGATCCCGCAGTACCTCGACGCGCCCGGCAAGCGGCTCCGCGAGTCGCCGTGGCTGTCCGAGCTGACGCTTGACGTCGACGTCGAGACCGGCGAGAAGCGCGGCAGCGAGGACGAGTGAGCGCCCCCGCACCGCCGCGCCTGCTCGGCCCCGCCGAAGGCAGCGCCCGCCACTGGCCCGACCCGTACGGACCCGACCCGGCAGTGTTCGGGCCGCCGGACAGCGGCCAGGGACGCGACCCCTGGGAGGGGCTGCTGCTGCCCGTCGCCGTCTGCCGCCTGTGCGGTGTGCGGTGGCACGGGGACCCGCAGTCGCGGTGCTGGTGCTGCGGACAGCCCGCATCGGCTTTCTAGAGGAGACAAGGACAACGTGAGTGCACGGGCAATGACGCGAGAGGAAGCGCTGCGGCACATGAAGGCGCTGCCGACCGAATATGACGGCATCCTTTACCGCTCGCGCACTGAAGCGCGCTGGGCGGTGTTCTTTGACCAGCTTGAAATCAAGCATCTCTATGAGGATCAAGGATTCGCCGTGGACGGTATCGGCTATCTGCCGGATTTCCTGCTGCCAAGCCAGGCGATTATCGCTGAGGTAAAGCCGTCGTTTGACGCTGATCCCGAAGGTGTGCAGAAGCTGCGGAACCTCATTGCCGCACGAGGGATGGAACGCGGCGTCGTGCTTCCCGCCATTGAGTCAGGTGATATGCACCTGCTGCTGATGGGGCCGGACGGCCACGGGGAGACCTGGGAAGACGACCGGGGGACATGGCTCATGTGCCCGGACGGATATCACTTTGACATTCAGCCGTACCCGGAAAGAGGGTGCAAAAATTGCCGGACCGGAAACGATTGCTGGTACGACGCGGAGGAGATCAGGCGGCCTTACGCATTCGCGCGTAATTACCGGTTCGGCAGGCAGTGAGTGGACGATGACGCCCTACAGTTCGTCCTCGCCAAACTGGACGGAGTCCGCCAGCACGGCGGCTACTGGATGGCGCAGTGCCCCGCCCACGAGGACCGGAAGGCAAGCCTTTCAGTCGCGCGCGGGACAGAACAGCCTGTCGTCTTCAAATGCCACGCCGGATGCGAGCGCGACGCCATCCTTGACGCTCTCGGCCTGGAGCTGGCGGACGTCAGCAAGCCGCGTGAGGAACGCGACAAGGGCGAGTGGACGCCGTTCGGCGAGGCGATCGCCGTCTATGACTACACCGATGAGCACGGCAGCCTGCTCTACCAGGTATGCCGCACCGCTGACAAGCAGTTCCCCCAGCGACGGCCCGACAGCACCAAGAAGTCGGGGTGGCGCTGGAGTCTCGGGGGCATGCAGCGGGTGCCGTACCGCCTGCCGAAGCTCATCACCGCGATCAGCGAAGGGAGGACCGTCTACATCACCGAGGGCGAGAAAGACGTCCACTCGGTGGAGCGCGCCGGCGGGGTCGCCACCACGTCGCCCGGCGGCGCGGGCAAATGGCGCGGCGAGTACGACCAGTGGTTCAAGGACGCGATCATCGTCATCATCGCCGACCGCGACGAACCCGGCCGCAAGCACGCCGCCGACGTCGCCGCGCACCTGGGCGGCATCGCCCGCACCGTCACCGTCGCCGAGGCGGCGGACGGCAAGGACGCCACCGACCACCTCGCCGCAGGGCACTCGCTCGCCGAGCTGGTGCTCCAGCAGCCCGCATCGCGCGCCCTGGCCGTCATCGACCTGGAACCGGCGACCGAGGACGTCCCGCTGCCCGTGCTCATCTGCGGCGGCCTGCTCTACCGCGGTGCCGTGCACACGCTGTCAGGGCCGCCTGACTGCGGCAAGACCACGCTCGCCTGCTGGTGGATGCTGCACGCCATCCGCGGCGAGGGCCCCGTGCTGTTCCTCGACGAGGAAGGCGGCCGGGAGATCGTCGTGGAGAAGTTCCAGGCGCTCGGCACGGTGGCCGGCGAGCGGATCGGCTACATCCAGTTCCCGTCCCGCTCATGGAACGCTGAGGACGTCGCCATGCTGAACGCCGTGCTCGCCGAGCGCAAGCCCGCTGTCGTCGCCTGGGACAGCTCGGCGGCGTTCCTCGCGCGGGCAGGACTGGATGAGAACGCCGCCGCCGACGTGACCCGGTTCTACTCACAGGTGCTGACGGTGGCGGCACGAGAGCACAACGCCGCCGTCCTCGTCATCGACCACGACACCAAGAACACCGAACCGTCCCGGTACGCCCGCGGCAGCGGAGCCAAGCTCGCGGCCACCGACGTGGCCTACAAGATCGCGCCCGTCAAGGCGTTCAGCAAGACGGAAAACGGGACATCCAGGCTGAGCGTCACCAAGGACCGGCGCGGCTGGCTGCACCGCGCCCACGAAATCGCCTTTCTCACTCACACGGCCAGCGAGGATGCGCCGCTGGTGCTCAAGATCACCGCTGCCGAGCCGGACCGGGAACACCCGGAACTGACTGCGGCCGAGCAGAAGGTGCTTGAAGTACTGGACAGCATTCCCGCCACCATCAGGGAATTGCAAAGCCGGATAGCCGCCATTCACGGAACGGCACTTCCTGAAAGGCCAGACCGACCATATATGTCGAAGGCGCTCAACAAACTGGAGAGCCTCGGACTCGCGCGGAATGTCGGCACGGCAGGTCCCGCCAAGCTGTGGAGGGACTGTGCATAACTACGGGCAGTCACCGCACACGTCCGACACACCCCCGGCACACCTGAACCGAAAAACACCTCTGAGCTGCGTGCCGCACATGTGCCGCACACCTTGGCACAGGTGTCCTGTGCCCCCCGTTAGGGGGGCACAGACCAAACCTCAGGCACGCTGCTCACAAACGGTAGCCAGAAACGCGCATTCATAACCGCCGAAAACCAGATGTGGCACAGCGTGCCAGCAAGGAGCAATACATGAGCGACCGATTCGAATCCCGCGCCGCACTGCGCGGCAAAATCGAGTGGGAAGGCGGCATCCTCGAAGCCGTCGACTACGGCATCAGCACCGCCGACATGCCCGAGGGCGACACCGAACTCACCGCGGCATGGTCGAAACTCGAAGCCGCCTACCGCGCACTGACCCCGCTCGCCGATGCCGTCGAGAAGCTGCTCGAGGACGATGGCGACGGCGAGATCTCGGCGGAGGCGGACTAGATGAGCGGGAAAACACCCTGGCACGCCTATGAGGCAGGCCCGCAGGAAAGCACCGACGCGCTCTACCGCGAGCGCGCCCACCTCGTCGCGTTCCTGTCCTCGACCTGGCCAGCATGCATCGGCCCGGCTCACGACGTCGACGAGAAAGGCTGGGCAATCGTCTGCGTCGACTCGCCAGCGGGCCAGATGACGTGGCACATCGCGCCGCGCGACCTCGACCTGTTCGGCCACCTGCGCATCGCGAACGCCGAATGGGACGGCCACAGCACCGCCGAGAAGTACCAGCGGCTCGACAAGCTGACGCAGCGCCAGGCGGCAAACAGCGTCGCACCCGAACTCGCCGCCGCCATGGCCGAGAGCCGCGAGCTCCGCGCCATGCTCGCGGACGTGGGCAGACTCTGCGAGAGCAGCCTCAATCTGCCCGGCATCATGGTCGACGGCAAGGGCTTGGCCAGGCGCGTGCTCGCCATCGTCAACCGCGCCGGGGTCACGCCCGCCGCCCGTGAGGCCGCGGCCGAACGTCCGGTCGCAGACGTCCACCGCTGGTACGCCGTCGTCAAGCACTGCGGGTCATTCGCCTACGGCTTCGCCGCCACGAGCGATGGCCTGCGCGTGTGGGACGACGCGAGCGAGTTCGAGCACGCGAGGGAGGCGGACTTCGAATGAGCGAGCCGATCTGCGGCGAAGGCCCGGACGCCATCTACTGCCCGGTGTTCTGGGCCAAGCACGCCGAATGCGAGGAACTGCGCACTCTTGTCGCCGAGATCCTCGCAGCCTTCGAGCGCCACTGCCCTGAACCGGATTGCGAGACGGACGAGGCCGAGGTCAGCTGCCATCAGGTCGCCGGATGGCGGCAGCGTGCCGGGCTGGACGACACCGCCCGTGAGGCCGCCGCACGCGACGACCGCGCCGCCATGGTCCGCGACGCGAACGGAGACCCGTTCTAGATGACCAGAAAACCGCTGCTGAATCGCCGCGACTTCCATGGCGCACTACTGCTGATCGACTTCATCCCGCTGCCCAGCGGCGGCAACGTGCGCGGCCTCATCGGCACCGTCAGCGTCTTGTCAGCTGTCGAAGCACTCGGATTCGACGTCAACGACCGCGACTCCAACTGGTGCGCCCTCGTCGCCGGACCAACCACATCCATCGTCGTGCCCGGCTGCAAGGTGTACTCAATCTTCACCCTGCCAGACGGTGCGCGGCCATCTAACTCCGACTACTGGAGGCTGCCATGACCAGCGTCATCGAAAGCTTCGACGCCTTCGTCCACCACCGCCACCACGACCAGGACGACGCACCCGCGCCGGCCGCGACACAGGAGAACCACATGAGCAAGCTCACCGAAGCAGCAACCGCCATCGCCGCGATCGCCGACAACAAACTCGTCGTCGCCCTCGCCGAAGCAGGCGTCGGCAAACTGCTCGCACCCGGCGAGATCACCTTCGTCACCGGGCTCATCGCCAGCTTCGAGCACGAACGCGCCAGCGCACCGCAGCAGCCGGTTCAGCCAGCACCGACCGGACCACAGCAGACGACTACCCAGTGAACGAGATCGGGAAAGCACTGCAGATCGCTGCGCTGCTGGCATTCTTCGCCTACTGCATCTACGTCGCAACAGGCGGACGCTAGCCGTGCCGCACCGCTGGTGCGCCTGCACAGGATGCCGTGCCTGCAGCCCCCGTGGCCGCACGCACGGCGTCCTGTTCAACATGGACGACACCGGCACACTCAAATGCCCGCCATGCCAGCAGCAAGCCACAGCCGCCCGCAACGCGCGCCCTAGCGGCTCACAACGCGGCCTCGGATGGGCATTCAGCAAACGCAAGCGCAATGACCAGAACTACCAGCAAGCCAGCCGCTGCCAGTGCCCCGGCTGCCCGCAGCACCGAGGCGTCTGCGGCGAGACATTCACCGTCGACAACCCCAAGACCGCAGGACACGTTGTGGCACGCAGCCGCGGCGGCGCAGACGGGCCGATACTCGCCGTATGCAGGCGATGCAACTCATCCGACTGCGGCAGACTCGCCCATGAGAGACGAAACCGGACATTATGTCGTTTTTTAGCAGTGGCAGGCCTAAGGACCCGCGCTCCCGGCTCCTTTTTCGCGTGGTACCAAAACGCGATATTTTTTGCCGGGACTGGTCACCATCCGTGACCATCCTTTCGGGGAGGGCCGTTGCCGCGGACTAAGAAGCAGCCCGGTACCGCTGTCGACAAGCGCAATGGCCGCCGTACGGAGCTTGAGGGCGGCGTGCGGCTGACGTACTTCCCGTGCCCGTTGCCGCGGGCGTCTGCTGCGGCTCTGGCGACGTGGGAGATGGCGTGGACTGATCCTGTCCATGACGCGTGGACGCCTGCGGACGGGCCGATCCTGGTGCGGTACATCGAGCACTGGGAGCGGGCGCAGAAGGCGGCGCGGCGGGCCGATCGTAAGCCGGTGGTGCTCGGGAGTGTCGGTCAGCCTGCCGAGCATCCGTCGTATTCGACGATGGCGCGGTCGATTTCGGTGGTGGAGCGGTGCGAGCAGCTGCTTGGCCTGGGTGCGCTGAACCGGGAGAAGCTGGGGCTGACGATCGCGGACCGGCAAATCTCGCTGGCCGACCTGAACGCGCGCTTCGCGGGAGGGGATGACGATAACGCGCCAGCCGCCCGGCTCGGGTGCTTTCGGCCCCGTCGACTGGGCTGAG
>Ga0210395_10003842_pt1 | contig 11534 bp, 10 predicted proteins | sample IncBWH4OmetaG_FD_150861 | JGI IMG/M metagenome (GOLD analysis project Ga0210395, IMG submission 150861) | Forest soil microbial communities from Barre Woods Harvard Forest LTER site, Petersham, Massachusetts, United States - Inc-BW-H-4-O ...
GACGGCGGGCGGCTCGTGGTCGCGCACGCCGGCCTGTCGCAGCGGCTGCAGGGACGCGCGTCGGGACGGGTGCGCGCGTTCTGCCTGTACGGGCAGACCACCGGTGAGACCGACGAGTACGGCCTGCCGGTCAGGTACCCGTGGGCGCAGGAGTACCGGGGCTCGGCGATGGTGCTCTACGGGCACACCCCGGTGCCCGCGCCCGAATGGGTGAACAACACTATGTGCCTAGACACCGGCTGTGTATTCGGTGGGTCTCTGACAGCATTTCGATATCCCGAACGAACGGTGGTGGCTGTTCGCGCCGCTCGCGTCTACTACGAGCCGGCCAAGCCGCTGGGGGTGGCTAAGCCACGCGAGCCGGACGTGCTCGACATCGAGGACGTGACGGGCAAGCGGGTCATCGAGACCGGGTACCTGCCGCGGGTTGGCGTGGGCGAGGCGAACGCCGCGGCGGCGCTGGAGGTGATGAGCCGGTTCGCCATCGACCCGCGGTGGCTGATCTATCTGCCGCCGACGATGAGCCCCGTCGCCACGGCGCCGGACGGTGACCTGCTCGAGCACCCGGAGCAGGCGTTCTCCGCCTACCTCGCGGACGGCGTGCGGGAGGTCGTGTGCGAGGAGAAGCACATGGGGTCGCGCGCCGTGCTGCTCGTCTGCCGGTCCGCGGCCCGCGCCGCCGAGCGGTTCGGTGTTGCGGGCGGGGGCGCGGTGTGGACCAGGACCGGACGGCCGTTCTTCCGCCCGGCGCTGACGTCGGCGCTGCTGGACCGCGTCAGGGACGCCGCCGCCGCGGCGGGGCTGTTCGACCAGCTGGACAGTTCCTGGCTGCTGCTCGACGCGGAACTCATGCCGTGGAGCGCGAAGGCGGGACAGTTGCTGCGTGACCAGTACGCCGCCGTCGGCGCGGCCGCGCTTACGGCGCTGCCCGCGGCAGCCTCGGTGCTGTCCCGCGCGGCCGAACGCGGCCTCGACGTGTCCGCGCTGCTCGGCCGGACCGGTGCGCGGCTGGCGAACGCGGACGCGTTCGCCGCCGCATATCAGCGCTACTGCTGGCCGGTCGACGGCCTGGACGGCGTCCGCGTCGCCCCGTTCGCGGTGCTCGCCTCTGAAGGCGCCGCGCATTCCGCGCGACCGCACTCCTGGCACCTGGCGGCGGCCGGCGCCCTGGCGGCGGCGGACCCCGGACTGTTCTCGGCGACCAGGCACGTCATGGCCGACACCGCGGACCCGCCGTCCCGCGCCGCGGCGACGGCCTGGTGGACCGGGCTGACCGAGGCGGGCGGCGAGGGCATGGTGGTCAAGCCGGCCGACGGGCTGGTACGCGGCCGCAGCGGCATCGCGCAGCCCGGCCTGAAGGTGCGCGGGAAGCAGTACCTGCGGATCATCTACGGACCCGACTACACCGAGCCCGCCAACCTGTCCAGGCTGCGGTCCCGCGCGGTCGGCCGCAAGCGGTCGCTGGCGCTGCGCGAGTACGCGCTCGGCCTCGAGGCGCTGGACCGGGTCGCGCGCGGCGAGCCGCTGTGGCGGGTGCACGAGTGCGTGTTCGGCGTGCTCGCGCTGGAATCAGAACCGGTCGACCCGCGCCTGTAGCTGATCTATCACCGTCCGTTTCCGGTATTCCTGACACGACGCGATCCTGGTGACAAAATCATTACATGCTGCCTGACCAGGCATTCCGCCCGGACGTTCCGAGCCCCGCGCGGATGTACGACTACTGCCTCGGCGGGAAGGACAATTTCGCCGCGGACCGTAATGCGGCGGAACGGTTCATGGCCATGATGCCGGACGGCGTCGTCAGGGTCGCCGCCGCGCAGAACCGCCAGTTCCTGCTCCGGGCGGTCCGGCACCTGGCGGGCGACCTCGGGGTCCGGCAGTTCCTCGACATCGGCAGCGGGCTGCCCACCATGAAGAACGTGCATGAGGTCGCGCAGTCGATCGCACCGGACAGCCGCGTCGTGTACGTCGATCACGACCCGGTCGTGGTCGCGCACGGGCACGCCCTCCTGCACGGCGATGACCGCGCGACGATCATCGCCGGCGACATGCGTGACCCGGCCGGCATCCTCGCCGACCCGGGGCTGCGGTCGCTGCTCGACTTCGAGGCGCCGATAGCGGTGCTGCTCGTCGCCGTCCTGCACTGCGTATCAGGCACCGACGACCCGTACGGGATCGTGCGGGCGCTGACGGACGCGGTCCCGGAGGGAAGTTACCTGGTCCTCTCGCATTTCACGGCGGACAGCAACCCCTGGGCCGACGTCGCCGCCCGGGTCTACCGGCGGGCGGTGTCGAGCCTGCGCCCCCGGACCCGCGCCCAGGTGGCCGGCTTCTTCGCCGGGCACGAGCTCATCGAGCCGGGAGGGGTGGTCTGGGCACCGCAGTGGCGGCCAGACGCGGACACCGGGCTGGCGGGCGAACCGGGCAGGTCGATGCTGTGGTGCGGAGTCGCACGCAAATCCGGGCCGGGGCAGCCGGCGAAGCTGCCCGCTCCCAGGGCGACCACACCGCAGGAACGGCTGTCCGGACTCGGGCACACGCGGCCCGCCGCCGACGCCTCGCCCGCGCCGGCGTTGCACCCGGAGGTGCCGAACGTCGCGCGGATGTACGACTACTACCTTGGCGGCAAGGACAACTACGCGGCCGACCGGGAGGCGGCGCGGCAGAGCTTCGCCGCCGCGACAGAAGCCGGAGTCCGCGGCGCCAGCCTGCAGAACAGGACGTTCCTCGGGCGCGCGGTCCGGTACCTCGCGCGCGACCTCGGCATCCGGCAGTTCCTGGACATCGGCACCGGCCTGCCGACGATGAACAACGTGCACGAAGTCGCGCACACGATCGCGCCGGATGCCCGGGTGGTCTACGTCGACAACGATCCGATCGTCCTCGCGCACGCCAGGGCCATGCTCAACGGCGTGCCCAACGCCACGATCGTCCGCGGTGACCTGCGCGATCCGGCCGGCATCCTGGCCGACCCGTCGCTGCGGTCACAACTCGACTTCGGGGCGCCGATAGCGGTGCTCCTCGTCGCCGTGCTGCACTTCATCAGCGACGACGAAGACCCCGGCGGCATCGTCGCCGCGCTGATGGACGCCGTGCCCCCAGGCAGCTACCTGGTCGTCTCGCACGTGTCCGCGGACCAGCACAGGCGCGTAGTCAAGGCGGAAACCGCCTACGAGGACGCCTCGGCCCGGCTGCGCTTCCGCACCCGCGCGGAGGTCGCCGCCATGCTCGGCGGGTTCCGCCTCCTCGATCCCGGCGAGCTGGTCTGGACGCCGCGGTGGCACCCGGACGAGCAGACGCCACCGATCGAAGGTCCCGGCGGGGCGACGATCTTGTGCGGGATCGCCGGCAAGTGACGTCTAACGCTCCGACTTGTCCAGCCGCTGGCCGACCGTTAACACGTCCGACGGCCTACCCGCCGTTTTGGAAGGGACCGCGCACGCATCGCTAACGTTAGCTGCCAGACAGCGTATAGAGGGAAGTCTGAGTTTCGGTGGTTATGTTGCTTTCATCAATGCCAGTGATGTGGATAATGGCCAGCGGGCCGGCGGGGCCGTTGGCTATTAGGGCGCATACCGTCGACCCGACCGCCACCAGCACATCTCCGCCGGACGACTGGCTGGTGTCCAGAGATATACATTGCTGCGGTGTTGGCATCGAGTTCCCCTTCCAGACCGCAAGCTGGGTACCCCACAAGGGAGCAATGCCGTTACCCACGGAGTACACAACCGCTATCCCGGTGGTGTCGTTTTTAGCGTCAGAGACTGGCGGGACGCTGGTGAGGTCCGTTCCATCATTCGTGATGAGGAGGCTGCCGGTCCATTCGAGCTTCGCACCAGACGCACTCGCATTCGACGCTGACGCTGGTGGCGGAGTAGACGCATTCGCATTCGCGCTCGACGCGTTGACGCTACTCGGCGCAGCCGGTGCGGAACTTGCCGAAACCCGGTTAGGCGTGGGGTGGCTGCCGTGCGCCAGGACGCCAACGATCGTCGCAGTCGCCGTTATGACAGCCGCCAGTCCGGTCAAAAAACCTGGCAGGGAAGTCACGAACCGTCGAAACTTCGTCGTTAGCGTGTCGTCGTTGTTCTTAGGCGTTTCGGGGGCTTCAACGTCATCACGCGAAGGCACTTCCCTGCGCTCGCCAGCCATGCACAAACCGTAAACCGCTCGCGGGCAAAGTTACAGCCCTTCATTGGAGTTCCGGCGAGCGGCAACCGGCTCGGCCGATGGGTCGCCAGCCAGGGCCGGGCGGTGGAGAAGGCCGAGGACTTCCTCATCCCTAAGGGGCTTGCAGTATCTGCGTGAATGGCGTGCGGGTTATGGGCGCGACGCTCGAGACGGCAGGGACGTCAGTGCCGCCACCGGCGTCAGGCCTGGGAACATCTGGTCTGGACGCCGCGGCAAGTGACATCTAACGCTCCGACTTGTCCAGCCACTTGCCGACCCGGTCCGGCGTCCACACCGTGAGCCGGTCAAGCAGCGCCGCGGGGTCGGACTCCGTGATCACGAGGTTGCGGTGCACCGGGAGGACGAAACCCGCGCCGGTGGCCGCGTCGAGCAGGTCCCGCAGCGGCGCGAAGAAGCGCGCCACATCGAGCACGCCGCACGGCTTGTCGTGGATGCCGAGCTGCGTCCAGGTCAGCACCTCGAAGAACTCGTCGAACGTGCCGTAACCGCCGGGCAGCATGATGAACGCGTCCGCGGCGTCGGCCATCGCCGCCTTGCGCTCGTGCATGGTCTGCGTGACGACCAGTTCGGTCAGCCGGCGGTGCACTACCTCTTTCGCCTCGAGCGCGCGCGTGATGACGCCGAGGACCTCGCCGCCGGCGGCGAGGGCCGCGTCCGCGATCACGCCCATCAGCCCGACGTGGCCGCCGCCGTAGACCAGCCTGATCCCGCGCTCGGCGAGCAGCCGGCCCATAGATGCCGCCGCGGTGGCGAATGCCGGGTCGGTGCCGCGGTTCGACCCGCAGTAGACGGCGATCGACGACAGGGTGCCCGGCGGCCCGCCGCTAGGCATCATCGGACCGCAGCCGGCTCTTGGCCTCGGTGTAGAGGTCCGGGGGCAGCGGGCCGCGCTCCGCGACGGTGACGTTGTCCGCCAGGTGGGCCGAGTTCGCGGTGCCGACGATCGTGCTCGACAGGCCCGGGTGGCTGAGCGTGAAGCGGAGCACGAACTCCATCGCCGACAGGCCGGCCTCGTCGAGCAGGTCTTGCAGGCCAGAGGCCTGCCAGCGCCGCTGGCTCTCCTCCCCGGTGACGCCGATCGGACGGACCCGCCAGTTCTTATCGTCAGAAGGGGCGCCGCGGGCCGCGCCGCCGCGGATCAGCGTGCCGGCACCCGCGTCCACGGCCCGCGTGATCAACTCCTCGTGCTCGCGCTGGAGCGCCGAATACGGGATCTGGAACACGTCGAAGACGTTCAGGGCTATCTGATCGGGAAGGTTCGGCACGATGCCCGACATCCCGATGAAGCGGACCTTGCCCTCGTCCTTCAGTTCCCCGAGCGTCTCCACGGTGCGGTTGTCCGCAAGCACGTCGACGCTGGGTGACATGTGCACCTGCACGAGGTCGAGGTGGTCGGTGCGCAGCCTGCGCAGGCTCTGCTCCACGTCCGCGCGGACGTTGGCCGCGCTGTAGTCGTGCTTGTACGGCGGGGTCGCGTCGGGCGGCAGCTCGAGCGGGCAGCCGCACTTGGAGGCCAGGAAGTACTCGTCCCTGCGGTGACCGATATAGCGCCCGATGAGCTCCTCGCTGGCCCCGTAGTCCGGGGAGGTGTCGATCAGGTTGATGCCCTCGTCGAGCACTGTGTTCAGCAGGCGGCCCGCGTCCTCCTCCGCTATCTGAGGTCCTCTGGGGAGCCCTCTCAGTTCCATGGCCCCGTAGCCGAGGATGGTCACGTCCGCGCCGGTACGTCCGAGGGTTCTTCGCGTGATCGCCATGAACGCAACGTTATCTTGAGGGTGCGCGTTTACCGCGCCCAGGGACGTCACATCGCTGCCTTAATCGCTGCCGCTTAACGCAATTCGACCGCGCCGCAGTGAGCTTACGGTAGGAATACGAGTGGTCACAGCCTGCACTAAGACTGGAGGACTGAATGGCTGACGTTTCGCCTGGATTCGAACAGGAACTCTATGATGAACTGGCAGGCAGATACGGTTCTCAGTGGGAAGCCAAGCTAACAGGTAAATGGGGCTACGACTGGAAAGAACCGTGCAGCCAGGACATGGAGCGGGCGCTTGGCAGCGGCTGGCAACACGAGTCGGTCGAGACGAGATCAGCGACGCTCGTAACGCTGATCGACGGCACCGAGGGCGGGGCCAAGGGCAGCACGGGGAGCACCGATGCCGACTTGGACGGCCCGGGACCGTCGCTGCAAGACAAGCCGTGGATGCAGACCCTGCTGCAATCGGACAGCTTCGAGGCATGGCTCACCCGGATAGGAATCGACACCAGCGTGCTGCCGGCGCATGACGGCGCTGCCGCTTCTGACGATGCCGACTTGGACGGCCCGGGACCGTCGCTGCAAGACAAGCCCTGGATGCAGACCCTGCTGCAATCGGACAGCTTCGAGGCATGGCTCACCCGGATAGGAATCGACACCAGCGTGCTGCCCCCGAGGTCATAGGAGATGCAATGTCTGCTCAACCTGAGCAAGGATGGGTCATGGCTGAGTGGCTGGCCTTCTTCTCAGCCGGCTACGCGATGGTCGACGCGGGATACGACTATACCCAGGCTCCGACCCGCCGGAACCTTATGAGGTTCGTTGCGGCCATCGCCGCCTGGGGTGCGTCAGCAATGGCACCGTCTGTACGAATGGCGCTCGCCGGTCAGTTCGCGACTCTGAACTCCGCGGTCAGCGCGCTGGACAGCGAGGGGCGCGGCCTGGGACCCGGGTAGCGGCGTTATCCGTTGAGGATCAGCAGACGAGTTCGGGCTGCCGTCCGGCTATGTCGTCGGGCGTAACGACTTTCACGGCGGGCTGGCGAGGAGTGCTGATGGCCGCCCAGGCGTAGAGGGCCAGCGGGTAGATGAAGTAGCCGAACCGGGTCGCCGGGGACAGCATGAACAGTGCGGTCAGGCCCAGGGCGATCCGTCTGGCCGCCTGGGCCGGAGTGCGCGGCGGCGCGACCAGCAAAGACACGGCCAGCGCCAGCCCGGCCGCGGCCAGCAAGCCGAGCGCGGCGCCGTGCCCGGCCGGACCGAGTGTGCTGAGCAGGTGCCCCGGCAGGGGGCTCGCCGCCGGGGAGCGTGCGGTGGTCAGGCCGAGCGGATACGCGACCGTGTTCTGGATGATCGACGCCGGGCTGGACAGCGCGCCCGGGGCGAGCACGACCGCTAGGGCGGCGGCGGTGGCCAGCGTGATCGCGGCGAACTTGACGGCGGCGCGGGCGCCGTCCCTGGCGGCGATCATGACGACGATGACCGCCAGCGCCGGCCAAGCGGTGTACTTCATCGCGCAGGCGATCCCGAGGACCACCGCCGGCTGCCAGACTCGCGCGGAACCGCGGGTGAGCAGCGCGAGGGACAGGCAGGTCAGCGCGATGATCGGCGGGTCGGTGATGCCCATGGCGAGCGGGAAGGCCATGACCGGCGACGCGATGGCGAACGCGGCAAGGGCGGCGCAGGCGCCCCGGCCCGGGGTGACCCGGCCCGGGGTGGCACGGCCGGCGCTGGCCCGGCCCACGACGATCCGGAGCGTGGCGTACAGCAGCGCGAACGTGGCCGCCACCAGCCAGGGCCGCGGATCGCCGAGGATGCCGGGCAAGCCGAGCCCCTTCGGCAGCCCGAACAGGGCCATCACCGGAAGGTACGGGTCATAGGCGAGCCAGCCGCCGTGGGCAAGCTGGGCAGCCGGCAGGTAGGGGGTGCCGTGATGCAGCAGCAGGACCCCGGACCTGGCCACCACCGCGACGTCAGGCGTGCTGGGCTCGGCGGTCGCCAGCCAGGTCAGCGGGGCGACCAGGGCCCCGGCCACGGCGCCGCCCACCGCCGCGAGCTGCCCGTTCCTGCCCGGCCAGCGGGCGGCGATGGCGGCCGCGACGGCGTACCCGCACGCCGCCCAGGTCCCCCACCAGTGGTCCAGGCCCGGGCCGCTGAACAAGGCGACGCAGGCGGCGTACGCGGCGAACCCGGCGTACCAGGCGGCCGGCTGGCGCAGGACCCGGTCCAGCCAGTACCTCACGTTCGGCCAGCTGCCCAGGACCCGGACGCGCAGCGATGGAGTCAAGATGACCATGGTTAGTAGCATTCCTGGCCGCCGCGCGCGTCGCGATAGGCCTGGCCACCGAATCCACCCTGTACTCAGCCACCGCCTAGGCAGGGGGGCTAGCCCCCCTACTCGGGGTGCGGCTTGTGCATAACGTTGCCCAACGGTGCTGATCTGCAGCCGAGGCCGGTGAAAAGTACAACCCGATCGCGGGCCGGCGCGGGTCAGCGCTCGGTGTCCTCCAGCGCGCTGGCGTCGGCGGGGACGTCGACCGAGTGCTGGCGCAGCGCGGTCAGCGGCACGATGTCAAGCACCCGCTCGTGGGTCGATGCCAGCACCACGGGCGCGGCGACCCCGTCCTGGTGCGCGCGCAGCCAGTTCGCCGCGGTCACGCACCACCGGTCACCGGGCACCAGGCCAGGGAAGCGGAACTGCGGCATCGGAGTGGTCAGGTCGTTACCGATGCTCCGCTGGTGGTCGAGGAACTCCTGGGTGACCACCGCGCAGATGGTGTGGCTCCCCACGTCTTCGGGCCCCGTGTTGCAGCAGCCGTCCCGGTAGAAACCCGTCAGCGGGTCGGTTCCGCACGGCTCGAGTTCGCCGCCGAGCACATTTCGGTCGCCCATCCCAGCAGTATCGGCAGCGCGGGTCTTGATCCGCAAGACCGCGCAGTCGAACGACGGGACGAGTTACGGGCAATTCACATGCTCGCGGTCATCACGGCGAGCACGAAAGTGCCGATCGCGGCGAAGCCATGCGCGATGGGGACGAGCACCTCGGGGTTTGGCCTGATCGCGCGATGGCCGGCCGCGCTGTAGGAATCGTCGAGAAGCCGCGCGATCATCTCGTCGGTGATCACCGAGTCGAGCGGGTCGGCTGGCTCCCGCGGGTCGGCCGCGGCGGCGGGAGTGTCGGGGATGACCACCGCTGGTTCGTCCCACCGCGACGGCGCGCGCCGCTCGCCCGGCTTGTGCGCCGGGTACGGGGTCCAGATCGTCACCGTCGACAGGCCGAGCCCGACGGTCAGCATCAGCAGCCCGACCGCGGTCCAGGCCACCGCCTTCGCGCCGGTGGCCAGGAAGGCGCTCCACACGAGCAGCCCGGTGATGGCGAGCCCGGCATGTCCGAAGATCAGCTGCGGCGGCAGCCCGCCGGCCCGTGCGCGCTCCCTGCGCAGGCCGCCGCGAGCCAGCCAGCTCCGCAGCATGAAGGCGCCGATGCTCACGGTCACCAGCCAGCTGATGAACGTCGCGAACCGCATGACCTCCCCCTGGCACCAAGTCAGACCAGCATAAACCTTTCCCACCTAGTCCAGTCTTACCTAGGTTATGCTGGACCATATGTCCTACATAGACATCCTGATCCTGCGGCACCTCACTCGCCGTCCGGCGCACGGGTACGAGCTGCGCAAGAGGGTGGAGCACACCACCGGGTTCCGGCTGAACAACAACTCGCTGTACCCGGCGCTCCGCCGCTTCGCGGAGGCCGGCGCGGTGACCAGCACCGAGGAGCCGCAGGAGGGCCGACCGCCCCGGCTCGTGTACACGCTTACCCCGCTCGGCCGCGACCTGCTGCACGACATGCTCGCAGAACTGCCGCAGGAGCAGGCCGCCGACGACTACGAGTTCATGGCGCGGCTCGGCCAGTTCGCCCTGCTCAGCCCCGACGAGCGGGAGGCCGTCATCGACGCGCGCGACAAGGCGCTCGCGCAGCGTCTCGCGCACTTCGCCGAGATGAACGCGCTGGCCGCCGACCGTTGGTCGGTGGCGGTCACCGCCGAGCTCATCCGCCGCGACGAGCAGGAGCGCGGCTGGCTCGCCGACCTGCGAACGCTCGCGGCGCAGCCGTGACGTGCCAACCGCAGGACCGATGCCGCGCAGGGGCGAGGCGGGTGTCGTCATCCAGTACGCGATGCTGGCGGGGCCGTTGCTGTCGATGCTCGACTCCAGCGTGGTCAACGTGGCCGCGGAGCCGATCGCGCGCTCGCTGCACGCTTCGCTCGGCACCGTGCAGTGGACGATCAGCGGGTACCTGCTCGCGCTGGGGACAGGGCTGGCCGGTACCGCCTGCCTGGCGCGCCGGTTCGGCACGCTGGCCGTCTACCGGACCAGCCTGGTCGCATTCACCGCCGCGTCCTTGCTGTGCGCGGTCGCGCCCGGCATCGGGGCGCTGATCGGCTGTCGCGCCGTGCAGGGCCTGGTGGCCGCTCCCCTGGTGCCGCTGGGGATGTCCATGCTCCTCGGCAAGTCGGGCCAGGCACGGTCCGTGTCGCCGGTCGCCGGAATCTTGCTGTTCGCGGCGCCCGCGTTCGGCCCGACCGTCGGGGGCGCGCTGATCGGCGCCGCCGGATGGCGGCTGATCTTCGCGATCAACGTGCCGTTCGGCGTGGCCGCCAGCTGGGCAGCGAGGCGGTTGCCCGAGGGAGCAAGCCGCAATCGTTCAGGAAAATCTGAGTTTGATCTTTTCGGACTGGCGTTGCTGGCGGCCGGGCTCTTGTTGTTGCTGCTCGGCACGAGCGAGGGCGGGGGCGGGTGGGACTCTGTGGCGTGCCTAGGGCCGCTGGTGGCGGGGGCCGCGCTGCTCGCGGCCTACGTTCTGTGGGCGTCCCGGCGAGTGCGCCCGGCGCTCGACCTGTCGCTGGCGCGGCGGCCGGTCGCGGCGCTGTCCATGGGGCTGTGCGCGCTGGCCTCGGTGGTGACCTGGGCGGCCGTGTTCCTGCTGCCGGTCTTCGTGCAGTCGGTGCAGGGCCGGTCGGCGCTGGCCGCCGGGGTGGCGATGGCGCCGCAGGGACTGGTCACGGGGCTGTCGACGGCGCTCGGGGCGCGGGTGCTGGTTCGGTTCACCGTGCGGTCCACCGTGTGCTGCGGGTTCTGCGTCCTCGGGGCGGCCAGCCTGCTGGTCGAGGTCGTCGGGGCGGGGACTCCGCTGTGGGTGGTCTCGCTGATCCTGGCCGCGCGGTCGGCGTCGATTGGGCTGATCATCAGCCCGCTGCTCGCGGCGCTGACCGGGCCGCTGCCGCCGGAGCGGATGGGAGACGCGAGCACGCTGTTCAACGTGGTGAACCGGGTAGCCGGATCGTTCGGCATCGGGCTGCTCGCGTCGCTGTACGCGGTGCTCGCCCGCTCGGCGGGCGGACCTGTCTACGCGCTGCACGTGTCCGGGATCGTGATCGCGTGCGTGGCCGACCTGGGCGCGGTCGCCGCGCTTGCCTTGCCGGCGGTGGCGAACATGAGCGTGCTCGGGGGCGCTCGGGGGGGCGCTCGCACGAGGTGAATGTCCCATTCAGCTGGTAATAGCAAGCCTGGATGGCCATTCATCTAGC
>Ga0210395_10003843_pt1 | contig 11533 bp, 12 predicted proteins | sample IncBWH4OmetaG_FD_150861 | JGI IMG/M metagenome (GOLD analysis project Ga0210395, IMG submission 150861) | Forest soil microbial communities from Barre Woods Harvard Forest LTER site, Petersham, Massachusetts, United States - Inc-BW-H-4-O ...
CCAGCTCTGTGGCCCGCCGGAGACGCGGCGCCGGTGCTGCGCGAACTCGCGTCCCGCGCGGATGTCGTCTTTGCCGGACTGGACGAAGCGCGCGACCTATGGGGCGCCACCGAGCCCGCCGACGTCCGCCGGATCCTGCCGCGGCCGCGCACCGTCGTGGTGAAGGACGCGGTCAACGGCGCCACGGAGTTCGGTCCGGCGGACTCCGAGGCCGAAGGGAACTGGTACGAGCCCACGCCGGCGGCCACCGTTGTTGAGGCGATCGGCGCCGGCGACGCCTTCGCCGCGGGCTGGCTCAGCGGCATGCTGCGCGGGTTCGGCCCGCCCGCCCGGCTGGCGCTCGGGCACCGGGTCGCCGCGCAAGTGCTGGGCACGACGGCGGACGACGTGGACTTTCCCGACGATCTGCTGGCCGGGCTTGTCGCCGGCCCAGGAGGTGAGCCATGAACGATAGCGGATGGGTCGCGGACTGGTTCGCGAAGGAGTTCGCCGGCACGCGGGTGATGGCCATCTTGCGCGGGCTCGGCGCCGAGCGGAGCCTCGTGCTGGCCGAGCGAGCGTGGGACGCGGGCATCCGGGTGCTCGAACTGCCCGTCCAGTCGGCCGCGGACCTAGACGCGCTGCGTGCCGTCGCGGCCGCGGCGGCCGGGCGGGACCTGCGGGTCGGCGCGGGCACGGTGCTTGACGCTCGCCAGCTCGCGTCCATCAAGAAAGCGGGCGCGGCCTACACCGTCAGCCCGGGCACCGACGACGATGTCATTCGCCGATCCCTGGACGCGGGGCTACCCACCCTTCCCGGGGTCGCCACCGCGACCGAGATCCAGCGGTGCCGCCGGTTCGGTCTCACCTGGCTGAAGGCGTTTCCGGCGGAGACTCTCGGACCGCGGTGGATCCGCGCCATGCGCGGCCCCTTCCCCGAGGCCGTCTTCGTGGCGACGGGCGGGGTGTCGGGCGGGAACGCCGAGGCGCTGCTGTCGGCGGGTGCGCGCGTCGTCGCGTTCGGCTCGGCCCTGGAGGACCCCGGTGAGCTGGCGCACATGTCACGGCTCGCAGCGCTGAATATTCATTAGCGCCCGCGGCTGTCTTTGCGGATGATCGCTGCATGAACGATGTGGTCGCCGTGGCGGACGGCGCTTACCGGCGGGTGGCGCGCGAGGTTGGGGGGCTGGACGTCGTGGCCAGGATCGCCGCGCTGAGCGGCAGCGACTTCACCAGCCTCATGCTTGAGGTGGCGCGCCGCCGCGCGGCCAGCGAGAACCCCGCCAGTGTGCTGCGCCGGTACCGGAACGACCGGTTCGTCCAGCCTGGCGCGGTACCGTGGCGGTCCAGCCGGCGGGCGGAAGACCTGCTGCTCGGCTGGCTACCGCCCGACGTGGAGATGGTGACGGTCGCCCCGCTCGTCCCGCTCGGCGCCCATTCGGCCCTCGGCACCGTCAGCCAGCACAAGGTCGTGACGACGATCCGGCCCAGCGAGGTCGCGGCGGACCCGACGAACGCGCTCGCGCTCGAGGCCGCCGTCCGCCGGGCGGTACTGTCCAGGACACAAGGGCTATCCGATACAAGAGAGGGCCGGACAGGATCGGCCGCGAGCGTCCGGCTGGCGACAATCCAGCGGGTCACCCGCGGACAGCTGTTCCCGGCGGGCTGGCAGGCGCACTTCTCGCTGTTCGCCATGGTCACCGCGGGCCGCGACGTGGGCGGCCTGCGGTTCGAGCGGGCGGCGCTGACCGGGCACCTGCGCTTCGCCGTCAACGCGCTGCGCGCGGCCGGACTGGCGCCCCAGGTGGCGCTGACACCGCTGTCGGACGCCGGGGAGACGATCGCGGCGTCGGTGGCCGCCGACCTCAGCGACGCGGACGCCGATGTCGTGACGGACCGGACGCGGACCGCCGGGCGCGGCTACTACCGGGATGTCTGCTTCAAGGTGAACACGGTCCTGGGCTCCGAGCAGACCGAGATCGGCGACGGCGGGTTCACCGACTGGACCGCACGGCTGCTCGCCAGCCAGAAGGAACGCCTGCTGATCAGCGGCTACGGCCTGGACCGGCTGGGCACGCTGCTCGACGACAGCCTGGAAGGACAGGACGACTGAGCGCGGGGTAACCAGAGCCGGGCGGTGGCCCGGCGAGCGCCCTCGGCGAGCGCCTCGAACTTGGCCCAGATGATCTTCGGGTGGATCTCGGGGCGATACGTGGCCTGGGAGGAGAACCCGCAGTCCGCGCTGGCGACGACGTTCTCCTTCCCGACCCGCTCGGCGAACCGGACGATCCGGTCAGCGATGGTGTCGGGGTGCTCGACGATGTTCGTGGCGTGGCTGATCACCCCCGGCAGCAGGACCATGCCCTCGGGGAGCCCGACCGACTCGAACAGGTGGTAAACGTGCTCGTGCCGGGGGTTCGCGGCCTCGAAGGACAGGGCGCCGGCCTGGATCGTGAGCAGGACGCCGATCAGGTCGGCGAGCGGCGCGTCGTGCACCCGGGGACCTTCGTTGATGCCGTAACAGGTGTGCAGCCGCACCCGGTCGCGCGGGATGCCGCGCAGGCTCCTGTTGATCGCGGCGGCGTACAGCCGCGCGGTCGCTAGCTTCTGCTCCTGCGACCCGCTGCCGTAGCTGAAGACGTCGGTCAGGAAGGGATCGTCGATCTGCAGGGTGAACCCGGCGTCGACGATCGCCGCGTACTCCACCCGCAGCGCGTCGGCCACCGCGTCCAGGTACTCGGCCTGCGACGGGTAGTACTCGTTGCCGCCGACACCGCTCGGCGCCACGGCCGATACGAACACGTCGTCGGGACCGGCGTCGCCCACCGCGGCGCGCAGGTTCTCCAGGTCCCGCCGGAGCCGGTCGGCGCCGGTGTAGGTCACCGGGCCGGTGCAGCCGAGCGGAACCACCGGGGCGACGCTCCCGCCGGTCATCGCCGCCTTGAGGTACTGCTCGTAGTACTCGGGGAAGGCGTCGATCTCCGCCTTGAACCCGTCAAGCGCGCTGCGCCCCGGCCGGGGCTCGAATCCGCTCAGCCGCTGCCCGATGTAGGCGAAGAACCCGGTCTTGCTCTGCTCGCCGTCGCAGACAACATCGAGGCCGGCCGCGCGCTGGCGCCGCACGACCTCGGTGACGGCAGCGCGCTCGGCCGCCGGGAGTTCCGCCGCGGCGAGTTCGGCACCGTCGGGGGCGCCGCCCGCGGCCGCCGCCTTCATCAGGTCCAGCAGTGCCGCCGGCCGGGGAAGGCTGCCCACGTGGGTCGTGTAGATACGATCAGTACTCCGCCGCATCGCCCGTCGACTCCTTCCCGGGAACCGGTGATCGCACCCTATCCCAGCTCGACCGCCTCCCCCGGGGCGAGCATCGCGAGCCGGTCCGCGAGGCCGGCCTGTCCGAAGGCGGCGGTGAGGGCGGCGGCGCCCTCGGTGAAGTGCTCCCAGCCGGCGTAGTGGACGGGGACGACGGTGCTCGCGCCGAGCACACGAGACGCTTCGGCCGCCAGTGCACTGTCGAGAGTGAGCAGGGCGCCGTCGAAGCGGTCGGGGAACCGGGCCGCGCCGGCGAACAGGACGGCGACGTCCACCGGACCGAACCCGTCGACGACTTGGCCGACCGCGCCGAGCCAGGCGTTGTCTCCGCTCACGTACACCGTGGGCAGGTCGGGCGCCGAGAGCACGAAGCCGGTGACCTCGCCGGAGATCGGCTCGCAGCCGTCCGGGCCGTGCCGGGCCGGCACCGCGGTGACGTGCAGCGGTGCCCGCTGCCCCGGGCGCTCCAGGTCGAACCGCTCCCAGGGTGTCAGCCCCCGGACCTGGCCGGATGCTACGTCCCCGGCCTTCTCCAGGCGTTCCGCACCGCTGCGTGTGGTCAGCGTGAGCGGGACCTCCTTCAGGTAGGCGCGGCCCGCAAGGTCCAGGTTGTCGGCGTGCTGGTCGTGCGAGAGCAGCACGGCGTCAACCGCGCCAAGTTCCTCGGCACGCGCCGCCGGCGGCGCCAGCTTCGTGAGGGTCGGGCCGTCGGGCCGCGGATAGCTTCCCGGCGGGTCGAAGGTCGGGTCGGTGATCAGGCGCAGTCCGCCGATGTCCAAGACCGCGGTGGGACCGCCGATGAGTTGGATACGCATCGTCACGCCTCGTTCCTCTCATGGATTATTTTGATCTTTTCCATTAGACTCACCATATCGATCATCATGGAGAAGTTCAAGAGTTAGCATGAGAGACATGGACAACATGCCCGCGGCGCCCGGTGAGGACGTGTCATGCGCTGTGGCGCTCGTTAACACCCGTCGCATGAGTGCGGGATCCGAAGTAGACGTACTCGCAGACCCGGTGACGTCCGGCCAGTGGCTCACGGAACGGGGCCTGCTCGCCGGCCGGCCCGGGCCCGCCGGTCCGGATGCCGCTCCGGATGCTGGTCCGGATGGCGGTACGGATGGCGCTCCGGACTGCACTGCCGCGCGGCTGCGCGCGCTTCGCGAGGCGGTCCGCGCGCTGTTCGCCGCCAGGTTCGACGGCCGCCAGCCGGGCCCCGCCGACCTGGCCCTGGTCAACGCCGCATTGCTGGCAGCCCCGCTGATCGCGCTGCTGGCCTGGGACGAGGCCGGCCCGCGGCGCGGCGAGCGGCCCGCCGGCGCCGATCCGCTCGCCGTCGCCCTGGCCCGGATCGCGAACGACGCGCTCGCGGTGCTCACCGCGCCCGACGGGCCTGAGCTCGCGCCGTGCGCGGCGCACGGCTGCATCCGCTGGTTCCTGCGCACGCACGCCGCACGGCAGTGGTGCTCTAACCGCTGCGGAGACCGCGTGCGCGCGGCCCGGCACTACGCCCGGCTCCGGACTCAGGCGTAGCGCGGCACTCCCGGTCGTAGCGGGCGGCGGGGTAGCCGGCGCGCTCCAGCCGGCCGGCCGGCCGCCGCGCGCTGCGGTGCGGCCGGCGGCGCGCTGGTGAACGGTACCGGCAGGTACGTGCCGACCGGCCCCAGGGACTTACGGGCCGCGTCGAGGTCGTTGCCGTCATTCATAACGGTGTCCCCTCGGACGGCTACGCGAAGTAGTGGCCTTGGTCGAGGTCGGCGATGAGGCCGGGCTGTACCGGCTCCCAGCCCAGCAGCTGGCGGGTCAGCGCACTGGAGGCGGGGTTGTCCGCGGCGGCGAACATGCCGAGGAAGCCGAAGTGCGCGGCCGCGTCCCGCGGGGTGATGCTGGCGGCCGGCAGCCCGAGGTTGCGGCCGATGGCCGTGCCGAACTCGCGGAAGGACACGCCCTCTTCGGCCACCCCGTGCCACCGGGCGCCGGCTGGCGCGGACTCCAGCGCGAGCCGGAACAGCCGCGCGGCGTCCAGGGTGTGCACGGCCGGCCAGCGGTTGGCGCCGTCGCCGACGTAGCCGGCGACTCCCTTCGCCCGGGCGATGGCGATCAGGGTGGGAGTGAACCCTCGGGCGTCCAGGTAGCTGTGCACCACAGGCGCCAGCCGGATCACCGAGGCACGCACGCCCCGCCGCGCCAGCGCGATCACCGCGTTCTCCGACTCGGCCAGCGGACCGGCCTCGACGACGTCGTCTTCCGTGCCGGGGCGGCCGGTGATGCCGCCCGACCACAGCACCAGGGTGCCGGCCGGAGCCACGAACGGCTTGCCGGTGCCCTCGAGCGCCGCCCCGACCGCCTCGATCACCTTCAGGTTCGCCGCGACCACGCCCATGGCGTCGCCGGAGTGCATGAGATCGCTCCCGTACGCAGGTGAATGACGCCGTCGGAGTCGGCGGCGGCATGGGAATACCTCCCGATAGGGGATGGCAGTCACTGTCATCACCTTCACCATAATGATGACAGTCACTGTCGTCAAGTTCTGGAGGGGTGAGCTTGGGCGCCGATTTGGCTCACCGTCGCGGGCGCCGCTCGCGGGCCATCATTGTGGGTCAGATACGGCAAAGGCCTCTAGATCCCGGCCCTTCGACCGGACAAATTAGAACATATCTACCAGGATCTTCTCCTAGATTTATTATCGTGGGTCAAAATTGGCGATATTCGCCGCGGATGACCCACGATCAGCATATGAGTGCCCAATATTTGATTAAATGTCCCGTTTGTTCTGTCCGTTTTGTCGCTTCTGGGAGGTCAGCCCCGCATCTGACCCACAGTCTCGCGCGCCGCCCAGGGTCTCGGGCGATTCGGTTGCCACCCCGGGTGGTCAAGGGCTGGAGCGTGAGCCTCGGCGGCTGTGACTTCAAGAGACCGGCGACGTCAAAGACCAGGGACGCCAAAGACCAGGGACGGGAAAGGTCAGGGACGGGAAAAGATCAGGAAAGAGGAACGGGGCTGGCGGCCCGGCCGGCCATCACGTCCTTCAGCTCCGCCATCGTCTGCCGGAGCGCCTCCGGCAGGTCAGGCTGCCCTGCCTCGCGGATCCAGCGGGCGAAGGCGACCCGGTAGACCGCGATCCCCGTCTCGGCGGCCAGGCTCGCGGCCGGCTCGCGGATACCGCGGCCGCGGAGCGCGCCGTCCATCGCCACCGCGATCTCGGCGAGCTTGACCAGCTCCCGCTCACGCAGTTCCGCGCTCGCGGACACGACGGCATAGCGCTCGCGGGCAATCTCCGGGGTTTCCTCGACCATCGCGGCCACCGTCTGCAGCGCCGCCTGCACGGCCTGCATCGCGCCCGCGGCGGACGGCGCGTCCGCCACCGCCGCCACGAGGAGATCGCGCACCGAGTCCATCCCGTAGAACAGGACCTCGCGCTTGTCCGCGAAATGCCGGAAGAACGACCGCTCGGTCAGCCCCGCCGCCCTGGCGATCTCCGCCGCCGTGGTCTGCTCGAACCCCTGGGCGGCATACAACGCCAGCGCGGCCTGCGCCAGCCGGCCGCGCGCGTTCGGCTCCCATCGACCCATGGCGCGATCATACGTGACGACAGTCACCGACATCAGTCATCGGCATCGCGCCCGCCGTGTCAATCGTGGCCGTCTAATCAATCGTGCCAACCGGTTCATTCGTGCCCGCCGGCTCAGCCCTGTCAGCCGGCTCGGTCGTGCCCGCCGGCTCAGCCCTGGCCGCCAGCTCAGCGCTGGCCGCCGGCTCAGCCGGGGCCGGTCGCCGCCCGAGCGAGCCGGCCGCGGCGAAGGCCACGACGAACATGGCGGCGATCAGCCACAGCGCGTGCAGGAGGCCGACGGCCTGCGCCAGCACGCCGATCACGGGCGGCCCGGCGAGGCTGGCGAAGTAGCCGATCGAGGCGACGACGCTGACCCGCGCGGCGGGGTCGGGTCCGCTCTCCGCGGCCGCGGACATGCCGAGCGGGAACCCCATCGACACGCCGACCGACCACAGCAGCACGCCGACCAGCACGATCCAGATGTTCCCCGCCAGTATGAACAGCACCATGCCAAGGATGCCGAGGGCCGTGGTGACCCGGATAGTCCAGACGCGTCCGAGGCGATCGACGACGGGGCCGCCGAAGATCCGGGCGGTCGCCTCGCCGACGGCGAAGGCCGTGATGAACACCGCGGCTATCGCGGCGGTCTGGCCGCGGTCGGTGTGCATCGCCAGGGTGAGCCAGCTGTTCGCCGAACCTTCGCCGAGTTCGACACCGAGCATGACCACGCCGATGAGCAGCAAGCGCCAGTCCGCCCAGCCGCGCAGCCACTGGCGGAGCTTCGCGACCCGGTCGGCCCGCCCCGGCGTGGACAGCCCCGCCGTTTCCGGCGCGTGCGTGCGCTGTTCAATCCCGGGTGCCATGCCGAGTGCCGCCACCCCGATGAGGACGGCTTCGCCGATGAACTGCGCTGCGGGTGTGACGCCGACGGCCGCGCAGGCCGCGCCGATCCCCGCACCGACAGCCGCCCCGATGGACCAGGCGGCGTGCATCATCGGCATGAGGGTGCGCCCCGCGGCACGCTCGATGGCCGAGCCTTCCACGTTGATCAGCACGTCGAGCGTGCCGATGCCCAGCCCGATGATCACGAAGGTGATGGCTACCAGCGGCACTGAGGCCAGCATGACCGCGAGCCCCAGCAGAGCCATCGCGGCGGCCACGAGCAGCAGCGCTCCGGTGACCGCCCGGCGGCTGCCCAGCCGGTGCAGCACCGGGTTTGATATCGCCAGCCCGAAGATGGCCCCGACGGTCACTCCCGCCAGCAGCAGCCCGATAGTGGCCGTGTCGATGCCGAGGCTCGCCTTGATGGCCGGCAGCCGCGGACCCCAGGCGGAGATGGTGATCCCGCCGACCCCGAACGCGCTCGTGATCGTCCACCGGGATCGCGCCAACGACGTCACCAGCCACCTCCGTGTAAAAACCTTCCAGTGGAAGGTATCACGGCCGCTAGGCTGCGGCGCCCGGTCCCGGATCTCGCGGCAGCAACCGCTCGAGGAGCGACAGCGAACGGCCCACGTCCACCGCTTCGGGATCCAGCAGCCACTGGATCTGGAGGCCGTCCGACGCCGCGATCACCAGCGCGGCCGCGTCCTGGGGGTCGATGTCCGACGCGATGCTACCCGCCCGCTGGCCGGACTCGACCCGCGCGGCCAGGGCCGCGCGCAGCGTCCTGAACCGGTCTTGCACGAACTCGCGGGTGACGGCGTGCCGCTGCTCCTGCAGCGCGTCGGTGGTGAGCGTCGCGTAGAGCTCTACGAGGCCGGGAATCGACCGGTTCCGCTCGGCGGCTTCGATGATCAGACCGACGGCGGAACCCTCGGCCGGCGGCTCGTTCTCGATCGCCAGCGCCTCGTGCGACCGGTACACCTCGACCAGCAGTACGTCTCGCGACGAGAAGTAGTGCCGGAGCGCGGTGTGCGACACCCCGATCGCCTCGCCGACCGTCCGCAGGGACGCGCTGTCCACGCCTCGCTGCGCGAACAGCCCGATCGCGCTCTGCAGGATCTGCTGCCGGCGTCGCATTCCCTTCGGATACGAGCGACGCCCGGCCGCACCACCGGTTGGGGCGCCGTCCGCCTGCGGCGACATCAGGGCTGGAAGACGAGCCGGCCGGTGGTGCGGCCGGCTCCCAGCCGCCGCAGCCCGTCCGGGACGCCGGCCAGCGGCAGCCGCTCGGTGATCAGCGGGCGGATCAGGCCCGCCGCGACGAGCCTGGACAGTTCGACGTGGCAGTCGCGGACCGCGCCCGGATCGTTCCGCTCGTACAGCCCCCAGTGCAGGCCAAGGATGGAGTAGTTCTTCACCAGGGCGTGGTTGAGGGCGGCCGCCGGGATGTCGCCGCTGGCGAAGCCGACGACGACGATCCGGCCCTCGAACGCGATGCACTTGGTGGACCGGCGGAAGGCCTCGCCGCCCACCGGGTCGTAGACGACGTCGGCGCCGCGCCCGCCGGTGACGTCCTTGACGACCGCCACGAAGTCCTCGCGTTCCCGGTCCACCACCACGTCCGCGCCAAGCTCCCTGGCCACCTCGGCCTTCTCCGGGCCGCCCGTCACGGCGATGACCCGGGCGCCCGCGGCCTTGCCGAGCTGGACGGCGCCGCTGCCCACGCCGCCCGCGGCCGCGTGGACGAGCAGCGTCTCGCCCGCCGCCAGCCGGGCCCGCCGGTGCAGCCCGAACCATCCGGTCTGGTAGGTCACCTTGAACGGCGCCGCCTCGGCATCGTCGAGCCCGTCGGGCGCGGTCAAGATGTGCGCCGCGTCCATCAGCGCGTACTCCGCGAACGCGCCGTACGGCAGCACCGCCCCGCCGATCACCCGGTCCCCGGCGGCGAAGCCCGTCACGCCCTCCCCGGTCTCCGTCACCTCGCCGCACAGTTCGACGCCCGGGCAGAACGGCAGCGGCGGGCGTACCTGGTAGGTGCCGCGGCAGAGGAGCACGTCGGGGAAGTTGGCCGCGGCCGCCAGTACCCGGACCAGCACCTGCCCGGCCCCCGGCACCGGACGCGGCACCTCGACCGACGCGAGCACGTCCTCCGGCTCGCCGTGCTGTACTACCTGCCAGGCCTTCACAGTGCCTCCCCAATCACAGGGCCTCCCCTGTTTCCTCGACCGCTGACTCCTCGATCCGCTGCTGCAGCCGCGACATGCCGCGCAGCCACTTGGCGGTGTCCGTGGCGCGCAGCCCGTAATAGCCGAGGACTTCGGGGTGCGGCAGGACGAGGAACCGGCCCTCGGTCATCGCGTCCCACAGCGCGTCGGCCACCTGCTCGGGCTCGATCGCGGTCGCCAGCAGCACGACGTCGCCGGCTCGTCCGGAACCGGCCAGCATGTTGGTGCGCACCCCCTGCGGGCACAGGCAGTGCACGGTCAGCCCGCGGTGCGCGTATGTCGCGGCGAGCCACTCCGCGAACGCCACCGCCGCGTGCTTGGTCACCGAGTACGGTGCCGCGCCAAGCATCGTCAGCAGGCCCGCCGCCGACGCGGTGACCACCATGGTCCCCCGGCCGCGCGCCAGCCAGCCGGGAAGCAGCGCCCGCGCCGCGCGGACGTGCGCCATCGTGTTGACCTCCCAGGCCCGCTGCCACTCCGCGTCCGCGGACTCCGGTCCGGTGCCGGAAACGGTTCCCGCGTTCGAGCAGTAGACATCAATCTCGCCGAGATGCGAACGGGCGGCGGTGACGAGTGCGCGCACGCCCTCGTCCGTCCCGGCGTCACCGGGGACGGCGAGGCCCCCGGTCTCGGCGGCGATCGCCGCGGCCGCCTCGGGGTCCAGGTCGTTGACCACTATCCGGGCACCGCCGGCCGCGAGCCTGCGGGCGACCGCCCGTCCGATGCCACCGCCGCCGCCGGTGATGACGACGCCGGCTCCGCTCTCGATCATGGCTGAACCCTAGACCCCGCACCAGGGCGTAAGGAAGCCGCCCAACCCGGGTGCGGCGGTCCGCCCAGCCTGGGCCCGGCGCGTCCATTGCGCGCGGCTGCGGTCGCCGTCAGACTAGGCGCGGGTACGTCGGTGGAGTCGCGAAAATCTCAAGGAGGAGAAGTATGCCGGACCGGATCCTGACCAGCCATGCGGGCAGCCTGCCGAGACCAGAGCACCTGATCGCGCTCAACGAGCGGCGAGGGGAAGGGGATTTCAGCGACGAGGACGGTTACCTGAGCGAGCTGCGCGCGGCGGTCGCGGACGTGGTCGCCCGGCAGCGGGCGCTCGGCATCGACCTGGTCAACGACGGCGAGTACGGGCACTCCATGGGCCAGCGCTACGACTACGGCACGTGGTGGACGTACGTGTTCCCGCGGCTCACCGGGGTCGAGCTCACGGACCTGACGATCACGGACATTCCGCAGTCAGTGGCCAAGCCGGGCGAGATCAGGCTGGCGTCCTTCGCCGAACGGCGGGACTGGCAGGCGTTCGGCGACGCCTACGCCGACCCGACCGCCGGGGTGGCGATCCCGAACAGAACGGCGATCGCCCCGGTCTGCCGCGGGCCGATCACCTACCAGGGCCAGGCGGACGTGCAGCGGGACATCGCGGACATGAAGGCCGCGATGGCGGCCGCGGGGGTGTCCGACGGCTTCCTGAACGCGGTGGCGCCCGCCAGCTGCGCGCGGTTCGGCAACGAGCACTACGCCGACGACGAGGAGATGATGTACGCCTGCGCCGACGCGATGCGCGAGGAGTACTCGG
>Ga0210395_10003844_pt1 | contig 11531 bp, 7 predicted proteins | sample IncBWH4OmetaG_FD_150861 | JGI IMG/M metagenome (GOLD analysis project Ga0210395, IMG submission 150861) | Forest soil microbial communities from Barre Woods Harvard Forest LTER site, Petersham, Massachusetts, United States - Inc-BW-H-4-O ...
AGCGCCGCCGATCAGGATCTGCCCGTTCGTCTGGAGGGTGATCGCATACACCGGCGCGGTGATCGACACCCCGGGGGCGAGCAGCTCCGTGACGTTGGGATTGAAGGAGGTGTCGAGCGAGCCGTCGGCGTTGAGCCGGGCGAGATAGTTGCGCGCGGTCGCCGTGCTCGCGCCGTTCGGCTGGAGGGTGGTGAAGCTGCCGCCGATCAGGATCTGGCCGTTGGTCTGGACCGCGATCGCCAGGATCGGGCCGTTGGGCTTGGGCGTGAAGGTCGGATCGAGGGAGCCGTCCGCGTTGACCCGCGCGAGGAAGTTGGCGGTGCTCGCGGCCGCCGCGCCATTCGGCTGAAGGGTCGTGAAATTGCCGCCGATCAGCACCTGGCCGTTCGACAGCACCGCCGTGGCGTTGACGGCCCCGTTCGCATTGGGATCGAAGCCGTCGTTGGCCGACGGGCTCTGGGCGAGAAGGGCCGGGGCCAGGAAGACCAGTCCGAAAGACCCGATGCCGGCGAGGGAGAGAAGGCGGAGACTGCGGCGGAAGAGCAAGACGAGGGGCATGCGGGATGACGGAGGATGGAAAGAGGGCAAGGGCGGGAGGGTAAATAACATTATTTCGACCCGGCTTAGCGAGCCCAAACAATGCCGAAAAAGGAAGGCGCTTAGTGTCGCCGGGGAGCTCCCATGTTCCAGAAAAATCCGCCGCGCCGCTTGCGAACCGGCCGGGGCTGTTTCAGGGTGCCGGGCCATGAAATCCACCCCTGCCCTGCTGGCTGCCGCCTTCTTTGCCATGATCACATCCGCCCACGCCGATCCGCTCAAAGTCGGCGACCAGGCGCCAGCCATCACCGGCACCACGGAAACCGGCGCGACCCTCAACCTGGCCGACACCTACAAGCAGCAGCCGTACACGCTGGTCTATTTCTTTCCCAAGGCCGATACCCCGGGGTGCACCGCCCAGGGATGCTCGCTGCGCGACTCCTACGAGCAGCTGAGCCAGAAGGGCGTGGCCGTCATCGGGGTGAGCCACGACGACGTGTCGGCCCAGAAGGCCTTCAAGGACAAGTATCACCTGCCCTTCACCCTGATCGCCGACTACGATCACAAGGTCAGCACGGCCTTCGGCGTGCCGAACATCATGCTGACCGGCCTTGCCACGCGGCAGGCCTATCTGATCAAGGACGGGAAGATCGTCTGGGCGGACTACAAGGCCGCGACCAAAAAGCAGGCTGAGGACGTGCTCAAGGTCGTAGCCGCCCAGGGCAGCTAAGGTGGAGCGCGTTGCGTGGGGACCGAAGCCTTGGCGAAGGCCCCGCCCCAACGCGCTTGGCAACGTCGCCCGCCGGACAGCGCATTGAGGTCAATGCGCTCCACCTGACGGGAGCGGCTCGTTCCGTGCCGCGCGGACGATCCTGACCTTGTCCACCCGCCGGCGGTCCATCGCCGTCACCTCGAAGCGCCAGCCGGACCATTCGAAGGCGTCGCCCGCCGCGGGGATGCGCCCGAATTGCGTGACCACGAATCCGCCGATCGTCTGAAATTCCGCGTCCCGCTCCTGGGGGAGCGCCACGTCGACCCCGAGCAGGACCTTGAGTTCGTTGGTGGGCAGCGTGGCGTCGACCAGCCAGGAGCCGTCGTCTCCCCGCTTGGCGTCGGGCTGGCCGCGCTGGCCGGGCTCCGGCAGGTCCCCGACGATGGCCTCAAAGACGTCGTTCAGGGTCGCCAGGCCCTGCACCGCCCCGAATTCGTCCATGACGACCGCGATGTGCTTGCCCTCCTGCTTGAACTTCTCGAGCAGCTGGCTCGCCAGCATGGTCTCGGGCACGAAGAGCGGCGGGACGAGCAGGTTCTTCAGGGTCGTCGGCAGCCCGATGGCCGAGTGCGCCCAGAGCGCCTTGACCGCCACCATGCCGACGACTTGGTCGCGGTTGGTCTGATAGACCGGAAAATAGGAGTGGCCGCTCGTGACGATCTTGCGCCAGTTGCTCTCCTCCGGGTCGTCGAGGTTGAGGAAGACGATCTTCGGCCGCGGCGTCATCAGCGCGGTCACGCGCAGCTTGTCCAGGGCGAGGACGCCGTCGACCATCTCCTTTTCCGCGCGCTGGAAGACGCCGGCGTGCAGGCCCTGTTCCACCAGCGCCCGCACCTCGTCGTCGCTGACGCTTTCCGCCGCGGGGCGCTGGCGCAGGCGGATCAGCCGGGCGATCGCGTCGGTGCCGGCCTCGAGGGCCCGCATCAGCGGTCCCGCCAGGGTGGTCGGCACCGCCATGGCGCCGGAGAGGAGGATCGCGACCTTTTCGGGGTGCGCGAGGGCGATCCGCTTCGGCACCAGTTCGCCGAAGAAGACGAGAAAGACCGCGAGCCCGAGCGTCACGAGGACGAGCGCCGCGGTGCCCGCCACCGGGGCCAGCCAGGAAACGAGCGCCAGCCGGGCGGCCACTTGCCCGGACAGGCTCAGGACGCCGATGACGCCGGCAATCAGGGTCGCAAGCGTCAGCCACAGCTGCACCAGGGCCAGGAAGCGCGCCGGCTGCTCCGCCAGCGCCGCCGCGCGCACCGCCGCCGGGCTGCCGCGGGCGGCGAGCTGGCGCAGCTTGGACTTCCGGGCGGAGACGATGGCGGTCTCCGCCATGGTTATCAGGCTATTGGAGAGCGTCAGCAGGACCAGGATCAGCAGCTCGGTCGGGAAGCTCAGCATATCAGGGAGCGGACCCTATCGGCCCCGGACGCCGAAGCAACTCCCGAGGTGGAGCAGTCCCCAACGCGCTCCACCTGGGATTGCCTTGCGAGGCGCCGCTCCCACATTCACCCCATGGCCGACGAAGCGCCCGTAGTCCCCTTTGCCCCGACCCGGCGGAAGCCGCACTTCCCCGTGAACGACGGCCTGCGGGGATACCTTGGCCGCTACAAGCGGGAGCGGGCCCTCCCGGTGACCTACGCCCAACTGCGCGCCTTCCACGAGGTGATCCCGCTCGTGGGGCCGGACGGCAAGCCCACGCTCTGGGACACCGTCATCTATCCCTCCTCGGAAATGTCGGCCCTTAACGAGGCCCTGAAGCAGGTTTACGCCCTGCTCAAGGTGGATGGGGACTTCTCCGTGATCCCGCATTTGTACGTCGACCGGGTGGACTTCTGCACCTTCGGCAATTCGACGCCCTTCCGGATCCGCATCGTCAACGCATTCAACGACAACCAGGACTATTTCTACATCAAGAAGGCCGACGCCTCCCGCGTCTACGGCCTGGAGCTCGAGCACCTGCTCTCGCCCAACCGGCTCAATTTCCTCACTGACGCCGGTACGCTCGTCGAGGAGCACATCCCGGGCGTGCCCGGCGACATGTTCATCGACCAGTGGCTCGCGCGGCCGGACCTGCGTCCCATCCGCGTGGCCAAGGAGCTGGTCAAGTTCAACGAACGCTGCTTCGTCCGCCTGCTGGGCGACATGCGCTCCTACAATTTCGTCTTTGTCGTGACGCCCGACTTCGAGGCCGCCCAGGTGCGGATCCGCGCCATGGACTTCGACCAGCAGTCCTACGACGGACGGAAAAATTTCTACCTGCCGCAGTTCTTCAAGGAGAACACCCCGCTCGCCCTCTTCTGCAGCCGGCACCTGCGCCCCGAGACCGCCTACCAATACCAGCGGGAGGAGCAGACCCTCATGCTCCAGCGCGCCGAGCTCGCCAGCGACCGCCTCCAGCGCCTGCTCCTCGAAATGGCGCGCGACACGATCTCCGTCCCGGAAAAGGTCGCGGCGCTCCGCGAGGCCCTCGCCGAGCACTACCAGCGGAAGGACTACCTGCGCTGCGAGTCGATGGGCGCCCTGGTGCGCGAGAATCTCCAGTCCATCCGGCAAAAGCTGGGCCGCCCCGTGGCCGGCTGATCCCTATTCGATCCGGCCCTCGTCGAAATCGAGCAGGTCGGGCACGCTCTTGATCTGGCCGACGCGGTCGGCGCAGCCCATGACGGTGAGCGCTTCCCTGAGGAATTCCTGGCCGGGGGCGGTCATGCCCTTTTGCGCAAGTTCGCGGTTCCAGGCGGCCACGCGGCAGTCTTTCGGGAAAAGCTCGGCCAGCCGGCGGTCGATTTCGGCGTCGTCGGCCGATTCATGGACGATTTTCTCGACCGCGCTTGGGTCGACGCCCAGGTGCATGGACAGAAACCGATCCAGCCCGCGCTTGTAGTTCTTGGCGTAGCTCGCCGGCAGCGCGCCGTGCTGCTTCACGTACTTGCACTTCGCGATGAAGCGCGGGAGGTAGAGCAACCCCGTTGCCTGATGCGGCAGGTACGGCGAGGGCAGGCAGGTGAGGACTTCGCCGGTCGAGCCTGGTATGGGTTTGGACGCCACGACGCAAAGGGGTCAGGCCCCAATTCAATAATTTTGGACCTGACCCCTTTACGGCAAGTCCGTAGAGCCCATCAGGTAGCGATCGCATTCGCGCGCGGCGCCGCGGCCCTCGTTGATCGCCCAGACCACCAGGCTTTGTCCGCGACGGCAGTCGCCGGCTGCGAAGACACTTTTCAGGCTGGTCGCGTACTTGCCGTACTCGGCCTTGATATTGCTGCGGGGATCGCACTCGAGCTTGAGATCCTTGACCAGCATCTGCTCCGGCCCGAGGAAACCCATGGCGAGCAGGACGAGTTGCGCGGGGCGGGTCTTTTCCGTGCCGGGGACTTCCTGCGGCACGAACTGGCCCTTCTCGTTCTTGCCCCACTTGATCTCGACCGTCACGAGCTCCTTCACGCGCCCTTCGGCGTCGCCGAGGAACTTCTTGACCGTGGTGAGATAGATGCGGGGGTCGGCGCCAAAGCGGGCGGCCGCCTCTTCCTGGCCATAATCCATCTTGTACACCTTGGGCCATTCCGGCCAGGGGTTGTCCGCCGCGCGTTCGCCGGGCGGCTTGGGCAGGATTTCAATTTGCAGCAGGCTCTTGCAGCCGTGCCGCATCGAGGTCCCGACGCAGTCGGTGCCGGTGTCGCCGCCACCGATGACGACGACGTCCTTGCCCCCGGCCTGGATCGGGCTGTGCGCGGCGCCGCCGTTCAGCAGCGCCTTCGTGTTCGCGGTGAGGAAATCCATCGCGAAGTGCACGCCCTGGAGCGCGCGCCCTTCGATCGGCAGGTCGCGCGGCTGGGTGGCGCCGGTGCAGATGACCGTCGCGTCGTATTCCTTGAGGAAGATCTGGGGCTCGACGTTGTCGCCGACGTTGGCGTTGCAGATGAACTTGATCCCCTCCTGCTCCATCAGGCGGATGCGGCGGAGGACGACCTCCTGCTTGTCGAGCTTCATGTTCGGGATGCCGTACATGAGCAGGCCGCCGGGGCGGTCGGCGCGTTCGAAGACGGTCACGGTGTGGCCGGCGCGGTTCAACTGCGCCGCGGCCGAGAGGCCGGCGGGGCCGGAGCCGATAATGGCGACCTTCTTGCCGGTGCGCGTCTTCGGCGCCTCGGGGACGACCCAGCCCTCTTCCCAGCCGCGATCGATGATGGTGGCCTCGATGTTCTTGATCGTGACCGGCGGAGCGTTGATCCCGAGGACGCAGGAGCCCTCGCAGGGCGCGGGGCAGACGCGGCCGGTGAATTCCGGGAAGTTATTCGTCTTGTGCAGCCGATCAAGGGCCTCGCGCCACAGGCCGCGATAGACGAGGTCGTTCCACTCCGGGATCAGGTTGTTGATCGGGCAGCCCGAGGCCATCCCGCTGACCAGCTTGCCGGTGTGGCAGAAGGGGACGCCGCAATCCATGCAGCGGGCACCCTGCTGGCGGAGCTTCTTCTCCTCCATGTGGTGGTGAAACTCCTTCCAGTCGCCGGTGCGTTCGAGCGGCGTGCGGTCCACGGGGGTCTCCCGCAGGAATTCGAGGAATCCGGTTGGTTTGCCCATCGTGAATCAGTTGCCGCCCACGCGGGCGAGGTCATGCGCGTTTTCCTCGAACGCGGCCATGATGGCCTCGTCCCCGGTCAGCCCCTGCCCGTGGGCGCGCGCGATGCAGTTGAGGATGCGCTTGTAGTCCTTGGGCATGATCTTGACGAACTTCGGCAGCATCGCGTCCCAGGCGTCGAGCACCTGGCGCGCCCGCGAGCTCTGGGTGTACTGGAAATGCTTCTCCACCATGGCGCGGACCTCGGCGGCCTCGGCCGGGGTATCGATCTTCTCGAGGCCGACCATCGCGGCGTTCACCCGCGAGGGGAAGTCGCCCTTCTCGTCGAGCACGTAGGCGATGCCGCCGGACATGCCCGCCGCGAAATTGCGGCCGGTCGCCCCGAGGATGACCACCCGGCCGCCGGCCACGGATGCGCAGCCTTGGTCGCCCACGGACTCGACCACGGTGTTGACGCCGCTGTTGCGGACGCAGAAGCGCTCGCCGGCCATGCCGCGGATATAGACTTCGCCGCTGGTCGCGCCGTAGAGCGCCACGTTGCCGATGATGATGTTGTCCTCCGGGACGAAGGTCGCGTGCTTTGGCGGGTAGATGATGATCTTGCCGCCGGAGAGGCCCTTGCCGACGTAGTCGTTGGCGTCGCCCTCGAGGACGAAGGTCATGCCCTTGGGCATGAAGGCGCCGAGGCTCTGGCCCGCCGACCCCTTGAAGCGAACCTGGATCGTGTCCTCGGGCAGGCCGGCCGCGCCCCACTTCTTCGTCACCTCGCCGCCGGTGATGGTCCCGACCACGCGGTTCACGTTGCAGATGGGCATCTCGGCCACGACCTTCTCGCCGCGCTGGATCGCCGGCTGGCAGAGCTCGAGCAGCGTCGTCAAGTCGAGGGATTTGTCCAGGCCGTGGTCCTGGGTCGTCTGGCAGAACCGGCCGACCTCCGGGCCCATGTCGGGCTGGTAGAGGATGTTGCTGAAATCGAGGCCCTTCGCCTTCCAGTGCGTGACGGCCTTGCGGGCCTCCAGCCGGTCCACGCGGCCGACCATTTCCTCGACGGTGCGGAAGCCGTGCTCCGCCATCAGCTCGCGGAGGTCCTCCGCGATGAAGTTCATGAAATTGATCACGTGCTCGGGCTTGCCCGCGAACCGCTCCCGCAGGCGCGGATCCTGGGTCGCGACGCCGGCCGGGCAGGTGTTGAGATGGCAGACGCGCATCATGATGCAGCCGGTCGCGACCAGCGGCGCCGTGGCAAAGCCGAATTCCTCGGCGCCCAGGAGGGCGGCGATCATGACGTCGCGGCCGGTCTTCAGCTGGCCGTCCGTCTCGACGACGATGCGGCTGCGGAGATTGTTGAGGACCAGCGTCTGGTGCGCCTCGGCCAGGCCGAGCTCCCAGGGCAGCCCGGCATGGGTGATGGACGTCTGGGGCGAGGCGCCCGTGCCGCCGTCATAGCCGCTGATGAGGACGACGTCGGCATGCGCCTTCGCGACGCCGGCCGCGACCGTGCCCACCCCGACCTCGGCCACCAGCTTGACGCTGATGCGGGCGTGGCGGTTGCCGTTCTTCAAATCGTGGATCAGCTCGGCCAGGTCCTCGATGGAGTAAATGTCGTGGTGCGGCGGCGGGGAAATCAATCCGACGCCCGCCGTCGTGAGCCGGGTCTTCGCGACCCACGGATAGACCTTGGCGCCGGGCAGCTGGCCGCCCTCGCCGGGCTTGGCGCCCTGGGCCATCTTGATCTGGAGCTCGCGGGCGTTGACCAGGTATTCGCTCGTCACGCCGAAGCGGCCGGAGGCCACCTGCTTGATCGCGGAATTCTTCGAGTCGCCGTTCGGCATCGGCACGTAGCGGGCCGGGTCCTCGCCGCCCTCGCCCGTGTTGCTCTTGCCGCCGATGCGGTTCATCGCGATCGCAAGGGTCTCGTGCGCCTCCTTGCTGATCGAGCCGTAGGACATGGCTCCGGTCTTGAAGCGCTTCATGATCGACGCTGCGGACTCCACTTCGGCAAGCGGAATCGGGGTGGCGGCCTTGAAATCCAGGAGCCCGCGCAGCGTGCACAGGTGCTGCGACTGCTCGTTGATCAGATTGGTGTATTCCTTGAATACGGGGAAGCTGCCGATCCGCACCGACTTCTGGAGGGCGTGGATCGATTCGGGATTAAAGAGATGATACTCCCCCTCGTTCCGGTACTGGTAGAAGCCGCCGGCCGGAAGCGTATGGCCGTTCACTTCCCGGTCGGGATAGGCCGCGTGGTGCCGCATCAGGACTTCCTGGGCGATGACATCGAGGCCGATGCCGCCGACCCGGGAGGAGGTCCAGGTGAAGTAATGGTCGATCACGTCCTGCCGCAGGCCGAGCGCCTCGAAGACCTGGGCGCCGCGGTAGCTCTGGATCGCGGAAATGCCCATCTTGGAGGCGACCTTGATGACGCCCTTGGCCGCCGCCTTCACGAAATTCTTGCAGGCGGCCTTGTGTTCGACGTTCACGAGCAGCCCCTGGCGGATCATGTCGTCGATTGTCTCGAAGGCCAGGTACGGGTTGATGGCGCTGCAGCCGTAGCCGATCAGCAGCGAGAAGTGATGCACTTCCCGCGCCTCGCCCGTCTCCAGGACGATGCTCGCCCGGGTGCGCAGGCCTTCGCGGATCAGGTAGTGATGCAGGCCGGCCACGGCCAGGAGCGCCGGCACGGGCGCGTGGTCGCGGTTCACCCCCCGGTCGCTCAGGAGAATGACGTTGATCTCGCCCTCCTCGATCAGGCGCCGGGCCTTGAGGCAGAGCTCCTCCATCGATTCGGCCACGCCCGCCTCGCCGCGCGAGACGCGGAAGAGGATCGGCAGGACGCCGACCCGCAGGCCCGGCAGGTCCATCCGGCGGATCTTCGCCAGTTCCTCGTTGGTGAGGACCGGCCACTTGAGTTCGAGGCGGCGGCAGGCCGACGGCCCCGGATGCAGCAGGTTGCCCTCGGAACCAAGGCGGGTCTCCGCCGAGGTGATCAATTCCTCCCGGATGCAGTCGATCGGGGGATTGGTGACCTGTGCGAAGAGCTGCTTGAAATAATCGTAGAGAAGCCGCGACTTGTTGGAGAGGACGGCGAGCGCCGCGTCGTTGCCCATCGAGCCCATGGCCTCCACGCCGTCGCGGGCCATCGGCGCCAGGGTGATGCGCTCGTCCTCGCTCGTGTAGCCGAAGGCGATCTGCCGCTGGAGCAGGGTCTTGTGGTCCGGCAGCGGGACTTCCGGCGCCGCCGGCAGGTCCTCGAGATGCAGCAGGTGCTCCTTCAGCCACTGGCGGTACGGGCGCTCGCTCGTGATCGCCTGCTTGATTTCCTCGTCCTCCAGGATGCGGCCCTGCCTGGTGTCGACCAAGAACATGCGGCCCGGCTGGAGCCGGCCCTTCTGGAGGATGTTGTCGGGCGGGAGGTCGAGCACGCCGGCCTCGGAAGCCATGACCACGAGGCCGTCCTTGGTCACGTAATAGCGGGACGGGCGCAGGCCGTTCCGGTCCAGGATCGCGCCGATCTGCTCGCCGTCCGTGAAGGCGATGGCCGCCGGGCCGTCCCAGGGCTCCATCAGGCAGGAGTGGTACTGGTAGAAGGCCTTGCGCGTGTCGTCCATGCTCTCATGGAGGGACCACGGCTCGGGAATCATCATCATCATCGCGTGCGCCAGCGGGCGCCCGGCGAGGACCAGGAGCTCGAGGGTGTTGTCGAACATCGCCGAATCGCTTCCCTGCGGGTTGATGACCGGCAGGATCTTCTTCATGTCCTCGCCGAACAGCTCGGAATCGAAGAGGGCCTGGCGCGCGTGCATCCAGTTGATGTTGCCGCGCAGGGTGTTGATTTCGCCATTGTGCGCGACGTACCGGTAGGGATGGGCGCGGTCCCAACTCGGGAAGGTGTTCGTGCTGAAGCGCGAGTGCACCAGGGCGATCGCCGTCTCCATCGTCGGATTCTGGAGGTCCGTGAAATACTGGTCCACCTGCTGCGTCAGCAGCATGCCCTTGTAGACGAAAGTCTTGTGCGACAGGCTCGGGACGTACCAGTACTCCGCGCCGTCGATCGTCGAGGTGCGGATCTCGTTGTAAGCCCGCTTGCGGATGATGTAGAGCTTCCGCTCGAACGCCAATTCGTCCTTCAGCGCCGGATTCCTGCCGATGAAGATCTGCCGCATGAACGGCTCGCTGCTCTTGGCCGTGTCGCCGAGCGTCGAGTTGTCGGTCGGGATCGTGCGCCAGCCGAGGAGCGTCTGGCCCTCGGACTGGATGATCTTTTCAAAGCGCTCCTCCACCCGGCGCCGCTTGATGCGGTCCCGGGGCAGGAAAATCATGCCGCTGCCATACTCGCCGGCGGCTGGGAGCGTGATGCGGGCCTTCTTGGCGGCTTCCTTGAAAAAGCCGTGGGGCATCTGGAGCAGCACGCCGGCGCCGTCGCCGGTGTTCACCTCGCTGCCCGCGGCGCCGCGGTGGTCCAGGTTCTTCAGGACCTGGAGCCCCTGCTTCAGGATCAGGTTGGACTTCCGGCCCTTGATATCCACCACGAAGCCCACCCCGCAGGAGTCGTGCTCGAACCACGGATCGTAGAGGCCCTGCTTGGGCGGCATGCCGGGACTCCGCCGCGGGAGGGGGCGGGTGCTGTGGTCTTGGCTGTGCATGGAAGGTGGTGCTAGGTGCGCAAAAAAAGGGCCGCTCTTTCTGGAAGAGAGCCGGCCCTGGAGAAACTTGACCTGTTCAAACGGGGCCGCCCATCAAAAGAAGCGGATCGTTTTTGTGGCCATTTTGGCGTGTTCTTCGTCCGAGCAGCCGGCGTTGGTGGCGGCGCCCACGGCGGTATCCGTCGGCTTTACCAGGTCGTTGCTGAGCAGATAGTTTTCCACTTCCTCGCCGGAGATGTCGGCCAGCATGACGCCGTCGATTTCCACGCAAGGGGAGAGGGGCTGGCCGGACTTCCGCACCATTTCCGCGTAATTCTCGCGATTGTTGATGATGTCGATGTCGTCGTAGGGCAGGCCATACTTGCCCAGGATGGCCCGCACGCCATTGGACCAGCCGCAGGAGGGCTTGAGATAGGCTTTGATGTTCATGCGATAAGTTAGGTGCGGGCGAAAACGGTGCAAGATATAGGGCGCGATTTCGGACGATCAAGCACCGTCTTCAGAAATTTTTGGTCAGTTATTGACATGTTATGCGCACTACTGTTCATATGAACAGTAGTCGCCCGCGCGGCGCACTTGCTACTATCCAGATTCCACTCCCAGATTCCCCCGTTTTAAGCGTCTTCGCCACCTTAACCGTCTTCCTCCCCCACCTCCCTTCCCGCCATGTCCAAAGTCGCCTCCACTGAAAAAGCCAAGTCCGCCGCTCCCGCCGCCAGCTCGCCCGCCGGCCACGTTCGCGAGAAGAACATCGATCTGGCGCTCTCCTCGATCACGAAGCAGTTCGGCGAAGGCTCGATCATGCGCCTGGGCACCAACCAGAAGATGAAGGTCGAGACGCTCTCCACGGGTTCGCTGGCCGTCGATCTCGCGCTCGGCGTCGGCGGCCTGCCCCTTGGCCGCATCGTGGAGATCTACGGGCCGGAATCGTCCGGCAAGACCACCTTCTGTCTCAGCGTCATCGCCGAGGCCCAGCGCAAGGGCGGCCTCGCCGCCTTCATCGACGTCGAGCACG
>Ga0210395_10003845_pt1 | contig 11525 bp, 10 predicted proteins | sample IncBWH4OmetaG_FD_150861 | JGI IMG/M metagenome (GOLD analysis project Ga0210395, IMG submission 150861) | Forest soil microbial communities from Barre Woods Harvard Forest LTER site, Petersham, Massachusetts, United States - Inc-BW-H-4-O ...
AGTCGTACGCAAAGTCGACGACCATCATTTCGAAGTGCAGATGGGCGCGATGAAAATGAAGGTTGCCCGCGACGACATCGCCGAAGTTTTGGCCAGCGCGGCCGCTAGGCCAGAAGATTCCCCCGTCAAAGCCGCCCGCGCCCGCGGAATCTCCATCTCGTTGAATAACGAAAACGAAGGCGCGACCTCGCCCAGCGAGATCAACGTGATCGGCCGCACCGTCGACGACGCCTCCCGCGAAGTCGAGAAATTCGTCGACCGCGCATTCCTCGCCGGCCTGCCGCGCGTGCGCGTAGTTCACGGCAGCGGCATGGGCATCCTGCGCAAAGCCCTGCGCCAATTACTGCAGCAGCATCCCCACGTAACCTCGGTCGCCGAGGCCCCGCAAAATGAAGGTGGCGGCGGCGCGACGCTGGTGGAATTGAATGTCTGAAGTGGTTGTCAAGTCTTAGGTGATTCGCTCTTAACCCGTCGAATCCCTGACCCCTGACCCCTGACCCCTGACCCCTGACCCTTACCACAGCATCTTCTTCCAATTCTCCTCATAGAGCGCATCGCGCGCCGCAGTCGCGATCGCCTTCTTGTCGCCCGCAGTAAGATCGTTGGAGAGAATATTATCCGCGTTCGCCGGATCGGCAACCACCTCCTGCTCGAATCGATGGGAAAGATAGCGCAGCACGGCAAGAACATTGTCCGCCAGCCGTCCAAAGCGCTCGCTGCTCAGCGCATGCAGAACGGTCGATTCAAGATAGAGAGAAGGAAAGTCCAGCGACCTGCGCTCCCGCCAAATCTTGAGCGCGCAAATTTCCTGCTGCCGTCCTGAATTCGCCACCAGATGAATGTGCCGTGCAACATCGGTCTGCACCGCCTGCCCCGACCGCTTATTGAATAGGACATTGCCCGCGCTTTCGCCCTCCCGGCAAGCCGGGATCACATCCACATTAAATCCCCCCGACCGCAGTCGAATCGAAACATCCCGCGTGTGCGGATGCAGATCCTGATCGCTCAGATACTTGAACAGGTTCCAGTAGATGGTCTTCATGCCCATGTCCGCGATCGGGCTCAGCGAGACCAGAACGTCCACGTCCGACGAAAGCGTGATCGCAGTATTTTTCGCGTACGCCCCCGATAACGTAATCCCCAGCAGATGGTCCTTCCCCCATTGCTTGAGCACAGGAATCATGTTGGCCGCCCGATGCGAAGTAGAATTCGAGTCCGGAACCACCCGGTATTTCTCAACAATCGAAGCGGCATATTGCTCGGTAGTAATCACAGCGCGGTACACCCCTCTTCAACTCTATCGGCGGAATCGCAAAGCGGTTGAGAGGGTGGTGGCCGTGGCCGAGTCTCGCGGGTTTCGAAGGCACGAATCGGAAGGGCACGGCTTCAGAGGTTGCAGAAAAGATCGCGATTTCGTCTTTAGTTTTGAAAGGGCGCGGCATTCAAGCCGCGCCGTAATTCGCCGAGTCATTGCCACCCTTAGCTGTTGAGGTGGAAGAGCGGCCCTTCAGGGCCGCGTTCGCGATTCAGAAAAGGAACGGGCCTTCAGGCCCTGCGCTTCGCCGGGGCCTTAGCCCCTGAGGCGGGGCGATCATAGTTGCGCCCGATCAAGTCTCGGACTTGATACCCAAGTTTTCCGTACCCGTCAACTGCTAACCCCCGATTCCCACAGATTCTCCACAGCAATCGCAGTCGGGTATATTCCATTCAGCCGCTTTCTAGCTGACAATTCCAACGGAGAACTCCGTCCCCGAGTAAAAATGTCCAACCCCGGCGATTTCGCATACACGGTCAAGCAGCAGGCGGATATCGTCCGCATCGTCGGCGACTACATCAAGCTGAAAAAGACCGGGGCGCAGAACTATTCCGGCCTTTGTCCCTTTCATGGAGAAAAGACGCCATCGTTCTCGGTGCACGCCACCAAGCAGTTCTATTACTGCTTCGGCTGTCACGAGAAAGGCGACGTGTTCACCTTCATTCAGAAAGTCGAGAACATCACTTTCCCTGAATCCGTCCGCCTCGTCGCGCAGAAGCTCGGCATTCCCCTCCCCAAAGCGAGCTATTCGACCCCCGGCGAAGCCAAAGAAGCGCGTACGCGCGGCCAGTTGCTCGACGTACATGAGCGCGCGGCCGCATTCTTTCAGGAATGCCTGCGCCGTCCCGAAAGCGCCCGCGCCCGAGAATATCTGAAAGGCCGCGGCCTCGACGAGGAGATGATCGCCAAGTTCCGCATCGGCTACGCCCCCGATTCCGGATTCCTCCTCCGCGATCGCCTGAAATCCGAATTCGGCGAAGACCTATTGCGCGAAAGCGGATTATTTTCCTGGAAGCAGGACGACGGACGGCAGACCTCGGACCTCGGACCTCAGCCGACCCCGATTCCTCGATCCGCTCGGAATGACAAAGGGGAGGAAGATCCGTCGGAGGCCGAGGTCCAAGGTCCAAGGTCCGACGTCCGACCTTCCGCCATGTATTCCAAATTCCGCAACCGCGTAATGTTCCCCATCTCCAGCGAAGCGGGAAAAGTGATCGCCTTCACCGGCCGCACCCTCGCCGCCGACGAAAAATCCGGCCCCAAATATCTGAATTCACCGGAGACCCCGATCTATTCCAAAGGCAAAGTTCTGTTCAATCTGGACCTGGCCAAGGAGTGGATCAAGAAAGAGTATGCGATCCTCGTCGAAGGCCAGATGGATTGCATCTCCGTCTACGCCGCAGGTTTCCATAACGTCATAGCAAGCTCGGGCACTGCCTTCACCGAACTGCAAGCCAAGTTGCTCGGGCGGTTCACAAAAAACGTAGTCGTTAATTTTGATCCGGATACTGCCGGCGCCAAAGCGACGGAGCGTACCTTGAGCCTGTTGGTTGAGGAGGAGTTCAATATCAAAGTCTTGACCCTCGAGCAGGGCTTCGATCCCGATCTCTACATCCGCCGCAAAGGAAAAGAAGCCTACGGCGCGGCGCTAAAGAATTCGCAAAAATATTTCGACTACCTGATCGAACGCGCGCGTTCGCAATTCCCGGTGCGCAGCGGCGAGGGGAAAGACAAAGCGGTCAAATATCTCCTTCCTCACGTCCAACGCGTGCCCAGCCGCATTGTGCGCGACGAACTGGCGCAGGAGATTGCGCAAAAACTCGGGATTGATTCCGCCGTGCTCCGCCAGGAATTGAGGCACGTGGCAACAACACGATCGACCGCCGCCGTGAAAGCTCCGGCCGAGGCGCAAGTGACCGACGCGGAAAAAGTCCTAATCCGCGCCCTGGCCTCGTCGCGCCAGATGCAGTCGGGCGAGGATCACATTTCCGCCCGCGATGGCGCGGAAGAAGATTTCGACCCGGCACGGCAAGCGCGCTTTGTCCTGCAAAATGAAAGCCTGCATCACGGCCTGGCCACGGAATCTCTGGCCGAGTCTCTGCTCAATGCCGGAAGTGAATTTGCCGATGTCGGCAAGGATGTTGGTAAAGACGTACTCGAAGTCCCAGCCACCGAAAGCGATCGCCGAATGCTTGCCCTAATCCTGTTAAAGGAGGACGAAGAACTCACCGCCGAAGTGCTGGAGGCCGCAGTCCGCGCCCTGCGCCGAATCCATTTGCGCCGCCGTCAAGAGGAAGTCCAGCAGGATCTGAAAAAGCCAGGCCTCGCCGGCGACAATCAACGCCTTCGCGAATTACTTACCGAGTTGGAAAGAATCAGCCGCGCCCTGCGCGATCCGAGCCTCGCCGAAGACGGCCTCAGAAGCGCCGGAAAGCAGAAAAGCGCGTGAAACAAAAAGCCCCCCGCTGCCATCTAAGTATTAAGCAGAATTGAAGATAGCGGCGGGCCGGTGGTTCTCAGGCGGAGCGTAAGGCGGGCAACCGATAGACGGCACAGCACTTATGTGCTAAACTCTGAAAGTTTGTGCTATGCACATCCCGCAAGACCCACATACCCACCCTTGTAAGGAAATTTATCACACGCTCCCGTGGAGCGTAAATGCATTTTGAGGACACACCTAATTGGCTCTTGACGACAAGTTCGAAGACATTAAAAAGCTGATCGACACAGGCAAAGAGAAGGGATATCTCACCTACGACCAGGTGAACGATTTGATCCCGCACGATGTGCATTCTCCTGAAGACCTGGACGATCTGCTGACTACGATTGGTACGCAGGGAATCGATGTGCTGGAAGGGCCCAAGCTGCCTTCGTCCACGCTCGATAAGAAGTTTGAAGATAACGAAGAGGGCGAGGACGTTGAGCTCGACCTGACCCCTGGGGCACTCGAAAAAACCAACGATCCCGTCCGCATGTATCTGCGCGAGATGGGGACTGTGCCTTTGCTCACACGCGAAGGCGAAGTTGAAATCGCTAAGAGGATTGAGCGCGGGCAGTTGCGCGTGCTGAAAGCTCTGTCGCGGTCGCCCATTGTGATTCGCGAATTGCTGGCCATGGGCGAGGACCTGAAAAAGGGCGTGCGCTCGATCAAAGAAGTTGTGACCTTCGATGAAGAAGAAATCACTGACGAAATTCTTCAAAATCGTCTGAACGAGTTCACCGGCAAGATCGACGACATGGCCAAGCTGTACAAAAAGGCCCAGTTGCTCGAGGAGAAGTATCTCGAAGTATCGAAGACCAAGAAGCCGAAGGATCATCGCCGGGCGCGCCGCAAACTGGCGCGCGCGATTGTCGCCACCTCGAAGGCGATGCGCAAACTCGGCTTCACTAACGCCGAGCGCAAGCGGCTGATCGAACGCCTGAATAAGACGGTCGACGGCATGCGTTCGCTCGACCGCCAGACACAGAATCTCGAGCGCAAGGCCGATGCCACTCGCAGCGAAGAACAGAAAAAAGAATATCGCCGGCAGGCGCGGGCGATTCGTGGCGAAGTCGAAAAACTCGAACTCGAAACCGGCGTGTCGTTTGCCGAGCTCAAGCGCACCCAGCGCGAGATTATCTCGGGCGACATGGACGCGGAGCAGGCCAAGCGCGAGTTGATCGAGGCTAACCTGCGTCTTGTGGTTTCGATCGCCAAGAAATACACCAACCGCGGCCTGCAGTTTCTCGACCTGATTCAGGAAGGCAACATCGGCCTGATGAAGGCCGTCGACAAATTCGAGTACCGCCGCGGCTACAAGTTTTCGACTTACGCCACATGGTGGATTCGACAGGCGATCACGCGTGCCATCGCGGATCAGGCGCGTACGATCCGCATCCCGGTGCACATGATCGAAACCATCAACAAGCTGATCCGCACCTCGCGGCAACTTGTTCAGGAACTGGGACGCGAACCTACGTCGGAAGAGATCGCCAAGCGCATGGACATTCCGGTCGCGAAAGTTCGGAAAGTTTTGAAGATCGCACAGGAGCCCATTTCGCTCGAGACGCCGATTGGCGAAGAGGAAGATTCGCATCTCGGCGACTTTATCGAAGACCGCGGCGTGGTTTCTCCGGCCGAGGCGGTCATCAACGTGAACCTCAAGGACCAGACCGGACAGGTCCTGCGCACGCTGACCCCGCGCGAAGAAAAAGTAATCAAGATGCGCTTCGGCCTCGAAGACGGCAGCGAGCACACTCTCGAAGAAGTGGGGCAGAGCTTCGCCGTAACCCGCGAACGCATCCGCCAGATCGAAGCCAAGGCCCTGAGGAAATTGCGGCACCCGTCGCGGTCGCGAAAGTTGCGGGCGTTCATGGATGGGGTTCGGGACTAGAACGTCGTCGCCACGGATTTTCGCGGATTGGCACAGATAGAGCAACAATTTTGGGGCACGGCTTCGGCCGTGCCTTTTTGTTTCCTGCCCAAATTGGGAAGGCGAGTCCGTATTTTTCGTAGAGGTTTAGTTAATCTTCCCTGGGGCGACATAGAATCGAGGCGCGGCAAACAACCGTTTAGGAGGGTATTGCCAGTGGGTACTGGACGGCGTTTGCCAAATGTCGAGTGGCTTTGCAGCCATTAGGGTTCGACTCCCTTGCCCTCCTCGGGTTACTCGACACTAAAGTTCTCTTGCATCCGCCCTGAACGCGGACTATGATATTGGTGTTTGGCAGACGCCGTTTAGTATCTATAAAGCCCCGAGCGAAGCTTGGGGCTTTTGCTTTTGGAGGCGGGAAATCGCGCGGCTTTTTTTCGGGCGATCTTCATCGGAAGTGCGGGGTGGCCGGCGCGGGGAGGTCTTCTTCCGCGGAGCTGCCGCGAACGCAATTGCGGCCTGCACATGTTCAGCTTTCAGGGCGGGAAAGTCGGCGAGGATTGCTTCAACGGAATCTCCGGCAGCCAGGCTTGCCAACACCGTGCGGAGAGTAACGCGGGTGCCCGGGAAAACCGGTTCACCGCCGCAGATCTGCGGGTCCCTCACGATCTTGTCTTCGTGGTTCATCGGCGGATGTCCTTCCCCGAAATCTGGCGGGGCTTTCAAGGAGAATCATACCATCGGGGGGAACTGCGCTCGCGGTCGTTGAGTGCAGCGCTGACACCCTCGGCGACGTAGCGAGTTCAAAACAGCAAGGGCGGGCTCACCGTATCGTATCTTCCGGATCGGGTGCGACCTTCGGTACGGTACGCAGAAACGTCATCAGGCCTGCTCCGGTAGCTTTTCCCGCGCGCTTTTTGAAGAAGTCGGCGGCGGTTTCCACGACTCCCACCTTTTGCGCGACCGCCGAGGCGATCCATTGGTTTAAGGAGACGCCATCTTCTTTCGCCAGGCGCTCCGCAGCTTTCTTGATCGAGACTGGCAGCTTTAGGGGATAGGTTGCTTTACTCATGATTTCACCATCTTCAACAATTCCGGTGGGCGCAGAATTGCAATTTCAAATCGTTCTCCAGCTTCCGCAAAATCGGCCACGTTGTATGTAACTACAGCGTCTGCCCGGCCGTTGATTGCGGCTTCCAGAACCATCTCGTCATTTGGATCACGGGTTTGTGGCCGCCATTGAAAATGAACTTCCACGGGTTCGATCAAGGCAGCCAGTTCCGCCAGGAACGCGTCAATTTCAAACGGCGTCAAACCGTGAGCCAAGCGGTGCTCAGGGCGCTTCAGTACATCTTCATACTCCAGGAAGAGCGGTGGTGTCGCCAGGAGCCTTATCCTCCCCTCAGCTACCAGGCGCAAAACCGCATTTCCTGCTCCCAGACGCGTACGTAGTCCGGCGACGACGACCGACGTATCGAGCACAATTCTCAGCAAGGCATCCTATATGATATCACATCCTATAGGATGTCTAACATTGATAGAAGCCTGAGATGTCTGTTTTGAGCGGTTTTCCGTCGAATTGCCGAAATCTTGTCAAGCCCCTAAACCAGGCCATTTTTCTCTAACCCATTGATCCCGCTCCAAATATAAAGTTTGGAAAATGTCCGGTTTACCCCTTTCGATTTGATATTCTGAATATATAGAGTAAAAACAACGGCGCAGGCCCTATAGGGCATGCGCCGTTCGTGTTTCCGGGGGCGATGTCGGGGATTTCTTCTTTCGGGCCAGGTAAATGAAAAAAAGGAAAACGATCATCAGCAACAAGAAACTAAGGGGAGAGTGGGCGGAGCTATGCTTCATGGTGCGCGCGGTCGAGTATGGCTTGCAGATCAGCAAGCCTTGGGGAGAGATGCGTACCTATGACTTCGTTCTCGGTCGCCCACGCTGTTTTGTGGCCGTTCAGGTCAAATCGACAATCTGCGAACAAGGCGCCGGATACTGTTGCACGATCCGCGGTGGGCACACCGCTTACCCTGCTGGTTCGTTTGATTTTCTGGCGGCCTATGTTGCCTTGGAGGACGCCTGGTACATCATTCCCGAAGCCGAGATCGACGGCAAGGAGTCCATCGCCCTCTACCCCGAAAGCAACAGCGGCAAGTACGAACAGTATAGGGAAGCGTGGCACCTCTTAAAAGACGGGCTCGACGACGCACCCAAAAAATTGGACCGCATCCAAGCTTGCGCCCTGGAGGTGCCCTTGTTCTGGGTCGAGGCTGTTCAAGCGCCACTCCGCACTTGACTCTATACTCCGGTATAGGGTTGAGGATAACAGTATGCGTATTGGCGAGCTGGCGGCGAAGGCTGGGGTGAATATTCAGTCGGTGCGATTTTATGAGCGGCGGCGGATTTTGCGGGAGCCGGCGCGGACGGCTGCGGGATATCGCGTGTATGGCAAGAGCGATCTGGACGACATCTGTTTTATCAAGCAGTGTCAGGAACTGGGATTCACGCTGAAGGAGATTCAGCCGCTGCTGAATCTGCATCGCGCCGCGGCGCGGCTGACGGCTTCGGGGGTGCTGCGTCCGGCGGAGTTTCGCGATATTGCGCAGCTGGCGCGGGTGAAACTCGAGCAGATTAATGAAAAGATGCGCGCGCTGAAGTCGATGCGGATGCGGTTGCTGGGGATGGTGGACCGGATTGAGACGGTGAGTTCGGTGGGGTGTCCGGGGGCGGCGGTGGCTGCGCAGAAAGCGCGCGAGCGGTAGCTCGTTGTCGCGGGCATTGTGCGAATGTGTTGCGATGCCGCTGCATTCTTGACTGTAGGGATTCTTCGACTCCGCGCGTCGCCGCGCTTCGCTCGCCCGGCGTGCTCCGCTCAGAATCACAGGGCGTTCCACACTTTTTTCCTAGCTTTCGTTCTAACTTTCTTCGCTCCCGATTGATCCCGCTCGACGTCCGCTCGGCTTATGTAACTTCCTCTTGACTCTCTATCTTGGTACAGGCTGCAGACTCTTTTCGATGGGGGATCGACAAGGAGATTGCGATGAACGCGAACGCTGTTTCGGTCAAGAGCGGGCGTCCGGTGTGGGTTTTCATCCTGGCGGCTCTGGCGGTGTTGAGTCTGGTATTTGTGTGGAGCGGTGCGGGGAGGATGATGCGGATGCAAACTCAGGCGGCGAGTCATAGCGAATTCCTGCAACTGAAACCGCAGGACAGCGCCAAGATTGTGGTGGAAGTTACGGAGGCGTCCGAGGCACGCATTCATGGGAAGCTTCTCGAGAAGCAGGATGAGACGCACTATGCGCGCACCGGGAATGCGGCCGAGGTAGCGTGGGGCAAAGACACGGCGCTGGTGATGGGCAAGGCGGAGGACATTCGTGCGGGCGCGATTGTTCATGTGACCGGCAAAGTGGCGGCGGATCGCAGCGTACAGGCGCAGCAGATCGTGATTCTGACGGGATATGTGCAGGTGAAGTAGCGGCGGTTGGGCCCTGACTGGTTTTACTTCACATGATTCTCTACTTCATCGGAGGGCTCGCGGGACGCGTTGCAACCGTGCTGAGCGGACTGGTGATCGCGCTGCCGTATTTACTGCGCCGCAATCGGGTGAGCCGCGGGCTGGGACTGGCGCAAGAGCATGACGTACCGTATTTGCGGCGGCTGTGGCCACACTTCTGGGTGGGATATCTCATCCTAGCGCTGTCAACGGTTCATGCCGGGACGGTGATGGGCGCCATGGGGCGCGCGAATGGCGCGGGAATTTGGGCGGCGACGGCGGCGTTCTTCCTGCTGGTCTTTGAGATTGTGCTGGGGCTGAACTTAAAAGAGGAGAGACTGCCGGTGAGGCGTCCATTGCGCCGACTGCATTTTTGGACGATGGGCGCGTTTGTTGGGGCTTTAGGATTGCATTTGTGGTTGAACGGGTAGGCAGTACAGCAACTTACGTTCGTGGTGCTGGTTGCCCGGCTGTGCCCTCGCAGGCGGCCGAAGGCGACCGTCGCACGTGAGCAGGCGACGGCGCACAATATCTTCACAGCGGGTAAGTTATTGAAAGTGCGAGTGCGCGTATCCACAGGGAAAATTAATTCTTAGTTTTCCTCCGGCTTCCACAGGGAAGTCTCATCGTCCACAGTTTCTGCACAAGGGAGGAAGTTTTTTGTGTTGCGGGACGCAACAATCTGTTTGAGAGTGGGTTCAGCGAAACGTGAGCGTTCCTGAGCTTGCCGGATGATTGCGGCAGAGCCAGCGGCAGCCGGCGATTCTCGAGGGTGAATCGCTGGCGGACACTCCAGAAAGCGCGCGCAAGCGCGACTGGTTGCCCGGGCGTTGCGGCCTCCTCCCCCTCTTGCTCTTTGCCGTTAAAGGCACGGAGCAGGAACAGGGCCTCTGGCGGTCGCAATGGTTGCGGATTCGTGATCGCAAGATCGCGAATCGGCAGCTAGCTTCGGCAAACGCGGCACGCCTGGCTCGAAAGGGCGGGGCTGCTGTCGGGCTGAAGCGGTCATCCGCCGCCATGCGGTGACAAAGGCAGCACAGGAAACCACGAACGATGCGGCTGGGGTGGCTGGCCCCGGCCGCATTTGTTTTTGCTGCCAAGAAAATTCGCCGCGGATTTACGCGGATTGACGCGGATAACCCAATTACTCTTTTGAGTGCGCGAATTTCCTGTTACGGACCTGTTTTCGCTGTCCTTCCACAGGATAGTGAGTGACCTTCACAGCTTCTGCACAATTCATTTTGCGTTTCGCTTTATATTCGCTTATGCTGGGCTCGGGAATGCGACAAAGTTCTATCGGAGCTTTCTCCTAGGCAACCATGGCAACCACCGATTACAGCATCAGCACGCTTCCGGCGAATGTAGAGGCCGAGCGCTCGATTCTGGGCGCGATCCTGCTCGACAACTTTGCCTACAACCAGGCGGCGGAGCATTTACGGATCGAGGATTTCTCGCTCGACTCGCACCGGCGGATTTATTCGCGGATGGTGGATCTGGCGGAGTCGTCGCGGCCGATCGATATGATCACGCTGATCGAGGAACTCGACCGGCACAAGGATCTGCAGCCGATTGGTGATGTGGCATATGTGTCGAGCCTGGTGGACGGAGTCCCGGACCGGCCGAGCATTGAGCACTACGTCAAGATCGTGCGCGACAAGGCGCTGCTGCGCGGACTGATTTCGGCGGCGAGCACGGCGATTGCGCGGGCATCGGACCAGGGAGATGCGGCGGAAGATGTGCTGAGCGATGCCGAGGCGGCGATCTTTCAGCTGTCGGAAAAGCGTATTGGGCGCGGGTTCATGGGCGTGCAGGAAATCGTCCGCGAATCGTTTGGGTCGGTGGATGCGCTGCTGCAGCGCGGGCAGCGGATCACGGGGCTGGCGACGCATTATGTCGATTTGGACGAGATGACGTCTGGGTTGCAGCGCTCGGATCTGGTGATTATTGCGGCGCGGCCTTCGATGGGCAAGACGGCATTCGTGATGAACATCGCGGAGAACGCGGCGATTGAAGATCAGCAGGTGGTCGGAGTGTTCTCGCTGGAAATGTCGCGCGAGGCATTGCTGATGCGCTTGTTGTGTTCTCAGGCGCGGGTGGATGCGCACAAGATGCGCACTGGTTCGCTGTGGCAGGACGATACTCGGAAAGTTGTGCGGGCGATGGAGCAACTGGCGCACGCTCCGATTTTCATCGACGATACTCCCGGCATTTCTTTGAGTGAGATGCGGGCGAAGGCGCGGCGGTTGAAGCAGGCGCAGGGCGGACGGCTGGACCTGATCATCGTCGATTATTTGCAGTTGATGTCGGGCGGAGGCAAGCGCTTCGAGAATCGAACGCAGGAAGTTTCGGCGATTTCGCGAGG
>Ga0210395_10003848_pt1 | contig 11513 bp, 9 predicted proteins | sample IncBWH4OmetaG_FD_150861 | JGI IMG/M metagenome (GOLD analysis project Ga0210395, IMG submission 150861) | Forest soil microbial communities from Barre Woods Harvard Forest LTER site, Petersham, Massachusetts, United States - Inc-BW-H-4-O ...
TCTCATCTAGTCGGATCGGACCGGCGCGATGGACCGCTCACACTCCTTGGCATGGTGATTTTGGCGATGCCACATTTTGGGATCCCATACCGGGCGGCCCGTTTGCGATCAAAGATGGAATTCTCTCGATCACGGCCTCGAAAGACAGTGAGGGCCGCTGGAGATCTGGGCTCATCGCTGCAGCTGATGCGACGGGGGCCGGATCAGGGACGCGCTATGGCTACTTTGAAGCCCGCATGAGGCTGCCACCTGGACCGGGTACGTGGCCCGCGTTTTGGTTGATTTCCCTCAAGCCGGTGCAGCAATCCAATCCGAAGGTCGAAATCGACGTGATCGAATATTATGGAAAATTCACCTCGTCGTATCAGACCACTACGCATGTCTGGTTCAATGACGCTAAACAAAACAAAGGTAGTGGGAGCAAGATTTCGGTGCCCGACGGCTCATTGGTGGAGGGCTTTCATACATTTGGCGTCGATATCTCACCGAAGAATATGGTCTTCTTCCTCGACGGCAGGCAGGTCTGGGTCCAGCCGACTCCGCCGGAACTCGATAGTCCTATGTATCCACTGGTTAACCTCGCGCTCGGCAGCGGTTATCCGATTGACAAGACACCGGACCCCTCCACGCTTCTGGTTGACTATGTTCATGTTTACGGACGTGACGCGGGCCCACCCGAAGGTTGCCCTCCTGGCCTGCTGCGTTGATAGTTGTGGGACGAAGCGACCGAATTAGGCAATCGATGCTACTTTCGCGGGCGCCTCAAGCGCATTCAGGTTAACTGATTTTCATGGTCAAATAGAGCTGCTAAACAGGCGTCTTTGGAATATGGGTTTAACGTTTTATCATTTACTGGAAAAAGCTGGGAACCTTTTCTGATGTTATGTGATTTGCATCTCGCTAAAATAAACCCAAACATGACTTCAGCGATCGTGGAATGTGTCTATGCGGATCCTGGTACGCTACTTAAGGCCGGAGATAAGCTCTTTGACCTCAGCGTCGATCTGAGTAGCGGCTATTCCCAGTATTGTCCGCCGATCTCCTATTTCCGGGTCGTGGTGCGCGAAAAGGTTTGGTTGCAGAAATTGTTCGTCAAGCCGGGTGACAGCTGTGACGTTGGCGAAATACTGGCTCTTTTCAGCTCTGAGCAGGCCGAACCTCTAGATGCGGCACCGGCGAGACCGATACGTATTGCCAATGCAGGCATTGCGCACCATCAGGGCCTTTGGTCGGCGAACGAGCAATGACGACGATCCCGCTCACGCTAGGACCGCTGATCGCCGAAGGTTTCGTAATCAAAAGATCGGGCGTGTATTGGCTATGCGAAGACGGACATCATTGCCGCCCCAATGAAGTTGTCGCCTATTGCAATATCGGCCTGGAAAGACTTGCCCGCCAGCGTTCGGGTATCTTGCCGATGGCCGACGAACAGGAGCTTCAGGTCGCCTTTGCAACGCCTTGTGCCGGACATCTCCGCATTGATGCGGGCAAATCGCCTGGCGGCTATCTCAATGCGTACGGTCTCCACACATGGCAGACGGATGATGTCCTAGCCCATCTTGAAGTCGATCCTGATCAGACATCGTCGATTGCGAACACTGGCCGACTAGGCTTGCTTTTCGTCGCCGGCCGTCGAATGAGCGGCTTGGCGGACGTTGACATCGGCTTCTTGCCTGGATGGCACAGCCGCAGTCGCGCTTGGTGGAGCGATCAATCAAACTCGCTGATGACACTACTTTGCCTAGGAATCTGCGACGCAGCCGGCCTCATCAGAGGAAATCGGGTCCCCTTTATCGAGTTCTTCGAGGGGTCGACAGGTTCCACCCAGCTTGTTTACATCCCGGATCATCCGCTCGTGCCATGCGCACCGATCCTGCTCGAACAGCTTCTGCGAACAAACGCCGACAAGCAGGCGATTGCTGCCGACATTGCCGCTGGATTAGCGGGCAGCCGGACGCCCGCCTCGGCAGACGATTGGCTATTTGCGGGGGCATTATTGTCATCGCTTGAACATTCGCCGATCGTCGATAGCTATGACATCCTTACGCCAATGGGTCTGCAAAGACAGGGTCCCGCAGACGCTGTGCTCCTATCACTGAGCGCTGAAACTCAGTCGGTGCTGAGGCATAAGAAACTGGGCTACTCCCTGCAAATGCTTCGCCATCGGCAGGCCGCCGCTGGTCCTGCCGTTCGAGCCTGGTTGACGTCAGCGTTTGAACCGGTCAAGCGCAGCATCGACGACATTCGCCATGACTATCGTCGTCTCATTGAGGCGGTCGCCTCAAAAACAGGAGCCCGGGTGATGATTCTCAACCGGATGTCATCATCCGGATTCGAGGACATTTTGAGTTACGCCCCCTTCGATGCACCATTGCGGGAGACCCTTGAAAATATTGCGGCGAAGGAAATGAATCTGATGCTCCACGACTTAACCGATGAATGCGAGTTCTCCATCATCGACGTGGATTCAATTGCAGCCTACCTCGGGGGAGCTGAACATCTTCCTGACGGAATACATCACAGCGGCGCGATGCAAGCGATGCTGCGCACACAAATCTTCGATATTATTCGTGGTTCGCTCCCACCGTCGTCGCAGTCAGGTAATTTCGAACTCGACCGCAAGATCAGCAATAGCGTTTAGATCTTCTGGCAACGCTTCAGTCCCGCCATCGCTTAGAATAGCTAGGGGGAGCCCGATCTGCTGCCAATTGCCAGCGTCCGATAGGACCTTTCTTAAGACGCCATCTTGGCCGGCACGGACTTCGACAATCGCCTTATGGGTTTCAAGTTCGACGACGAGATCACCCGCCTTGAACTGGTGACCCGGATCCCCGTGCCATTCCAAAACCCGGATTTCTTCAACATCTGCAACAGGTGGGACGGAAATCTTATAGAACATTCTAAAACTTCTCCAGTAAAGGTCGTAATTTCATTGTTTTTTCTCGAGCAACTTGCGTGCCACAGCGGCGACACGAGACGCATCAGGAAGGCAGGCCTCTTCTAGGACGCGATTGGACGAAACGGGCGCCGGCAGGGCGCCGACGCGTTCCGCCGGGAAAGGGCCTAACAGCTCCTGCAGACGACGAATGACTTCGACCCCAACTCCGCACGTCACCTGCCCCTCCTCAAGCGTGACAAGCGTCCCGGTCTTTTGCACGGAGGCCCCGAGTGTAGAAATGTCCAGTGGCGCCAAGCTTCGAAGATCGACGACTTCCGCAGAAATCCCTGCCGATTCCAGCAGCTTTGCTGCATCCAAGGCAACCCGCGTCATGTAGGAATGCGTTATCAAAGTAATATCCGTTCCCTCGCGGCAAACGTTAGCCTTCCCGATCGGTACGAAGGATTCCGAGAACGGTACCTCGCCGGCGACTGGAAACAGGCGCTTGTGGTCGACATAAACGATCGGACCATCCTCACGCAACGCCGCCTTGAGTAGGCCGTAAGCATCAGCGGGCGTCGATGGTGCCACGACCTTCAGACCAGGCACGCTCATCATCCAGGCTTCAATGCACTGGGAGTGAGCAACGCCCTGCCCCTTTGCGCCTGCCGTCGTCTTGACCACAACGGGGGCGGTCAACTGGCCTCCAGTCTTGTAGCGAAGCTTAGCGCCATAATTGATCAAGGGATCGAACCCCAGCATCATGAAATCCATGTAAGTGATGCTGACGATTGGACGATATCCGGCCGCCGCCGCGCCCACGCCGATGCCGACCATGGCGGCCTCTGCAACCGGCATGTCGCGCACGCGTTCAGAACCAAACTCGGCAAACAATCCATCGAATTCGCGATAGGAGCCGCCGAACGCTCCGACATCCTGCCCGAGGACAAATACGCGCTCGTTTTGCCGCATCTCCTCGCGCACGGCGCGAGCGATGGCTTCGCGAAAGAAGAGCTTCTTCACTGCAGAGGTAAAACTACCAGACATCGGTGAGAGCTTCCGCAGGATCGGGGTATTCAGAAGCATCCGCAAAGGCAATCGCTTCGCCGATGATATCTGCAACATCGCTATTGAGCTGCGCTTCGATCATATCATCGACTATACCTGCGGTACGAAGCGCCGCCGCTTGCTTCAGGATTGGACAGTGAGTTCTGACCTCTGCAAGTTCAGCTTTACTACGCGTCTCGCGTGCCGTCGTTGAGTGACTGGCGAAACGGAGCGACATGCATTCGAGGAAGGCGGGACCTCGTCCGCTGCGCACCCAATCCACCGCCTCCCCAGCAGCACCAGCGACCGTGTTTACGTCCATACCGTCCACGGTCTTCGACGGGATCCCGAATGCGAGGCCAATGTCCGATAGGTTCTTTGGCGCAAGAGCGGTTGCGCGCGGCGTAGAAACTGACAGCTGGTTATTATTGCAAACGAACAAAAGAGGCAGCTTCCATGTTGCCGCGATGTTGAGAACCTCGTGAAGAGCTCCCGCGCCAAAAGCGCCGTCACCGAATAGAATTGTTACAATCGATTTCGTGCGCGACATCTGCATTGACAAGGCAACACCGGCTGCAATGCTTATGTTGCCGGCCACAACCGCATGAGATCCAAAAAAGCCAACGGTGGGATCGGCCAGATGCCCTCTGCCACCTTTGCCGCGGTTCGTTCCGCTCGATTTCCCCAAAAGCTCGGCCATGACACGGCGGGGATCGCAGCCTCGCGCCAAGGCCGGCCCAATTGAGCGTCCGCCAGTTAGCAACTGATCATTTAGGCTAAGCGCAGAACATATCCCCACGGCCACAGCTTCCTCCCCAGTCGAAAGCAGCTGGAACCCGTGATCAGGTTTCTTGGCCAATGCCTCCTCGAACGCTCGGATAAGCATCATTGAGCGCAGCGCGTCCTTCGCTTCCTCAGCTGTCATGCCCTATCGGCCCATTCCTGAACGACGAAACAGAACCTGGCGGGCTGCAGAAAATACCATCGCAGAACTCGCGCGTATGCCACGCTTGGAGATCGACCGGCCTAACTTTGAGACCGCCTCCCTTGGACTTAAGCGACCCGTTATCAGGAGGTGAAAAAGCCAGCCGACATGGCCCTCGGCGTCGGTATCGACGACCGTTGCAACGACTTGCTTCCTACGCCCTGCCCCCAGCGCAAGTACATTCGACGGCAAGGAATCTGTCGCCGTTATCCTTGAACTGGCCAAGCCGAGCTGAGTTTGGCCGATGGATAATTTAGCGGCATCCTGGACTTCAAAAGGTAAAAAAGCGTCAAGCCCGGCGGAAACAACAGCCAGCGCAATCTCCCTTGCAACCACTGCTTCGGCGTACGCACCTTGCAACCGGTAATCGGTCTGGATCTTGGCCGCACCAATGTCAGCAAGACAACGGTCGAGATCGATAACAAAAAAGCCAGTTTCACGCGAAAGCTCAGCCGCCAATAGGTTGAGCCGTCGTATCATAATCAGCCGAGACTGCGCGTCGATTTCGTTCGTTGGCACGCGACGAAAGACGGTACAAATGAAAACCGAATTTTGATCGGCATTTTCAGCATTGGCTAGGCCCCGATAGGAATCTGACAACCGATTAGCGACCTCGGCCCAGGGTTGCTGGTGATTTGCAACTTCAGGGAGCAGCGACGCGATTACCACGCAGCGCTCGTCTGACCTCTTCAAGTTTTCTAGCGAATTCACAAACTGACATCGCACACTCACCTGACCGCCGGCGGCACCGCTGAGTGCCGTTTCCAACAGCTCTGCAGCCCGCTTGACGGCGGCTTGTTGGCCATGATCGACCATCGATTTCAATGTGATGGCTACCTGTTCGGTCATTTCGAAGTCAGCTCCGAAATGGCATCAAGGTGTGCCTTTCGAACGCCCTCTATGCCAACCGCACTGCGGCAACGCTTGGCCGCCGCCTCCAGCTCTTGGAACGAAGTAATACGTGCGGTGGAAGGAAACGGCATCGGATCTGAAAAGCTGGCCCACAAAATCGAAAGCAGAGGAACTTCTGGGATCGGATGGGCGTCATAAAAGATCTTCTCCCAAGTCGGGTCCGTCGCAGGATCTCTCCAACCTGTTCGATGGGTCAGGTGATAGCTGAATGCTCCATCAACCGGCACCATTCGCGCTCCAGCCATACACAAGCGGAGTGCCAGCTCGCGGTGTTCGTTAATCGTGAGAGTTTTGTCAAACCCGCCACAGTCGAGAAAAGCCCTACGATCTACAGATTGGTTGGATCCTGAGGCCGCAGCCCATAGCACACCGCAGTCCGGATAGTTGCGAAGCGCATCCATTTCGATTTCAAACAACCGCCGCGGTCCCGCGCCAGGATAAATACCTGGCTGCGACCGATCGTGAACGAATTCAAAGCGCTTGGCGATATCATCGAGCGTGACGCGCATCCGCGCCAGTTCGGCTGCCGACATCGCAGCCACGCGCGCCTCCTCTCCCGGCCTCGGTGATCCGGTCTCGGGATCGGCAAAAAAACGGGTACACCGTAGGTGATGAGTCTCTCCTCGTGCGACGACGTATGGTACGCGCCTGTGGACGTCCAAATGCCTGGACACGAAGTCAGGTCCGGCAAGCGTGTCGCCATCCAAAAAGATCAGCACGTCACCGGAGGCAAGCTCAGCACCGGCATTGGCAGCACCTGACCGGCCCAGCGGTTGTGCATTATCGAGCCTGACAAGCTGAAGCGAATCTGCGGCTTCTGTGACCACCTTGTCGGTATGATCTGTGGATCCATCATTGACGACGACAATCTCCGCCGGCTCAGTCTGTCGCGACAGTGACCGCAGCGTCAATTTGAGACGATCGGCCTCGTCCTTGGAGCGAATAATCACACTGGCACGCATTTCGTCTCCTGGAATGTCTCGATCACTCCGAGATCGACTAAAATTTTCACTACCTCCTCGGCCACCAGACGGTAGCCGTCAGCAGTGAGATGCATCGCGTCGACCTTGAGCTTGTCGGCCCCGGCCCTGGCCAGGGTTGAATCTACGTCAACGATAGAAATGCCGAGGTCTGCCGAGAGCTCGGCCAAACCGAGATTAAAGCGACGACACCGAGTAGAATAAATTTCACCGAGCCCCTGAAGGCAATGAATAGTTTCGCCGGGCACAATTGAAGAAACATTGTAGATAAGGATGGGAGATTCCGATCGTTGGCGAATCCGCTCGATGATACCCCGCAAATTGCGCATTGAATCCTCGACATCTAACAGGTCAAGTCGCGAAAAGTCACGCTTCAGCCAGTCCCTGTCTGCCGACGACCATTGCTCCACATCAGCCGGATAAAATAGAAAGCCCTTTTGATTTTGTCTCACCAGAGTTGTCGCGGTTTCGCCGAGAATTGAGAGGATAAATGCGTCTGCCGTGTCGTTTTCAAATAGAGCGGCGCTATACTGACTTCCCGTCGGATATGGCCCTAGTGGCAAGTTTCGTTCTGCAATCTCCTGCGGCACACTGCCGTCGACCCGAAGGATGGCATCCGATCGCGTCCAGGTCTCATGCCGCAAGCGAACGACCGCGCCGCAGTGGTCACGAACGATGTCATTTATTCCGTTCCAGAGAAGTTCGCCACCGATGCGGCACGAGTGCAGGGAATCATGGACATCGACATTGCCTTTGGCAAAGATGTTCAGACGTCTCAATTTGCACCCGATTTAAAAACGCGCGCTCGACAGAGACAGACGACCTAAAGCGCTCGTACTTCCCTTTTGTCTAGCAGACTCTTGCGCCGCTCCGGATTAAAAACAAGCATTTGGAACAAAAATTCCGGCCTTGCAAGTATGAGTTTATTATCAAGCTTAAGGCGTAAGTACCCCTTTAATCAGCTAAAAATAACTTGCTTAGGTGGTCGTTTCAAGAATTAAGTCAACCCACCGTTATCAGTTCCTGTTGTGTTTCGACGGTTAATCAGTTTGAGAACTCCTTCACCAGGTATCCGCGTAGACGATCGCTATCGGACGGTCCCGGAAGCGCAGATCATCGACATGCTGCTGGTAGCAGCGTTCGTCTACGAGCTCGAAGCCGGTCGTCGGGAAGCGGCCGTAGCGTATATTCTAACGTCCCTTGATAAGTGGATAAAGCTTGGCCTTGGCTATCAGCGAGCAGCCGACGGTCAGCGCTTATTCGATCCGGTCGAGGTTATTAACCGGATGAAATGGTCTGGCGTTCTTGATATCGACGACTTCTGGGTCAACCATTTTGTGACAACGACCAGGGCTTTCTTCTCTGAGTGGAATTCGACTGCGATTGGATCCTCCGCCGGCTTCGGCCGTCATAAGCCGGCGCGTTTCGCCGTCGATTTCCGTCGCGTTTTCGATCTCAGCAGAGTTCAGGCAGGGCAGAAGCTGCGTCTACGCTTGCCGCTGCCGATCTCGCAATCGTCAAAAGACGTTCAAGTGGAACCAATAGCGGCATCGGAATTGACAGCACGCATCAGCCGTTCCGAGGGCCGACTTGATTTCCAGTTCACGGCGCCATCGAGATCTGACGTCGAAATCGGAGCTAGAATATTTTTCTCAACGGATGGTCACTCGGAGGACGGCCTGGCCGGAGCCCGGGATTCGTCCGCCCGCGAAACTTATCTGCGTGAAAGTGACGGATTAATCCGAGTTACGTCACGGATCCGCGAATTGTCGCGTGCCATTGTGGGCAACAATGACGCCCCCATGAGTAAGGCAACCAAGCTATTTCATCATGTTATCGACGAGCTCATGTGCGGCTTGTTACACTACGACCAGGTCAACTCCGAAGCCGCTGGAGACTGGGTACTTGATAACGGCTGGTACGACTGTCAACTGGGGGCTGCTCTTTTTGCATCATTGTGCCGAGCGTCGGATATCCCTGCAAGAATCTTAAGTGGACACGTGATGTATCGGCTTGCGCCGGGCTTTCACTACTGGGCTGAGGTTTGGATTGACGGACAGGGTTGGCTACCTTTTGACTTCCTGACTTGGGATCTCTCCAAAGCCGGAACCGACCTTCCCTGGCGGAACAGCTTCGCCGGGACGGTCGACTATCGGCTAGTCACGCAATGTTTTCCCCTCGTGTTCACCGGACCGATGAGCGTGCGGTTTCCTCCGGAATGGCACTTAGTGAATGCGCCGTTTGGTAGAGGTATGGAAATTCGCTTCACCGAACTCGAGGGCAAATTGATCTATTCCGATCGCATTACCTGCACCCTGCTCGCAGGCTAGGCATTATCGCTTCGGCAGAGCGTAGGCGATAATCGAATCGCCACGCTTCGTACCGAGCGTGCCATGCCCCCCGGCGACAACAACAACGAACTGTCGCCCACTCGCTTCAGACCAGTAGGTCATCGGCGTCGCCTGGGCGCCGGCCGGCAACCGATGCTCCCACAGCTGGTCGCCAGTCGTGACGTCATAGGCACGCAGGAAATAGTCAAGGGTACCACTTAGGAATGCGACGCCGCCATGCGTGACTATCGGACCGCCAATACCCGGCACTCCAAGCTTGAGAGGAAGAGGAATCTTTGAAAGGTCGCGCACCGTACCGTTCACGTGGCGGTAGGCGATTCGTCCTTCGGCGATATCCGCACCAGCAACGTAACCCCAAGGAGGGGCCTGACATGGCTTGCCAAGCGGAGAGAGAAACGGAACCATCTTTACAGCGTAGGGCGCCCCGAAATTTTCATTGAACGGCGGATCAGCGTCTCGTGTCACTAATCGGCTATTTGGATCGTTGCGAACCACCAATGTGGAGACAAAAGCCATTTGGACCGGCATCGCGAAAACAATCTGCCGCTCCGGGTCCACCGCCACTCCGCCCCAATTAAAAACGCCAACGTTCCCTGGGTAGATGATAGAGCCTTGAACGGACGGCGGCGTATAGCGGCCACCATATTTCAACGACCTGAACTTGATTCGACAAGCCAACAGATCGAAAGGCGAAAGCCCCCACATTGAGCCTTCGCTCAGCTCAGGTGGATTGAAGGATAGCACCGAGACGGGCTGCGTCGGTGCTGTAAAATCACCTTTGGCTGCGCCATGAGGCGCAGTCTGTTCGCTCACCGGCAGTATTGGCACACCACTGCGGCGGTCGAGAACGAAGATTTCCCCCTGTTTGGTGGGCTGCACGAGTGCGGGAATTCTCTCACCACGAATGTCAAGATCAACGAGACTCGGTTGAGAAGGGATATCCATGTCCCATAGATCGTGGTGTGTGGCTTGGAAGACCCACGCCACCTGTCCTGTGTCTTCTCTTAGAGCAACCACCGAAGAGGAGTATTTCTCCACGTTGGCATCGCGATTGCCACCAAATTGGTCCGGTGATTGATTGCCAATGGGCACGAAGACCAGGCCAAGCTTCGGATCATAGCTCGAGATACTCCAGCTGTTTGGGGAGTTTTCATTGTAGCTTACATTTGGCAATATTGGCTTTGTTTCAGTCGGATTTCGGCTATCCCAGTTCCACACGAGCCGGCCAGTGCGCGCGCTGTAAGCGCGTATCACCCCGGAGGTGTTGTGTACGGACACGTTGTCGTTGATCGCTCCGCCAACAATGATCAACTCCCGGGTCACCACTGGAGGTGACGTTGAATAGTAGGAGCCGCGCGCAACATTGGGCATGTTCTGCCAGAGATCCACGGAGCCGCCGGCGCCGAATTCTCGGCAAATCTCGCCAGTTTGTGCGTTCAGTGCGATGAGACGACCATCCACCGTCGGCAAGAATATTCTCCGTTGGCAATCTGCGTTGATCGGCGGCTTTTCTTTGCTTTCACGGCCATCAAAATAGGAAAGGCCACGGCAGGTTAGGTGCTGAGTGTTCTGAAATGGTGATCCTTGTATCTTAGGATCGAATCGCCACTTTTCGCGCCCGGTCTCCGGGTCAAGCGCAAAAACCAGGTCATGGGGCGTACATAGGTAGACCGTGTCATCAATCTTTAGGGGTGTTACCTCATACGTCGTTTCTACCGGATCGCCCTCTCCTTGCAGATCACCCGTCTGAAACGTCCACGCGACTTGAAGTTGATGAACGTTCTGCGTGTTAATCTGGTCGAGGATTGAATAACGTGTGCCCGCGGCACCTCCTCCATAAGCCGACCAATCCTTGTCCGCTCTGAATTCAGTGGCAACGGGAACTGACTGCCGATTTAATGACAATGTACCAGAAAGGTCGTCTGGTGACCGGAGTATTGAAATCAGCGCCACCGTCGCACACGCAGCGAGCGCCAAGGCCAAACTAGCGTATCCCAAGCTGAAGATCTTATCTTTAATGGGTGGTCTTAGCCTGCGTACTGTCCACGGCGCAATCAAGATCAAGGCAATGACCGCGATCAAGTTGCCTCGCGGAAAAAGTTGCCACCAATCCAACCCAACTTCGTCCACGGCCCACGCCAAAGTGGAGAGGACCAATGCTGCAAAAAGCAAATAGGACCATCGGCTTCTATAAAAGAGGAGAATCGCATCGATCGAAAAGGCAAGCCCAGCAAATACAAAATAATACGAACCGCCAAGAAGTATCAGGCGGGCGCCGCCCGCGAGAAATCCAACCCCGATCAACATCAACGTAAAAGACAGCACCATATTTGCAATCGCAAAACGGCCCAAAGGTCTCG
>Ga0210395_10003849_pt1 | contig 11511 bp, 9 predicted proteins | sample IncBWH4OmetaG_FD_150861 | JGI IMG/M metagenome (GOLD analysis project Ga0210395, IMG submission 150861) | Forest soil microbial communities from Barre Woods Harvard Forest LTER site, Petersham, Massachusetts, United States - Inc-BW-H-4-O ...
GTGCGTCAGCGTGTTATGGGGACCGGCTCCAGCCCGCGACTTTGATCTAAACTGAGTCTATGAGAAATCGAGTTCCATATATGGCAAATACTCGAGGAATAGCTGTGAGCGTTGAGCCAACTTACCTCGAAACGAAATCATCTCCTGAAAGCTCGCAGTATTTTTGGTCCTATCGAGTGATCATTGAGAATCAGGGAAGGGAAACGGTGCATCTGCTGAGCCGACACTGGATGATCACGAATGCGCGTGGCGAATTAACCGAGGTCAAAGGACCAGGCGTTGTCGGAGAGCAGCCGGTCCTCAAGCCAGGAGAGCGCTTTGAATATACGAGCGGCGCGCCTCTCGACACGCCGTCGGGCATGATGGGCGGGGCTTATCAGATGGAGAGCGAAAGCGGCGAGCGTTTTGATATTGAGATACCGACGTTCTCACTGGATCGACCAAATCAGGTCGCATTTTTAAATTGAGAAGAATAGAGATCGTCGATGACGAGATCGATCGGGTCCGATGTCACGAGTGGTTAACCAGCCTAACGTTCCATTTCGGGACCTTGGGTATTTCCAGGCACGATCCCGAAAATGACGCCGCAGTGTTTACTCCTGGGAACTGCCTCGCGCTAGCAGTGTCACTGAGAAGCTTAATCGGATTCGAATGCGATGCAGCCTGATGATCAAACCATGTTCAGCGGTACGTGGCTTTCTATTTTGCTAGGAGTCCCTCATTGTGCTCATAGCTGATCACTCGCGCGAGTTTCCAGGTGCCATTATCGTTGTGCCAGATATGGACAAACTTAGCGTCTCCGATGTTGTCCGGCTCGTTTGGATGATGAAATCGATGAATTCCGATCTCGACAGCTCCGTATCCATTCAGTGGGTAGACTTCGAGCGTGTTTTCAATCAGCGACCGCTGCACTTTCCCGCAGAGGTTCTGCTTGACGTCCGCGAGGAATTTTCCCTTTCCCACCGATAATCCCGTCTGATCGTGATAAAACTCAAGATCATCCGAGACCATGGAACCGAGTACCGCGATGTCGCAGCTGTTGACGGCGGAGAAGAGCTTGGCATCGAGAGACTTGATCATGCCGAAAAGCGGGTCAGAACGCCCAGCTGCCTGACTGGGACTCCGCTGAGTTACCAAGGTCAACGCAAGAGGCAGTAAGAACAACCATCTTCTCTTGATCAAAAGACGCTCCATTGCGGCTCTGCCAGATCTCGTGAACATCCTTTTCATCTTCTCCTTGGCGATCAATTCAGAGAAAGCCTTATCCGCATCCATGCAATATCCCTCTTCTTAGAACATGAACGCGGTGTGTCGGGTCGGCATCCGACATGAATCTCACACTGCTTCGGGTCGGATGTCAACCCGAATGTGACGAACAAGCGCCTCGCCTGTCGCTTCCGTGGCAATTCTAAGCGCCGAATTCGGGTTTTCCGGTCGGTTCAGCATCGCCCACAACTGGAGGGGAACTCAGATCATCGTGACCTTGATGGCTGATCGCAAGGGCAATCGGGCCCCTACCGGTCGATAGAGCAAAAGATGCCTCCGAGTCGGAAGGGCGTGTCATCGTGTTTGAGGGTGCTGGTATTCACAGTTAAAGAATCGGGGAATTGTGGCTCGCCGGTATTCTAAAAGCGTCTCGTCCGCCTTCCAGATTGCGCGCCGCATTTTGCCGTGCAACGATTGATCCACTATGCGTCCTCAGGTTCGTTCAGGCGTCGTAGCTTTCCTGCTTGCTCTCGTGGGGCTCGTTTGCGCACAGGCCCAGATCGTGGACTTTGAAAAGGAACGCTTGCCCGTCGTGGAGATTCATGACCTATGGCGCTTCCACACGGGCGACGATCTCCGTTGGTCGGCCCCCAACTTCGACGATTCCTCCTGGAAGCTTCTTCGCTCCGACCAGCCCTGGGATGGACAGGGATACCCAGGTTATCGCGGCTTCGCATGGTACCGATTTCGGGTTGTCCTGCCCGCGGGTTACGCACCCTTGGCTTTGTTCGTTCCCTCAATCTTCGGGAACTACCAGATTTATGCTGATGGCCGATTGGTCGGTCAGTTCGGCGAACTGCCGCCGGAAAACAGGTTTGCATTTAGCTTCACTGCTGGAAGCCAAAGGCTCGTACCCCTCCCCTACAATCTGACCTCTGCGGGCAGGGTGCTCGCCATAGCCATCCGTATCTGGATAAGTCCGCGGGCGCCAGAAAATGTCCAGGGAGGTGGTCCCCAGGCAGCCCTGCGCATCGGGGATGCCGGGCTCTTGGACGAGTGGAAAACCCTCCTGATCCGGAGTGAATTCTGGTCTGTGTCTGCCGCAAATATTCTGCTTTTCGTCTATGTCATGGCTGGCTGCGCGGGACTGGGTCTTTTCTTGCTGCGCCCCGGCGAGCGCCAGTATCTGTGGTTTGCCTCGGCAGAATTTGCCAGCGCCGCCTTTGGCGTCTTGTGGATTTACGAGGCGTTCCATGCCGTCGATTTACGCGCGTTCTTTGCGCTGTCTGATTGCCTGCAGGCGGCCTCTTCCATTTGCTTCCTCTTCTTTCTTGTCGCTTTGCTGAGCGAGCGCAGAGGCGGGATCTTCCGAATCGGAGTCGCGTCCGCCCTGGCCACCCCTCTCCTGGCGCTTCTGAATATTGGCAGTGTCCGTGATGAGCTGATCACCAATACCGCTCTTGCCCTCACCGTATTGCCATACCTGGTGTGCGTCCTGTTGCTCCTCTTCTTTGCCGCTAAGCGAGGCAATCTGGATGCGCGTCTGCTCCTCGGTCCCGTCGGACTGTCGTTCGGTTTGGGTGTCGTTGAAAGGGCCTTGTGGACTGCTCGTTTTGCCGGATACACCGCGTTTGAGCCGTTTCGGCAGAAGCTCGAACGATCTTTCACCTGGCCGTTTCCCGCTGCAGCGCAGAATGTCGCCGACTTTCTGATGCAGCTCTCCATCTTGGCCATCCTGGTGCTGCGCTTCGCCCGCTCCCGGCGCGACGAGGAGCGCTTCAAGTCTGAACTCGAAGCCGCCCGCACCGTTCAGCAGATCCTCATCCCGGAGAAAATCCCGACCATCCCCGGTCTCTCCCTCGAGTGTGTCTACAAGCCTGCTGGCCAGGTAGGTGGCGATTTCTTCCAGATCCTTCCGGTCCCCGGCGAAGGCGCCCTAATCGTCATCGGCGATGTCAGCGGAAAAGGCATGCCCGCTGCGATGACTGTCTCGTTGCTGGTGGGGGCGCTGCGCACGCTGGCGAATTACACCCACAGCCCGGGCGAGATTCTCGCCGCCATGAACCAACGTATGCTGGCGCGCTCCAGCGGTGGCTTTACCACCTGCTTGGCGCTTCATGTGAACCACGAAGGCACGGTCACGGCGGCCAACGCCGGTCATCTGGCGCCCTATTTCGGCGGCACGGAGAAAGAAATCGAAAGCGGCCTTCCGCTTGGCCTCTCGGAACAGTCTACCTATCCAGAAGCGACGTTTACCCTGGCTGTCGGTGAACAGCTCACTCTGGTTACCGATGGCGTTGTCGAGGCGCGCGGCAAGGGCGGCGAACTCTTCGGATTCGAGCGCACTGCCGTTATAGCGACCCAGTCTGCAGAGGCCATCGCGCAGGCTGCGCAGATCTTTGGACAAGACGACGATATCAGCGTCATCGCCGTGACTCGCACTGAAGCTTTGGAACCCGGCGCAGCATAGGCGAATTGTGAGTCAGTTGGACGCGATACGCGCTGAAGCTGAAATCACCTTCAGAGCGTCTTGTCTTAACGATTCGGTTCACAGGTCCTTCTCAATGACCTTCAACAACGAGTGCGGAGCCGGGGCGTCGCCCAGCAGGTGCCAGATCATAATGCCGCCATATTGTTTGCCGAGTTGCGTCTCTTGGGCCATAGTGTCTTCGCCGACGTAATAAAAGCTCTGCCCATCGTCGAGCGCGCCGCCGCCCACCATGTTCACCTTCCAGGCATTGGGATATGCAGCCAGAATGGTGTTGTAATCTTCTTCCTTTGAATCGCCGGCATTGGACGCAAAGAAGGGCACGCCAAGCACAATCTTTTCTCTGGGAATATTTTCATCCTGCGCGTAAAACTGGAGCGCCGTAACGGCATCGGCATACGAGGAATAGTTCATTACGTTGATGAAATCGAATTGACGGAGCGCCGAACCCGGCATGGAGCCCTGAAGGTATTTCGCAACAGCGCTGGTCACCAACTTGCCTTCGGCGTGCAAATTCAACGTTAGCAGGGAGACAAAGCTCGCATACGGGTACCCCATATTGGCCGGATCTTCAATATCCACGTCCACGCCGTCGAAATGGCGTGTGCCGATATATCGATCCAGAGATGCGACCAACGGGGCCGAAAGCCCGGCATTGTAAAACTGAATGATCATCTGGTCACCGCCGCCGCCGCCAATGGACAGGAAGACCTTAACGCCGGCCCCGTGCGCCGCGGCTATGACCGCATCGATATCGGCGTCCATCTGCCCTTTCACCGAGAACGCCATATCGCTTTGCATGGTGCATGTGCCATCGCATTTCGGCGGATCGCCGAACGCAAGGTTCAAATCCGTCATCCTGGAAAGATCAAGTGTTTTGATCGAGTCAGCGAGGTGGACCCCCTTGGGAGCAAACAAGTAACCGACGAGCCGCGGCGTGGAGGTGGCAGCAGGTATCGGTGCAGTCGGGCCCTGTGCGTAGGCAGGGACGAAAGTCGAACTTGCAAGAAGCAATGCAGGCACGGCGTTTTGTAGCCGGAAAAACTGCAGGCTGTGAAGACGGAATCCTGAGGTCACGACTTGTTCTCCAGCGGGTGATGGCTGCTTGTAATTCAGCCGCAAATTAAGAAGCGGTCACTGCGCGAACTCGAAAAGTTGGTGTCCATTCAAGTGCGCATCGAGCAGAATCTGCGTTGTCCTCTCAAGATGCGCGACAGCATTGCTTCCTCGGTCTTTGTATCGAGCGCCAGCGCCGCTTTCACAATGCGGGCGGCGGCGCACAATACCTGGTTAAGGATTGCTAATTGCGTGTAACGACGACTCCGGAGGAGGCCTTGGCGTTGGCTGTGTCGAGCGCCGTTCGAATGGCGCCGAGCAGTTGAGCCTCCTGCCCCAAGGCGCTTGCAGCCACGCGAGGACGTCCCCGGATGTTCCACTGGTCGACGATTACCTCTACTGCATCACGCAGCGCGGGATGCGGCCCGACACTGCCGCCCAGCACAAACAGCGAGCAGTTCAGCACCAGCGAGATGTTGTAGATAGCGTGCGCCAACATGGTCGAGGATTCTTGGAGGATCGTCTGCGCCAGCGGTTCTCCACGCAGGGCATGGTCAAAGATCTCGGTTGCAGTCAGTTCCTTAGGCAAAGTCGTTTTGTCGCCGTTCCAGATCCGCCGCCATTGTTCCCGGATGCCCTCGCCGCCAATCACGCTTTCAAGGGGACCGGGTTCGTGGCTTTTCCCGGGGCCACCCACCGTGCCGGGCAAGAGCATATATCCGATTTCGCCGGCAGCCCAGCAACTCCCGCGATAGAGACACCCGTTCAGGAAGATTCCTGCGCCGATTCCGGTTCCGATGGCGAGGAAGACGAAGTCCTGCGATCCCTTTGCCGCGCCTGCCCAGCTTTCGCCGATGGCGGCCAGATTCACATCGTTGTCCACTGCGCACGGGACGCGAAGTTCATCCTCGAGCAGTGCCTTCAGAGGGACATTGCGCCAGCCCATCAGGTACGAGGTGGCGATGACGACGCCGTCCTTTGTATTGGTGACACCGGGTACTCCGATGGCGACGGATTTAAGAGCCTCCGGCGAAGTCGACGCTTTCATGAGGAGTTTCCTCACGCCGTCGATAATATGGCCGATGACGGCATCGGGTCCGCAAAGGCCGACGGTCGAAGTCGACCATTTGATGAGCGGCGCTCCGGTCATATCCGCTAGAGCCATACGCAAGTTGGTGCCGCCAACATCGACTCCCACCACGTAGCCAGAGGGACTCTCGGCCACTGCATCCCGCTGGATGCCTACTACCTTGTGTTTCACGAGTTGTATTTCTTCCGCATCCGTCTTGCCATTGTTATGCATGGTCGAGTGACTCGCGTTCGGGTACTGTCCGGGGCAAGACCGCATTGGCCTCGGAGCTGATGGTTTCCAGTTCACGCCCCTTGGTTTCAGGGACGATGAAGCGGATGAAGAGCAGCGTGATGATGCAAAACGCTGCGTAAATCAAAAAGGTAACGCTGTTGCCTGCGGCCTTGATTAATGAAAGAAAGGTCAGCGAGACGACGAAGTTGGATGCTCCCGATCCAAGAGAGGCGGCTGCGATGCCGCGGCCGCGAACGCGCAGAGGAAAAACCTCAGAAGCGAGGATCCAAGCGATGGGGCCCATGCTAAAGGCAAAGCAGGCGATGTAAACGATCAGGCAGATGGTGGCCACTACGCCCGGCGCGGCCTTGAAGGCGTTCGGACTATGAAACGAGTAGGCGAGCAGAAGGAGCGACGCCGTCATGCCGCACGCGCCAACATAGAGCAGCGGCTTGCGACCGACGCGATCGACGAGCACGAGAGCGATAACGGTTGCAAGCATGTTGGTAACGGCAACCAGCAACGTGGCAAAGATGGCGTTCTTGTTCGATGCGATGCCTGCCAGGGCAAAGATTTGTGGTCCGTAATAGATGATGGTGTTGATGCCGGTGACCTGCTGCAGCACAGTGAAGCCGACTGCGATAAGAAGCGAAGCGCGCACGGCGGGGCTCCAAAGCGCGCGCCAACGCCGCTCGAGTGGAATGGCGAGAGCAGAGCGAATCTCATCGATCAGCAGGCGCGCGGCGGCATCGTCGGAAAAGGAGCTCAACGCGGACGTGGCTTCAGCGGGGCGGTTCTGCGCGAACAACCAACGCGGACTCTCAGGAAGAGTGAGGACCAGCAGCAGAAACAACGCGGCCGGCACCGCGCCGAGCCCGAACATGAGCCGCCAAGCATGCTGCCCGGCGAGCCAGTATCCGCAGAGATCAGCCAGAGCGATGCCTGCTGTGAGCGCGAATTGATAAAGCCCGATGAGCGTGCCGCGCGACCGTGGCGGCGCGAGTTCAGAGACGTAGACCGGCGCCGTTACCGATGTAAATCCGATGGCGACTCCCAGCAGTGCGCGCGCTGTGATCAGCGTGGCGACGTTCGGGGAGAGAGGCGCGAGAACCGAGCCAACTAAAAAGAGGGCGCCGCCCCACAGGAGGGTGGCGCGTCTGCCGATGCGATCCGCAATCTCGCCGCCTGCGAGCGATCCGGACATGGCCCCGACGAGGACAATGCTGACCACAATCTCCTGCATCCGCGTGGAGAGTGTGAAGCTCTCACGGACGAAGACCAGCGCGGCGGCGATGATGCCCATGTCGAAGCCGTAGAGAACGCCGCCCAGTCCTGCGATGAGCGAGATGCGCCAGAGAAAGTTGCGGTGCACGTGCGCGGCCGGCGCAGCGCTTGGTCCGGAGATGGCGGCCTTCTGGCTCACGAAGCTCTCCATACTACTGCTCCATCGCGCCGTATTCAAAGCGCGGCGGCAGGCGGCATCCGGTGCGCTCGACCATGGCAAGGGTGAGCGCCTGGGGCACGAGCACGGAAATGATACCCTCCCATGGCTCTGGAACTGCTTCCAGATGAACCGGGAACAATCTGTCCGCCGGCCTGCGGTCTTCTGTTGAAACCAGTACAACCTTGCCGCCCCGGCGGATGCACTCTTCGGCAAGTTTGAATCCGAGGCCGGAGGCGCGGCCGAGCGCGAAGACGATTGCGACGTGCGTGGCGTCCACATCCAGATTTGGTCCGTGTTTGAAGCCTGCGCCCGTGTGAGCGGCGGCGCGAAACCCGCTCATCTCGCGGATGCAAAGCGCTCCCATGATCGCAGCGCCGTAACCGGCCCCTCGGCCGACGATCTCGATGTTGGCTGCTCCGCGGCAGAATGCTTCCAGGTCGCCTCGTCCGGCGAAGATGCGGTCCAGCATGCCAGCGTAGATTTCGATGACACGGTCGGCGTCGTTCTGCCAGGTCAGATCGAGCATCTCGGACGCGAGCAGAATTGACGCGGCTGCGGTGTTCGTGTAGGTCTTTGTCGCGTTTCCGTATTCGGGGCCGGCCAGAACCGGAAGGCGATATTCCGCCATGCGCCAGCAAGTGCTGCTTGTGTTGTTGCAGATCAGTCCCACAGGGCTTCGGCAGACGTGTCGCAACAGGGCGACAAGCTCGGCACTTTCGCCAGACGCAGTAAGGAGAGTAGACAAGGAAGCGCTGCCCCAAATCGGCTGCGCATAGTGGAGCCACTCGCCTGCGTCTACTGAGAAGGAAGGCTTTCCATGCAACTGGAGGAGAACCGATCCGCTGAAGGAGGCGCAATAGGAGGCACCCATGCCGATGAACAGAGCCGGACCATCCTTTTGCGCCAAATCGCGAAGTTTCCTGAGCTGGGCTTTCAAATTCGCGTCGCTGCGATAGGTCTGAATGAGCTCGCCGAGCTTCTGCGGCTGCTCGCGGCATTCGATCTCGAGAATCTCGGTTCCGGTCGCGGCCAGCAGCGCCGGAGACGGCTCGGCACCACCGATCCAGCGCTTCGACTCGTTTGTTGCTTCCAGCATCTTCCCGTTCCTCATAACCATTCTGTAAAACACAACAAGAAGGGCGGGTGAACTGCGCAACTCTCACGGGAGTCCGATCGATCTTGCGGATGGGCGGTAGATTTAAATTCAGGCGATTTTGCCCATCTTGAGCGCGTTCCCTACTTCGTAATGTTTATTTAGTATCATTCGCGGCGAGGCCGGAATGCAAGACCTCATTTTAGAGGCGAAAGAGGATCAGCGTGAAATGTCGGCAGCGAGCATTGTGAGGCGGCTATACTTTTCGGAACAACATGAGGAAGAAATCCATCCCAATTGGCAGGCCCTCGGTTCTGCGTCATACGAATGCCCATGGCATCCTGAAGTTACTGCGCGAATGCGGTTCCTGTTCGCGAGCAGACCTGGTCCGCGCGTCCGGACTCAGTGCTCCGACAGTGACCAATGTCGTGAAGGACCTGCTTTCGGCAGACCTGGTCGAACCGCTGGGCGAAGGCCAGTCCAGCGGCGGAAGGCCGCCCGACATGATTCGCTTCAAAGCGGAGCGCGGCTGCTTGCTTGCCGTCGAAATTACGGCGCGGACCATCTCTTTCCTCTTGACCGACTTGAATGGCAGTGAACTGGACCGGCGGGAGGTCTCGCTGAGCAGGCGAAAAACGACGCCGGAGGCGATCTGCGCCCTGGTCGGCGAAGAGTTGAAGGATTTGCTCCGTAAGCACAAGAAATCGCGCGATCGGCTACTGGCTGTGGTAGTTGGAGCGCCGGCTATTACGAACGTCGACGAAGGCAGCGTGCTGTCGATCAGCAACCTTGAGGGCTGGCGCTCTGTGCCGCTGCGCGCCATGCTCAACAAGATCGCCGGCTGCATCGTGATTGTGGAAAACGATACGAATCTTGCCGCTCAAGGCGAGCACTATTGCGGCGCAGCTCAGTCGGTGAAAGACTTTGTCTTTATCAATATCGGCGCCAATGTCGGCGCGGGCATCTTTCTAGGCGGCAAGATCCATCACGGCTCTCAATGGTCTGCCGGAGAGATCGCTTATCTGCGCCTTCCGTCCACCTCGCGCCGGCAGCCGACGATCCACGAGTTTGGAGAACTGGAATCGGTGGTAACCGGCCCCGGAATCGTGAAGAGCTGGCGAGAGGCTTGTGGCAGGACCGCGTCCAAGGCGGACATCGATGCGGTGGGGATACTGAATCTCGCGCTGAGCGACGAACCATGCGCTGTCAAGATCGTTCGCCAGCGTTCGGAGATCGTCGCGGACATCGTCGTAAATCTGTCACTGATTTTGAATCCAGGGCTCATCATTCTGGGGGGAGAGATAGGCAGCCACGCAGCGCTAATCGACTTTGTTCAAACGCAGTTGGAGGGCGGCGAGTTCGCGATTCCACGGATCACTTCGAGCCCGCCAAACCGGCGCGCGGTGCTATGGGGAGGTATCTCGCTTGCCCTGGAAGCGATTCCGTCCGTTCTGTTGCCGCAACCCGAGATATAGGCCGTTCCGCGAGCAGAGAGCCCTTGCAATTTGTATGTACTTTGTTCTAGAACGTTAGAAACAATGCGGGTCTTCCCGCAATGCAATCACCGCTCCAAAGCGGGGGCCGGTCCGCAAGGATTACGCCCTTGTTCTGTGGGAGGAACGCTATGCAAAAAGTGTTGACTGCTTTTCTGCTGGGCCTGATGGCATTGGTTGTCCACGGCCAATCGCATCCAATTCTTCCCCTGGGATCGGCCGCGCCTGCGTTCCAGCTGCCCGGCGTCGATGGGAAGATGCACAGGCTAAGCGCTTATGCCAGCAGTCCGGTCCTGGTAATCGTTTTCACCTGCGATCACTGCCCGATAGCCCAGCTGTACGAGAATCGCATCGAGAAGCTCTACGAAGACTATGGCAAGCGCGGCGTGGCGGTGGTTGCAATCCAGGGCAACGACCCCAAGGCCCTGACGATCGACGAGCTGGATTCTTCCGATTCGAGCGACACGCTGCCCGAGATGAAGATTCGCTATGCGTGGAAGCATCTTCACTATCCGTACCTCTACGACGGCGAAACTCAATCCGTCACTCGCGCGTATGGGCCGCAGGCTACGCCGCATGTGTTCATCTTTGATAAGGATCGCCACCTTCGCTATGAGGGGCGTTTTGACGACAACTATCGCATCGAGAAGGTGACAACCGAAGACGCGCGTAACGCAGTGGACGCGCTGCTCGCCGGAAAGCCGATCGCCGTACCGCATACCACGGTGTTTGGCTGTACCACCAAGTGGCAAGAGAAAGAAGCGCTGCGCGCTGCGGCCGAGCAGAAGCTCAATGCGCAGACTGTCAGCGTTGACCTCGTGGATGCGGAGGGGTTGCGTAATCTGCGCGCCAATACCGGAGATACGTATACGCTGGTCAGCTTCTGGGCGACATGGTGCGGTTCATGCGTTGCCGAATTCTCAGACATTCAAGACATGTTTCGCATGTACAGCGACCGCGGCTTCAACGTGGTGACCGTCTCAGCGAACGATCCGGATGAGAAGCAGGGTGTTCTGAAGTTTCTGCAGCGCAAGCACGCGACGAGCCGCAACCTTTTGTTCGCGTCCGGCGATACGGGCGCGCTGCAGAAGGCTTTCGATCCGACATGGCAGTCGGCTGTGCCCTATACGGTTCTCCTGGCGCCGGGTGGGAAGGTGCTGTTCAGCACGACAGGTTCAGTCGATCTTCTGCAACTTCACCGGAAGATCCTCGCCTCTGTGCCCGCCGAATATGAAGGATTCCAGCGCTATTGGACGGAGAACTGAGCGCCAGACCGCCAGCTGCTGGTCCGTGAAACATGCGAGCAGCAAGGCCTCAGCGAATCGGCTCCTGATGCGCGGCCCAGAAGATCGCATTGCCAAAGATGGTGGAGAACGCCGGGTTCCGGAATAGATCAGGGTGGTGCCCCATGAAGATGTAAATGTTTCT
>Ga0210395_10003850_pt1 | contig 11510 bp, 11 predicted proteins | sample IncBWH4OmetaG_FD_150861 | JGI IMG/M metagenome (GOLD analysis project Ga0210395, IMG submission 150861) | Forest soil microbial communities from Barre Woods Harvard Forest LTER site, Petersham, Massachusetts, United States - Inc-BW-H-4-O ...
GCAACGCTCGAGTGCCGCAAGATGCTCGACGACATCTCCCTGGAGAGCTAAGACACCGACGCGCTCAGTCATCCTTCGACAAGCTCAGGATGACAAACGACAGGGTCGGGATGACAAACGACAGGGTCGGGATGACAAACGACAGGGTCGGGATGACAAACGACAGGGATGACATGGTGAGTTAGACACCGCGGGGAGCCATCAGTTGCGCTTCCGTAAGCTGGCGGACGTCGAGGCCGGGCATCGCCTCGGATGCGCCGAGCGACCGGCAAGCCTCCAAAACGATCGCAGGTTCGTTGAAGTGCGTCGTCGCGTCCACGATGGCACGGGCGAAACGTTTAGGGTCCTTCGATTTGAAGATGCCGCTTCCGACGAAGATGCCCTCCGCGCCAAGCTGCATCATCAATGCGGCGTCCGCAGGCGTTGCGACGCCTCCGGCGCAGAAGAGCACGACCGGCAACTTGCCGTCGCGCGCAATCTCCGTCACGAGTTCGACGGGGGCCCCGAGATCGCGGGCTCGCGCGACCAGTTCTTCCCTTGGAGCGACGTGCAGCTCGCGAATCGCATCGCCGATGGCGCGCATGTGACGAACCGCCTCGACGATGTTACCGCTACCCGCTTCGCCTTTGCTCCGAATCATCGCCGCGCCTTCGGCAATTCGCCGAAGCGCTTCGCCGAGGTTGCGCGCTCCGCAGACGAACGGAGTCTTAAAAGCCTGTTTGGCGACGTGGTAGCTGTCGTCGGCCGGTGTCAGCACTTCCGATTCGTCGATGTAATCGACGCCGAGCTGCTGCAGAACTTGCGCCTCCGCAAAGTGTCCGATACGGCATTTGGCCATCACCGGAATCGTTACCGCGTCCATAATGCCGCGAATCAGTTCGATCCCGCTCATTCGAGCAACACCGCCGGTCGCTCGGATGTCTGCCGGGATCCGCTCCAGCGCCATCACGGCGACCGCTCCCGCCTCTTGCGCGATCGCTGCGTGTTCGGGCGTCACGACGTCCATGATGACGCCGCCTTTGAGCATCTGCGCGAGTCCGCGCTTGACCGTTACCGTTCCAGTTTCCATGCCTCTATTCTAACAGGCGTTCCCCAAAGAACGCCGCGCCGCGGTGCTCACGGAGGTGTCGGCGTCCCCCCAGGGGTCCCGACCCCGGGCGATGCGGGTGGGCCGCTAGACGCGGGCGATTGCGCGAAAGTCGGAAACGGCTTCTGGCGCCAGATCGGGATATTCGGATTCGGCGTCGGAGTTGCCAGCGGCGGGGGTGGCGGCGAGGCTTTCGGCGTGGGCGGCAACGTGGGCAGCGGTTTTGGCGGCACGCGAGGGTCCGGAAAACGAGGGTCTCCGGCGGCCGAAAGGGACTGCGAGCGCTTCCAATCGGGGCCGTACGGCTGGGGCGAAGCGTCGGCACCGGAGGGGAGCGGCGTGGGCATCACCGACTGCAACTGTTGCTCGGTCGCCTGTTGCATAACCCGGTCGCCCATGCGCTGCCCGACGGCGACGGCAATCAAGAGAACGGCGGCGCCCACCGCCAGGACGACCGTCGGAAATCTCATGCGCGCGCCAGCGGGCGAACGAGATCGAGTTTTGCGGCACGCGCGCGCCGGTCGCTCGGCTTACCGATCAAGTGCACCTCGCGCAACTCCCCGGCGGCCATATTCACGCGAGCCGTATGTCCGCGAAACTCGAGCAGCACGTCGCGCGCGCGGTCGAGCAGGTTACCGACGAAGATGCGCACCGCGCCTGCATCGTCTTCGAACGCGATCGCACCGACTTCCACGGGCGAGATGGTTACTTCGTCGCTCACGTCGCGTCCGGCGTAGATGCATGCAAACGGTTCTTCCGCCGAAAGTTCGGGCATGTTTGCATAAATCGTATCGTTGAGCAAATCGACGACATACGTGCAGCGCCGGCCACCCCAGTGCACCCGAGCGGCGGCGAGCCATTTCCAATTCGCCGGACGCAGGGGCGCCAAGTGCGGACGTCCGCTCGTGCGATAGCCGTCCAAGCCCCCGACCGTTTCGGCGACCGCCCACAGAAACTTCGCGCTGGTCCACGGGGAGAGATACATTCCGCGGTTGCTCAGCGAGCCGCCGTCGAACCATTCGGCAAACTCGCCGGGAACGGTGTTGCGCGGGCTTCCGGCTTCCATCGCGGCATAGGTCAGAGTGAGGAAATGCACGGCATCGTCGGTCATGCCGTTACGGGCGAGCGCGACCGCGAACCACAGCGTGAGGTCGGGCCAGATACCGCCGAGCAGCCCGAAGCCATACGAGGGAAAGTACCAAGCGTCGGCGGTCGAAATCGTGCGAAGTCCGACCGGCGTCACAAAATCCGCTTCCTTCAGGCGCGTCAGAATCGCCCGCCGCTGCGCCTCGTCGGCAACGCCGAAGAGGACCGGGAAAATCTCGTCGGCCGTAAAGTTGTCTTGGTAGTTTCCGTCCTGATCGTAGTTGAGGACGAAGGCCCCGGTATCGTCGTTGTAGAGATAATCCATCATGGCGGTACGCATGCTCGCAGCCTGCGCGCCGTACTTTTCCCAATGGTCGTTATCGCCAACGACCGCGCAGAGCATCGCCGCCGCCTCGAGCGCGTAGACGGCCTCCGCATTGATCTCCGTGACGGCGCCGTCGAGCGTGTAATACGGAATGATGTTGCGCCAGGAGGAAATGCCGTGCATGTCTACGCCTTTGGCTTGGCAATAGACCAAGCCGTGCGAATCGCGCTGCGAAAGCAGGTAATCGGTAAGGCGAATTACGAGCGCAATGTGTTCCCGAACCCACTCGTCGTCCAACGTCGCGTTGTAGTGGTGGAGCATCGCGATGAGATGCAGCGGCGTATCGTCGTTGATGTTCAGATCGTAATCGGTTTTATAACCGGTGACGCCCCGCACGTATTCGACCATGAGCCCGCTCTCCTGGACGGCTTCGTTAAAGACTTCGAGCGCGTTGCGACTGAACTCCGGCCAAAAGTAATCGAAGCCGTGAACGAACCAGGACGTGTCGCGTGAGACGAGGATGTCGGAGGGCGGCGAGTTGGTCGCACCCCAGCCGTGCGGATACTCCTTGACGATGCGCAGCATGTTGGCCTTCGCCCATACCACCCCGCGGCTGATCTCTGGGGAGGGCGTGAGAAATCTCGCGTCGGCGAGACGATCGTTGAAATAGCCTTGCGTATCGTGCAGCGCGCGCAGATCGGAGAGCAGCGCTTCGAGAACGGGGCGGCTCCGTTCGGTTCCGGCCTTATCGTAGACGACGGCTAGTCGAAGCGATTCCCGCGCGCCGGCCGCCACTGTAATCTGGTATTCGAAAGCGCCGAAGATTCGCCGGCTCACGAGTTCTGCTTGCTGCGGCGTGACGTCGCCCAGCGTCGGCTTCGAATCGGCTTGCGAAAACGTTGCGCGCCGCATGGCTTCGAGTAAGACCTGCTCGCGCAGCGAGAGTTGCACGGCGACGGGACGGCGCGATCCACCCCACCAGCGTTCGCCGCCGGTCTCGAGATTTTTCGAGCAGATGAAGCGTCCGTCGTTCCAGGCGCGGACCTCGTGTTCGGGCTCGCCGTAGAACCGCTGGCCGACCAGCATCGCCCACGGGAAAAGCGAAACGTCGAGCGCTTCGGCACCGGGATTGAAGAGCGTCACGTCCACCACGAATGCGACGGCACGGTCGAACTCCGGCCCGTGCGGCACGTAGAAGGCCTCGGTTACGTGGACGCGGTGGTCGAGAGTAAACTCGGAGATCTGCGCGTAGGGAAGGAAGGTGAGATCGTGCTCGATTTGATGCGGAAAGAAGGTACGGTCGAGGAGACGATAGGCGATGTGGTGCGTTCCGAAGATGATCTGGTCGGTGTCGGCATCCCAAAGCCCTCGCACGCCGCCTTTTGCGGTCGATTGCGCGAAGGCTTTGAAGTTCCCCAGTAAGAGCCCGTAGGGGGTCTCGGATTCGTTGAGGACGTAGGCGCAAAACTCATTGCGCTGCGCGTCGTAACTCAAGCCCACACTCCGTACTGCGGCGCGGGGTGCGGAGGCGCCTTCTCGCGCGGCGGCTAACGGAAAAGGGTGCGAGCACCCGCAAAAATCAACCTGACGCTCGAGGTGCTCGCCCCGCGCAGCGACGGATATCACGGCGTGCGCAGCGTGATGGTGCCGATCGACCTGGCGGACGAACTAACGATCGAACCGAGTACCCGCTTCAGCTTTGAGTGCGACCGCGACGAGCTCGCGGGGGAGCGTAATCTCGCCGTCGCAGCGTTGCATGCGCTGGGCGAGGAGCTCCCGGCTGTGCGAATGCGATTGTTCAAGCGTATTCCCGTACAGGCGGGGTTGGGCGGCGGTTCCAGCGACGCCGCGGCAGTCTTACGCGCGGCGATGGCCGGCGCGTTCGGACCGGCGCCGCGCCGGGAGTGGATGCAGATCGCGCGAAGCCTCGGATCGGACGTTCCCTTCTTTCTCGCGGGAACGGCCGCGCTGGTCGAAGGAACGGGCGAGCGCGTGACTCCGGCCGGTGCGATCCCGACGTGGAACGTGTTGATCGTGAAGCCGCCCGTCGACGTTTCCACCGCGCAGGCATATCGAGAGATCGACGCATCCAAACGTCCGCAACGGCCCCGCAGCGACTGCGTTTCGATCGCAATGCTCGAGGCGTTGCAGCGCGGGGAGTTCCCACGCGTGCAAGCGCTCCTGCAAAACGATTTTCACGACGTTATTGCGACGTCCACGCCGCAGGTTATGGCCGCACTCGACGCGCTGCGGGGCGCCGGCGCAACCAACGCGCTCCTGGCGGGCTCGGGCTCGTGTGTCTTCGCGCTCTCGCCGGAAAAGGCGCACATCGAGGCGATTGCACGACGCTTGGCGCTGCCGCCGAAGTACGAGCGTTTCGTGACGCGCTTCGCGACGACGCCGGAGTGGAGATGAACGCGGTTTTGCTTGCGGGCGGCCCGTTGGACGATGTTGCGCGCTTGCAGCCCGGCGCGCCGAACAAAGCCTTCGTCGACATCGGTGGGAGAACGCTGGCGGGACGCGTGCTGATAGCTCTGCGAGGTTCGGCGTCGGTTGGGCGCATCGTGGTGGTGGCTCCGCCCAGCACGTGGGGACACGACGATCTTCGCGCCGCCGACGATTTTCGCCCCGACGGCGTTCGCATTACTGAGAGCTTGGAGAGCGGCCTGAAGGGGTTCGAAGCCGACGACGACGTCTTAGTGGTCGCGTCGGATCTCCCCGTGCTGACAGCCGCAGCCGTCGACGATTTCGTCGCGGGCGTACGCCGGCTTGGGGCCGACGTGATCTACGGATGCGTCGAGAAAGGGGCGCACGTGCGGGCCTTTCCCGACGTGCCGCATACTTGGGCCCGGATGCGCGACGGTACGTTTTGCGGGGGCGGCATGGTAGCGATCAAGCCGCGCTCTCTCGCGCGCCTGGAACGCTTCATCGAGCGTCTGGGCGCCGCGCGCAAGGATCCGCTCAAACTGGCATCGCTCTTCGGTTGGGACATGCTGGCCAGGTTTGCATTTGGCCGGTTGTCGATCGCGCAGGCCGAGGCGCGCGCGACGAAAATTCTCGGGGCATCGGTGCGCGCGCTGATTTCTCCCTATCCCGAAACGGCAGTCAACGTGGATCGCGTGAGCGACGTCGAGCTTGCGCGGCAGCTCGTCAGCTCGGGGAGCGCCATCGCTTGAAGAGCTCGTTGGCGATTCCGAACTGATCGAGTGCCTTCCCGACGGTGTGTGCGATGATCTCGTCCACGCTCTGCGGGTTTGCGTACATGGCCGGGATCGGCGGTAGAATAACGGCACCGATTTCGGCGAGCCGGACGAGCGTACGAAGATGACCCAGATGCAGCGGTGTCTCGCGAATCACCAGTACGAGCCGGCGCTTTTCCTTTAAGCAGACGTCCGCTGCTCGGACGAGCAAATTCGAGTTGAACGAGTAGGCGATCGCGCTCGCACTTTTCATCGAACAAGGAATGATCAGCATGCCTTCGGTCATGAACGAACCACTCGAGACCGCGGCAGCGAGATCGTCGTCGCGGTGGGCGACGTCGGCCAAGCTTTCGAAATCGTCGGCGGTCATCTCGGTTTCGAGCTCGATCGTGCGGCGAGCGGCCGTCGTGAGGACGAGATGCGTTTCGACGCCGCCGATAGCACGCAGCGCTTGTAACACCATGTAGCCGTAAAGACTGCCGCTTGCCCCGCTGATGCCGATGATGATGCGCCGCATCGGAGAGCCGTTATACGTTGGCTGCAGGGGCGCCTGGTAGAAACTGTAACTCCACACCGTCGTGCCGGAAGCCGCGCAAGTCCGTTCCTTCATTGACGATGCCGTCCGCTGGCGCAGAACCGGAGACGAAGCGTTCCTGCTTCGGCTCATTCGTTCGAGTTGCTCCGGCGTTCCGCACGACGTCGGCGCCGCGTACGCCACCCTCGCAGGGCGCACGGGCGACCTGCTCGACGCGATCGACCGCGGCCGTCTCGCCCTACCGCCGCCGGAGCGCGATGGCGTGCTGCTCTTTGTCCGGCGTGCTCGTATCGTTCGCGCGCTCCCCGAGGATTTGTCGGAGGACACGCTTCGCGATGCGGTCGCCAGCACGTTTGTCCTTCCACGGCCCTTCGACGGAGTTTATCCCGAGCGCAGTAATGTCATCCTGAGCGCAGTCGAAGGACGAGGGACTCAGGATGACAAGGTTGACAAGAGGGACAGAGAGATCGAGCTGGCGGAGCCGGTCGAACCCGAGGAAGCCGGCGGCGCGCCGCGTTGGCAGAAACATTTCAGCGCGTCGGCGCTCAACGCCTATACCGAATGCGCGCGCAAGTGGTTCTACCGGTACGCTTGCGCCGCGGTTGAGGACCCCGGATCGTCGGCGTCTGCATACGGCACCGCCTTTCATCTCGCGCTCGAGGATTTCCACGGTGACTTTCCACGCCCGCGCGGCGCGGATCGTCTGGCGATGCGCAATCGCGTGCGTGAGTGCGTCACTTGGGCTTTCGAACGCAATCGCGACGGTTTCGAGACGCGCGTGGAGTTCGAGCTGCAGCTCCGGCGCGCGCAACGCACGGCGCAGCGGTACGTCGACTGGCTGTTGGTGCAAGAGTTGGAGGCGCCGTTCGAGGTGCTTGGCCGCGAAGTCTCTGCCGAACTCGATCTCGATGGGCGGGCCTTCGTCGGATTCATCGATCGCCTCGACCGCGACGAACGAACCGGTAACGTGGCGGTCGTCGACTATAAGACGGGAAGCATCGCAACGAGTGCGGCGGAGTATTGTGAAAAAGTGCGCCGCTTTCGCGATTTCCAGCTTCCGTTCTACTATTGGGCGCGCACGGCCGCGGGCGACCGGGTGAGCAAGCTCGTGCTCATTCCGCTGAAGGATGCGCTGCTCGACGTGCGCCCGGTCGAGTTGGAGGTCGGCAAAACGATCAAGCTCGACGATCTGGAGCGGTCGCGCGAGAAGATGATCGAGCTGAGCACGCTGTTGGCGTCGGGCGAGATTCGCCGTTTCGAACCTACCAAGAACGCTGCAGCTTGCACGTATTGCGCGTACCAGACGGCGTGTGCCAATAAACCTCCGGCGGAAGCCCAGCGTTTCGGAAGTTGATCGCACTCGAACTGACGGACGAGCAGCGTGCCGCGATTGAGGCGCCGTATGATGGCTGCCTTGCGATCCTCGGCGCTGCCGGCACGGGCAAAAGCACTGCACTGGCCGAGCGGGAGAACCGCGCGCGCGCGCTCCACCCGCACGCGCAGCCGTTGTGCGTGCGCGCGCACCACCGCCTCGATGAGTATGCGGTAGCGCTGCTGTGCGAAAAAGGGCGAGAGGTCACCCTCATTGACGACGTTGAGGCGGAGTTGCTCTTCACGCGGGCCTGCGCCCCGCTCTTCGAGCTGCGATGGCCGGAGTTCGCGCAGGAGCAGCTCGATCCGGAAGTCCCCGGATTGCGCTCGCCGCAGCGCTTTCTCCAATCGGCATTTCGCTTGATCCGGCGGCTCGGCGATGCGAGCGTGGATCCGGCGCTCTTTCTCTCGCTCGCGCTAAGTGGTGCGACCGAGTTCTACGCGAATCCGCCGAATTTTGCCGACCCGTCGCTGCTGATCGCCACGAAGAACACGTTTCACGACTCGCTCGACGTCTCGGCGCAGGAGTTGGCTCGGCAGTATCGCCGAGAGGTGGACCTCGCCAAGATTATCGCCAAACTATACGAAGCATACGCCCAGCTCGCCGGCGCGACGGGCCGCATGACCGGGCGTGACGCGATCGTCGCCGCGACGCACGAGCTGCGTGAAGACCGCGAGCTTGCAGCGCAATTGCGCGCGCGGCACCGGTTCGTCTTCGTCGACGACGCGCAGGAGCTGACCGATGCCGAAGTTCGACTGCTGCGCGCGATCTTCGGGGAAGCCTTGGGCGGCGTAACGCTCTGCGGAGATCCCGCCTCGGCCATTTCAATGGTACGCAGAACCCAACCCGAGACGACTTTCGCGCACTCCGACTCGCGAATCGAGCTGCGCGTTCGGTTCCGATCGCCCCGCATTGACGTGCATCGTCCACCGACGGCACTCGACGAAGCGGCGTTCGTCGCGCAACGCGTTGGAGAGTGGATCGCGCAAGGCGTGAGCGCGCAACGGATCGCGGTGATCTTCCGTTCCGTTCGCAACGTCGAGCTCTATGAAGCCGCACTGCTCGACGCAAACATCCCCGTCGTGATCTCCGGCGACGTCAATATCTTCACGGATCGCCGCGCATTGGATGCGCTAGCGCTTCTGTGGAACGCCTACGATCCGTTTGCGCACGAGTGGCTCTTGCGCACGCTGAGCGGATCGGCCGTCGGCCTCTCCGACGCCTCGCTGGCGATGCTCTGCGGCGAACCACCCGACCCGCAGCGGCCGCTCTTTGCTTTCGACGACGAACCGGCGCCAACCACGCGCGCGAGCCGCTGGAATCCCAAACGGGATCTGCGACTTGGCTGGAACGTGATTCGCGGCGAGCAAGATGATGCGCTCGGCGTGGATGCGACGGCGCGACTCAAACGATTTCGCCGGTTGCGCCTGGAGTGGCTCGACGTCATGCAAACGCAACCCTTCGAAGCTTTCGCGCGCCGAGTTTGGCGCGATGCCCTGGCTCGCGAGGGCGAGCCGGATTCGGCACGCGCCCTAGCGCAGCAGGCGGTGCTCGAACGGCTGCTCGATCGTTTACGCAGTTTTCTACGTGAGAAACCGGATGCGACCACGGCCGAAGTTCTCGAGTACGCGCAGCAGCGAATGGAGAGCGACCTGGAAACGTGCGAGCCGCCCGTGACGACCAACGGCTTCGTGCAGATGACGAGCGTCGAGGCCGCGCTCGGACGCGAGTTCGAGCACGCGATCGTCGCGAACGTTCGCCCCGGCTCCTTTCCGCTCTGGTACGCGCCCGACGCGTTTCTCTTTAGCCCAAAACTCGGAATGATTCCAAAGGAGAATGCGGGCGACGCACAAGCAGCCCGCACGGCAAAGTTCAGCTACTACATGTTTCGAACGAAGGCGGCGCGGCGATACAACGAGCGAGAGCGTCGCGCCCTGCACTCCGCGCTTGGGCGAGCGTGCCGCAGCGTGCTGGTTACGGCTTGGGGGGCGCCGACGCGCGGAATCACCGCGCCCGAGCTGCTCGAAGAGCTGCGCTGAAACAAGCCGTGCGCCTGCGAGAGATCGCACCGGACGTTTACGCGCGCGACGTTCTGCCGCGAACGGCTTCGCTTTGGGCCGGCCGGCGCAGCTTCGACGTCTACGCTGCGCAAACGTTGGAAACCGCGCGCAGCGCATACGGACGGCGGCACTATCGAACGATAGGACTCTATGACGGCTCGCGGCTTCTCGCGTCATTCAAACGCTACGAACGTTCGGTCCACGACGGAGAGCGGCGACTCCGCGCGATCGGCTTCGGCGCCGTTTTCACACCCGCGGAGTATCGCGGGCGCGGCTACGCCAGCGTGATGCTCGCGGCGGAGCTCGACCGCGCGCGAGGTGCCGGATACGAGCTGGCCTACCTTTTCTCCGATATTCGGCCGCAGTTCTACGCCACGTTTGGGTTTGTGGAGTTGCCATCGAGGAGCCTGACGTTGCGTGCCGATGCCTTGCCGGCGCAGCGCGTGCGACCGGCACAGCTTGCACCAGGGGATTGGAACGGCCTCCGGCGCTGCTTCGAGTCGTGCGAGCTGGAGCGTTCGGCCGGCTTCGTGCGCACGCAATCCGTGTGGGGATGGATTGCGATGCGGATTAAGCACGGCTCCGAGCACGCCGCCGGTCATGAGTTTAACCTCGTCGTGCGCCGCGGTCGCGGCGTCCGGGCCTATGTCTTAGGCGCGCGAGTGCCGGAGCGCGATACCTATGCCGTGGACGAGTACGGCTACGCCGACGACGATTCGGCCGCGCTGGCCCCCGCGCTCTTGCGGGCCGCGGCGGGAGACCTGCGGCGCATCGAAGGTTGGCTGCCGCCGCCCTGCGTTCGCGACCTGCTGCCCAAGGGTACGACGCGCAAACGAAAGCGCTCGATCCTAATGATGGCGCCCCTGCGTCCCGAAGCGCGTGGATTGCTCGACCGCATCCTGGCCGACCGGAGCGGCGATTTTTGCTGGGCGACGGAGCACATCTAAGGAACTTTAGTCCCCCATGTACGTGCATGATGCCTCGGAGCCGCTCGTCGCTCCGCCAGGCACGTACGCCGCAGTCCGCGGGACTTGGCAGCGAGCGGCAGTCTGCTTAAGTTTCGGTGATGTTGAAAACCAGACCGAAGCGATCTCGCAGGTAGAGGCGTGGCAGGGCCGCGTCTTCTTCAACGACCTCGCAGCCCGCAGACGTCAATCGATTCTTGGCTGCGCCGAGGTCATCGACAAAGAACTCGAAGACCGGCGAGCCGGGCGCTCCGCGCTCGTAGTACAGCGTTACCGCGCCCGTATCGAATCCAACCATCGAATCGGTGTCGAGCACGATCGGAAACCCGAGTTCACCCCCGTAGTACGCTTTGACGGCGCCGAGATCGCGCGCGCGACAAATCACATCTCTACCGGTTTTCATGACGTTCCTTCATAGTTATTCCCCTTTTTTTCGCCGCTTGCCGGCGACAATCACTCCATCTCGCGTTCGACCGCAAGGCCTCAAAGGCTCCGGCAACGCCGAAGGCGTAGGCCTTCGTCCTGCCGCAAAGCAATGAACTAACCTTCTCGAGTACGATTGGAGGATTTCCCGATGCCACGATTCATGGTCGAACGAACCTTTCCCGACGGCCTGCACGTGCCGACGACTCCCAGCGGTACCGAAGCCTGCCTTACGATTGTGGGGAACAACGCAAGCCACGGCGTAACGTGGGTGCACTCCTACGTTACGGCGGACAAAAAGAAGACGTTTTGCATCTATGACGGCCCCAACGAGGCGGCCATTCGGGAAGCGGCTAAGCACAGCGGCGTACCGGTCGACACCGTCACGCAGGTATCCGTGCTCGATCCCTACTTCTATCAGGAGTAGCGAACGAGCGCCGAAGGCACAGCCCTAGGC
>Ga0210395_10003851_pt1 | contig 11508 bp, 16 predicted proteins | sample IncBWH4OmetaG_FD_150861 | JGI IMG/M metagenome (GOLD analysis project Ga0210395, IMG submission 150861) | Forest soil microbial communities from Barre Woods Harvard Forest LTER site, Petersham, Massachusetts, United States - Inc-BW-H-4-O ...
AAGGCCGATGGTTCGCCGACCTAACGTTTTTCCGCTCCCCGCGGAGCTGCTCAAATTCCTGCTTCGCGCAGCCGGCCGAGAAGAAATCTACCAGCGGCTGTCCGGCTCGTTGGTCGCCGAACCATCGGCCTTGATAAATCTGGGCTGGTCACCGCCATTGGACACGCCGACTGGACTCGCCAGGTTGATGCAGGCAAGCGGGATATAGAAACCCAAACGGGCGGCCTTTTGAGCGCTCGCCGCAAAGCTCCTTAGGCTGATCTTGCCGCGGGCGTTCTACAGTAGCTCGCGGACACCCATTGCTGTGTGGCGCGCCCGCCTCTTGCTGACATCGCGGCGCTCGACCATGATCGATCGCGGATTTTAATTGTCAGGGCAACGCGGTGGCCAATTCAAGTACATCCCTATGGCAGCTCCGCAACTCTGAGCGGATGATTGTGGGCAACGCTGAGCTTTTGGCACAGCAGCATTTCTTGATCGGAATCACCCGAGTTCGCAACGAGGCGCTAATCCTGGGCGATACGCTGGATTTTGTCAGCCGGCACGTCGACGCGATCATCGCCTACGACGACGCTAGCACAGACCGGACGGTAGAGCTGCTCCACAATCACCCGAAGGTCGCCTTGATCCTGGCCAATGGAGCGTGGGAGACCGACGTCAAGGCGCGTCGAACGGCCGAACATCGCCATCGCCAGCTCCTGCTGCAATGTGCCCGGGAACAATTGCGATTCGACTGGATGTTCTGCTTCGACGCGGATGAGCGCATTACCGGCGACCTGCGGGGTATTGCGAGCGGGCCGCGCGCCGAACGTTACGACGGCGTGAGCATTCAGCTGTTTGACGCCTACCTGACGCCTGACGATTACATGCCCTATCAACCCGGCAAGGAACTGTTGGGCTTTCGTCGCTTCTACGGCCCGGAGCAGCGCGACATCCTGATGCTTTGGCGCAACCGGCCGGAGGTCTATTTCGCCGAGGGCCACGAGCGCCAGCCGGGTGGGATTGGCCGGCTGCGCACCGATCTCTATTGCCAGCACTATGGTAAGTCGCTGTCAGTCGAACATTGGGAGGAGACCTGCGACTACTACATTAAACACTTTCCGTTTCAAACGTACGGACGGAAATGGCTTGCCCGTAAAGGGCAGGCGATCCATACCCAATCCGATTTCATGCGGCCGCTCTATGAATGGGGCGATGCGCTGTTTGCGAACGCTGTAAAGATTTGACCGTGCTCGTTCTCTGCATGTCGGCTCCGGATCAAAAGCTATCGAATGAATCCATCAATTTCGCGCTTCACCCCCGCAAGCGACCAAGCCGGTACGTCGCACTAAATGACGCGCCGGCCATGAGCGGTCATCGCGCCCCCTTCCGTGCGCCGCGGCAACGGGTGTAGTTTTATTCGATAGCTGCCTGTGCGGGACGTGCCGAAATCCCGATCATTGCAATGGGCAGCGCTGATGCTGTCGGCGAGCACGATCTCTCAGAGATCGGTTTTTAGTTTCTATCACGCTGTACATGCCGCAATTCGGCTGCCGCTGCCAAGGCGGCCGCCAGTTGGTGTGCGCCACTAAATGGAGAACATCATGCCGACGTTTATCGTCTCGCTTAACTGGACGGATCAAGGCATTCGCGCGATCAAGGACGGCGCCAAGCGCGCTAAAGCAGCTCGGGAAATGGCCAAAAGACTTGGAGTTGAAATCAAGGAGATTTATCTGACAACCGGCGACTCTGATCTCCTTGCTATTCTCGATACTCCTAACGGCGACAACGTTGCTAAATTTGCGCTCGCGCTCAGCGCGGGGGGAAATGTGCGTACACGCACCTGCCGAGCCTGGCCGCAGGCCGAATATCTAAAGCTGTTAGCCGAGCTTCCATAACGGGCCTGCCGCGATAGCTCGGGTGTTCCATTGAGCGCAATAATGGAGGCCGCCTTAATTGGCGACCTTCCATCAGGGGACAAACGTCATGAAGCTGTGCGTCAGGCCTACAAGCGATCTCTCGCCGCCGCTTTGGGACACAAGCGACCAATTTGCGATGGCCGCTTCTCCCCCCTTAAGCGGACGCGCCAACGAAGCGCGAGGAGCTTCTGGTGCCTGAACATAAGACGCACGGGGCTAGTAGGTTAAGTCGGAACTATTTGATCGCGGGCAACGGCGTTTGTTTGAATATAGGTAAGCGCTTGTCAGGGAAATCCTGTCGTGATCAAACTTCGATAACGTTTGCCGAATATACTCCATGGCAACGGGGCTTTCGTTTGATGCCTCGGCGGCTTGGAATTCTTGGTCATGCTTGCGCGATCGCGGGAAAGTCGGAAAAGCGCGCGGCGTTGGATGCGCCGCGACGCGCAAGTAATATTTGAGGAGCACGAGCAACTGATCGATTGTGTCGTCCACGATATTTCAAATGGCGGCGCACGGCTTAGCTTCGCTGCTCCATCAGGTGTCTTACCCCGCACATTCACCCTGGTGCTATTCAAGAACAGTGTTCAGCGCGATTGCGAATTGGTGTGGAGTGGCCGTGGAATCGTAGGTGTAAAATTCGTCTCCGAGTGGTTCGGCACCAAATCAAGCGAGCGCGTGTCCGCCTGCAAAAACCCCGCACCAAAGGGGGTCGCGTGATTCAAAGTCCATTGCCCAATCCTCAATCCGCGCAGAGCGCAAAGCCAGCGCATTTGCGCAAAGCGAGCGCTGGCCAAAAGCGCAGGCGACTAGCCAAGATGTCGCTAGGTGTTTTTGCTGTAGGCGCCTTGATAGCCATCGTAGCGGTAGTCGCAATATGCTTCAGCACAGTGCCTCCTCCAGCCGCGGAAAATGAGGCATCTCGTGCCGACCCGAACAGCGTCGCGACTATCGTCCTACACTCTAGTACAAGCAGCTGTCAGCAGAGGTCATTCAACAATCGGACTGGACAAATTTTAGACCAACCATCGTCGTGCTCCAATGATGTAGTTCTCGATGCCAAAGGGATGCCAGTGCCGACAGGAACAATTCGCACCCTCAATTCAATCAGCAAATCGTTCAAATGACCATAATTTCACACTAGATCAAAGTCATTGTCTCGTAAGCTAATCCGCGGCAGACTGAACACGTTCCGCCCTTCTCTACCAAGCTAAAAGCCCGGCAGACTAAGGGCGCCACCAAGCTCTTGGTCTTTAACGAAGGCGACGATCTTGATCACTCGACCGGACGCGCATCTGAAGCGTACTGAATGGCTGCTCGACGCAGCTTCGGCACGTAATACTTGCCGATTTGGACCATTGGGCGCGGCTTGATGAAAATGGAAGCGAGGCGGTCGCGCAACGCACCGGGAGAAGTCGGCTTGCACAGGAACTCATGAACGCCAACCTTGATCGCTTCAGTTAGCCGCCTCGTGCGAGGCCCAGATTGGCTCCCTGATCCACCTGTTGCCAGAGATGCACCAATTCCTCAGATGGCGCATTAGGCCTTTGCGTTTATCAGCTCGTGGATGCCTTACAGCGATTTAACGCTTTCTTTCATGGTAAAGCACATTATGGCACGTTACGGCAGATACATTATCGAGAAACGGATGCGGTGACAGTACCGAGCCCTGACGGGGGCTTGTTGCCCAGGAAGGGCATCATGAATGCTGACCACTCACTTATCGCCGAGTTGGAAGACGCGATCGAAAGCGGCTCCAAGGACAAGCGTATCGACACGCTGCGACGTATTACTGATCTTTTCGTCTCGGATGCAAATCGGCTGAATGATCAACAGATCGAAGTATTCGACGACGTCTTAGGTCACCTTATCAAGCGAATCGAGGGAAAGGCGCTCGCAGAACTGAGCCGGCGACTTGGACCGATCAATAACGCGCCAACCGAAATCGTACGCCGTCTCGCTCGAGATGACGACATCACGGTGGCGGAACCGATATTAACGCAATCGGCACGCCTTAACGACAAAGATCTTATCGAGATTGCCACTACCAAGACCCCTGCGCATCTGCTGGCAATTTCGGGGCGTTCTCAAATTGGCTCAAACGTAACGGATGTCCTATTAGAACGCGGGGATCACAGGGTTTTCCACAAGCTTGCAGGGAACGGCGGAGCAAATTTTTCTGAAAGTGGTTTTGCAACACTTGTGAAACATTCGGAACGCGACGGAGAACTGGCCGAGAAGGTTGGCCTTCGGCTCGACGTTCCATTGCGTCTGTTTCGAGAATTATTGCTGCGCGCTACCGAAGCGGTGCGTGCGCGTCTTCTCGCGTTAGCCGGCCCGGAAAGTCGCGATCAAATTCAGCGCGTGCTCGCGGCCATATCCGAAGATACGGGTCAAGAGGCCGGCTTCCAGAATGAACACGATTATGCAACAGCGAAAGCGCGGGTCCAGGCCATGCGGACCGCCGGCGAGCTCAACGAAGCGGCCATCTTCGAATTTGTTAAAGCGGACCGCCTCGCGGATATCGTCGCAGCACTTTCGTTGCTTTGCGAGGTGCCTATGCCATTGGTCGAGAATCTTCTGCAAAGCGAGCATCGCGAGGCACTTCTCGTACCCTGCAAGGCCGCAGCGTTGGACTGGCTAACGGTTCGCGTGATCCTGAATTGCCGGTCTGTTGGTCGCCCGATGTCGGACCAAGACATCGATACGGCGCGAACTGAGTATTTCAAATTGTCGCAGAACAACGCCAAGAGGGTTCTCCGATTTTGGCAGGTCCGGCAGACAGCCTCCAATAACACCGCCACGCCGACCGGATCCTCGCCGCTCGCGTTGCAGATGACGAATTAGCAGGATTCGAGTGACAGATAAGAAGGGCCTGGGGCAAGGGTGGTAGAATCCTTGAACCTGATTGAGATGACTGATGCGTCCAGAATACCGAAAAAGCACCCGTCGAATTGTGCGCCACGGCGCAAGAATTGTTGGCGCCGACGGCGCTACCTTGGGACCATGCGTGATGGTGGATATGTCCGCCACCGGCGCGCGCCTTAAAACCGATGCCTCCGAAACACTTCCGGACGAATTCATTCTTTTGCTCTCGCACGATGGATACTTGCACCGCCAGTGCGCGGTGGCATGGCGGTCAGCAACAACCGTCGGCGTCCGATTTCTCACCAGGCGTCAAGGCAATCGAAAGTAGGAGTCGTCGCTGCCAGGCCATATTTTGAAGCCGCTTCACCGAACAATAGGCATGATTACGCTCGAAAGTCGGCTCAAATTTAGGTCGAAATATTGAATGCCGATTGGCGTCTTCGCAACACCCTTGTGGATAACCTGGCCTACAGTTCAGCGGGTGGCAGTTGGTAGCACGAGCGATCGTGGCCAGTCGGTGATTGTTGATGGGAGGCCTTTATGACCTTTCGTATGCGCCAAGACAATCGCAACAAGGTGGATCGGACAGCTTGGATTAGCATTGGCGATGGTCGCCCGTTACGAAACTGCACACTGATGGACATGTCCGACAGCGGCGCGAAACTGGCGCTCGAAAAGGTAGGCGACGACATTCCTGACATATTTAGTCTTTGGCTGTCGCGTCACGGGCATCCACGTTACTTGTGCCGGGTTGTCTGGAGTTGCCAAGATAAAATTGGAGTTCAGTTTTCGTCCGACAGCGACAACGCACACGCATAGTTCACCAAAGCAGACCACGAGTCAGCTGTGCGCATCCCAATTCACTGAAAATGGGCGAGGACAGCAAGGCGGTCGCAATCAAGGCTGCCTCACTTATTTTCTGAACAACTAAGTCGTGCGACCAAGCGTACGCCGTGTCTGATTTCAAGGTCGCGGTCGGCGCCTCGATCGCGTGGGCTAGCATTCAATGGGAAGTGCAGTCCATCCAGCCGAAAGCAGCCGTTTGCGAGACGTCACTGACCTTTTCATCACGATCCGAAACCGTTTGCTCATTGTACGGAATATGTTTGGGCGGACACTTTTATCGCCACCACAGAATTGAGCAGATCATGCCCGGCAAGCGCGAGGCTGGCTGCGGCCACAATCAGCGCTTTACCAAATATTGGTATGTTTCGGCCAATATGGGATTTGGTCCCAGTTCGATCTGAAAGCCTTCGGCAAGTCCTGTGCAACATCCATGTCCAGCGACCACGCGATCCTTTTGATTTCGGATCGTCCAGCCAGAAGCCAGGAATTGGCTCACCGGCTCGGCGATCGTGACGCGTGTCGAATGATCGAATTGTATGAAGAGCAGACCACTGCGGAACCCGTGGCCGCGGTGATTACCGATGTCGGCTTTCGCCATCCCACAGACATTGAGCGACTACGTCACCACTTGTTGCGGCCTCGCGAAATGGCAGTGCCGATCGTCGCCCTGCTGCAGGACCACAGTCACCTAGAACGTGTTCAAGCCGTTGCCGTTGGTGCAACCCTCCTGCTCCCCGCGGATTTATCGGTTTCCGAAATTTGCGCCGCACTTGCGCCGATTATTCGATCGACGATCCCTCGGGTCGTTCCGGCTAAAAGCTTGACACCAGCACAGGACATCGAGCGAGCCCGGTACCAGTTTGGAACCATCTTTAGTGCGGCCGCACGTGGCGAACGTGTCAGTAAGGCGAGTGTCGACAACGCGACAGCGTCTGCCATGGCCGCGATTGCCGAAGGCGGTATCCGGCATTGGCTCGACGTTGTTTGGACGTATGACGAGGCCACCTACCAGCACTGCCTCCTGGTCACCGGCCTCGCCGCGGCGTTCGCCGCCGGCCTGCAGTTCGCGAAGAACGATCAGGAAAACGTCACAAGGGCAGCCCTACTGCACGACCTCGGCAAGGCCAAGATCCCGCTAGCTATCTTGAACAAGTCTGGGACTTTGACGAGCGAAGAAATTACAATCATGCGCACCCATGCCAGAATTGGCCACGAACTCCTGCGCGGACAAGGCGAATACGAACCTGAGATACTCGAAGTCGTGCTCCGGCATCACGAATTGCTCGACGGAAGCGGCTATCCGGACGGCCTCGTCGGCCCGCAAATCAATGATCTGGTACGCTTGGTGACGATTTGCGATGTCTATGCGGCGCTGATCGAACGCCGGCGGTATAAGCAGGCCATGGAACCGGCGGCGGCGTTTAAAATCCTCAAAGAAATGGAAGGTAAACTCGAGGGCGCTCTTGTGCGAGCGTTCTCGCAAGTTGCCGAGAGTGCAGCAGCGCCAGTATCGCATGACCGCTTGGAACTAACCTGAACTCCCCGCAATAGATCTACTCGAAGGACACGCCAACGTTCGTCAGGGTCTGCCAAGCGACGCCGCATTTTCTCAACGTACGGCCCGCATCGAAAGTAAGGTCGAATTCATCTGGAAGGTCCGCAGTGCTTGAAAGTTGCAAGCAGGCCCCATGATTGCTCAGATCACGGACGATACAACACAGTGTCGAATCGCCAGCCAACATTAGTGTGGCAGCCTTGAATACTATCGTTCTCTGATAGCGCCGACGCTCGAGCATGACTTGTCTTCAAGTCCACAATTCGCCGAAAACTCATCCTATCCGAATAAGCTTCACAATGGGAAATTGGATTGCCTGTGCAGCACTAATTCGCGAAAACCCTAGTCGTTCATTAAATCATGAACTCGACTATGACCGGCGCCAAATAGTTGCATTAGGAATTACTAAACAACTATCGGCTAGAGTATTAATGAAAGATAACCATTTGATGTGACGCATCCTCCCCCGATTACGTCACGCGAGAAACAATTATTGGAAGCCGGCTCTGCAACGTAAAGGACTGGCGCAGGCCGCCCGAGCCATCGATGACAGCACCGATTACCGTTATCACCGAACTTGAGCGCGCAATTGCAAATGGCTCGTCCCAACAGCGAGCTGAAATGCTAATGCAGATTGCCGATCTTTTCGTCGCCAATTCATCTCGCTACACCGACGAAGAAGTCAGCTTATTCGACGATATCATAACCCGGCTCGCCACACATATCGAAATCTCTGTGCGGTCGCTGCTCGCGCAGCGCCTTGCACCGATTGCCAATGCGCCAGTCAATATTATACGCATGTTAGCCAGCGACGACGAAATCAAAGTTGCCTATCCGGTTCTCGCCCAGTCTGAACGGCTAGACGAAGCAACTCTTGTGCAAAGTGCAAGGTCAAAAAGCCAGGAGCACTTACTCGCAATTTCTCGACGAAAAACACTTAGTGAAATAATTACCGATGTACTTATAGAGCGCGGAAACAAGCACGTTGTCCTAAGCACCGCAAAGAACCGCGGAGCCAGATTTTCTGAGGCAGGCTTTTGTCGACTCGTTAAGCGCTCGGATGGCGACGATGCACTTGCCACATGCGTCGGCTCGCGACCGGATCTTCCTCGTCCTTTATTGCTGGCTTTGCTTGAAACGGCATCCGAATTGGTTCGGTCGAAATTGATTGCCGAGGACCCACATAGTAAGTCTGAAATTTATCATGCGGTCGCAACGGTTACGGGTGAACTTCGCGACAATGCCCGAGCCGGATTGGCAAACGAGACCGACGCGCAAGCTTTGATTCGATCGCTGAAAGATTCTGGCCAACTCGATGACGATGCGATTCGAATATTTGCCGAAGAGAGGAAATTCGAGGAAGTAACATCGGCACTCGCAATCATGTGCAATGTTTCTGTGGACGTCATCCGGCAGGCAATGCTGCAGGATAAACCAGAGACGGTACTCATCCTCGCCAAAGCAGCTAAGTTGTCATGGTCAACCACAAAAGCTTTGCTGTCGTCTTGTATCCGACAGCGATGCATCTCATCGAGCGAGATCGAGCAATGCTTGGCAAGCTTTCAGCGTCTAAATCTCGGCACAGCGCAAAAAATTGTCGAATTCTATAAAATAAGTCGGGCAACTGGCTCGGCCCGGGCTCTTTAGTCGCCAGAAGCCATCTAAAAGGTTCAATTTGGCCCGGCTGCCGACGTGGCGCCTCCGATTTGTGTTGACCGCTCGTCTGCCAAAAGCAGACGTCGCCTGCGCGCTCATGGGCGCGCGGCCGAGGCGACGCCGTGTCGGAGTTTTTGCTTGACCGATTTTCCCTTGCGGCTTGAGCGGCGAATGCCCGCCAGCTGACCGCTTTGGACCTTCATCCGTTCTGTTTCGACAGCGGCAAGAGAACCCTCCACTTCAGCAGACAAATGATGCCGATCGGTCAGGTGCGGATGCGTTTCGAGCCACAGCGCGCGAGCCTGGAGCATCGGATCAATACCAACCTTCCGCCACCACGCTCCTTCATCGCCGTGCTTGTGAACCTCGCGATGGTGTCCTCGACACAAAGGGACAGTGAACTCGTCGCTGACCTTTCGGCCGAGTGCCCGACTTTGCGTAAAGCGCAGGTGGTGGGGATCGCAGGGCTGGCGGCCGCAAACCAGACAAGGCTGCTTGGCCACATGTCTGACGTGGTCGCGGTCCCGAACCCGGCGCGGCTCTGGCAACGCCAGCACACTTTTGTCGACCGCCTTCGATCGCAGTTTGCTCTTTTGCTCCGCTGCAGGGGAGCCCTGAGCAGTCAAAGGATGCGTAACTTCCCCTGCCCTTTGGGGCTTATCTGTCTCAAGCGCTGCAAAGTTCGCCAGTCTCGCCTGGAAGCTCTCCTCCACGGACTGCGCGTCGGCTGCCGTCAGTTTGTTCTTTTCGACGAGCGACCGATGCGCCCAGATTGCAGCATCATCGCCGCAGGTTAGAACACCGAGTTCAGTGATAAGGCGATCGCGCAGCGCAGTCGACGCTTCGGCCCCCAGTGCTGGCTCGGCGAGATTTGATTGAAGTTTGCCGCTGCGGCGGGCTGCTGAGTGGAGTGGCGGAGCATGGCGATTGCCACCGTTCAGTCGGCTATCGCCGTCCGCCTTTGATTCGTTGGGCTTCGATGTTTGCTGTTCCGGTGGCAAAAGATCAGGTGCATCGAGGTCATCTTCGCCGGCAATCCCGACAAGGGTGAACAAGGCATAACGCCGCGCGTAGGTGAGAGCGGCCCCCATCCGACGCGGGTCGGCGGTCTCGGCGATGGCGCAGACCGGCCAATCCGAGGCGATCCACTCTCCCGACGCATGGGCCAGCACCGTCGTTAAGTTGACGACGCCGGCCGCCTGATCGATCGCAGTCGTCTGGACGGTTGCGATCTCATGCTGACCCAAAGTCTTGCGCACAATGTCGAGGCCGCTCGACAGCGGGGCATAACGGAAGGTCTGCTCCGTCCTGCCCCGTCCTTCCGAGCAGATGGTCGCTGTCAGGGATTTTTCCGGATTGACCAGCTCGGCCTGCGCCTTAGCCAAGGCCGCGGCCAAACTGGCGATGGAGGGACTGGACCTATGCACGGCCGCCCTCCACGGTCAGAAGATCAAAGCTCACCGCCCCTGACTTTGAGCGCTTGGCCCGAATGCCATGGCCGATCGCCTCCTTGGCATCCTCCGGCATCAAACCTTTCAGCTCCGATTTGGCCTGTTCATGTTCGAGATGCGCCGAACGGGTCCGCGAGAACACGGCAGCGAACTCCGCCCAGGCATTCGACGTGCTCATGTCGACAATGCGGATCGCCTCGATTCGAGGCTTGGGCGGCTCGACCCCAAACAACCGGGGCGTCTCGCCACTCTCGACACAACGCCAGAACTTGCGCTCCGCGGTGACGATGAGGTGCTGGTAGAGCGGATCAGCATGGGCGGTGATCTCCACCCACTTGCCGCCTCCGGTGATCACCGAGAGCACCGCTGACTTCGCCGCCACCACCCACTTGTGCTGCAGCTGGGGCATGTACTTCTCGGCGGCCGCTTCCTCCGAGAACGACCACGGCAGCATGAACTTGGCTTCGAACACCGCCCCGCTGGCCTCGACCCGACCGTCCAGGGTGGCCGCCATCCACCGCACCGCCGGATGCCGCACTCGTCTCTGGATGTCGGTAATCACCTGCCCCGAATTGAGCTCGTACCAGCGCCGGTTCAGATCCTCGGTAACGGACCCCAGCTGGACGATGAGGTTCCCCGACAGGTCCTCCGGTTCGACCTCACCGCGTTTCTCCCGCCACAGACGCACCAGGGCGACCTCGTCATCACCCATGATGGTCCGGGCGTCGGAGCCTCCGATGAAGGAGCGGCGGTCCTGGCCGTTCTTTTTCCACATGGTGGTTTTCATGCTTTCGCCTCCCAACGGAATCGTCTCAGGTGGTGTGATGTACTGAACTATTAATATCATATGATATGAATAATGCCAATGTCAAGAGGCCACTCCCCCATGCTGCCCAAGCCGTTGACCAGCGCCCAGATCAGGGCTGCACGTGCACTCATCCGTTGGAGCGCCCAACAGCTTGCCGACGCCTCCGCGGTTGGCGTCACCACCATCCGCCGCGCCGAGCTCACCGCCAGTGAGACCAAGCTCACCCGCGTCAACGATCACGCCGTCCGGCGCACGCTTGAGGCCGCAGGCGTCGAGTTCATCGATGCCGAGGGAGGTGGACCAGGTGTGCGGCTGCGGTTGTCTCAAAACGGCAGTTAGGGATGTGCATCGAGAGGCTCGGCACGGCTGGGCCACGTCCTCGCTGCGACGTCGCCTCAGTCGATGTCGGCTATGCCTCCGATTGTG
>Ga0210395_10003853_pt1 | contig 11506 bp, 8 predicted proteins | sample IncBWH4OmetaG_FD_150861 | JGI IMG/M metagenome (GOLD analysis project Ga0210395, IMG submission 150861) | Forest soil microbial communities from Barre Woods Harvard Forest LTER site, Petersham, Massachusetts, United States - Inc-BW-H-4-O ...
TTCCGCTCGGAACGCTAACGTATTGAGCAGGGGCGCGGTACCCAAGTGGTAAGGGAGAGGTCTGCAAAACCTTTATGCGTCGGTTCGATTCCGACCCGCGCCTCCATTCCTCCCAACATTCACCCATGACAAAACGCTCCCTTGCTCACCTGCGTCACCAGACGACTTGGCGCACGGCCGTCATCGCCCTGTTCGCCTTATCGCTCATCTCTCCGTCGATTTCCCAGACGCAAGCGGCTCCTGTAATTTCCGTTGACGCTTCAAGCGACGTCTCGAACGACGTCTCGAATTATGTGCGCAGCGAGATGCAACGCCAGCACATTCCCGGTCTCGCGCTTCTGGTCTCGCGCGGCGGCAGGATCGTGCAGGCCGAGGGATTCGGCCTCGCCAACGTGGAACTGCAAGTCCCGGTCAAACCGGAGACCGTCTTCCAATCAGGCTCAGTCGGCAAGCAATTCACCGCAACCGCGGTGATGATGCTGGTGGAAGCGGGAAAGGTGGGCCTCAACGATCCACTAACAAAATATTTCCCGAACGCTCCACCCACCTGGAAAGAAGTAACGGTGCGCGAACTGCTAAGCCACACTGCCGGCTTCGGAGACTATCCCGATACCTTCAATTTTCGCAAGGACTGGACGGAACCGGAAATGCTGAAGCTGGTGGAAAGTATTCCACTCGCGTACCCTCCCGGCACCAAGTGGGAATACAGCAATCTGGGCTACCTGACGCTCGGCATCCTGATCCACCGCGTAACCGGAGAATTCTACGGCGACTTTCTGCAGCAAAGAATCTTCCAGCCGCTCGACATGCAGACCACCCGCATCATCAGCGAGGCCGATATCATTCCGAATCGCGCCGCCGGCTACCGACTGGTCAAGGGCGAGCTGAAAAACCAGGAATGGGTAGCGCCGAAGGTCAACACCACAGCCGACGGCAGCCTCTACTTCTCCATCCTGGATCTGGCCAAGTGGGACGCCGCGCTCTACACCGAGAAGCTGCTGAAACGCTCAAGCCTCGACCAGATGTGGACTCCCGCCAAGCTGAAGAACGGCCAACCCAACAACGCCGGCTACGGCTTCGGCTGGGAGGCCGATGACCGCCACGGACACCACGTAGTCAGCCACACCGGCTCCTGGCAAGGATTCAAGACCGCAATCGCGCGTTACATAAACGATCAGCTGACGGTGGTCGTGCTGGCGAATCTAGCAGAGGCCAAGCCGGGAGCAATCGCCGATCACGTCGCTGATATGTATCTCGCAGACGGAAAGAGCGCGCCAGCAGGAAAGTGACCCTCGACTCAGCCGCAATTTCTGGAAAACGGAGGGTGCCCCGTCCTTGTCCCTGCGTTCTTTGCAGGGACAGAGCCTGCCCTGAGCGAAGCCGAAGGGGCGGGGATTTTGACTTCCCGCCCTGTATCTACCCTCCAGTCCGAAACCCTGGCCCAGAGCCGCATTCCGGCAGTTGAATGCGCCCGTAAAGACAGCTATTCTGAAACCTAAGAAGTGATGGTGATTTCGATGTGCCACCTAGCCTGGCAACATACCCGCCGTTTTCTAACTCTCCTCGTGGCGATCACAGCCGCAATACCTGCAGCCCATGCCGCGCCTCAAGAAAGTCCCGCTCGAGACCCAGACAAATCCAACGTCTGCTCGAACCTGGGCCAATACATTTTCGTCGGCGGCACCGCCGGCTTCAACGCTCTTCGCGATGCCGATCAATTCAAACAACTTCTCAAAACCGGCCACGTAGGCCTCTACGAGCACGCCAACGCGATCGACGCAGCCGAGAATCCCCCCAGCATCCTCGACGCCATCGAGCAAGTGTTCAGCGGAACTGGACCCGGAGAAGCTGAACTCGGACAAGTAGGCTGGAATTACTTCACGCTCCCTCCCAGCTACGACTACTACCAGGAGCAATATGTTCAACATGGGCTGAATCCCTCCGAAGCCAATGTGAATACACCATCTGATTCAGCCGCTCCGGGGCAATTGCAACGAGACGAAGAGCAGTGGAAGGAGTACGTAGATGCGGCCCGAACTGTAGGCATCAAATCCGTGGCGCCGGTAGTTGGCCCGAATGATCAGGACGAGCCAAAGCTAGGCGACAACGTCTTTGCGACCAATCCGTTCTACGCGCTCGAACGCTATGAGGCGCTGTACGGCAAAGCCATCGCCTTCGACGTTCCGCCAAACTTCTTTCTCACCGGCGGAAGCGGGCCGGGCTACGAAAAGTTTATTGTGCAAGCCATTCAATGGGGAAACGCTCACGGCCTGCGAACCACAGTGTTGCTTTCTCCCTACCCGTGGCCCACGAATTCTGATGGCCAGCTTGAGACCTTCAATCACTTCACCGGAAATACCTTCAGCCGCGACACCCGCGAATTTGTGCGCCGGTTGCTGAAAGAAAATGCGGTTCCTTCCGAGTGGGCCGTAGACAACTACGAAGACACATATCCCAATGATGCCCCCGCAATGGTGCCCGAAACCGTTCGCAACACTACCACCGAGGTCGGCCTGTGGTTGGCCCGGCACGCGCCGGTCTACGCGCGCGGAGAGAATTCTGAAGGCGTGATCTGTCCTCCGCCGCCGTGCGCGCAAGCAGGAAGGCCAGAGTGATCTCGGTTCGATGTTCTGTCGTTCAGGAACTGTCGTTCAGGAACTAGCTTCAACGCGCCTCAACCAGCATCCGCAGTCCATATTTCGGACGGAGCGTTATCAGCGGTTGCGGCTCAACCCGGTGCCCCGGAACCAATCTTAGTTTCCACTTCTGCGCCAGCGTAGCCAGAATGAGCACTGCTTCCATCCAGGCAAACGACTCCCCGATGCACTGCCGCACCCCCGCGCCAAACGGAAAGTAGGTGAATTTCGCCCTCCGGGCCTTGCCTTCCGCCGAGAATCGATCGGGGTCGAACCGAAGCGGATCGGGAAAATATCGGGGATCGCGGTGCGTGATGAACTGGCTGATCAGCACCGTGGTTCGCGCGGGCAGAAAAAAATCTCCCAGAGCAAAATCGTTGCGCGCATACCGTCCCATCGCCCAGGCCGGCGGATACAACCGCAGCGATTCCGCCATCACGTTCTCCGTGTAGCACAGTCTTGGGACGTCCTCGACCGCCGGCAGCCTGCCCTGGAGCACTCTCTCGACTTCTTGGTGAAGCTTCTGTTCGCAGTCCGGATTCTGTGAGAGCAAATACCAAGTCCACGACAACGCGTTGGCGACCGTCTCGTATCCCGCCAAAAAAATTGTGATGACTTGATCCCGTAACGACTGGCGGGATTCTTCATCGTCGGCCGGCGAAGCCGCCAGCATGAGATCCAGCAGGCTGCCACGATCGAGTCCAGTCTTGCGGTGCGCGTCGATCATGCGGTAGACCACGGCGTCGATCCGCTTCCGCGCCCGCACGAATGCAGCCAGACCAGGCGGCCGCAAATGCACCAGCCATTCCGCAGCCGGCAGCATCACCAGAAAATTGTAGAGGCCCATGATGCGGTTGATCGCGGCTGCCAGTTCGAAAACTTCCTGGCGCAAATCGGTTGCGAACAGGGTGCGCGCCACCACGTTGAGCGTGAGGTGCATCATGTCGGCGGCAATGTCGCGCTGCTCGCCTGCGCGCCACGAATCGCGGGTACGGCAAGCCTCTTCCACCATGACGCTTCCATATTCAACAATGCGTTGCCGGTGGAAGGCGGGTTGCGCCGTTTGCCGTTGAGCCCGGTGTTCCGCCCCTTCGGCGGTGATCATGCCTTCGCCCAGCAGCATCTTGCTACGCTGCACCGTGCGTTCCTTGATGAAGTTATCGTTCTGCACCACCAGCACTTCGCGGATGTACTCCGGATGGTTCAGAAAAACAATGTGGTGATGCCCAATCTTGTAGTGCGCAATGTCGCCGTAGCTCTCTGCCAGGTGCTGGAACAAAACGATCGGGTTGACGGGGCGAAACTTACGCAGCGCAAACCAGATCAGATTGCGCTGAAACCCAGGCGGAAAGCGGTAATCCCTCGGCCCTCCGGAAGATTCCTGCACTTCGGGTTGTCGTACCGCGGTTCCCATCCCGCCCAGTTTACGCCGAGCGTGGCCGGACACGTCTTACGATCCCACCAGGCCTTGTCATTCCGAACGGGGCTAAAAGCCCCGTGAGGAACCTGCTGTGCCATACAGCGGAGGGGGACTGGCTGCGAAGAAAATCAAACCGCCATCTGCGCACCCGTCACCACAATTCTCGCCGCCCTCTTCGAGCGCGGCTTCCTCCTGATTACGATCTCGACATCGCGGTCAAGCGCATTGAGAAAATGCATCAACCGCTCCACAGAAAACCCTTCGAGCCGATAATTCACCAGAGCGGAAATCTTCGGCTGGTTAACGTCGAGCAAGCGCGCCGCTGCAGCCTGCGACAGGCGCTGCGCCTCAATGATCTGATTGATGGCAACCGCCAGGCGCACTCGTGTTTGCTTCTCCCCGGCATCGCGTAGACCCAGATCCCCAAATACGTTGCCGGAACTCTGAACGACGGTCTCGTTATTTCTTCCGTTTGCCATATCGCGCCTCGTAATCTTCCCTTGCGGCTCTAAGTCTTCGAGAAACCAGTTCCACATCTGACTGGGCCGTCTTTATTCCCTTCGGCGATTTCTTCTGGAAAGCATGCAAGACGTATGCAGCGTTCTCAAACCTCACCGTATACACGGCCCGGTAGGTGTCGCCTCTGTGATCCTCTACGATTTCGAGAACTCCAGCGCCTTCGCCTGTCCACGGCTTCGCCTTCGGATGCTTTCCACCAAACTGCGCGACGCTCAGAGCGACACCAATTTCGTCCTTCACAGCCTCGGGGAATTCCAGTAAGTCATTCCTGGCTGATCCAATCCAGTACAACGGTTTTTCGCCGGGAACACGCCTTGATCGTGCCATTCAATTATCCCAGTTCTAGTATATTCCGTCAAACTATTCGAAGGCCGGCCAGCCTCCGGGTGACGCAGCCAAAGTGGAGCGTCCTGCCTCGATTTCCGGTGGCTACCTCGTAAGTCTATGTAATTGGCGCTCACCACCACCAAGTGCCAGCCTCGAGCCCCGATTTTCTACGCTTTCTCTTCGCCCCAAGTTTTTCCTGCCGACATATCGGCACCCGAGCAAATCCAGCCCCCTCATCGACTTGCCGCCAACCAACTATAGCTTTAAGGTGGTTTTCCGAGATTTCCGAATTTTCCACAGTGTTCCGGTACAAAACGCTCTAGTGTTCCAGTCGGAACATACAGCGCTATTGCTTCTGCAGTTGGTCAAGCGCAGCCAGAACATCTCCGCTGTGCCGCGCCGGATCGACGCTGGTATACGCCCGGGCAACCTTCCCGCTGGGATCGATAAGGAATGTATGCCGCGCCGCAAACTTCACCACGCCAAGGTTCGTAAGCGACCCGTAGGCACTGCTCACCTTGCCGTCGCGGTCAGCCAGCAGCTTGAAGTTCAGTCCTTCTTTGGCGCAGAACTTTTTGTGCGAGTCCACGCTGTCCACACTCACCCCCAGAACAACGGCGCCCCGTTCGGCGTACTTGGCCTCGTCCGCCTGAAAGTTGTGCGCTTCCCGCGTGCACCCCGGAGTCTGATCCTTGGGATAAAAATAAAGCACGACCCAGCTGCCGCGGTAATCCTTCAAGCTGACAGAAGAACCATCCTGCGACGGCAAGGTGAAGTCGGGAGCGAGGCTCCCGAGGCCAGGAACAGCGCCGCGCCCGCCCGAGAACAGGCGTGGAACCAGAAATATCAGGACCACAACGACAATCAGAAGCAGCGTGACTCGCAACATTCTGCGCCTCCCGACCGGTCATCCCCGCCGACTTTGGCATTGTAGAACGTTCGGCCATCGGCCCTCGTTCAGGAGACGCCCAGCAAAATTCCGCGTAATTGAATATCATGGAACATTCGGCCTTATCCGATGGAGAGATCAGACGTGGCTCAGACGGAAACAAACGGTCAAGAGGTATTGGAAACGCGGGAGTGGGTTGACTCGCTGGACTATGTGCTGTCGCAAGGCGGCCCGGTGCGCGCGGGGCGATTGCTGCAGCAACTGGCGCTTCACGCGCGGCGCGCCGCGGGAGTCAATCTTCCTTTCTCTGCGACCACTCCTTACCAGAACACGATCGCTGTTCCGCAGCAGGCGCCGTTCCCCGGCAGCCAGGAGATGGAACGCCGCATCAAGAGCCTGGTGCGCTGGAACGCGCTGGCCATGGTTGTACGCGCCAACAAGATTCAGGAAGGCATTGGCGGCCACATCTCAACCTTCGCTTCCGCGGCCACGTTGTACGAAGTGGCTTTCAATCATTTCTTTCGGGCGCAAATCGAAAGCGGCGACCGGGACTTTGTTTACTTCCAGGGCCACGCTGCGCCCGGAATTTATGCTCGCGCCTATCTCGAGGGCCGCATCCCAAAAGAAAAGCTGGAAAACTTCCGCCGCGAACTCAAGCCCGGCGGCGGGCTCAGCTCCTATCCTCATCCGTGGCTGATGCCAAACTTCTGGGAGTTTCCCACGGTCTCGATGGGACTGGGTCCGATCCAGGCGATCTATCACGCGCGCTTCATCCGCTATCTGGAGAACCGCGGTCTGAAGCAGTCGACTGGCGGCAAAGTGTGGGCGTTCATGGGCGATGGCGAAATGGACGAGCCGGAATCTCTGGGGTCGATCACACTCGCTTCGCGCGAGAACCTGGACAACCTGATCTTCGTAGTGAACTGCAACCTGCAGCGCCTCGATGGCCCGGTGCGCGGCAACGGAAAGATTATTCAGGAACTCGAAGCCATCTTCCGCGGCGCGGGATGGAACGTGATCAAGGTGATCTGGGGCTCGGACTGGGACAGCCTGATTCGGAGCGACCGCGACGGCCTGCTGGTGAGGCGTCTGGGAGAAGTCAGCGACGGGCAATATCAGAAATATTTTGTCGAGAGCGGAGCGTACTTCCGCCAGAATCTTTTCGGTACTGATCCTCGCCTGCTGAAAATGGTCGAGCACCTTTCCGACGAGCAACTGGCACGCATGCGCCTGGGCGGACACGATCCCATCAAGGTACATGCCGCATACCACGCCGCCGTGAATCACACGGGATCGCCGACGATCATCCTGGCTAAGACCATCAAGGGTTACGGCCTGGGCGAGGCGGGTGAAGGCAAGAACATCACGCACCAGCAAAAGAAGCTGAACGAAGATGAGCTGGAGCTTTTCCGTTCACGTTTCGGAATTCCGATTCCTGATGATGAACTGCACAACGCGCCCTTCTACCGGCCCACTGACGACAGTGCGGAGATCAAGTACATGCAGGAGCGGCGGCGGCAGCTCGGCGGATACATGCCGCAACGCAAAGTGCGCGCCACGCCGCTGAAGCCAGTGCCGGAATCGTACTTTGAAGAGTTCTACAAAGGTACCGAGGGACGCGACGCTTCAACGACCATGGTTTTTGTGAGACTGCTGGCGAAGCTGCTGCGCGATCCGGAACTGGGCAAGCTGATCGTCCCCATCATTCCCGACGAGGCTCGCACCTTTGGCATGGAAGCTCTGTTCCGCCAGGTCGGCATCTACTCGAGCGTGGGGCAGCTCTACGAGCCGGTCGATATGGACACGCTTCTTTACTACAAGGAAGCGAAGAACGGACAGATTCTGGAGGAAGGAATTACCGAAGCGGGGTCGGTGTGCTCGTTCATCGCAGCGGGCACAGCCTATGCGAACCATGGCATCAATACCATCCCGTTCTTTATTTATTACTCGATGTTCGGTTTCCAGCGCATCGGAGATCTGATCTGGGCCGCGGCGGACATGCGTTGCCGTGGATTCCTCATCGGCGGCACGGCGGGGCGAACCACGCTGGCCGGTGAAGGCTTGCAGCATCAGGACGGGCACAGCCACGTGCTGGCGCTGCCGGTTCCCAACTTGCTGGCCTACGATCCGGCGTTCGCTTATGAAATCGCCATCATCATTCAGGATGGCATCAAGCGCATGTACGTAGATCAGGAATCGATTTTCTATTACCTCACCGTGACCAACGAGCCGCTTCCGATGCCGGAGATGCCGAAGGGCGAGCATGTGCGCGAGGGCATTCTGCGCGGGCTTTATCGATTCAATACGTCGGATGCGGCAGACGCGAAGCTTCGGGTGCAACTGCTGGGCAGCGGAACCATCATGTACGAGGTGTTGAAGGCGCAGACGATCCTGAAAGAAAAGTATGGCGTGGCGGCGGATGTGTGGAGCGTGACCAGCTACAAAGAACTCTACCGCAACGCCAACGACTGCGAACGCTGGAACATGCTGCATCCTGGTGAAGCGCCGAGGATTCCCTACGTGACGCAGACGCTGAAGGATGCGCCTGGGCCGTTCATTGCGGCGTCGGATTACATGAAGGTGCTGCCGGAATCGCTGGCGAAGTGGGTGCCGGGACAACTGGTCTCCCTGGGGACAGACGGGTTTGGCCGCAGTGAGAACCGGGTCGCGTTGCGTGACTTCTTCGAAGTGGACGCCAAGCACATTGTGCTGGCCACGCTGGGTGCGCTGGCTCGGGAAAAGAAAATCGGCCTCGATCAGGTGAAGCAGGCAGTGCATGACCTGGGGATCGATGCGGAAAAGCTGAACCCGGCTACGAGCTAAACGTTAAACCAGTCAATAGCTTTGAGTTATAAGGAAAACGAATCCGTGATTCAAGAATCCGTGATCGAATTCAAACTTCCCGCACTCGGTGAAAACATTGAACAGGGCGACCTGGTGCGCCTGATGATCGCGCCCGGCGCAACCGTCAGCGAAGGTCAGGCGGTGATGGAACTTGAAACCGACAAGGCGGTGGTCGAAGTGCCTTCGTCCGTGAGCGGGAAAGTGAAGGAGATTCTGGTTAAGGAAGGGGAGAAGATCAAGGTTGGGCAGGTGATCTTTACCCTGGAGAATCACGCTGGCACCGCGGTGGCCGCGGCCGCGCCTCAAGGATCCGCATCTCAGGGTTCTGCGCCTCAGGGGTCTGTCGTGCCGCCCCCGCAACGTCCATCGGGCGAACCGACAGCCGCGGTAAAGGTGCCGCCGGCTCCCGCACCGACGGCGCAATCCCAGGCTGCGCCACCGCGAAACCGATCGACGGATGCTCCGGCTCCCCGCGAATTCCGGCTGCAGGAACTGGGAGAAAACATTTCGGAGGGCGATCTGGTGCGCTTGATGGTCGCCCCGGGCGCCAAAGTTTCGGAAGGCCAGCCGGTGATGGAACTCGAAACCGACAAGGCGGTGGTGGAAGTTCCTTCCACAGTCAGCGGCGTAGTAAAAGACGTCAAGGTCAAAGAAGGCGAGAAAATCAAAGTTGGGCAGGTGATTTTCACGCTGCAAGGTGGGGCGGCATCGCAAGCCGAAACGGCGCGCCCGGCAAGCCGTCCCGTGGAACACGTTTCGGGCCAGCATGGTGCGCGCCTGGCGTTCCAGGCTGCAATTCGGGCGGAAGGCAAAACGGAGGAACAGGCGTTGCCTCCGGACCAGCCGCAGCCGCGGCCTCCGGCGTTCTCGATGCCGGTGCAATTAGGGAAGGTCGCGGGAACCGAGCACCGCGAACCAGTTCCGGCAGCTCCTTCGACGCGCCGTCTGGCTCGCGAAATCGGCGTCGATATTTACGCAGTCAAGGGTACGGGCCCGGGCGGGCGCATTAGTGAAGACGATGTCAAGGCCCACGCCAAGGCCCTGGTCGCCGGCGCAGCTGCAGCGGCGCAGGCTCCGCCGCGCGCCGGACACTTCATTGAACCGAAGCTGCCAGACTTCGCCAAGTGGGGAAAGATCGAACGAGTGTCGATGCGCGGAGTTCGCCGCAAGACGGCGGAACACCTGGCGGAATCCTGGAACACGATTCCGCACGTCACACAGCACGACCGCGCCGACATCACCGAACTGGAACACTTGCGCGCGCGTTTTGCTCCGAAGGCTGAACAGGCCGGGGGCAAGATGACCGTGACTGCGATTGCTTTGAAGGTTTGCGCCGCGGCTTTGAAAGTGTTCCCGCAATTCAATGCCAGCATTGATATGGAGAAAGAAGAAATTGTTTACAAGCAATACATCCATATCGGGGTCGCGGCGGATACGGATCGCGGGCTGCTGGTTCCGGTGATCCGCGATGTGGACAAGAAAAACATCGTCGAACTGGCGGTGGAGTTGTCGCAACTGTCGCAGAAGGCGCGAGAAAAGAAAATCACGCTCGCCGACATGGAGGGTGGGACTTTCACCATCACGAACCTTGGAGGCATCGGGGGCACGGCGTTTACGCCGATTGTGAATCATCCCGAGGTTGCGATTCTCGGGCTTTCGCGTTCGCGTATGGAGCCGGAATGGATTGGCGGGAAGTTCGAGCCGCGGCTGATTCTGCCGCTCTCGCTTTCCTATGATCATCGCCTGATTGACGGCGCGGACGCGGCGCGTTTCCTGCGCTGGGTGGCGGAGGCGTTTGAGCAGCCGTTTCTGCTGAGTGTGCAGGGATAGCGGCGGGATCCGTGAGTGATGATCTGCAGTCGTGCAGTGTGGAATCGGCACAGCGGTCGTGATGCGGGAGATCCCTCGCCCCGCTGGTGAAAGCGCGGGGCTTCGGGATGACGCACTGAAATTTCATGAACGAAACCCTGAACCAGACGTCCACTGAAGGAGCCGAAAAGTTGCGCCTCGCCGTGGTGGGCGGCGGGCCTGGCGGCTACGCTGCTGCATTTCTGGCCGCTGATCTTGGCATGCAGGTCACGCTGATCGATCCTGAGGTGAATCCTGGGGGCGTGTGTCTGTATCGCGGTTGCATTCCTTCGAAGGCGCTGCTTCATGTGGCCAAGCTGATTGAGGAATCGCAGCAGGCCAAGAATTGGGGAATTGAATTTCCTCCGGCGAAGATTGATCTGGCGCGGCTGCGCGGGTGGAAAGAAGGCGTGGTTAAGAAGCTCACCGGAGGCCTGGGACTGCTCTCGAAGCAGCGGCATGTGGAATACATTCAGGGCCGCGCGGCGTTCCAGGACTCGACCACGCTGCGGATCAGCAAGACGGATGCGACCGAAGTGGTTCTCAGCTTTGACCGGATTGTTCTCGCGACCGGGTCACGCCCGGCCATTATTCCCGCGCTTAGACTGGATTCGCCGCGCCTGATGGATTCGACCGGCGCGCTTGATCTTGAAGACATTCCTGGCAGTTTGCTCGTTGTTGGAGGCGGATACATCGGCCTGGAACTTGGGTCGGTGTACGCCGCGCTGGGCACGCGAGTCACCGTGGTGGAAATGCTGCCGGGCCTGCTTCCGGGCGCGGATCGCGATTTGGTTCTGCCGCTGCATAAACGGCTGGAGAAGATGTTTGAGGCGATTCTGCTGAACACTACCGTCTCCTCGCTCAAGGACGAGGGCGCCGGAATTCGGGCGACGTTCTCCGGCGCGGCGTTACAGGAGAAGGATCGGGAGAAGGTTTTTGATCGCGTGCTGGTATCGGTGGGACGCAAGCCGAATTCGGAGATCCCCGGCCTTGAGAACACGCAAGTGCGTGTAAATCCGCGAG
>Ga0210395_10003855_pt1 | contig 11505 bp, 10 predicted proteins | sample IncBWH4OmetaG_FD_150861 | JGI IMG/M metagenome (GOLD analysis project Ga0210395, IMG submission 150861) | Forest soil microbial communities from Barre Woods Harvard Forest LTER site, Petersham, Massachusetts, United States - Inc-BW-H-4-O ...
GGTTTTCTGGAAGGGCACGCCGACGGTGGCCTCCACGCTCACGATCCTGGTCAACGCGTGCCTGTCCAAGGCGTACTACCTCGAGCAGAACCAGTACGCCGAATGGCCGGCCGACGCCGGCCTGTACGACGTGGTGGTGCCTGGCCAGCATGAGACCGGCCTGGCCTTGCCGTGGGGCGGCATGTCGCATCCGGTGTGGTTCAAGCACGACCCCCGGGTGGCCAACGTCAAGGCGCTGGGCGGCGTGTTCAACCGCCCGCTGATGCTGGGCGTGCCGCAGATTGTCAGCGCGGCCATCAAGCAGACCGAGGGGCTGTCGGACAGCGAGAAGCTGCGGGTGCTCACCGAGCACGCCTCCGCCGTGATGAACCAGATGCCGCCGCGGGAGAACACCCGGATCAACACCTCACTGGACTCGGTGCACGCCTCGGGGCCGCTGGGCCGCGCCCATTGCGTCATCCACGGAAATTCCAACTACAAGCAGACGGGCCTGATGCAGGCGTACGGCGCGTATTCGCTGCTGCAGCAGCGGCCCAACCGGGTGGGGTTCGCATCCGGCTGCCAGGCGTTCGGCCACCGCGAGCTGCTGGGCGTGCTGCGCAGCTTCGGTCTCGTGATGGAGCCGATCCTCTCCACGGCGCACTGAGCCGTGCGGCTGACCGACTTCCTGGACAAGGGGGCCTCCCTCGGTGCGGAGGCTCCCTGCCTGACCATGAACGGCCGCACCCGCAGCTACGCCGAGGTGCAGCGGCTCTCCTGGGTCATCGCCCGGGCGCTGGCCCGCTCGGGCGTCGGGCCCGGCGACAAGGTGGCGATACTGTCTGCCAACGACCCGCTCGCCTTCTGCTGCGTGCTCGGCATCTCCCGGGCTGGAGCGGTGTGGTGCCCGGTCAACCCCCGCAACGAGGCAGCGGAAAACCGTGAGCTGCTCGACCTGTTCGACTGCTCCTGCCTGATCTTCCAGAGGGCCTTTTCGCCTCTGGTCGCCCGTATAGCCCCGGACCTGCCGAAGGTCACCACGCTGGTGTGCCTCGACGATGACGCCCCCGGTGCGGCCCAGTTCAGCGAGTGGGTTGACGGGATCAGCACCGAACCCTGGCAGGCCGAGCCGGCAGACGACATCGTGATGATCGCGGGCACCGGCGGCACCACCGGCAAGCCCAAGGGAGTCATGCTCACCGGGCACAACATCGAGACGATGACGGCGCTCACGCTGATGAGCTATCCCTTCGACGGGCGCCCGGCCTATCTCGCCCTCGCCCCGCTCACCCACGCCGCTGGCGTCCTCTGCTTCCCGATCATGACCCTGGGCGGCGAGATCGTCATCATGCCCGCCCCCGACCTTGCCGGGTTCCTTGACCTGATCGGCCGGCACAGGATCACCCACACCTTCCTGCCGCCCACGCTGATCTACATGCTGCTGGACCACCCCAAGCTGTGCTCGGCCGACCTCACCTCGCTGCAGTGCATGTGGTACGGCGCCGCCCCGATGTCGGCGTCCCGGCTGGAGCAGGCCATCATCGGCGCGATCGGCCCGGTAATGGGCCAGCTGTTCGGGCAGACCGAGGCGCCGATGATGATCTCAACCATGCCGCCCAAAGACCACCTGCGTGCCGACGGCACCCTCGCCGTAGAGCGCTTCGCCTCCGCTGGGCGGCCTACGCCGCTGGTCACGGTGGCGATCATGGACGACAAGGGCAGCGTGCTGCCCGCCGGGCAGCGCGGTGAGATCGTCGTCCGCGGCCCCCTGGTCATGGCCGGGTACTACAAGGACCCGGCGGCCACCGCCGAAGCCTCACGGCACGGATGGCATCACACCGGCGACATCGGGTACCTCGACCCGGACAACTACCTCTACATCGTGGACCGGGCCAAGGACATGATCATCAGCGGCGGGTTCAACGTCTACTCGGCCGAGGTCGAGCAGGCTCTGCTCGCGCACCCGGCGGTCCTGGACTGCGCGGTCGTCGGGCTGCCCGACGACAAGTGGGGCGAGCGCGTGGCCGCGGTCATCCAGTCCCACCCCGGCCAGGATGTCGCCGACGATGAGCTGCGCACGTTCGTCAAGGCCCGCCTTGGCAGCGTGAAGACCCCCAAGCAGATCGAGGTGTGGCCAGACCTGCCCCGCTCCAAAGTCGGCAAGGTGCTGAAGAACGAAGTCAAGTCCCGCCTGCTCAGCTGAGCCGATAGAACTGCCAGGTCATGTGCGAGCCGGGATGCAGGCCGAAAGCCTTGGCCACCGGCTCGGTGACCAGTGCTGGGCCACTGGAGCTGGCATTGCGTGATCGAAGTCGACTGTAACGTGCGGAGTGTGGGCCTGGCCGAGGACGAGATCCGCATCGACGCCGAGGACGCTCTCGGCGCGGTCGAAGGCCTCGAGGTGCGGCGCATGTTCAGCGGGTGGGGTTTCTACCGGCGCGGCCTGCTGTTCGCGGCTGCGTGGGACGGGGAGTTCCGCTTCCGCACTCGCCAGGACGGTCGCTGGAAATATGAGATTGCTGATCGGGAGCTGTTGGGCCGTCCCGACGATCTCGTCAGCGTTGCCCGCGCGATCCTCGCGAGACTCGAGGCCGAACCGGCGGCTGGCAGGCCACGCAAGCGATCAAACGCAGCGCGTCGCGGGCAGCGACATCTGCCTGACTACTCTGCTCGGATGGAACCATACCCAGGCGTGTTCGTTTCGAGCTTGTCAGCCACAGCATGGGAGCCCGACCCTGAGGTCGGCGGTGAAATGCACGTGTTGTGCGGTGGCCTCGGGGCCGAGTCGGGGTTGTCCCGTTTCACCGAGGCCACCGAGCCTGTCCGGTGGACCCTCCCCGGCAGGGAGACTCTTCTGGTCTTGGAAGGCGCGGCGAGAATCGAGATTGACGATGGGCCGGTCCTGGAGCTGACGGTGGGCGACATCGCATCACTGCCCGCGGGCGCCCGCACGACGTGGTACCTGACGACGCCGTTCAGAGAGTTTTGGGTAATCACCGAAGGCCGGCCAGTGGAGTGCGCGGACCAGGATCTGTGAGGCGCGGAAAGCGAAAGCCATACGTCTGCATTGAAAGGACCGTCATGCCACGGCAGATCATCACGACCGCGAACGCGCCGGGTTCGCCGCTCTACAGCCAGGGCGTCAAGGCCGGACCGCACATACTCGTGTCCGGCATGGTCGGCATCGACCCCAGCACCGGCAGCCTTGCCGGAGACACGATCCAGCATCAGACGCGGCAGGCGCTGGCGAATTGCCAGGCAATTCTGCAGGCCGGCGGGGCCAGCCTGGACGACGTCACCGAGGTGGGGATACTGCTCACCAACCCCGCCGACTTCGCCGGCCTGAATGAGGAATACGCGCGGTGGTTCGCGTCGGAGCCACCGGCCCGCTACGTCGCCAAGCTCGGCGTCGACCTGCCCGGACTGCTCGTCTCGATCCGGATGACAGCATTCATCGCCTGACACGCCAGTCGGACCAAATCAAGCCGGCAAGTGATCGGGTTTGAACTTGATCGCGACGCGCATCGCCGCCGATATGGACGCTATCGGGGTCGAAGTAGGCGACCTCTATGATGCTCCGAACGATTTGCTATGGCCGCAAAGCGGGATCGTGAATCCTGGCTGACCGGCATCCGCGGAGTCGGCCTCATCCAGCAGCTTCCAACTTTCGGGTAATGTCCTCGCACCTCTCGTAGTTGCGCTGCGTGCTTTCCGTGGCGCTGCGGTGTCATCCGAGACGGATCCAGGTGGCCTGCGCCACCGCGACTGGCTGTCCGGATGCTGCGAACAGTGCGGAGCCGGCTACGATTTTGCGGCCCTGCGCTGCCAGGCGCCAGCCAATCACGACATGTGGCTCGCCTGCCTTGACCTCGCCGATCTGACGAGCCGACAGACGACCCAGCAGGAATGGCGTGCGACCCGTGACGGCGTCCCCGATTGCTCCGATACCTCCGGCGCAGTCGAGCGCGGCCCATATAAATTCGGGCCGGACATGGCCATTTGTTGTCGAAAGCTCCGCGGCGGGATACCAGAGATCAGCTGATAGCTCTCGGCCTGGCACCGGCCCGACCAGGATGCGCAGTCCGTCGCCTGGCCGTCGGTCTGGCCCGCATACAAAACAGGTGGGAAATGGGTGCAGTCCGGGGTGTACCCGCAGATGCGACCTCGCGCCCGCAGAGCGGGCCTGCCGGACCGAGACGGGATCGGGGAGTTGTAGCGCTGGGCCGTTCGGCGGGCTGGTTGCCTCCGCTATCAGGGTTTGTCCGTGGCGGACTCGCACTGAACCGTCGCCGTCGCGCTCGAGGTTCAGGGGTGTTTCCAGCGGTGGTGGCTTACGAAGGGTAACTTCCGCAGGTCCGTCGAGGTAGCCGGCGATGAGCCCGCACACGTACCCGCCGTTGCCGCTGTCCGGCGGCCCGCAGAACCGCGACACGACGACGAGGGAGCCGGTCATGTCTGTGCCAGTTGCTTCTTCACGGCTGCCACGCCGGCGATGGCCTGGTCATGGTCGGGTGACTGCGGGATGAGGTTGAATTCGGTGCAGCCAGCGTCCACATAGGGCGCGAGGAACTCGGCAACATCATCGGCAGTGCCGTAGGGGCAGTACCGCTCGAAGCGCTCGAACGGGAGCTGATAAAAGGCCTGCATCGCAGGCGCGATGCAGGCCAAGGCGGTCTCCTTGGAGTCCGCGAGCCCGCACCAGACCTGCATCGCGTCACGGCGCGGCGGGTCGCCTCGTCCGGTGCGGGCCGCCTCGTCCGCTGCCAGCTTGGTTGCGGCGGCGAACCGCGCCGGGGAGTTCCAGATGCCGAGCCAGCCATCGCCCAGCCGGCCCGCCCGCCGGATCGCCGCGTCGGACCGCCCGCCGATGATGAGCGGAATCGGCACGGGCGGGGCGGGCGCGATGACCGCCTCGTCGAGGTCGAAGAACACGCCGTGGAAGCTGACCGCCGTGCCGGCCATGAGCCGGCGGAGGGCGGCGAGGCATTCATTCATCCGCTCGCCCCGGGTCGCCGGTTCCACCCCGCACACCGAGATCTCGTGGCGGTCCTCGCCACCCACCCCCACTCCGAAGACGAGCCGGCCGGGAGCGATCCGGGCGAAGTCAGCGAGCTGGCGGGCCACCAGCACGGGATGGCGCAGCGGCAGCAGGTAAACGCCGACATGGACGGGCAACGTCGGATGCAGCATCGCGAGCGCCGTGGCTTGCAGGAGGCCGTCGAACCCGCTGCCGCCGAAGAAGCTTACGTGGTCGCCACAGCAGACATAGTCGATGCCCGCATCCGCGGCCTGCGCCAGGAACTGCCTGGCGGTCTCCTGGTCCTGCTCGAGCAGGTCAAACGGCGCGAACGTGCCAACCCTGGTGGCTGGAGCGCGGGCAGTCTTTGTGGAATCAGGCATGCAGCCAGGCCGGGGGAAACTGCTCGCAGCCGACAAACACGTCATGGTCATGTTCGTGCCAGCCGCCGACCGCCTTGTCGTGGTCGATGGTCATGATGAGCCTCCTGTTCCTGGTGACATCCGGCGGTCCCTGTCCGCCCATGACCCGCCGCAGCGGGCTGGCGAACCGGGCCCGAGGGTGTGACTTAAGCAGTCATGATGCGGCGGGCCCTGGGGACCGCGGATCTGTCACATCGCATAGCCGTGGGCCGCGGGACGACGTATTTCTGCCGGGCGTCTGATTCACGTTTGGTTGTGAGCCGCTTGCCGTCTGGGCGAACATCATCAGTGTGAGTCAGCGCATGACTAGCCCGGTCATGGTCGGCCGTGACGCAGAGCTGAGCCGGCTGCGGGCCGCGCTGGAAGCGGCCGGGCGCGAAGGGGCAGTCTCCGCTCTGCTGGTCGCGGGCGAGGCCGGCGTGGGCAAAACACGCCTGATAGACGAATTCACCGAGCGAGCGGGCCACGACGGCGCGCTCGTGCTGGCCGGCGCGTGCCTGGATGTCGGTGAAACCGCCGCGCCGTTCGCGCCGGTGGCGGAGGCATTCCGGTCGCTGCCCGCCGTCCTGGGTCCCACGGAACTCTCTGAGGTGCTCGGTGGCAGCGCACAGCAACTCGCTCGCGTCGTGCCAGCGCTAGGCCACCGGCAGGGCCACCTGCCGAAACCAGATGGCGCCCTGTTTGAGCATGTCCTAGGCGTGCTGGAGCGGCTGGGCGGGCGCGGGCCCGTGGTACTGGTTGCCGAGGATGTGCACTGGGCTGGCCGGTCAACCATCGAGCTGCTGGCCTTCCTGATCGGTAACCTGCGCGGGCCGGTCCTGATCCTGCTCACCTGGCGCGACGACGAGCCGGGCGGCCCCGGACCGGCCCTGGGGTCGTTCCTGGCCGAGCTGGACCGCGGTCACCGGACCGAGCGGGTCCGCCTCGCCCGGCTGGCCGGCCCCCAGGTGGCCGAGCTCGTCGCCACGATCACCGGAGCCGAGCCCAGCCGGCATCTCATGGAGACGGTCTGGTCACGTTCGGACGGCAACCCGTTCTTCGCCGAGGAAGTACTGGCCGCAAGCGCGGACGGGCTCGCGCTGCCGGCGGAGTTGCGTGATCTCGCGCTGGCCCGGATGCGGGCGCTGCCTGCGGCAGCCTGGCATGTCCTCCGGGCGGCCGCGGTAGCCGGGCGCAGGGTCGAGCATCGCCTGCTGGCCGAGGTCACCGGCTCCGCGGAGCCGAAACTGCTGGCAGCGGTGCGCCAGGCCGTGGAGCATCACGTGCTGACCGTGGACGGTGAGGCGTACGTCTTCCGGCATGCGCTAGGCCAGGAGGCGGTCTATGCGGATATGCTGCCGGCCGAGCGGTCGGTGTGGCACGGGAAATACGCGGCGGCTCTTGCCGGCCGTGCGGCCCAGGTGCAAGAGGCCAGTGCGGCAGAACTCGGTCAGCTCGCCCACCACTGGCATGCCGCCGGCAATAGGCGCGAGGCCCTGCTGGCTTCGATCGACGCCGGCCGCGCCGCGCAGCGCGCGACCGCATACCCGGAGGCGTACGCGCACGACGAACGAGCGCTTGCCCTGTGGGACCTGGCCCCGCCGGCCGCCACTCCGGTGGACCTCACCGGGCTGCTGCAGCATGCCGCCCAGATGGCAAGCCTGGCCGGGTACGCGGAGCAGGCGGTCAGCCTGGCGCGGCGCGCGATCACCAGCGCCGGCCCGGCGGTGAACCCGCTGGCCGCTGGGTCGCTGCGTGCGCGGCTTGCGACGTACCTGTGGGAGGCGGGCGACACCCCGGGTGCGCTGGCCGAGCTTCGTCAGGCCGCCGATGCCATGCCGGACGATCCGCCATCCACCGAGGCGGCCGCGATTGAGGCGCTGCAAGGGCGATTGCTGATGCTCCGGGGACGCAACCGGGAGGCAGCGACGCGCGGTTCGCGGGCTTTGACCCTAGCTCGTGCCGTGCGCGCGGGCGACGCGGAGGCCTCGGCGCTGTGCACCCTCGCTGCGGCGGCCGCCGCGCGGGGCCAGGTTGATGAGGCGATCGACCAGCTGCACCGGGCCGCGCGCGTGGCTGCCGGTCAATCCGACATCACGGGACTGCTCCGGATCCAGCAGAACCTGGCCGCTACGTTGTGGACGAGCGGCCGCTGCGCAGCCAGCGCCGACGTGGCTGTCGCGGCCGCCCAGATAGCCCGGGAGGCTGGCTTGCGGACCGAGACCGGGATGCTGCTGGCCAATGCCGGGGCAGCGCTGGTCCGCATCGGCCGCTGGGCCGAGGCCGACCGTTTCCTGCAGATGTCCGGAGACGCCGTCTCCCCGACCACGCTCGGCAGCACGTATCACCTGCTCCAGCGGTCACTGCTGCGGCTCTGGCAGGGCGACATCACCCAGGCCCGCGCCGACCTGGCGCGCGTCTTGACGAATTTCCCTGATCTCGATCCCCAGCTCGCCTGCCCCGTCTACACCCAGCTGGCGGAGGTCGCGCTCTGGAGTGACCGGCCCGGCGAAGCTCGTGAGGCAGCCGCCGCCGGACTGCGCGCGGTCGAGGGCAACGACGATCCCGCATACGTCTTGCCGCTATGCCGGGCCGGCCTAGCCGCGGTGGCCACGGACGCGCAGCGAGCCCGCATCCACCGCGACAACGCCGGCATCGACCAGTCGCGGCGGGCCTCTGACCAGCTGATCACCACGGCGCGGGCCATCGCGGCCCCTGCCGATACAACGCTGACCCCCGTTACTGAAGCTGAGCTGCTGACCGCAGAAGCCGAGTACAACCGCACCATCGGCAGGGACGAAGCGTCCCGGTGGGACGAGGCGGCGGTCGCATGGGCTGGCCTGCGCTACCCGTTCCCCCGGGCATACACCCGATGGCGCCAGGCCGAACTGGAGCTGACAGCGGGCACCCGCGCTTCGGCCTCCGCTGCCCTAGCCGAGGCGTGGCAGCTGGCCGGCTCGTTGCCCGCACAGCAGCTGCAGCACGAGATCGAGGCGCTGGCCGCCCGCGCCCGCATCACGCTGCCCAGCTCTCAGCGGCCCGCGGCTGACAAGCCAGAACCGGGCACAGGCCTGGGCCTGACGGCCCGCGAGCTCGAGGTGCTCAAACTCCTTGCCGCGGGCCGGACGAACCGGCAGATCGGCGCGCAGCTCTTCATCAGCCCCCGGACCGTCGGAGTGCACGTGTCACACATCCTCGCCAAGCTGGGCCTGGCCAGCCGCGGCGAGGCCGCAGCCGCGGCGCACGCCCTCGGCCTCACCAGCCCGGCCGCCCCGCCAGGCGCTGACACCGAGCTCAGCTGACATACAACGCCGCGAAATCCATCTCCGCCCACATCTGGGCCACCTTGCCGGCATCCAGGCGGAAGATACCCGTGAACCCGACGTCGGCCTGCCGTCCTACCGCGCTCACGTGCAGGAAATCCGCCACCTGCCTCAGGTGCATCTCCCCGAAGAAAGCCACCATCGTGCCGTCAGCGTTGCTGAAGATGGGCCCGAACTCGTTGAGCCCAACGTCGGTGAAAGCCCTGTGGAACAGGCTGAGCAGCTCTGTGACGCGACCTGGCGAGACCAGTTCTTCGAGCGTTGAAGCATCGGCACCGGCCCACCCCTTCCGGACGACCTGCTCGACAATCGCTGTGCTGTCCATGTCTCTCCTCCATGGCCGCGCCTGATCCTGCCGTCCGGCGGCACAAGCTCAGCCTCACCGGCGCTATCTAGCAGGCATCCTGCCGCCGAGCGGTTGCGGAAGAGATCTGTCACATCACCTATCCGCCCAGCGCGAGACGACGTATTTTTCCGGAACAGCGGAATAACAAGCCTGGAACAGCTCGCGACAGGTGCCCGGCGCCACCTGGGCGACGAAAATGTGCCAGTTCATCCGTTGCCGCGGGAAAACGCAGCCGTGGTCCGCGCCGTCAAGCCAGCGTCACTCGTCGGCATCGTGCCGGCCCCACCTGCGCAGCGGCATGATGCCGAGGCCCCGCTGCAGGTGCCGCATGTCCACCGAGACCCGGCCCGGATCGCGGTCCAGGCGCCGCACGATCGGCGGCCGCAGCCACCTTCCTGCCCGCGCGCGGAACTCCAACGTGTCCGTGTACATCGAAACCTGCGTCATCGCCGCCGGGAACTTTGCCGACTGATCGCGCGTGCGAGCCAGCTTCAGGATCTTCCTGCCGATTTCCATGAGCGCCGCGCGCTCGGCCTTGGCGTCCGCCGCCTCTTCCGCGCTGCCGAAGCCGAGCCCTTCGGCAAAGGCGCCGCCGGCCTGCCGGAGCGTATGCGAGCCCAGCAGCCCCAGGGCGGCCTGCAGCACCACGCTGATCCCCGCTCCGACCAGGTCCATCCGTTCCCGCGCGTCCTCCGCACGCCGCGCGAGCTCGCGCCTCAGCCGCGTCTCCTCGTCGGTCATCGGGGGATAGGCGTCGGCACCGAGCGCGTAGTGCATGAGCCCGAACGCCAGGTAACGGACGACGGGAGTGAAGTCACCCCTGTGGATGGCGCTCCCGGTGAGCAGCAGGACATCGGCCGGCGGGGCCAGGGCGTCGTAGAGGCACGCGTCCTCGGGCACGAGCAGATGAACGCCATCGACGGACCAGACGCCCCGCCGTGGAAGGCCGCTTTGCGGCGATTCCTTGACCGGCCAGAAATAGGCCAGAGAGCTGAGGTGGATCCGGCAATCCTGCAGCGGAGGCTTGGCGGGCAGATCCAGCTGATCATAGAACTCGGCGATGGCGTCAACATCGAACTCGAGATCTGAGACGTGATACCAGAGGGCCCGGTCGACGCTGACGGCCGGCGCGTCGGGGCTCGGCACGTTACTTCGCCTGCCGGCACAGGTAGGCGTACCCGGCCTTCATCTGGCGTTCCGACTTGGTCTGCTCCTTCTTCAGGGCGATCTCGGCCGAATCCGACCACAGCCGGATCTCGCCGGCCGCCATCGCGTTCAGCTGGACCTCGCACGCCTGCGCCAGCTGGACCGCGCGCATCACCGCCGTGGCGGCATCGGGCCCCACGGTCACGAGCCCGTGCTGGGGGACCAGGCAGCCGACCCCGTCGCCGATCGCCTCGGCGAGTTCCCTGCCCAGCTCGGCCGAGTTGATCAGGCTGCCGGTCCGGGTGAAGCGGGCGATCTGCGGCTCGGCGAACTCGACCCCGTCGTGAGAGATGGCCAGCAGCGGCCGGTCCAGCGCGGCGAACGAGACCGCAGCCGGGGCGTGGGTGTGCACGACGGTGCCGACGTCCGGCCTGGCGATCATCACCTCGGTGTGGATGGGGTACTCGATGTGCAGCGGCCCGCTGCCGGCCAGCACCTCGCCGTCCGGCGTGACCAGCAGGACCCGGTCAGGGGTCACCTCGCCGAAGGACCATCCCGCTGCCTTCATCCAGATGCCGCGTCCCTGCGGATCGCGCATCGACGCGTGACCCCACACCATGTCGGACTGGCCGCTCGCCCCGAGTGCCCGGTTGGCCTGGGCAGTCTCCGCGATCACGCGTTCCTCGGTGTCCATGCCTCTCCGTTCGTCACTGGCCGGGTTCCGGCGTCACGGCGTCGTCGCCGTACAGCCACTTCACGTGCTTATGATCGGCGACGTCCCGGTCGAGCAGCAGCTCATCACGGAGCAGCTTGGCGACGCCGTCCACGTGCCAGATATCGCCCCAGGTCCTGGCGGTTCGCTGCACGCGGATCGCGCGGGGCGCGCGCCGTGCCGCGTAGCCGGCCAGGCCGTCGCCCGGCGGCAAGCCGGCCTCGGCCGCCGCGGCCAGTTCCGCAGCCAGCGCGTCCGCGTCCTCGATAGCCTGGCAGGCGCCCTGCGCCAGGTACTGCAGCATGGGATGGGCGGCGTCGCCGAGCAGCGCAACCCGGCCGCGGGCCCAGTTGGCCATCGGCAGCCGGTCCAGCATCGGCCAGCGGTTGGCGATGCTGAGCCGCTTCAGCGACTCGCGCACGTGCTCGCTGCAGCCGGCGAACGCGGCCGCGAGCTCCGCCGGGTTCCCCCAGTCGGCCTCGCCCCGCAGGTATGCCTGGCTGCGGAAGACGGCCACCTGGTTGTACATCTGGCCGGAGCGCAGCGGGTACTGCACGAGGTGCAGGCCGGGCCCGATCCAG
>Ga0210395_10003856_pt1 | contig 11503 bp, 11 predicted proteins | sample IncBWH4OmetaG_FD_150861 | JGI IMG/M metagenome (GOLD analysis project Ga0210395, IMG submission 150861) | Forest soil microbial communities from Barre Woods Harvard Forest LTER site, Petersham, Massachusetts, United States - Inc-BW-H-4-O ...
GCCTGAGCCCTATGAGGGCAACACTTTCACGCTTGAAGGCCACGAATTGCGCATCATCGAGCAGGGCCGCACCGATTGTCCCGATTCGACGTCTCTACACGTTCCATCGATCGGCCTGATCGTCGCTGGCGACGTTGTGTACAACCAATGCCGCATGTACGTCGGCGACACTACCCCCGAGAGCCGAAAGAATTGGATCGCGGCGCTAGACCGGTTAGCGGCGCTGAACCCGGCGATTGTTGTCGCCGGTCACAAGAAGCCTGGCGCGCCCGACTCTCCCTCGACGATCCAAGACACCAAGCGTTACCTGCAGGACTTCGATCGGTTGCAGAAAACCGCGACATCCGACCAGGAGCTGTTCGATCAGATGACGGCGCTGTACCCGCATTGGGTAGCCAATCAGTCGTGGTTGATGTTCGGATTCCCGCAGCCATAACCTACATCAACCGCTGATACGAATGTTTCCTCGCGCGTGATGGAGGGTTGCCCCTAGTTGGAAAGGCGCCGGAAATCGCGATGCCGAAGAATCGCGCGATACCTTGGTCCAATTGTTTTGCCTTTCCTCGCCAGGCTTAATCGGCAGCAGGTATGAACACGGAAGAGCCAAAATCAGCAGATGAGCACTGTTTATCGGAATCGGAGCCGTCAATGAGCAGCGTACCAATCGAACAGAAGAGCTATGAGATGCCCCCGCGCGACGGGTTCACCGTCACACATTTCATCACCGTCGCCGACATCGACCGATCGGCTGATTTTTATGAAAGGGTCTTCGGCGGCCGCATTCTGAGCAGAGGCGACAGCAAGGGTGCGTCTGGGCACATTCAGATCGCGAATACCTGGATGATTGTCAACGTCGGGGGCGGGCCCACCCCGGACAAGCCGTCGGTAACGCTCATCGTCCCCGCCGACCCGGATAAGGTCAGCAGCTTCTTGAATATCCGCGTTGCGGATATTCAAGCGTGCTATGAATTATGGAAAAGTCGAGGAGCTGAGTTCACCACGGAGCCGAAGGAAAAGTACGGCGAGATTCGCTGCCACATCCGCGATCCTGACGGTTACATTATCGATCTCGGAAAGAGCACCGACCTCACGCAAGACTGACGCTCGGCCGGGATGGGACGCGGATTTAAGCGCTGACGGGTGCGGATCGAAGCTCTAAGTTACTAGGATTGTCGCCGGCCATGTGCATTTGCTGCGACGAAAGAACTACAGACGGCCGATAGCTACTGTCGGCTTTAATCAATCAGACAGCCGCTAAGTCCTAATTAGCGCGGTTGCCGGACAAGTCGGTGTGACATCGGGTATCGTTACAGCGCTTCCCTTCGATGGAGGGACAAGAGATGGATTGGAAACGGTTGGTCCAGTTCGTTCTGGTAGGCAGCAGTGATTTGGAACAATATGCCATTCTGCTGGTACGCGTTGCGCTCGGGCTGTTCTTCGCCATCTCCGGGGCAAACAAATTGTTTGTCGCCGGCGGCACGAAACCTGTTTACGAAACGCTGGTTAAGGCCAAAGTCCCGTTTCCCCAGCTGACGGCTTATTTCGTGGCGGGTGTCGAGGTCGTTGCCGGATCCCTTGTGACCGTGGGGTTTCTTTCGAGCCCGGCCTGCGTGGCATTAATGATCGACATGATTGTCGCCACCCTGACCAGCGCGGTTTCTACCCTACCGAAAGGACTTTCGCCTCTTAGCTGGCTCGACGATTTCCTCTACCTTCCGGAAGTCCTGTACGTGCTCTTCTTTATCTGGCTGATCTGTTCTGGTCCGGGAAAGTTCAGTGTCGATTACTGGCTCGCCGGCAAGTTACTAAGGTGATCGACTGAAGCAAATCGATGCCGGTCTCTTGGACGCGGCCGGCGATGTCCGGATCGCGTCTGAATTCGATTGGAGCGAAATAGAATGCCCGAAGAGATCAATCATGCTCGCCGCTTTCTTCTCAGTACCTTCTTTGCCGGTTCGGCCATAACTATTGCGGCTGCCGACCTGGGCATCATTGGTCCAGCGGACGCGCGATCCTCCAAGGACGACCTGGCAGGTGCGACCCCGATTCAGCTGCCGACTCAAACCCAAAGATAAGGACCGCCGAATGGAACACCCGACTTTGTATCGCACGATGCAGATTGATGGGCTCTCCATCTTTTACAGAGAGGCAGGCCCGAAAGACGGTCCAACGCTTCTACTTTTGCACGGACTCCCGTCTTCCTCGCGGATGTTCGAGCCTCTTTTCGCTCGGCTCTCCGATAGCTTTCATCTCGTTGCGCCAGATTACCCCGGCTTCGGACACAGCGACTGGCCGGACCCGAAAAAATTTGCGTATACCTTCGATCACATCGCCGAGATCATGGACCACTTCACCGAAGCGCTCGGACTCTCGCACTACGCGCTTTATATGCAGGACTACGGCGCTCCGGTGGGGTTTCGCATGATATTGGCACATCCAGAACGGGCGCAGGCTCTCATCGTCCAGGACGCGGTCGCGCACAACACAGGCCTCGGCGAGAATTGGAAAACGCGTCGCGCTTTTTGGGCCGATCGCGCGGCCTATGAAAGCGCCCTTCGCGGAAATCTCCTGTCGCTTGAAATCACCAAGGCGCGCCATGCGGGCAACGATCCCAACGTGGAACGCCACGACCCGGATCTCTGGACGGATGAATTTTATTTTCTCAACCAGCCAGGCCAGGCCGATATTCAAAGCGATCTCTTCTACGACTACCGAACCAACGTCGACGCCTACCCCAAGTGGCAGGCGTGGACGCGCGAGAAACAGCCGCACCTACTCGTGATCTGGGGCAAGTATGAGAGTTCATTCGATCCCTCCGAGCCGGAAGCCTATCGGCGGGAGGTGCCAAAGGCTGAAGTGCACATCGTCGACGGGGGCCATTTCGCGCTCGATACCGCGCCGGATGAAATTGCCCAGCTCGTTCGGGCCTTCATGAGCCGAGAAAGTGCTGCCGCGGCATGACAGTCGCTTGGCGATTTGATCCAACGGGAACTTTAGAAAGACCCTAAGGTAGTGCCGTCCCCATCCAAGGAGCCCGACTATGCGCCCTGACATTTTGCCCGGAGGTGTCTTCCCCGATTACGAGCGGCCCGATCACGCGGGCACACTGCGCAAGATCAGCGAGCTACAGGGCGACGACCCGCTGATCCTCACGCTTGCGCGCGGGCACTACTGCCCGAAGGAACACCAGCAGCATCTGGAGCTCGCCGCGTTCTACCCGAAGATCGCAGTGGCGTACACGCAAATCGCTACGATCTCAACCGACGACCACCACACAATCCAGGAGTTTCGTGCGTCGGTCGGCGCCCAGTGGCCCTTCCTCTCCGACCCTGAGCGAAAAGTTCAGAAAGACCTCGGCATCCAGGAGTACACAGACCCCGACAACAATCCGATGATTCCGCCCACGCTCGTCCTGAAGCCAGGCCTCGTGATCCACCGCATCTACAACGGCTACTGGTTTTGGGGCCGCCCGTCGGTCGCTGATCTCTGGCACGATCTGCGCGCGGTGACGAGCAAAATCCGCCCCGACTGGGACTTGAGCACTCCTGGACTCCGCGAGGCATGGAACGCGGGCGACTTGTCGCGCTTCCACGGCTGGAATAAGCTTGGCGCCGCGAAGGCGCCATCTGCAGGCCAGACAGAGTAACGATGCCTGCCAGCGATGAGCCCTGCCCTTCGGGCAGGCGGTTTTCTTGAGGCAAACGCAATTCTAGGATGTCGAACGGAGGAATCATGAGCATCGCAACCGCCGCCTCTCCCATCCAGCCCGAACCGCGACTTGCCGGACAGACGGTCGTCGTGATCGGCGGCAGCGCCGGCATCGGGCTCGAAACCGCCCGATTAGCGCGTGCCGAGGGGGCGAAGCTTGTCCTCGCCGCCCGGAATCCCGAGCGCCTTCAGGACGTAGCGAGCGAGCTCGCCGCGGTACATTCTGTGGCCTTCGATGCCACCGACTTCGAGCGCCTCGCGCAGTTCTTCGGCGAACTGCACTCTACGATCGATCACGTCCTCGTCACCGGCCCCGGTCCCTACTACGCGCCGCTGGCCGAATTCGATTTCGAAAAGGCACGCCGCGACGTTGAGGCCCATCTGTTTCTTCCGCTACAGGTCGCTCGTCACGCTGCAAACAAGGTTCGCCCGGGAGGCACGCTGCTCTTCATGAGCGGCACGGGGGGCCGCCACACGGCGAAGGGATTCGCTCTTATCTCTGCTCTCACGGCCGCGATGCCGGCCATGACAAAAAATCTGGCGCTCGAACTCGCGCCTGTTCGCGTGAACCTCATCGCCGCCGGGTTTGTCGACACACCATTGTCGGCGTCGCTTCTCGGCAATCAGCTAGACGCGCGTCGCGAGCAACTGCGCAACACTCTGCCAATCGGACGCGTGGTCGGCCCGGCCGACATCGCCGCCCTGGCCGTCCACCTCATGACGAACACAGCCGTCACCGGAGCAACGTACGATATCGACGGCGGCCAGCAGCTCGTCGAGGGGTGAGCCCGTGCCGGACGCGACTCTTACGTCCTGAAAACGTAATAGTATTTGTGACAGATTGTGGCAAAACGGCTGCTTAAATGCGATAAAGGAGGAGCAAGTGGTTGATCAGCAGTGCTCACAACTTGCTGATAGTCCTCTGCTTTGCGCTCGCGCCGGCAAGTTTTGATTAACGTGATCACGCTACTTCTAAGCAGACGGTCAAAAAGCTGGTGATGAGGGCATGTGCCAAGCGAGCGGGGGCACTGTCGATGGTCAAAATCAGCGTTCATCCTCCGTGGACATTTGATCGCAGCCCATGATTAAGGCAATGTTCGCTCGAAATCCGCTCCGTGTTCCCATTGACAAAATATGACAAGTCTGTTATAACCTGACATTATGAAACCACGAGAACTCAAGCAGTTGCGTCAGCGCGAAGGCTGGACGCAGGAGGAGGCGGCCAGTCATCTGGGGGTGACCCAGTCCTATCTGAATCTGCTTGAGAATGGGAAGCGGCGGTTGACGCCTCGGGTAGTTCGCCGGGCCGTTTCTGTATACGGCCTTTCGCCGGAGGTTCTTCCCGTCGGCGAGGATTTTGTGCCGGCTCAGACGAGCGATGATCAACTTGTGGAATGGTTGGCAATGCTCGAATACCCGGGTTTCGCTTACCTCAAAACGCATACCTCAAGCAAGAACCCTTATGAGGTGCTGCTTACGGCATTGGGACAAACGAGTCTCGATGGCCGCGTGGCGGAGGCGTTGCCTTGGGTAGCAATGAAGTACGGCCGACCCGATACGTGGCTGGTCGAGACTGCCCGGAAATTCAATCTTCAAAATAAGCTCGGTTTTGTCGTTAGGCTTGGGAGGCGCGTGGCCGAGAGTCATAGCGACAACACCAGATCCAAGGAACTCGGCAAGCTCGAAGAGATGCTTGAGGAGAGCCGTCTAGTGAAGGAGGGGTTTTTCTATCGTCCTCCCCTGACGGAAAGAGAACGGGAGTGGCTTTCGAAGAATCGCACCGTCGACGCGGCACACTGGAACCTGCTCGCGGACATGCGGCCGGAACAGCTTTCCTATGCCCGGTGAAGCGCCCGGCGCTAAACTCCCTTCACCGTGGAAGGATTTCCTTGGAGAGGTCGACAAGGTGTTAGAAAAACCACTCGAAATCCACTGCATAGGCGGTAAGGTGCTGGCCGCAGGGGCAGCGGCGGCCTCGGGGAGCGCTGTTCGTGCAAGAGCTGAAGCAGCGACAGTGATCTGGATAATGACGGCGGTCGACGGGACCTGTTTCTGGTTCAACAGAAACAACATGTAGTGACCAGGAGGCAACTACCGCTGTTTGGAGAGGCGCTTGACCCCGGCGTTGGCAGCTTGCCACAGGCTGGTGCCGCGGGATGTATGACTCAAGCTCGAACGGTAATCGGAGAGCGCATCGTCGCGCATTTCCGCCGCTTCCTCTAACGTGCCCCGAAAATAGGCACGCGACCATCGGTCGGCGTCATCGGGGTCCGAGTCCAAAACAGCGAAGAGCCAGCGAAATGTAGCAACATGCTCGGACGGCGGTACGGCGTTAATGAATTCCAAGGTTGCTGTGGTCTCGGGCACAAGTTCTCCGTAGTAGATCGAGAGAATTTGCTGTCGTTCTGTTTGGTCGACCGTCCGCTGCTCTTTTCGCATGGCGTTCGCCACGCGGATTACCTCCCAATCGGCCTGGTCGTTGTGGCAATTCAAGAGCGCCGTCAGCTCCAGGAGCCGCACGTAGTCTGTTTGGCGCTGGGAGGAAAGCGCGGCCGCAAAATGTTCGCTGGCTTCTTTGATCCGGCCGCAGTTTTGCCAAAGAATCCAATGACCCAACATCGCCTCTGCATACGGATTTTGGGGATTTTCGGCGATTGCCTCACGGTAAGCAACCTCCGGATCTAGATCCGATCTTCCGTCGCGTGACTCCAGGAAATAGGCCCATCCGATATGCGCTCGCAGATCGGCCTTTTCGGGACCCGGCTTGCTGGCGGCGACGGCCTGGGTTAGGACGGGTTCGAGCTGTTGGGTCACGTCGGAAAATTTCTGGTTTTCGTGCAGGTGCACGTCCTCCAGCCATGCCATGGCCAGATTTCTTTGTGCGGCTTGCACTTTGACCGAGCGCGGGTCAAGTTGCGCGGCTTTTGCGAGCGTCTCCCAAGCGGACTGGTAATCGTGCTCTGTCTGTTGTTCATTTTCCGCAGCGAGGAGGGCGGCCAAGTGCTTTTTTGTTTCCGCACGGTCGAAGGCGTACTTCGCGACACCCATCACCGTGGCAATCAAGGAAAACATGGCAGTGAGATAGCCGATCCACTTAAAAGTTTGCGAGATCTTAGAATATTCCGGCTCTTTTTCCATCTCAGGAGCTTTTGTGACCTCGGGTTTGCAGCAGTTATACGTATCTTATTCTAGCCTCTGCGAGCTCTTGTTTGGCAGCAAATCACCATTACCGTGCCTAGAGAAAGGTGCACGCTTCCGCGGGACGCAAGGAATACCGCAGCAACAGCAATCCCCCCGAAGAATCTGCGTGTGTCCCGTTTCGCAGAACAGCCGCGGCGCTCGAAACGCGACCATCAAGCCAAAAAGTTGCAATACAGGAGGGCGAGGATGCCTTCGAGAAAGATGGTTCCCATTCCCACCAGCGAGAAAGAGCCCTTCAGAAACGCGCGCGTGGTCGCACCCGCTCCGCCTGACGAGCAACTCGAGGGTGCAGTTCGTGGCCTTCCCAAGACCGCCTTACCAAAAACAGAATGTAGGGTGAAGTTTCTTGGGCCCCGCTGGAGCAGCTTACCGATGAACAGTACGAGAAGCGCTACGCGCCGCCCAAAATTTTGTGTTAGTGAGAAAATTTGCCTAGGAACACGACCTCAGCGTCGTTCGAGAGAGTGCGGCGCGTCGACGATCACCAGCGGGAAGGAATGTTCAGCTACGTTTCGCCTGAGAAGCGAGTCCGGGCGGATCATCCGTTGCGACCGATCCGAAAGATGGTGGATGTGATCCTGAAGGAGATGTCACCGCAGTTTGCGAAGTTGTACTCCGACGTCGGGCGGCCATCGATCGCGTCGGAGCGGCTGTTTCGGTCCCTGCTGCTTCAGATTTTCGATTCGGTACGCAGCGAACGAATTCTGATCGAGCAGTTGCAGTACAACCTGCTGTTCCGGTGGTTCGTGGGGATGGAGATGGACGAGGTGGTGTGGAATCACGCGGTGTACAGGAAGAATCGGGAGAGATTGCTGAACGAGGGGATCGCGGCGTCGTTTTTCGCCGGGGTGCTGGAACGAGCGGGGCCGTACATGCCGGATGAGCATTTCACGATGGACAAAACTCTGATTGAGGCGTGGACCAGCCAGAAGAGTTTCGGGCCAAAAGACGGGAGCGGGAAGCCCGCTGGACCAGGAGGAGAGGTCGACGTTAAGAGGGACACAACACTAACTCTTCACAAGCTAAATCGTTCATCGCTTATGCTTTTAGGCACGCATTACGTTGCGCGCGGCGTCCTGCCCAGTATCTACCGCCCCCTCCATGAAGCCCTGCTCATCCGCAATATGTTCGCCGGCGAAGTGGACTTTCTGAAAGGGACGACCGAGCACTTCCCGGACCGTGAACCACTGGCCCGGACGGTAGAAGCCATAGGATCCTTGGGTGAGCTTGTTCAATTGCCAGGGCTGCTTTTGAATATCAATAATTCCGATCTTTTCTTTGGGGAAAATCCTCTGTAGATCTTCGTGAATTTTCATCTTCAAGCGGGCTTTCTCGTTTCCGGCAAGATCGTCAGCCTTATCTCCGATGGCATAGCTGCAAAGGATGCCTTTCTCTTCCTTGATTTCCGTCTGGCCAAGCGTCGCATCAAATACAAAATCCGACGTGGCGTCTGTGAAACAGGAAAATTTCGAGCTCTTGTTTTCCATCCAGAAGCGCGTTTCGCAAAGAATTGCAGTCTTCATGATGCGGGCATATTGAAGCTGCTTCGCAGCGTCCCACTGATCGTCGGGAAGCCGAGGACGAAAGAGAATCTTGGTGAGAGTTCGTCCCGGCACGGTGCAGATGCAGTATTTGGCGCGAACAGATGCGCGCCTTCCGGTGGTCCGGACGATGACGCCGTTGGGCGATTCGGGTTGGTCGATCGCCCAAACGGCATGCGACGTCCAGATCTCTCCGCCTCGCTTTTTGACGGCCTTTTCGAGGGCTTTTACGAGTTCACTGTTCCCTCCGGCGATTTTCGTGTCCATCTCGTCGTAGCGATCGCTGTCGAAGTATTCGGCGGCCGCGGAGTAACCCCCGGTTTGCCGGATCGTCTCTCCAAAATCCGTGCTGTCCATTAAATCCCGTCGCAGGAGTTCTTTCTCGGTGAATCCGCGATCGCGAAGGATCGTCCACCAATCTTTCTGGTCGAGAACGCTCTGTTCGTGCGATGTCCAGCTTAGACTCTGCTTCTTGAGTTCGTCAAAGGCACGTTTCGCTCGGCGAGAAAATGGCCAAGCGCCGGCGACGTATTTCTTGCTCCTCTCGCCCCTTTCAAAGAAGAAGAAATCAAAGCGGTGGCGGATTCGTTTCAGATGAAATTCGTCGCACAAATCGATCATGGCGTCATGGTCTTTGCCGATCCACTCCCCTCCAAGCTCGCAGACAAGCTCAGGCGCCTGGGGAAACTGGAATGAATAGACGCGCCCTCCGATGAAGGGTTGCGCCTCGAGGACCGTGACCTGCCAGTTCTTCTTTGTCAGCAGGTGAGCGGCGGAGAGCCCGGAGAGACCGGCGCCGATCACGATGCAGCTTTTCGGATTCATATCTCCACCATTTCGCGCACTCGTATGGTTACACCCCGAGCACGCGCTTGGCTAGCGTCACCCGAAACCGCCGGAAATACTGGGGCCGGATCATTTCCCGAGAGCGTAGCTGATGAAATCCTTCAACCTGTAGTTTGGGTTTCCCGGCGGATGCCAATTGGGATCGAGACTGAGCAACGAATGGTTGTCGCCGAACTGCAGACCCAGGAAAACCTCGGCTACGATCCGCCCTCCGACGGGTCCCAACTGGGGGGTGGTAATCGAGATTTTCTCTTTCACCGGGATTTCGACGGTGGCCACGTTGTGCATGGCCTCCGCCAAGATGTAGGTCCACAGCGGGCAATTGTCCGCGAATACTTTGTCCACTTCCACGACGCTGCCCAAGGGCGCGTCTGGTTTATCGACCCCTTGGCCGATCAAAATATCCTTGTCCGCGAGAGGCGGAACGCCCATGGCGCGCGCCACGCTCTGCCCTGATGGAAGTCCCAGCCGCCAACTCCGCAAAAGGTTGCGCTCTGGCAACGAGGATGGGCCCGTCGCCACCGATGGCGGCAGATCGGACATTGGAAACACAATGGAAGTATCGATCCGGTAGGCGAACTGAAGCCGTTTTTTCTTGACCGCCTCCGGACCGTCGTATTCCCTCTCATCAATGTCGATGAATCGCCCCCAGTCGATTCCCCAATGAGGATTCATTGCCCGGAAACCAGTAAGGCCGTCCTTCAGATCGGGGTGAGAGGGCACCGGGAAAATGGGGCGCAGAACGTGATCGTTCAGCCGATAGCCCGGGCGAACCATGGAGTGGCCGAGACGGTACGCAGCCACGGAGAATTCCACCGGCATAAAGGGCCCGTTCTTCCAATGGAAAAATTTTAGCTTGGCGTGATCGTAACGCTTTCCCGTTTTCAGTTCGTCCAAGACGCTCGCGTTTACGATGCGCGGAAGGAAGTCGTTCAACAGTACGTACTGATAATGAAATCTGACCAAGCGCTGCAGGTGAGGGAAATCGATGTGCGGATGGTCGTTTACCATGCGATTGTGGAATCGGTGAAATAGCCCCTGAAGTTGGGACACGATCGCGTTTTCGTCGTTACGCGGATCTCCGATCAGCGCCCGACTGGGATTGGCGTCATTGCGTGCCAAATCCCTGGCGCCCGCGTCTCCGCCTTCAATCTCCCTTCCAAGGAGAAATGACCTGTCGTCGAGATACATATAGGGTTGATCGTCCGGTCCGCGTCCGTAGACATTGTCCAAGTCGAAGGCGGGGCTTCGATAATCGGTCAGAGCGTCGGGATCGTCCTGCTTTTGAAGGCTGCTGGAAGGATCGAAGGTGAGGTCATGATCGATGAACTGGCCGAAATAGGTATACAGGGCTGGGATGCCGCTCTCCTCGTCATCTTTTCCATCCTTGGGAGCGTCGAAGCTGTTGGACATCTTGTGGCCCAGCTTTGCCAGATTCTTATGAATCTCCGTGTCATCTGCGCCAAAAGTGGCAGGGCGCAGCGAACGAAACATCCGCCCGAAGAGCCCCTGAAAAACAGGCGATTTTGAGGTGGACATCAACCCGCGTAGCGGCTGTCCGTGTTTTCCGCTCATTGGAGAGGCTCCCTCTAGAATGTGTGTTGTGAAATCAGAAAGCTCTGGACAGGAAGTCCCGTTGCAATTACACCGTGTCTAAACACTAAGCCAATGGGATTTCGGGATTTGCGCCCCGTAGGAATCATGAAATGAACGATTGGGAAATTTGTAGTAGGCATTGTGGGAAGAAAACGCTTCTGGCCGCGCAATTTAGAGGACCGCGAATCAGGCATCATTGTTCAGGCGATACTGTAATCCTCATTCATATTTAGTCAAGCAATTTGGTCGATGAGCGTGAAATCTTGGTTCGGACAGTTCGGTTGACCGAAAGCGAGAATATATCTTACTCCTGGCCGCTACCTTGGAGCGTCTCAGTCGAATTAGTCAGCATTCCTCAGCCTCAGGGACAGTGAATTTCCTTCGTCTCGCCCGAGGAAACCGGGACATCCTGTGGCTGACAAGTCCCCACCTGGACTGTGTATTTTCCGGGCGACACAACCAAAGTAACATCCGTTGTCTCGGATCTCGTTGCGCCGTTGATGATTATTTTCTGCCCCGGCGGCGTTGAGGCGATGTGCAGCTTGCCCGGCCGGGCGGGCATCTGCGGCGAGGCGCCAGGCGTCGTCAGTAGCGTCCACAAGAGGATAATT
>Ga0210395_10003857_pt1 | contig 11502 bp, 6 predicted proteins | sample IncBWH4OmetaG_FD_150861 | JGI IMG/M metagenome (GOLD analysis project Ga0210395, IMG submission 150861) | Forest soil microbial communities from Barre Woods Harvard Forest LTER site, Petersham, Massachusetts, United States - Inc-BW-H-4-O ...
AGCAGCTTGCCGCAACTCTAATGTTGGGTGCGTGGACGCCCGATTGCCCCTTCCTAAGTGCCTCGCCGCCAGTGGCGGGCACTTATGACTTCCCGCAGACTCCCACCTTCCAGACATCTTCTCGGCGGCGTCCTGCTCGTCTTGAGCGTAGCCTTCTCTCTACTCTTACCGGTGCCTGTGCAGGCGCAGGCGCTGTTGGCGTCGGCGCCGCTGCCGGACGCGCCCACTGCGTTCGTTGTCCCGGCACCGGTGGTTGCCATCACGCCAGTTACGGTGATTGTGACCTCCAGCACCGAGCAGCATAAGTTCTGGGATCGGCAGAATCGCGTGCTGCTGCTTGCCGCAGCGGCGTTGAATGGAGCTGACTTCGCCGTCACACGCGCCAACCTGCAGAGTGGCGGACAGGAACTCAATCCCGTGGTTCGCATGTTTGGCCGGTCCACGGCGGGCCTGGCGGTGAACTTTGTCGGGGAAACCATGGGAGTCGTCAGTATGAGCTACTTCTTCCACAAGACCGGTCATCATAAGCTGGAGCGGGCCGTCTCGCTGGTTAACATCGGGAGCTCCGTCGGAGCGGTGAGTTTCGGGTTAGCGCATCGTTGAGCCATGCTGCGGAGTGCTTTGCAGTCGCACACAGCGAAAAACGCAGTGCGCTGGGCTTGCCTGGTATCAGAACAAAAATAAGGCCGCGCCCGGAGGCGCGGCCTTTTCAGTTCCAGAAGGCGCCACAGGAGCGCCTGGCGGATGTTGGCTAGAATTTAACGCGTAGTCCGACCTCAATCTGCCGGTTGCCCCCCGGCGGCGACTGCGCCGAACCCCCCAGAGCTCCCCAACCGCCGGTGTTGTAGAGCCCATAGAAGTTCGAATCCAACCACTGATTATGGTTCAAGACGTTAGTGAAGATGCCTGAGAGTTCGACGCTAACGCCCTCGGTCACAAGGATATTCTTCTTGGCGCTGAGGTCCATGTTCCAGTAGGGCAGGCCACTGATACAGCCAGCGCCGCAATCCTTGGTATCTAAACCCAGGATCGGGTTACGCCAGTTCATAGCCTCGGCCGTGCCGTTCTTGAATGCATTGACGGGTAACCCGCTTGAGGGCGTGTTGTAGTAGACATGCTCGTTTGCTGCATGCCCAATCGGTACGGCGGTGTTATTGTTGCCGAAGCCGATGCCGTCCGCGGAACCGAACTCCTGGCCACTAAAAAAGGTCGTCCCGACCTCGATCGGCGTACCGGACCCCGCAGCGAACACGCTCGCGAACGTCCAGCCACCCAGCAACCGTCCCATAGGCCCTGACTGGCCCTTGTAGAACGGCAGCTGGTATATGAGGAACGTGTTGAACGTGAACTTGCGGTCAAAGCCCTGTCTACCGTAACCCTGGCCCAAATTGAAGGGATCGTCCACGGTAAACTGGCTGACGGCCTGGTAGAGCGAAGCCGTCCCCAGAGCCTTGGACCAGGTGAAGTTGGACTGCGAAGTCAATCCTCTCCAGTCGGCCGCCTTGACGGACACGAAGCCGGCATTGTAGTTCCCGTAGCCTATGCTGGAGTCAACCGCTACGCCCGAGGAATATTGGCCGCCGCCCCCGTAGGTAGGGCTAACGCTGGCTGGGATCGGCGTGTTCTGCATGCTGCGCGGGAAGTTGAACGCGCCGGCATCCAAATCACTCCACAGGCTGAACACTTCAGCATTGGCGAGGTTGCCCCCGGCGCCGCCCTCCTTTGAGACCATAGCTGCAGTGCAGTTCCCAGGTGTGCAGAAGCCCGTACCCGCCAGCGCAGCCTCGAAGAACGGTTGAGGCGTCACAGCGCCTGCATTGAGCGCGCAACCACCACCAGCCAGCCCGGCAACGCCGCCGCAGTATTGCAGCACCACGTTCTTATAGGCATTGGCGAACGTCTGCGTAGGCCCGCCTGCAGGCCCCATCGTCATCATGTACGGTACCGCGTTCAGGTTGATGGCCTGGAAGTCGTGAGTGATTCTGCGCCCGATGTAGCCAATTTCCAAGCTGACCTTGCGGGACAACTGGCGCTGAATGGTGAAGTCGAAGGAGTCGATCACGCTGGGCCGGAAATTCGGATCCAAGGCAGCGGGGCTGGCGGCCCCGGTGTTATTGAACCCGGGATAGTCCGGTTGGGGCAGGGTCGCAGTGGGTATCGGGGTCGGTGCAGTCGGCCCACCGGTGGCGGACGCTGTGGTCGCAATGCGAAAGGCAGAGCTCGCGTCGGGGGATGCGCCGCAGCTACCGCTGCCGTTAAAGGCGCCAGCGGGGCCGGCGGCGGCGAGGTTTGCGTTGCAAGCCACGGGCTGGATCAGGCCGAGGCCCAGCAGCGGGAGCAGTACCTGGGTCACGCCGTTCAAGCGGCCGTATTGCCGGCCGTAGCCGCCGCGAATGACGGTGGTGTCGTGACCGAGGATCTTCCCGCCCATGGAATCACTGTCAAAGCGCGGGCTCCAGGCCACGGCAATGCGCGGGCTCAGTTCGCCATAGAAGGGGTTGTAAGGGTACTTCGAACCGCTCCCGGTATTGCCTAACAGAGCAAAGCCGATTTCGGGGTTGTATACCTGGCCAGCCAGTGCTTCGCGCTTGCGTGCGTCCAGGTAGGCCTCGGTGCTAACGGGCTGGTCGGCCTGATCTACCGCAATAATCTGCTTGCCCAGCGCCTCGGTGGGCGGCATCTCCAGCGTCCAGCCCAGGCCGTAGGTCAGGGTGAAGGTCGGCTTCAGGTGCCAGGTGTCGCTGAAGTAGAGGTTGTAGTAAGGGATCGTGCTCTGGTCAAATGCCGGGGTGTTCGGAGGGAGCAAATTCAGACCTGAGCCAGCGCGGGTGTAAGCCTGCGACGACACCGAAACGATTCCCAGTGCCGCCGCGGTAAGGGAGCCGCAGTTGTTGACGTTGGTGGTTGCGACCAAGCAAGGGTAAACATCCGTGGAGAGCAACGATCCCCTGGTTCCGTCGCCCACTCCGTACACGGGCTGGGCGTTGATGGCACCGCCGCTATCATTGCGTTGATGCCAGTCCCAATTGTGCTGATAAGTACCGCCCAAGGTGAACAGGTGGTTGCCTTTCAGCACGGAAAGATCGTCGCGCAACATCTGATCGTGCCCATCCCAGAAACGGGTGCGGATTTGCTGGTTGTTGGAGTTGAAAGGGCCGAGATCCTGAGTCTGAGTCTGGCCGCCCATGATTTCGATGGCGCCGCCCAGCCCGGCCACTTGTGGCGTAGCCGCATGCCGGGCCCATTGCCACCAGTTACGCAGCCAGCTGTAGTGTATGTCGTTGGTGACGTTGGAGCTGACATTGGTGGTCAACCCCACTACCGCTTGCCACGCTTGCTGTGGGTCGCTGGACACGGAAGTCGGCTTGCCCAGCGTGTCGCCAGTAAAGAAGCCACCGATATCAACCATCTCTGACCCGGTCTGCACCAGGTTGAAATAATGATAGACGCCATTCAGGTGCCACTTGGAAGAAAAATCGTGGTCCAGGCGCACCGCCAGGTACTTGCTGGTCAGCGGAATAGAAAGGTTGCCTGAGAATCCCAGGACGTTCGACCCGTCGCAGAGGCTCAGAGCGCAGGCTTGAGTGTTCGACGCTGGTTCATATTTTGACCAGATCTGGGAAACCACGGGGTTGAGTCCCAAAGCAAGCGGATCGCAGAGGCCTCCCGGGGCCGCCGCACAGCCGAAATTAGCCGCGTAGGTCGTGCCGTTGTAGGTCACCGGAAAATTGTTCAGATTGTAATCGATCACGGTCGGGCAAGGGATACTAGAGCAGGACTCCGATATAAGCCCCAGCTGCAAGGCGGGCGAGGCGACATTCCGGTTGATGGTCTCGGAGTTGGGGAAGTGGAAACCCTCGTAATTGACGAAGAAAAAAGTCTTCGTGTCGAAGAGCTGTTTCGGAATGAGTGGCCCGCCAATCGCGCCGCCAAAACGGCTGTAGTGGAAGCTGGGAATCGGGATGCTGTTGAAGTTATTCTGCCAGCTATTGGACGACCAGTGGTTGTCTTTATAATATTCGTAGACCGTGCCATGGTACGCATTGGTTCCGCGCTTGGTGACCACCTTAATCTCGGCGCCCGCCGAACTGTTGAAATCGGCGGTCTGGCCGGCGGTATTCACCTTAAACTCCTCGACGCTGTCCTGCGGAGTGGGGATTACGCCCGTTGGGCCCATGACGCCGTAAAATTGAGCACCAACACCCCCGGTCGGGTCGCCGGCGTAGCTGTTGGTGTAGACGCTCATGTTGCCGTCCATGTCGTTGGTGTTGTTGCCGCCATCGAGCGTGAAGTAGCTTTGGTCGTTAAATGCGCCAGCAACGGCACCGTCAGTGCCGACGCCCGGCTGCAGCGAGATGAAGGTGCTGACGTCGCGGCCCAGACTGGGCAGGTTGTCGATAGCGATGCTGGTGATGGTGTTGCCCACCGTCGCGTTCATGGTCTGCAGCTCGGCGCCAGTGGCCTGCACCTCCACCACCACGTTCGCGCCGCCGACCTGCAGCGCCAAGTTGAGGGTGAGCGCGGCTCCGACCGTGACTTGCTGGTTGGCAACCTTCGAGGTGGCGAACCCGGATTTACTTACCGCCATGTTATAGGTGCCCGGGCTCACGTCGACAAACGTGTAGCGTCCCGCCGCGTTGGTGACACTGCTGCGCGCATTGTTGGTCGAAGTGTCGGTCAGCGTGACCGTGGCGCCCGCCACCACCGCGCCTGACGCGTCGGTTATCGCGCCGACAACGGTGCCGGTGGATGTCGATTGGGCCCAGGCGGGCGCAGCGCCGCTCAGCCACAGCATGGCTGAACAGAGAATGAGAACTGCGGTCAGGGAACAACAGAAGAACTGGCGACGGACATGCATAGCAAAGCCCTCCGGGAACGAAGAGTGATTCCGCGAATGCCGCGGGAAATCCTGTCTCTTGCGACTGCTATTTGCTAAGAGGCCTGCTGGGAATCGGGTTCGTGCACTGCTAGAAATCTATGAGAGATTGCGAACTGCCCCGAAAACCCGCTAATAGGTCGGGAACACTATCACCATCGATAGCACAAAAACAAGTAGTAATTGTAGGGATTCAGTATTTTGATCGGTTACTTCGTAAAGTGCTGATAATGAAGCTGTTTATACTGGATCGGGGGCGCGAAGCTAGGCTATTTCGCCGAAACGTTATAAATTGTTATGTGTTCGGGATGTGGTGTGCGGGCGCAAAATGGCCCGGACATTGGCGTCGCGGACGATGCCAAGAATGCTTCAGTCGGCATGAATCGCGGCGGTGTGAGTGAGTTGGAGTTGTTTTGTTTCACGTGAAGGTTGAGTGCCATTGCGGCGTGTGATGTTGGTAGTATTACCGCTACGCGATGAGCGGGCTGATATCACGCGCGCGCAAGCGCCGGAGGCACGAACGGGCTGGAGGGACGCACTGATATGAGAATCGCAAAAGATGTTACGGAGTTGATCGGGCATACTCCGCTGGTCCGGCTGAACAAGGTGACCGAGGGCTGCGTCGCTGAGGTGGTTGCGAAACTCGAGAGCCAGAATCCGCTGGGCAGTGTGAAGGACCGCATCGGCGTGAGCATGATTACGGAGGCGGAGCGCGAGGGCAAAATACATCCCGGTAAGACTGTGCTGATTGAGCCGACCAGTGGCAACACCGGGATTGGTCTGGCGTTCGTCGCGGCGGTGAAAGGTTACAAGCTGATTCTGACCATGCCCGAAACTATGAGCCTGGAGCGGCGGGTGCTGCTGCTGGCTTTCGGCGCGGAGATTGTGCTGACTCCCGGTCCGCGGGGGATGACCGGCGCCATCATTAAAGCGAAAGAGATTCTGGCCAACACGCCGAACGGATATATGCTGCAGCAGTTCGACAATGCCGCCAATCCGAAAATTCATTTCGAGACTACTGGCCCGGAGATTTGGGATGACACCGACGGGCGCGTCGATATTCTGGTCTCGGGCGTGGGCACGGGCGGCACCATCACCGGAATCTGCCAGTACATCAAACCGAAGAAGCCTTCGTTCAAGGCCGTGGCAGTCGAGCCGGCGGACAGTCCGGTGCTTTCCGGGGGCAAGCCGTCGCCGCATAAGATTCAGGGCATCGGCGCAGGTTTTGTTCCGAGTATTTTGCGTCGCGACTACATTGACGAAGTCATCACTGTAACCAATGACGAGGCGATCAACATGGCGCGCCGGCTGCCGCTCGAAGAGGGATTGTTCGTCGGAATTTCTTCCGGAGCCGCGGTGGTTGCGGCGTTGAAAGTGGCGCAGCGGGCGGAGAATGCCGGTAAGCTGATCGTGGTAATCTTGCCGTCGTTCGGCGAACGCTATCTGAGCACGATCCTGTTTCAGGAGTTGAGGGAGAAGGCGCTGCAGATTCCAACCGTTGCGCTCCCGGCCTGATCACGTTGCTGAGTCCCATGCCGCACCTGCTCTCGCTAATTCGCGAAGACGTGGCTAACGTGAGGCAGCACGATCCTGCGGCCAAGTCGCGCCTGGAAGTGTTTCTGTGCTACTCCGGGCTGCATGCGGTGTGGTTCTATCGCATGAATCACTGGCTGTGGGATCATCGGCTGCTTTTGCTGGCGCGGATTTTGTCGCAGGCCGCGCGCTTTCTCACTGGAATCGAAATTCATCCCGGGGCTCGGATTGGACGGCGGCTGTTCATTGATCACGGCCAGGGCGTGGTGATTGGTGAGACGGCCATCGTGGGCGATGACATCACCATGTACCAGGGCGTGACTCTGGGCGGTACGGGCAAGGAACTCGGGAAGCGCCACCCGACGATTGAAGATGGAGTGGTGATCGGCGGCGGCGCGAAAATTCTGGGGAACATTACCGTCGGAAAGAATTGCCGCATCGGCGCCGGTTCGGTCGTGCTGCGCGATGTTCCGGAAAATTCCACCGTCGTTGGAGTGCCCGGACACATCATCTTCCGTGAAGGCAAGCGCGTCGTGATTACCGATCCCAAACAAATCAACGACCCTCTTTCGGAAGCGCTGGCCTCCGTGATGACGGAAGTGAACAACCTGCGCGTACGAGTACAGCAGCTCGAAGGATCCGAAGCTCCGGCCGAACCGCTGTCAGCTTCGCTGCAAAGAATTATGGAAGACGTCGACTACCAGATTTAAGTGGAAGTCGGTTGCGCCGTTGCGCCAGCCGCGAAGCGCTGGCAGGTGAAATCCAGACACGGCAGTGCCCGTTCAGAGCCACACACGCGCTTGGTGCACCGTGGAAGAGCGGCCCTTTAGGTGTCCAGTTCCATGACATCCTTTACAAAACGTTCCGGGACATCCTTTACACTCCAGCCCGCAGGCGTCGCGGGTGGTGTGGGAGAAAACGGCCCGCGCCAGAGGGCGAGGGATGGCTTGGAGAACGCGGGACGTGGACGAGCAGCGCATGAGATTTGTGGTGGCGGCGAGTCGCCGGGAAAAGAGTTTGACCGAGTTGTGTGCCGAGTTCGAGATCTCGCGGCCCACGGCCTATTGCTGGTTGAAGCGGTATCAGGCGGGTGGGATCGCGGGGATGCAGGAGGGGAGCCGGCGGCCGCATCACAGTCCGGAGAGAACGGCGGCGGGATTCGAGCAACGAGTGGTGGAGTTGCGGCGGCAGCGGCCGGATTGGGGAGCGCGCAAGATTCAGCATCTGTTGCGGACGGAAGGGATCGAACTGCCGACGAGCACGATTCATCGCATTTTTCTGCGGCACCAGTTGGTGCGGGGCTGGGATCGGCAACCGATAGCGTTGCGGCGCTTCGAGCGGGCGCTTCCGAACCAGCTGTGGCAGATGGATTTCAAAGGACCGAAGGGATGGGATCAGCCGGTGGGTCCGCTGTCGGTGCTGGACGATCACAGCCGCTATGCGCTGGCTCTGGAAAACACGGGCAGCACGCAGGCGCGCGGCGTACAGGCAGTGCTGGAGCGGGTTTTCCGCGAAAGCGGAGTGCCGGAAGAGATGCTGATGGATCACGGCACACCCTGGTTCAACACGCAAGGCCGCATGGGCTGGAGTCAATTTACGGTGTGGCTGATGGATCAGGATGTGAGGTTGCGCTTCAGCGGCTATCAGCATCCGCAGACCCAGGGCAAGGTGGAACGGTTTCATCGCAGCCTGACTGCGGCGCTGTTGCGCCGGGGCACACCCGAGGACAGTCAACGGCAAAACTGGTTGAACGATTTTCGCCAGGAATACAACTGTGTGCGTCCGCATGAAGCTCTGCAGATGAAAACGCCCGATCAGGTGTGGCACAAAAGTTCGCGAATGTTCCGGGAGTCGCTGTCGGCCTGGCACTATCCGGCGGGCAGCGAAGTGAAAGAGGTCGACCGCAACGGACAGTTCCGGTTGCACCGCCGGCGCCACTACATCACCAAGGCGCTGGCCGGAAAAGAGGTGGGGTTGCTGGAAGTCGAACACCGCATCCTGGTGTTCTACCGCCGCACACTGATCTGCGAGTTGGACCCCATGCCGCCGACCTCGACCATGGCCACACCACCCGCGACGCCTGCGGGCCGAGTGTAAAGGATGTCCCGGAACGTTTTGTAAAGGATGTCATGGAACTGGACACCTGAAGCGCCGCTCTTCCACGGTTGTGCACGCATCCCGGAGGATCCGGCACAAGATCAAGATCAACTTCAAAGTTAAAGGCGACGGACAGGAGTGTCGGTCCCACATTGTCGGCATCTGCGCCGGGACGGGCGCTACGTCGAATCAGGCGCCGCGGAGGACTTCGGTGGAAACTGCGTCTGTGGGCGATTCGGAGACTGGCGGTAAGCTTCTGGGGCGGAGGGTTTTAGTTTCCCTCACGTAGGCCTGAGGATCCATCAGGGTTTGGGTGCGGGCGAGAATCTTGGCCAGGCGCGGGATGTCGCGCACTCTGACCTGGCGGAGCCACTGCCACCACTTCTTTTTTCCGGCGATGTTGAGAACGCTGCGGCGCCACGATTCGCAATACAGCTCGAAGAAGCGCTCGACGCCCAGGCGCGGCTCCCACAGCAGGTGATGCAGGTCGTACTGGCTCCAGTCGAATACGTCGATCTTCTTCTTGCTTTTTTCGAAATAGTGCGTGCCCGGCAAAGGCGTAAGAATGGTGAATCCCACGCGGTAGAGTCGGTGCTCGTCGAGGAAATCCCACAGGCCTTGAAAATCCGCCTCGGTAAAGTCCGGGTCGATGATGAAATTTCCGGTCACACCGAATCCGAGTTCGCGGGCGATGTGGACGGCCTCGACCGTTTTGTTGATGTCGGCGTCTTTGACCAGCGAGTTGAGGCCGGGGCTGGTGTGGGATTCGAGACCGAAGAAAATATCGAAAGATTTCGCCAGCGGGCGCCAGAGCTTTAACAGGTCAGCATTTTCGGTTACCAGATCGGCGCGGGTTTGCACCAGCAGCAGGTTCTTGCGCTCTTGCGAACGAAGCAGGGCGTGGCCTAATTCTTCGCTGCGCTCGCGCTCTGCCCAGAATAAGTCGTCGACCATGAAGAGGTTACGGCCGGTGGCTTCGAAGTCGGCGCGCACTTGTTCGGGGGCGTGGCAGCGGTAGGTGCGCTTGTAGAGTTGCCAGACCGAACAAAAATTGCAGCGATAGGAGCAGCCGCGGGCGGTTTCCATGGTCCACATGGGCATGTAATTCAGGCAAGCGTAGCGCTTCTGGTAGCGGGCTACGACCCCGCGGTCAGGGAGGGGCATCTGGGCCAGGTCGAGAAAGCGGCCCGGCTGGGACATCGTGGCCTGAAAGCGTCCATCGCCTTTGGGAAGCAGCAACGATGGAAGTGTGTCGAGAGGGCGGCCGTTGGTGACGGAGTCGCACAGGGCAGGCAGCAAGGCTTCGCCTTCGCCGATGCAAATTGCGTCGACCGAGCGGTTGAGATCAACCGCTTTGGGGTAGGCAGAGATGGCGTGGCCACCCAGGGCGACGAAAATCTTCGGGTTGTGCGCCTTGATCTGGTCGGCAAGCGCAAGCGACGCTGACGCTTCGAGGATATGCAGGCAGGAGATCGCGACTAGATCGGGCTGGGACTCGCGGAGAATTGCGGGGATCGAGCGCCGCTCGAAGCGGAGGTCGGCCAAGGAGACGGAATGTCCGGCGTTGCGCAGCGCAGCGGCCAGGTACATCAGACCTAACGGTTCGGTTTGAAAAAAGGGAGACAAACCGAACTGAGCGGTTTCCGGGTACGGCCTCAGCAGCAGGATTCGCACCGGCTACCTTTCTGGCACCGGCCCAGGCGGACTCCTGCGCGTGGAAATTCAACGTGCATGGCTTCAACCTGCGTGGCTTCAACCTGCGTAACTTCGACGATCACGATGGACGCCTCTTCGCTCATCTCTCATTGCTCGTCGCTCATTGCATTCGCGAGGATGCAATTGTAACAAGAGAATTCCCGGACTCCGACTGATCCAGAGGTTGCTCTTTCGCCAAGAGGGAGGGATGCAAGGCGGCCGGCTGTGGGGGTCGACGGGCGTTTTCTTGCGGAGGTGGTGCGGCGTGCGGCATCTGCAACAGCTTTCGCCAGGAGAATTGCAAACGTTTTTTCAGCAGCGAGCGGCGCGTGTCGCGAAAGGGATCGTCGGAAGTTCCGTAGACCGGATGGTAAGAGTCGGATCTCTCCAGGCCGGGAATTTCGATGCCGAAATCGTTGAGCTGCATGAAATGCCGCATTTGCAGCTTGTAGCGGCCTTCGATACCGAACAGCAATTCGAGCATGCGCTCGTTGAGCCAGATGATGTGGCGCAGGCCGAACGCCCAGACGTAGGTATAGCCCTTGAAGAATTTCCAGTCGCCTTTCGTGGGCCACCACATGCCGATGATTTCGCGGCGGATTTTCCAGCGGGCAAAACTGAGTTCTTCCGGGGACAAGTTGGAAGTCCGGACGTTGGTGAAGTAGCCGTCATACCAGCGGAAATCGGAAAGATTCTGGATCTGACCGTCGCGCAGCATATTGTCGCGCAGAGGAGTTTTGGGATAGGGAGTCATGATCTGGTCCATGATGCTGCTGACGCCCTGCTCCTTGATGAACCGGTAGTTCTCGCGCATGCTCTCGGGATCGTCGTCGGGCAGGCCGTTGATGAGACCGGCGATGACGACTACGTTCTCCTTCTGCAGTTCGGCGATGGCTTTCTTTATAAGGGCGAGATTGTTGGGCTTTTTCATGGCCCGCAGGTTCTTGGCAGAGGCGTTCTCGATGCCCAGGAAGATGGAGACGAAGCCGGCCTTGGGCAGTTTCTTGATGACTTGGGGATATTGAGAGAAGCCGAGGACGGTGGCCTGCGTGGTGAAGTGCAGGTTTTTCAGTTTGAGCGAGATCACGCCGTCGATCAGTTGCTCGAAGCGCTCCATATTCTGGGTGATATTGTCGTCGGTGCAGAAAATGTGGCGAGCGCCGCGGCTGTAGGCGTCTTCGATATCGGCGAGCACGCGCTCCAGCGGATATTGGCGAATCGAGCTGCCGTACATCTGATGAATGCTGCAGAAATTACAGTGGTAGAGGCAGCCGCGGGAGGTCTCGATGACGTCGGCGCGG
>Ga0210395_10003859_pt1 | contig 11499 bp, 9 predicted proteins | sample IncBWH4OmetaG_FD_150861 | JGI IMG/M metagenome (GOLD analysis project Ga0210395, IMG submission 150861) | Forest soil microbial communities from Barre Woods Harvard Forest LTER site, Petersham, Massachusetts, United States - Inc-BW-H-4-O ...
TTACTGTGCCCCGGGGTCGGTGACCGTCGACGAGCTGTGCGAGGTCTTCGCCGGGCTGCTCGCGCTGCCGTGCTGGCCGGCGGCGTTTGACGGCAGCCTGGAGTCCATGGCCGGGCTGAAGAACCTGACCAGCGAGCTGATCGGCCGGTTCTGCAGCTCGGCGCAGGCCGCGACGCTCGGCGCCAGGGCGCCCGGCGTCCGGCTCACCAGGTACGCCGCCGACCTGGTGGTCCCGCGCCAGCAGCGGCTCGAGTGCGCGCTGCTGAAGGGGGTCACCGCGCAGTACGTGATGACCCGGGCCGGTGCCGCGCAGACCCAGGCCAGGGAGCGGGAGCTGATCGCCGAGCTGGCCGCGGCCGTGCTGGCCGGGGCACCCGGCGCGCTGGAGCCGGTGTTTCGGGCCGCCTTCGCCGCGGCAGGTAGTGACGAGGATCGACTGCGCGTCGTCGTCGACCAGATCGCCTCACTCACGGATACTTCGGCCATCGCATGGCACGGCCGGCTCTGTGGGTGAAAGCCTTTCCGTACTCGCCGCCGGAAGGAGTTCTTGATGCCAGCCAACCACCCGTACGTGATCGTCGGAGCGATGCTCACCGGTGCCAAGGCCGCGGAGGCCCTCAGGGAGGAGGGGTTCGACGGCGACGTCGTGCTGATCGGCACCGAAGACCAGCTCCCGTACGAGCGGCCGCCGCTGTCCAAGGGCTACCTGCTGGGCAAGGACGCACGGGACTCGTTCATCGTGCACGACGAGGGCTGGTACTCGGAGCACAACGTCGACCTGCGGCGCGGCTCGACCGTGACCTCGATCGACCGGTCCGGTCACCGGGTCACGCTCGATGGCGGCGAGTCCGTGCCCTACGAGAAGCTGCTGATCAGTACCGGCGCCTCGCCGCGGCGGCTGGACATCCCCGGAGGCGACCTCGACGGCGTCCACTACCTCCGCACGGTGGGCGACTCGGAGAGCCTCTCTGCCGCGCTGCGCGGCGGCGGCCAGGTGGTCATCGCCGGGGGCGGCTGGATCGGCCTCGAGACCGCGGCCGCCGCGCGCGAGTACGGGTGTGAGGTCACGATCCTGGAGCCGGAATCCGGCGTCCTGCGGCGGGCGCTGGGCCCCGAGGTCGGCGAGATCTTCGCCGACCTGCACCGCAGCCACGGGGTGACCTTCCGGTTCGGCGAGAGTATGAGCGAGGTGACCGGTTCCGGCGGCGCTGTCACCGGAGCGATCACGTCGTCGGGTGAGCAACTGCCCGCGCGTACCGTCATCATCGCGGTCGGCGTCGCGCCCAACACCGGGCTCGCCGTCGAGGCCGGTCTCGAGGTCGACAACGGCATCGTGGTCGACCAGCAGCTGCGCACCTCCGATCCCAACGTCTTCGCGGCCGGTGACGTGGCCAACGCGTTCAATACCCTGCTCGGCCGCAGGATCCGGGTCGAGCACTGGGGGAACGCGCTGGCCAGCGGCCCGGTCGCGGCGCGCTCGATGCTCAGCAAGGTCGCCGTCTACGACTGGGTGCCGTACTTCTTCAGCGACCAGTACGACCTCGGCATGGAGGTCGCCGGGCTGCCCGAGCCGGGAACCTACGACGACGTCGTCTACCGCGGCGACAAGGACTCCCTCGAGTTCATCGCGTTCTGGCTGGCCGGCAGCGTCGTGGTGGCCGGGATGAACGTGAACGTCTGGGACGTCAACGACGACATCCAGGCCCTGATCCGGGCCGGCGCCGAAGTCGACGTCGACCGCCTGACCGACCCCGACGTCCCCCTCACCGGTCTCTAACCCGCGTCGGTGCCGAGGATCGCGGCGACCACCAGATCGGTGTCGGCCAGGTCGGGCAGCACCGCGTGCGCCCCGGCGGCGGCGAGCTCGCCAACGGTGAACGCGCCGGTCGCCACGCCAACCGCCCGGGCGCCGGTGGTCAGCGCGGCCTCGACGTCGAGCGGCGTGTCGCCGACGATCACGGTGGCGTCGCCGCCGAAGTCGGCCTCGTACGCACGCGACGCGTTGCGCCGGGCCTGGTGCACGAGCTCGGCCCTGACCTCGTGCACGCTGCCGTAAGCTCCCGCGTCCAGGTCCAGGTGCTCGGTCAGGCCGAGTGGGCCGAGCTTCACCTCGGCCAGCGGCCTGATGTTGCCGGTCAGCAGCGACTGGACCACGCCGCGGCCGTCAAGCCGGCCCAGCGCGGCCATGGCCTCGGCGGCTCCGGGCAGGATCCGCGTCCGCTCCACCACCAGGTCGGCCAGGCCGGGGGCGTGGGCCGCCATGAGCCGGTGGAACTCGTCGACGTGCTGGCGGGGGTCGTCCACCCCTGCCAGGGTCAGCACCTCGGCGACGATGGCCCGGTCGGTCCGCCCGGCCATCGACCCTGGCTGCGGCATGTCCGGGCCGAACATCTCGCCGAACACGGTCTGGTACAGCTCCCGGCCAATCCCGTTGGAGTCGATCAGCGTGTAGTCAACGTCCCACAGGACCAGCAGCCGGCGCACGCCGTGACCGTACCAGCAAGCCGGTCAGCGGCCGCCGGAGGACTGCACCGCGGGCGTCAGGTAACCACTGACCAGCCACCCGCCCGGACGCAGCTCAGGCCATCCGGCCGAGGCCCGGGTAGTCCACGACCGCGCCCTCGGCGTCGAAGGTGACGTCAGCGGAGAAATCGCCGCTTTCGTACCGGATCACGCTCAGCGGCCCCGGCCAGGGCAGCCCGGGCTCGAACGCCGGGCCGCTGCGCAGGTGGGTGTAGCGCTGCAGCGCCGGCGTGACGGCCAGCCACGGGACGAGGACGAAGGCCATCAGGAACTCGGTCTCACCACCGCCGAGCAGGCCGCGGCGCAGCACCGGCATCGTGTTCGTGACCGGGCATTCCCCGAGGTCACAGTCGAGGGCATCGGCAAAGGCCGCCGGGTCGCCGCCCGCTGGCGGCACGCCGGGCACGCCGGGGTCGCCGTCCGATCCGGCGTCGACGGCCCAGCCGTCTCGCGGATCACGGGTCAGCTCGAGGTGGCGCCCCCAGCCCGCGCCCCAGGCCCGCACCGAGAGCCGGCGCGTGGCAAAGCCGTCCTGGCAGTCGAGCTCGTACTCCAGCCGGTAGGGGACCGGGTCGCCGCTGACGGCCACGCCGACCGCCCGCAACTCGCCGCCGCCGATCTCGAGCTCGGCGAACTCCGCCCCGCGTTCCTTGATCCACGTGATCGCGCGCACGAGCGGCAATCTTACGGCTGCCCGGCGCGCGGCCGGTGTTGGCCTGTTCTGCCAGTAGCGAGGACTAGACTCGCCGGGACGGTTAGCAGGTGCATGGCGATCGGCGGTGGGCAGACGTGGCAGGCCGGATCCGCGACGAAGATATCGCGCTGGTCCGTGAGCGCTCCGCCGTCGAGGAGGTCGTGGGGGAGTACCTGCAGCTGCGCAGCGCCGGCGGCGGCTCGCTCAAGGGCCTGTGCCCGTTCCACGACGAGAAGACGCCGTCCTTCAACGTCACCCCGGCCCGCGGGCTCTGGTACTGCTTCTCCTGCACCGAGGGCGGCGACGTCATCAAGTTCGTGCAGCGGATCGAGAACCTGAGCTTCGCCGAGGCCGTCGAGCGCCTCGCGGCCAGGGCCGGGATCGAGCTGCGGTACGAGCAGGGCGGGCGCGTCCCGGGACGGGACCATTCCCAGCGCAGGCGGCTGATTGAGGCGCACCGCGCCGCCGCGGATTTCTACCTTGAACGGATATCTGCCCCCCAGGCTGGCTCCGCTCGCGCGTTTCTCTCGTCGCGTGGGTTCGCGGAGGCCGACTGGGCGCGGTTCGGCATCGGTTACGCGCCCGCCGAGTGGGATGCGCTGGCCCGGCACCTGCGCGGCCGCGGGTTCACCGACGAGGAACTGGTCCGCGGCGGGCTGGCGAAGCAGGGCAGGCGCGGCCCGATAGACGCGTTCCGCAACCGGCTGATCTGGCCGATCAGGGACCTGCACGGGGACGTGATCGCGTTCGGGGCCCGCAAGCTGGCCGAAGACGAGGACGGCCCGAAGTACCTGAACACCACGACCACCCCGCTGTTCAACAAGAGCGACGTGCTCTATGGGGCGGACCTGGCCAGGCGGGACATCGGGCAGCGCCGCCAGGCGGTGATCGTCGAGGGCTACACCGACGTGATGGCCTGCCACCTGGCCGGGATCACCACGGCGGTGGCGACGAACGGGACCTCGTTCGGCGCCGGCCACATCAAGATCCTGCGGCGATTGCTGCTGGACTCGGACAAGTTCCGTGGCGAGGTCATCTTCACCTTCGACGGTGACGCGGCCGGTCAGCAGGCGATCGGGCGCGCGTTCAACTTTGAAGACGAATTCGTCACGCAGATGATGTGCTCGGTGCAGCCCGACGGCCTTGACCCGTGCGACCTGCGGCTCAAACACGGCGACGCTGCGGTAAGGGACCTGATCGCCCAGCGAGTCCCGTTGTACGAGTTCGCCATCCAAAGCGAGCTCCGCAAGCACAACCTCGACACCAACGAGGGGCGCCTCGCGGCACTGGATGCCGCCGCGGGGATCGTCGGCCAGATCAAGGACTACGGCCTGCGCGACCGGTACGCGGTGAGCCTGGACCGCTGGCTCGGCATCATGGATGAGGACTTCGTCCTGGCTCGGGTCCGCGCGCGTGCTCCGTCCACGCCAGCGCAGCGTCGGGCCGGGCGCACCGGCGCCGCTGGCCCGAACGGTCCGTCTCAGCGCGGCGCTGGATCGCGCGGCCACGAAAACACCGGCCGCATGGAGCCCCCGCCGCGCAACGGCGCGGCCGGTGAGCGCGCTCCCGAGTTCAGCTATGACATGAGCGATCCCGTGATCAAGCTGGAACGCCAGGTGCTCAAGCTCGCGGTCCAGCGGCCGGCCCTGTGCGGCCCGGCATTTGACGCTCTCGGGGCCGAGTCGTTCAGTGCCCCCGTGCACTCGTCGGTGTTCGGCCTGATCGCCCAGTGCGGCGGCACGGCCAGCGTGTCAGGCGGCAGAGAGTGGGCTGAGCGACTGCGTGAGGCCGCGCCGGACGACCGGGCACGGGCGTTCGTGACTCGGCTGGCCGTCGAACGGATAGAGGTGCCTCGCCCCGATGGGGAGGCGGATGCCCGGTACGCGGAAGCGATCCTGGCGCGCGTCGAGGAGCTATCCGTAAGCAGGGAGATCGCCCAGATCAAGTCGCGGCTGCAGCGAATGAACCCGGTGGAAGCTACAGCCGCTTACAACCGGATGTTTGGTGATCTCGTGTCTCTGGAGCAGCGTCGCAAGGTGCTGTCGGACCGCGGCTCAGGTGCGCTGTAATCGCTGCGTACACAGACAGGGCCAATCCCGTTACTACCCTCAAGGTGACAATATTAGATCCACGCAACGCCTGTTTCGTGACGCACACTTGTCTCCATGAGCCTTACGGTTCTGCCCCCGGTTGATCAGGTAACTGACCTTGTTTCGCGTGCCAGGGAACGCGGGACGGTCGCGATGGCCGAGCTCACGACGACGTTCGATCGCTGTGAGTTGCCGGCGGACGCCGTCGAGGGCGTCCTCCGGCTGCTGGCCGATGAGGGTGTCGAAATCATCGAGGCCCCCCCGGAAGATCAGGATGACCTGAGACGCGAAGTCCAGGACGGCGCCAGACGTGCGGTCACAGGGGACCTGGTCCGGATCTATCTGCGTGAGATCGGCAGGGTGCCGTTGCTCACCGCTCAGGACGAGGTCGATCTGGCCAAGTCGATCGAGGCCGGCCTGTTCGCGGAGGAGAAGCTCCAGAGCGACCGCGCGGCATGCGCCGGCGCTCTGCTTTCCGACCTCGCGCAGCTCGCCACCGACGGGATGCAGGCCAAGCAGCGGCTGATCGAGGCCAACCTGCGGCTCGTGGTGTCGATCGCCAAGCGGTACATCGGCAGGGGCCTGGTCTTCCTCGACCTGATCCAGGAGGGCAACCTCGGCCTGATCCGGGCGGTCGAGAAGTTCGACTACACCAAGGGCTACAAGTTCTCCACGTACGCCACGTGGTGGATCCGGCAGGCGATCACCCGCGCGATCGCGGACCAGGCGCGCACGATCCGGATCCCGGTGCACATGGTCGAGACCATCAACAAGATGGCGAGGATCCAGCGCCAGCTGCATCAGGACCTGGGACGCGAGGCCACCCCGGAGGAGATCGCGGAGGAGATGGGGCTGACCCCGGAACGGGTCGCCGAAATCCAGCGCATCGCCCAGGAACCGGTGTCGCTGCAGTCGCCGATCGGCGAGGAGGACTCCGACCTCGGTGACTTCATCGAGGATGCCGACGCCGTGGTGCCGATGGAGGCGGCGGCGTTCATCATGCTCCAGGATCAGCTGGAACAGGTGCTCGACAACCTCTCGATCCGTGAGCAGCGCATCATCCAGCTGCGGTTTGGCCTGACCGATGGGCACCCGAGGACGCTGGAAGAGGTCGGCCGGGAATTCGGCGTGACTCGTGAGCGCATCCGCCAGATCGAGTCCAAGACGCTGGCCAAGCTGCGCCATCCAAGCCGCGCGCAGATGCTGCGCGAATATCTTGCGTAGCTTTCACTGCTGAATCACGAATTTCGGCGCCGCTAACTCAACCAAGCCCATGACTGTTTGGTTTGGGGTTATGCGGGGGCGGAGCCCGCAGAGTGTTTGGTCTGGGGGTATGCGGGCGCAGAGGCCGCAGGGTATTTGGTTTGAGGGTATGCGGGGGGCGGAGCTCCCCACAGGGATCAATACCGGGAATTGTCGGTTCCGTCAGTGAGAATGGGACCGTGGGATCTGGCGTCAAGGTTGGCAGCCTGCTTCGGGAGGCACCGTTCGGCCTGCATGCGCGCTTTGGCGAGCGGGTCGAGGGGCGGGTCTGGTTCCACTTGGTGGCGCTGGCCGCGATGACCAATACCGGCGATCCGGTCATCGTCGGGGGTAAGGGACCCGGTCGCGGGAATTACGGCCTCGTGCCCGCCGGTACCTACCGCAACTATGCCGGGCTGGTAACCGGGAACTCGGCAGATGACGATTTCACCGACCTGACTGTCCGCGCCACCATCGGTGCGACCCCGCCGCGGCACTTGCTGGACGTCGAGGGCGCATTGGTCGTCAGGTTCAGTCCCAGGGAAGTCGCTGAATGGGTCGAGCACATCGCCAGGAATGCTATGAGCTTCGGCGGCCCGATGGACGACACGGCCAGGGAGTACGCGCAGCGGATCGCCCCGTTCACGACGCTGACCGACGAGGACCTGGCAGCGCTGGACGCCTTCCCCGGCGACGAGGACGAGGCAGCGCACGGCTGATCGCGGGCCCGTCCCTCGGTCGGCCGGACCCGGGCCGTGACGGGCTTAGCCCGGCCTAGTCGTGCCGGCGGTCAGCCGCGGCCACACGGCCGTTGCTGTCCGCGTCGCCGTCCTGCTTCTTGTGGCCGTTGCGCTGGCGCAGGCCGGCCACCTGGTCGCCGACCTTGCCCTTTGCCGTGCTCGCCAGCTTCGGCACCCTGTCCTGAATGCCGTCGGTGACCTTCTGCTTTGCGGTCTTGGCCAGCCCGGCAGCCTGGGCCTGAACCGCGCCGGCGGCCTGCTGTGCCGCCGGGTTCTCGGCCACGCGCTGGCCGACGCGCTTAATCTGCTCATAGCGCTCGCGGCCCGCTCGCGCGCCGAGCACATAGCCGACGGCCAGGCCGCTGAGGAACGTAATTCGGTATCGCATCTGGACCTCTCCGGAGCACGTCATCCGCGCCATCTCTGCGGTGCCTGGCGCCCCGATGGCCGCTAGTACCGCGCTTGGCTGACTTCCCGGGTCATGCCCAGCCGAAACGCGGTTATGCTCCGCAGCGCTCGTCGTGCGGGCGTGTGCGATCGTTTATCCCGCGGGTGCGCTACCCTTATGCGCGCGGCACAGAGCGGCCGGGGGACCGGTTTGCTCATCCGCGGTTGTGCAGTCCCGCGTAGCTCAATCGGCAGAGCGTCCGGCTGTTAACCGGCAGGTTATAGGTTCGAGTCCTATCGCGGGAGCCAGTTGTATGGCCTCTGACCAGCGGAAATGCGTCCGCTCAGCGGTCCGCACGGGAGCTGTGAGGCGCCCGGTATGCCGCGAAGTGTCACACCTGGGCAGGCTGGACTGACTTTCTTAGCTGACTTCGGTGTATTCGCTGGGGTCCAGCTCTATGACGTCGTCGTAGCCACTGTTCTCCGGCTCTGCAACGTCGCTGAACTGGCTGCCGTCCAGCTGAACGACACGGAAGCTTCGGGAGACCATCTTGCGCAGGTGCCGCATTCCGCTCATGCCTGCTACCACGACGGCTACGGCTGCGGCGAGGATCGAGCCGCCGAACAGCGCCAGCCCGCCGATCACGTGTCCCAGCGCCATCATGACTATTCCGGCCAGCAGCGCCACAGGCACGGCCGCCACCAGCAGCAGCGCAAGCACCGTCGCGGCGATTACGGCCTTGGCCGACCAGTCAGGCTTCCGCTCTGCGTACCAGGCGGTCATCGCGCTCACCTCTCAAGGCCCCGAGTTCCGCAAGGCCCAATCTCACCTCAGTAACACGATATGACGTGTTCGCTAGAAGCAACAAACCAGCCGACCAGAATCTTCCGTCGCTTCCGGCGAGCTGGGCGGTTTCCCGTCACGACGAGGCGACGTCACGGGACAGGAAGTCGGCGTGCGTTTCCCTGCGGACCACCAGGCGCGGCACGCCGCCGGCGCAGAACACCACGGGCGGCCGCATCGCACCGTTGTAGTTGTTGGCCATGGTGTAGCAGTAGGCGCCGGTCGCAGCCACGGCCACGAGGTCACCGGGCCGGGGGTCCTGCAGCGGGACGCCGCTGATCAGCCGGTCGCCGGATTCGCAGTGCCGCCCGACCAGCTCGACGCTGTTGCCGCCGCCCACCCGGCTGGTCACCGTCGCCTCGAACCGCTGGCCGTAGAGCGACACTTCCATGTTGTCGGCCATGCCGCCATCCACGGCCACGAACCGCGGATCGTCACCCTTCACCGAGACCACGTGGTACACGGTCACCCCGAACGGGGCGACCAGCATCCGGCCTGGCTCGATGATGATCTGCGCGTCGCCCGGCAGGTGGCGGCGTGCCGCTGCGGTCAGCACCTCGATCCAGTCTTCGGGACTGGGCGGCCGGTCGGTGTAGGTGTACCGGACGCCGAGGCCGCCGCCCAGGTTGTAGGTCGCGAAGTCGCCGAGCCCCGCGATCGCCTCCACCTCCCGGGCGTACGGCTCGGTCGCCAGGATCTGCGAGCCGATGTGCGCGTGGATGCCCTCGACGCGCAGCTTGTCGCTGTGCCGCAGCCGCGCGATGGCGGCCCTGGCGGCGGCCACCGGCAGGCCGAATTTGGAACCGGCCTGGCCGGTGGCGACAGCCTCGTACGTATCGGGCCGAACCCCGGGGATCACCCGGACCAGCACGGACTGCTCCGAAGAGACCAGCTTCTCCAGGCGGTCGATGTCGTCGTTGTTGTCGATGACGATCAGGCCGACCCCGGCCTCCACCGCGAGCCGGAGCTCGGCCGTGGTCTTGGCGTTGCCGTGCACCACGATCCGCCCGGGGTCGATCCCGCCGGCGAGCGCCATGACCAGCTCACCCGCCCCGGCCACGTCCACGCCGATGCCCTCGTCGGCCATCAGCCGGTACATCGCCGTGCACGGGAAGGCCTTGGACGCGAAGACCATCCGCGAGTTCTGCCACCGGTCCTCGAGGGCCTGCCGGACGCGGCGGACCTGGGCCTGGACCGCCGTCTCGTCGACGACGTACAGCGGCGTGCCCCAGGTGTCCGCCAGGTCGGCCAGCCGGCATCCGGCCACCACGAGCTCGCCGTCGGCGTCCACCCGCGAGCCCGGCGGGAACAGCCCGAGCAGCTCTGCGGTTGCGGTCTCAACGGTCATGGCGGGCTTGCCTCCTCTTGCTCGGTGCTGCTCAGGCCGGCTCGGGGACGCTTAGCTCGAGCTCTTCCTGGTGGGCGTCGGCGATTGCCTCCCGCACCTGTGGCGCCACCCGTTCCGGGCCGAGGCGGCTGTGGATCGCGTAGTAGTAAACGGCCAGGCTGAACACCGCGACGGCGCCGATGTCCCACCAGAAGGGTAGGTGGTGATGGATCGCGATGCCGAAGACGCTGGAGTAGCTGCCGACATAGCTGCCGCCGAAGATCGAGAATATCGTCAGGCCGATGATCCATGGCAGCGAGAACGCCCCGGCCTTGAAGTCGATCGGCGCCTGCGCCGGATCCACCCTGCGGGCGATGGCGTACAGGACCAGGAAGAAAAGGACGGCCAGGTCCAGCTTGACCACGTTCGAGGTCCCGCTCCAGTAGATGATCAGGCCGGATACCACGAAGCTGAACGGGGCTATGATGCTCAGCCCGGGGACCTTGTACGGCCGCGGGCGCCCGGGGTCGCTCTTGCGCAGTGAGACCGCCGCGACCGGCGCGTAGCTGTACATGAACGACGACGCCGCGGTGATCGCGCCGACCAGCTTGGCCCAGCCGCCGAACGGCAGGAACAGCAGGCAGCCGAACGCGCCGCCGAAGACGATGCTGAACCAGGGAACGCCGCGCCGGTCGATACTGCTGAACACCGGCGGCAGGAAGCGCACCCGCGCGAGCGAGTACGACAGCCGCGACGTGGTTGCCAGGTAGACCAGGCCGGTGCCGCCCGGCGAGATCAGCGCGTCGATGATCAGGACGACGCCGAGCCAGCCCAGGCCGACCGACGTGGCGAGCGTGTAGTACGGCCCGAACGCGCCGGCGTTGCCGAACGGGCTGGCCCAGCCGTGCACCACGTTGTGCGGGTTGAGCGCGCCGATGAAGCAGATCTGCAGCGCCATATACAGGGCGGCGCCCATGAGCATCGACCCCACCACCGCCAGCGGGATGTCCCGCTTCGGGTTTCGCGCCTCACCGGCGAGCTGGGCGGCTTGCTCGAACCCTTCCAGGGCGAAGATGACGCCGAGCGGCAGCGCCACGAACACACCCTTAATGCCATACGGCATGAAGCCCCCGCCGGCGGTGAAGTTCGAGGTGTGGAAGGCGCGGGTGATGATCAGGATCACCGTCGCCACCGGAACCAGGATCTTCCACACCATCGCGACCGTGTTGCCCTCGGCCATCCACTTCACGCCCAGCAGGTTGAGCGCCGTGAACAGGAACATCGCCGCCACGCCGACCACCAGGCCCTTGCCGGTGAGCAGCGATTGCGAGTTCTCCAGGCCATGCCACCATTTCGCGTTCATGTACCCGATCGACGCCTCCACCTCGATCGGGGCGATGGCAACGGCCTGCAGGTAGGAGAAGGTGCCGCAGAAGAACCCGCCGAGCGTGCCCGCGTGGATCCAGGTGAACCGGGCCGTGCCACCCGATATCGGGTACGTGGAGCCGAGTTCGGCGTAGACCAGGGCGATGCCGATCAGCAGGATCGCCCCGATGATCCAGGAGACGATCGCGGCCGGACCGGCCACCTCGGACGCGTTCAGGGTCCCGAGAAGCCAGCCGGAACCGATGACAGACCCTGCCGAGACCATG
>Ga0210395_10003860_pt1 | contig 11497 bp, 11 predicted proteins | sample IncBWH4OmetaG_FD_150861 | JGI IMG/M metagenome (GOLD analysis project Ga0210395, IMG submission 150861) | Forest soil microbial communities from Barre Woods Harvard Forest LTER site, Petersham, Massachusetts, United States - Inc-BW-H-4-O ...
ATCATGTCGATCGGCCGCGACGACTCCGCCAGATCGACCATCCGCCCATAAATCCGCCGATGCGAATCCAGCGAGAAATCCTCGATCCGCAAATGCTCCGCCGCCTGGTTGTATGCAAAGTTGTCCAGCAGAATAGCGCCCAGAATCGAACGCTCCGCTTCTACGTTCGCAGGAAGAGTGCTCAGGTTGTAATCGGTAGTCGCCATAATTCCGTACAACACTGTGTCCGAAACTCTCCGCTAGCATAAGCGAATACAAAGCGAAACGCCAAATGATTTGTGGAGAAGCTGTGAAGCCCAGCCAATATACTGTGGAAGCCCTGAGAAAACAGGTCCTTTTAAGGATTGGTCTATCCGCGAGAATCCGCGCAAATCCGTGGCAAAAGGTCTTCCAAAAATAAATGCGGCCGGGGCCAGCCACCCCAGCCGCATCGCTCGTGGATCTCTCGCCCTGCCTTCCCGCCGCTAGGAGCGGCGAGCCGACGGTACCGGTCCGACAGCGCTCGCCAAAAAGGAAGAGTGCCGCATTTACCAGTACTGGCTGCAGAGCATGATTCCGGAATATGATTCGCAGAATCGCTTCTCTGCAACCCCTGCGTTGGCCAGCGGCCCAGTCCGCTCAAGGAGCAGACTGTAGAGGAGGCCGCAATGCCCGGGCAACCGATTCGCGCTCGCGCGCGTTTCCAATTTCCCCCAGCAATTCACCCTCGAGAATTGCCAGCTGCCACCGGCGTCACCGCAATCATCATCCGGCAAGCTTTGAGGTTTCCACTTTAGCGCTGCACTCACTCTCATTCACAATGTCGCGACCCGCAACCGAAAAACATTTCCCCCTTGTGCAGAAACTGTGGACGATAGGACTTCCCTGTGGAACCCTGAGGAAAACTTAGAATGAATCCCAGCCTCATTCAATCCAGTCGGAGGAGACCTCTTCGGCGCAACTTTGGATGTCGTCGATATGACCGGTCATCGGGTTGGCATTGAGATCGCGCCCCAACAACTCCCATGCCTCTCTGTACTTTTCGTACTTCGAATGGCTGCACTTCGTATGCAGCGAGACCGACTTCATTCCCAGAATCTCTTCCTCAGGAATGATGTACCACGCATCCTCGAAAACAACATAAGCCGCCAGAAAGTCGAATGACTCGGGCGGATACGGATTGCCGCTGCTGCAGACGGTGCACATCCAGCCCTCTTCCAACTCAAAGATGGTGGATTTAACCTGCACCGCCACAAAGTGACGCGGCCGTCCCACCACAAAGTCATAACTCCTCGAGTCTCCCCAGGGCTTGCTGACCTGCAACCCATGCTCGGTGGCGCGCAGCATGAAAATCATCTCCGCCCACTCACCCCGAAGTTTCTTGCCAATAATTATCGGTTTCCGCTTCCCCATTGAACCAACCTCAGAACGAAAAAGGGCGGCATTTCGTGAAGATTCGCGAATGTCGCCCGATCTTTCCATTGAGCCGGAAAAGCAATCGGAAGGCAAGGTCATCCCGCCGAAAATTTGTGGGCGATTTCCACAAGGGCCCCCATGTTCAGCGCTGGATACTCTATACGATGTGATATCATATAGGATGTGCTGAAAGTAGCAGTGGATACCTCCATTGTCGTCGCCGGGCTACGGACGCGGTTGGGAGCTGGCAATGCGGTTTTGCGTTTGCTGGCTGAGAGGCGGATAAGGCTGCTGGCGACTCCGCCGCTCTTCTTGGAATATGAGGATGTATTGAAGCGTCCTGAGCATCGGCTGGCTCACGGCCTGACGTTGCTTCAGATTGACGAGTTCCTGGCTGAATTAGCTGACGTGGTCGAGCCCGTCGAAGTTCATTTTCTATGGCGGCCACAGACGCGGGACCCAAATGACGAAATGGTGCTGGAGGCTGCGATCAACGGCGAAGCAGACGCCATCGTTACATACAACGTAGCCGACTTTGCCGAGGCGGGCGAGCGGTTTGCGATTTCCATCATGCGCCCGGCGGAATTACTGAAGAAGGTGAAATTATGAGTAGGGCAACTTATCCGTTAAAGCTTCCTGTCTCGATAAAGAAGGCTGCGCAGCGCCTCGCGAAGGAAGATGGAGTCTCCTTGAATCAGTGGATCGCCTCTGCGGTTGCGCAGAAGGTGGGAGTCGTGGAAACCGCAGCCGACTTCTTCCGGAAGCGGGCTGGGAAGGCAACTGGAGCGGGCCTGATGAAGTTTCTGCGGAATGCCCCGAAGGCCGCGCCTGAGCCGGGAGACGAAATCCGGTGAGCTTGCGAGGAACTGCTAAGCGCATGCACAATCCACCGCATCCAGGCTCGGTGCTCCGCGAATATCTGGGAGATCTACCCGTAACGACAGCAGCAGCCCATTTGCGGATTACGCGCGTGACGCTCTCGCGCCTGCTTAACGGCAAGGCCGGGATCTCCGCCGCCATGGCCATCCGGCTGGCGGCCGCCCTGGGCAACACGCCAGAGCTGTGGATGAACATGCAGTCGCAGTACGATTTGTGGCGGGCACGGCAGGGACGGCAGCCGGCGGTGCGGAGGTTTGCACGCCAAGGAGACTGCGGCCGACTTCTTCAAGGAGCGCTCTGGAAAGGCGGATGGAGCCGCCTTGACGAAGTTCTTGCGCACTGCACCGAAAATTGCACCCGAGCCGGAAGATGTATCGAGATGAGTCGACTGGCTGCCGGAAGATTGCGAGCGTCGCTGGCCAGAGGCGTATTATCTCAATCGTACAAGTTCGGCAAAAGCACGACCTTATTGGCTTCATGCCCGATGAAAGTAACGATCTCGAAACTGTCCGCCGACGCCAGGCCAAGTCGGGCCGAGTGGATTTCGGCGACCCGGTAGTACTTCACGATTCGTCCAAGAGGCGGCTCGTGCTTATTCCGTTTTTCATTCCCCACTCGGATCACAGCGAGTTAGCCGTTAAGCTGGTGACGTATGCGAAGGCACCCCCGCCAGACGATTGGGTGCTAGTGGAGCAGAAGTCGATCTCCATCGGAGAAGCGTCGTCGCGGAAGCTTCTGACGGCCCTTCGCACCCGACTCGCCGTCGCAGAGTCAGGGGAAGCTGGTAACTTTCTTGTCATTCGAGTGGCTGAGGGAACCGCACAGCTGGGCACACACGACCCAGCCAAAGTCGCGGCAGCGCTGACCAAGGTCCTAAGCCAGGACGAGATCGTCCAGCATCTTCAGGGCACCGAACTCAGCACTGAGCTCATTTCAGCGTTCCGGGGGGCAATTCGCCTGAACGAAATGCGAACCGCTGTGTCGCAGCTGAGGAAATTGCTAGACGAAGGCGAAGGGTCCGAACCGGTGTACCAGGATTGGTGCGAGAAGCACTCCTGGGCATTTGGCAACGCTTACGTTCTGAGAGATGAGGTGCGGGAGATCTCGACCGGTGACGCCCTCGACCTGATGTTACCAAGCGTCATCGCCGGGTACAGGGACATTGTCGAACTAAAGCGGCCTGATATGCCGGTACTGTATTACGATGAACCGCATAAGAACTATTATTTTTCGGCTGACGTCTCGAAGGCGATTGGCCAGTGTCACCGCTACCTGGACGTGTTGCACGAGGTGGCGGCTAAGGGACTACGAGACCATCCAGAGATTGTGGCGTATCACCCGCGCGCGATCATTGTAATTGGCAGTTCTCGTCAGTGGCCCGAAGACAGGCTGCGCTCGCTGCACGGACTAAATCGGAGATTGTCTGGCATCACCGTCATGACGTACGACCACCTGCTGGCACAAGGAGAACGCCTGGTAGAAATGCTCGGGCCGAAGGCCGATTCCGCGCCCGATTTCGACCCCCTGCCCGGGGACTTTAATCCCTTCGACGAAGACATCCCCTTCTAGATGCGGGCCATCAGGCCTCGGAGAGCTGGCCCTTCAAAAGTCCTGCCAGATATTTAGCCAACTCGCTAACATCGTACTGGCCTTTTTCGTAGGCGCGGTCCGCAGCTTGTAATCCGGCAATATAAGGCGCTCGGTCCTCACGAATGCGTTCAGGAACTGTTTTCTTCCCGCCCAGAATCCTCCCCTGTTTCAGGCAAATCAGATAATAACAAGCTGCTCTCGCAGTCCTTCCGTTGCCTTCTATAAAAGGATGTATCCAGTTGAGATTCCACAATGCAAAAGCTGCTAGGGTCGTCGGGTGGTCCACGATAGTCCAATTTTCGTGGATGAGCGAAAAGAACGCATCCATGAGTTTGGGCACATCATGGAAATGCGGCGGCAAGTGATTCCCCACTCTGATAGGTCCCTCGCGGTAGCGGCCACCGAGTTGGCAGATATTCGAAACAGCCGCATAGTTGAGCGCCCACAGGGTGTACTTATCGAATGCCTCGATGCCCTTCTTAAGGCCGATCTCGATGCAATTTGACAACAGGTCATATTGCCGGAGCAGGTTTTGCTCCTGAATTTTCGTGAATAGTGCGGGGTCGTCTTTTTCTCTGACAGACATCGGGAAGACGAGGTATATCAGGCTGCAGCGCGAGTTACGGCAGCAGCTTGATATTCTCTGAAGCTATTCTGACGCTATCCTTCGTAATGCGGCCTTCCGAGCCGAATGGCGCATTGCCGAATGCGAAGCTGATTCGTTGCTGCCGCAATTCGTCCTCAGTCACCGCTTTAGCCTTGGAATCTTCCAATACCTTTGTGAGCTCCGGATCGAGTTCAACATCGAAGAAATTGTTTGCGGTCGGCCATTTTTCTGCCCTCCCTTGCGGAGGATTCATCATACGCTTTCCGTTCGCCTTATCTTAGCACTGCTTTTCCACAGAGATTTACACTCTTGGTGAGGCCCCGCTAGACGACATAAATAGGGGCCATCTTCGCCTCACAACATCCCGCCGTGGCTGAGCCTTAGTCCCTGACCCCATCCATAAACGCCCTCAGCTTCCGTGATCTCGACGGATGCCTTAGCTTCCGCAGCGCCTTGGCTTCGATCTGGCGGATGCGTTCCCGGGTTACCGCGAAACTCTGCCCGACTTCTTCGAGCGTGTGCTCGCTGCCGTCTTCGAGGCCGAAGCGCATTTTGATTACTTTTTCTTCCCGCGGGGTCAGCGTGCGCAGGACCTGGCCGGTCTGGTCCTTGAGGTTCACGTTGATCACGGCTTCGGCGGGAGAGACTACGGCGCGGTCTTCGATGAAGTCGCCGAGATGCGAATCTTCTTCTTCGCCGATTGGGGTTTCGAGAGAGATCGGTTCCTGCGCGATCTTCAGGACTTTCCGCACTTTGGCAACGGGAATGTCCATTCTTTTGGCAATTTCTTCCGACGTAGGTTCGCGTCCGAGTTCCTGCACGAGCTGACGCGAGGTGCGGATCAGCTTGTTGATGGTTTCGATCATGTGCACCGGGATGCGGATGGTGCGCGCCTGATCGGCGATGGCGCGGGTAATCGCCTGCCGGATCCACCACGTGGCATACGTGGAAAACTTGTATCCGCGGCGATACTCAAACTTGTCGACCGCTTTCATCAGGCCGATGTTGCCTTCCTGAATCAGGTCGAGGAACTGGAGGCCGCGGTTGGTGTACTTTTTCGCGATCGAAACTACGAGGCGCAGGTTGGCCTCGATCAATTCGCGCTTGGCCTGCTCGGCGTCCATGTCGCCCTGGATGATCTCGCGTTGCGTGCGCTTGATCTCCTGGAACAGGAGTCCGGCTTCGACTTCGAGCTTTTCAATCTCACTGCGGACGGCGCGGGCCTGGCGGCGGTATTCTTTTTTCTGATCCTCGCTGCGGGTGGCGTCGGCTTTGCGTTCGAGATTGCCGGCCTGGCGGTCGAGCGAACGCATGCTGTCGACGGTCTTGTTGACGCGGTCGATCAGGCGCTTGCGCTCGGCGTTGGTGAATCCCAGCTTGCGGACGGCGAGCGAAACCCGCACGATGCCGCGGGCCAGGTTGCGGCGGGCGCGGCGATGGTCCTTGGGCCGCTTTTTCTGCGACATGGCAACGTACTTTTCCTGCAGAATGCCGGCCTTTTTGTAGAGCTTGGCCATGGCGTCGATCTTGCCGGTGAATTCGTTCAAGCGGTTCTGCAGAATCTCGTCGGTGATCTCTTCTTCGTCGAAGGTTACGACTTCTTTGATGGAGCGCACACCCTTCTTCAGGTCCTCGCCCATCGCGAGCAGTTCATGGATGACGATGGGAGAGCGCGAGAGCGCCTTGAGCACGCGCAACTGGCCGCGCTCGATGCGCTTGGCGATTTCTACTTCGCCTTCGCGCGTAAGCAAGGGAACGGTTCCCATCTCGCGCAGATACATGCGGACGGGATCGTTGGTCTTTTCGAGAGCGCCGGGTGTGAGGTCGAGTTCAACGTCCTCGCCCTCTTCGCCCTCTTCGAACTTCTTATCGAGCGCGGCGGAAGGCAGCTTGGGGCCTTCGAGCACATCAATGCCTTGTGTGCCGATCGTGGTGAGCAGGTCGTCGAGATCGTCGGGACTGACCACGTCCTGAGGGATTAATTCGTTGACCTGGTCATAGGTCAAGTAGCCCTTCTCTTTGCCGGCGTCGACCAGCTTTTTTATGTCGTCGTACTTGTCTTCAAGAGCCAAGAGGTGTTCCTCAAATTCTTCAATTCGCCCGCGAGGAGCGTGTGATACGGCCTGTTCAGGTGGGAATCTGGGGTAGCGCGGAGTTGTGCGCCTAGCACAAACTTATGGATTCTAGCACATAAGTACTGGCCGGTCTATCACTTGCCCCGAAAGCTCCCCGCCGTCCGCCGCTATCTATAACTCCGCTAAATACTTAGATGATTTTAATGGTCGTTTTGTTTCACGCACTTTTCTTATTTCCTGGGGCGTTTCTCAGTCCGTCCTCGGCCAGGCTGGGATCCCTCAGGGCCCGGCTCAGGCGATCTTTTTCGAGCAGCAATTCGTTCCTGAGTACCTTATCGTCACTAATACCCGGCTTGGTTAGTTCGCGCTGCACTTGCTCCAGGCGGCGTCGCAGGTGGATGCGGCGCAGGGCGCGGACCGCGCCCTCCAGGCGCTCGGCGCTGAGTTCTTCGTCCTCTTTCAACAGGATGGAAGCCAGCATCCGGCGCTGGGTTTCGGAGCATGGCACTTCCATTACATCGGCAGTTTCGGCTCCGGCATTCAGTAGGGCCTCGACCAGCGACTCGGTCGCCAGGCCGCGATGCAGGCCTTCGCTCTGAAGCGCGTACTGGGCCTGCCGGGCGGGATCAAACTCTTCGTCTTTTATAACTTCACGTTTTATAACCTCATGAGCGCCATCGCTGGCGGAGACGTGCTCGCCTGCGTGCATCTGACGCGCCGAGGCCAGCGCGCGGATCAGAATTCGCTCAGCGTCGGTGGCTTGCGCTTCGGCTGGAGCTTTCACCGCGGTCGCCGAACGTTCCGACGCTACGTGGCGCAACTCCTGGCGCAAGACGGACGAATCGATGCCCAGCTTCTGGGCGATCTCCTGGCTTAATTCATCGCGGACGATCCGGCTGGGGACGCGCTGAATGTGCGGCAGGAGGTAGTTCACCGCCTTCTGTTTGCTCTCGCCGGTGCGCCCGGGAAAATGGCTGCGGGCGCGGTCGATGAGATAGTCGAAGTATCGTTGCGAATGGCGAAGGGCTTCGCCATAAGCGTCTTTGCCTTTGCGGCGAATGAAAAGATCGGGATCGAACCCCTGCTCGAGCGTCAGCACCTTGATCTGAAATTCTTCCTCCACCAGCAGGCCTAGCGTGCGCTCGGTGGCCTTGGCTCCCGCCGTGTCGGGATCGAAGTTGACAACGGCGTTCTTGCTGAAGCGCCCTAGCAGCTTGGCCTGGATCTCGGTAAACGCCGTGCCCGAGCTTGCGATCACGTTATGGAATCCGGCAGCGTAGACGGAAATGCAATCCATTTGACCTTCGACCAGGATGGCGTAATCCAGCTTGCGGATTGCTTCTTTGGCTCTGTCGAGGTTGAAGAGGACGCGTCCTTTGGAATAGACGCCGGTCTCCGGCGAATTCAAATACTTTGGACCGGACTTTTCGTCGGTGGCTAGGGTACGACCTGTGAAGGCGATGATTCTTCCTGCATCGTTGGCGATGGGAAACATGACCCGGTTGCGAAACTTCGAATACATCGCGGATGCGAGCTTCGGACTTCGGCTATCGGGCTGCGGCGGTGGGTCCGAATCAAAATCCCCGCCCTGTCCGTCCAAAGAACGGACGGACGAGGACGGGGCACCCTCTTTCCAGGAGAACAGTCCGCTCTCCCGCAGCGCGTCTTCGCTGAATTCGCCCGCCAGGCGGTCGCGGAGGAGGAAGCCGGAATCCGGGGCGTAGCCGATGCGGAAGCGCGTGATCGTTTCTTCATCCAGTCCGCGCCCTTGCAGATACTCGCGCGCTCTTGCTCCCTCGGGACGCTTCAGGCATTCCTGGAAAAACGCAGCAGCCCGCTCTTGAGCGTCGAGCAACTGCGCGCGCAGCTTTGCTTCCTTCGCCTCTGCCGGACTTGAGTACGTCGTCTTCGGCAACGCAATTCCCAGCTTCTGCGCCACCAGACGGACAGCTTCGGGGAAGGTGATGTTTTCGATTTTCTGTACGAAGCTGAAGACGTCCCCCGAAACGCCGCAGCCAAAGCAGTGATAAAACTGGCGCGTGGCATGCACCGAAAACGACGGCGTCTTCTCCCCATGAAACGGACAGAGGCCGGAATAGTTCTGCGCCCCAGCTTTTTTCAGCTTGATGTAGTCGCCGATGATGCGGACAATGTCCGCCTGCTGCTTCACCGTCTCTTTGAAGTCTTCCGTGGGCATGGATGGAATAGCGGGCTGAGGACAACACGTCTCCCTTTAGGATTGTGAGCCAGAGTGCCGCTGATGGGAATATACCGGACGGGGATAGCTGTGGAGAAACTGTGGAATACAAATCCATCCCGTTGGCAGCATAGGAAAAGCCGGCGGAATTGCCTGTTTCGGCGCGTTCCTGGAAAGAGTGGGGGTACCGGTAGTTCCAATCCGGTACCGCGGCATCCTGTTTGTGACCGATGTCACAGCTTCCCCTGGGCAAAATCCTGCATCTTGTCATGCTGAGCGAAGCAGTCGAAGCATCCCTATACCCACCATGGCTGCAAGAGAGCGGCGAAGCTATTGCTGTACATTATGGGCAGTCTCTCAGGCACTTTGTACATCGGTTTCACTGGTAATCTGCACAAGCGAGTGTTCGAGCACAGGTTCCATCAGATGGAGGGTTTCACCAGCAAGTACGGTGCAGAGCGCCTTCTGTATTGGGCGTCTTACGATGATGTTCACATGGCCATCGCGCGGGAGAAACAGCTGAAGGGTTGGTCTCGCGCGAAGAAGGTTGCGTTGATTGAATCTAGGAATCCGCATTGGCTGGACTTGGCCAAAGAGTGGTACCCGTGGATGGAGAGCGGTGGCGATGGTAGGGATGCTTCGACTGCGGAGAATCGTCCTTTGGACGATTCCCCTCCGCTCAGCATGACAGAGACAAAAGTCCGTTCCTGACACCCGCGCTTCGTTAGACTGGGTACTTACACCCTCAACTCCACGACGGTTGCTCCGCCACCGCCTTCATTCTGCGGGGGCTCGGCTACTGACTCGACGTGGGGATGCTGCTGCAAGGCCTGGCGCAGCGCCTTGCGCAGGATTCCCATGCCGCTGCCGTGGACCACACGCACTCGGGGCAGGCCGGCGAGAAATGCGTGGTCGACGAATTTCTCGACTGCCCGGGTCGCGTCGTCCACGTTATAGCCAATGACGTTGATCTCCGACGCCGCATTTTGACTTTCGCTCTCGTTATTCAGCGATACCGAAATCCCGCGCGCCCGCGCGCCCGCGCCGCCTCCACCCGAGAATCCGCTGCTTTGCTCAGTACTTCGGCAATATCGTCGCGCGCGATCTTCATCTTCATCGCACCCACTTCCACTTCGAAGTGGTTGTCATCGAGCTTGCGGGAAATCCTGGCTGCGCGGCCGGTTGATTTCAGTTTGACGCTGTCGCCTTCGGAGACGTGCTTCACCACCCGCGGCTCGGCATGAGGATCGCCCTGGTCGGCTCCGCTGGCGTGCGCCACCACGGTGGAATCGAACTGCTCGCGAAATTCACGGCGCAATTTGGCGACGCGCCGTTCCGCGTCTTTCGACAGCTTCTGCGCCGCGGCCCGCTCCTGGATGGCATTCACGGCCTCGCGGGCGTGGTATTCGAAGTCGCGCAGTACGCTCTCCAGTTTCTTCTCCATCTCGCGGATCTTTGCCTGCTGGTCTTTTTTTCCTTCAACCGCTAAACGGGCTCTTTCGCGCTCAAGATCTTCATGGTTTTTCTTCAGACGCAGGCGTTCGCCTTCCGCGTCGCGCAAGCTAGCGTGAAGCTTGTCGAGAAATTCACCCACGTCGCGCGCCTGCGAGCCCAGACGCGCCCGCGCGGCTTCGATAATCGCCGAATTCAACCCCAGCCGCTGTGCAATGTTGATTCCTGCCGACCCTCCGGGCACTCCCATCTTCAATGCATAAGTGGGTTGCAGAGTGGTCTCGTTGAAGCCCACCGAAGCGTTGATCACGCCTGGGGTGTTCGCGCCATAGACCTTCAACGACGTGTGATGCGTGGAAATCACCGTCATGCAGCCGATGCCGCCAAAGTATCCTGCAATCGCAACCGCCAGCGCTGCGCCCTCCTCGGGGTCAGTGGCCGAGCCCAATTCATCGAGCAGTACGAGAGAGTCAGTTGTTGCGGTGCGCGAAATGAAATCGATGTTGGTGACGTGCGCGGAGAAGGTTGAAAGATTCTGCTCGATCGATTGGTAGTCGCCGATGTCGGCCAGCACCGCATCGAACACGGGCATTTCCGCGTGGTCGGCGGGAACCGGACTTCCCGATTGCGCCATCAGAGCCAAGAGGCCCACTGTTTTGAGGGTTACTGTTTTCCCTCCTGTGTTGGGACCGGTGATTACGAGCTGCCGGCGGGCGCCTTCGAGTTCCACGCTGATTGGGACTACCGCCGCGCCTTTGAGCTTCAGGTTCGTCTCCAGCAGCGGATGGCGGGCGTTGTGCAGGACCAGGCGAGCTGCGCTCGCGGACAGCCGAGGACGGCTGTCCCCACTTGGACCTTGCTGGTTTGCGGCAGGTGTGCTTAAGTGCACCGCTACGCAGTTGTAGTCCTCGGCGAAGCGGGCCTTGGCGAACTGTAGCTCCAGCTCGCTGAGGACCTCGGCGGAGGCGAGGATCGCTGCAGCCTGCTCACCGATGCGCCGCGTCATCTCGAGCAAAATGCGATGAATCTCGGCCTGCTCTTCGTCGAGCAAGCGAACCAGTTCGTTGTTCTGCTCGATGGTCTCCAGAGGCTCAACAAATACGGTCTGGCCGCTCGAGCTCGCGCCGTGCACAACACCTTGCACTCGCCGTTTCTGTTCAATCTTCACCGGGATGACAAAGCGCTCGCCGCGGATGGTCACCAGTTCATCCTGCACGGTTCCGTCCTCAGCCAGGCGCCGCAAGTATCCGCGCAGCGATTCCTGAATCACGCGCCTCTGCTTTTCGATCTCGCGGCGAATGC
>Ga0210395_10003861_pt1 | contig 11496 bp, 11 predicted proteins | sample IncBWH4OmetaG_FD_150861 | JGI IMG/M metagenome (GOLD analysis project Ga0210395, IMG submission 150861) | Forest soil microbial communities from Barre Woods Harvard Forest LTER site, Petersham, Massachusetts, United States - Inc-BW-H-4-O ...
CAGCCTGGCCGGGATGCGGAGGTTGACCTGCGGCTCATACTCGACCGGGCCGATGATGACCGTGCCCTGATCCCGGACGGCATCGACGACGCCGGCGGCGAGCATGGTTGCCTGCTGCTGGCCAGGGCAGGGTCGCAGCCCTGAACCGAACGTCAGATTTGAGCCGTCGGTGCGGCCCGGATCGAACGTCTCCGGCTCGGCGCAGACCTCCGGATCCCGGTTCGCCGAGTCGACATGCAACAGAACGGCACTGCCGGCGGCGATCAGGTGCCCGTCGAGCCGGGCGTCCTGCCGGCTGACCCGGCGGCTGACCCGCAGCGGCGGGTCATAGCGGAGGACCTCGGCCAGGATCGCATCCGTCGGCCAGGCGCGGGCGCGGGCATCGGCAAGGGGCGGCAGGACCCGGCAGACGGCCTTGCCGATCAGCGCCGCGGTGGCGTCGCAGCCCTGGACGAGCAGCTGAATCCTGGTGACGATCTCCTCCTCACCGGCCGGCGCGAGCATCCCGGCCAGCTCCGCGGTGGCGGCGTCGGCGGCCCGTTCGCAGTCGGCGGATGCTCCGGGAAAGTACGCCGGCGCCAGGATGCAGACGGCGTCGGCGGCCCGGCTGGCGTCCGGGAATCCGAGCCGGGCAGCCAGGACCGCCGTCGGCACGCGGCGGGCCAGCCTGGCCATGAGATCGATGTGGCCGGCCGCGGCGGCTGCGTCCATGACGGCCCGCGCCAGCGCCTCGGCCTCCGCGCGCAGGTGCTCGGGCGGCAAGCGGTCGAGTTCCGCGATCGTCCGGGCGCGCCGGCGCGCGTGCTCGGCTCCGTTGGTGAAGCGGGACACCGACGAGCGCAGCCAGGCGACCGAACCGGTGCCGCCGCCGGGCTGCGCGGACGCTACCTCGTAGTTGGGGTCGCCGAGCACGGCCCCCACCTGGCTGGCGCGGGTGACGGCCCAGCCAGCATCGGGGACGTGGAGCGGCCGGCCAGCGGGGCGCACCGGCAGCGGGTCGCTGACGACTCGCGGGGTGATCTTCGTAGCGGTCATGGCACGACCCTAGGACCGAGTTGATTCGTCGCCGCCCGAAGCGGTCACCGCAGCTCAGGGGCCGGATGGCATACTGCGTCGCGATGACAGTGGACCCGGCGGGCACCGGCAGCGGCATCCCCTACTTCTCGCAGTGGGAGTCGCCAGAGCTGGTGGGCCGCTTCGTGGACGGCTCGCTGCGGTCGCGCGACGACCCTCGGTGGGCGGCGTCCGGCGCGGCTACCCCGCAGGAGTACGAGTACTGGGCGCGCAAGGTGTGCGGCCTGGCGTGCCTGAAAATGATCATGGCGTCCCGTGACCTGCAGGTCCCGCTCACGATGCGCCTGGTGGAACGGGCCCTGGCGTGGCGCGCCTACGTCCCTGACGGTGAGCGCGTGGCCGGGCTGATCTACCGGCCGTTCGCCGACTGGGTCACGGCGGAATACGCCATCGCCGTCAAGGTCGCGCCGGATCTGCCGCTGGCGGACCTGGCTGCCGCCGCGTCCCCGGTCACGCCCGTGATCGCGTCCGTGCACCCCTCGATCCGCTGGCCAGAGCGCACGCCGCCGGAGCGCGGCGGGCATCTGGTGCTCGTCACCGGCGCCGCCGACGGGATCCTGCGGCTGCACAACCCCTCCGGCCTGCCGGACCGCAGCCAGCAGGACGCGCTAGTCGCGGTGCCCGATTTCGCGCGGTTCTACGCCGGGCGCGGGCTGCTCATCACCGGCTGAAAGGCGCGCGCCACCCACGAGAGGTGCATGCCGAGGTCGCCGGGGTCTTCGGCCGCGGCCTCGGCCAGCCAGGTGAGCGTCAGCGTCCGCGCCAGCCACTCGAGCTTCGGCCAGAACGACGCGCCCAGCGGCAGGTCGTAGCCGGCGGCCACCTGGAAGATGAAGTCGTAGCCGCCGACGCCCGCGATGAGGCCGACGAAGTCCAGCACGACCTCGCCCACCATCGAGTCGGTCAGGTCGATCAGGCCGACCAGCCGGCCGCTATCCGGCTCGACGATGAGGTGCTCGGCGCAGATGTCGTTGTGAATGAACCGGCGCGGGCCGTCCTGCGCGGGTTCGGGGATGCTGCCCGTCAGGTACGGCTCGGCCTGCGCGAGCAGGTCCTGGTCCAGCAGCGGACGGACCGCATCAGCCTGGTCCGCCAGCTCGTTCCGCAGGTTTGCCCACGATTCGCGCTCCCACGCGGCGGGTGTCGGCGGGATCAGGCCCGGGTCGATCCGGTGCAGCGCGGCCAGCACGCCGGCGATGTCGGCGGCCAGGCCGGCCGCGTCCCCGGGCGGACGCTCGTCGGCGCCGACGCCCGGCAGGCGACGGTAGCCAGCGAACGGGTACGGGAACGACGCTGACGCGGTGCCGATGTGATCAAAAACCGGGGTCCGCGATCCGAGAGCCGATGCGACGAGCCCGTTGATCTCGATCTCGCGGACCAGCCAGTCCACCCGGTCGGCCCGCTTGGGGAACCGGAAGATCCAGTCACTGCCGACCGTGAACAGGTTGTGGTCCCAGCCGTGGCCGAACGGCCGCACAGGCGCGTCCGCCAGATCGGGGAACTGGCTGGCGATGAGCTCGGCGACGATCGCGGCATCGAGCGGGACATCAGACGCCCGCTCGCTCGAGTCTGCTGCGACTCGATAGATCTCTGGCACGCTGGCAGCCTATGTGCGCCGGCGGCTGAGTACCGCCGCCCGTCGGGGCATGCTGAGGGGATGAGCGGTCCGCAGGCAGCCGTGGTTATCCCCGCTGAGCTGCGGTCATTCCTGCGCGCTGGCCGCCGGGCAGCCGTGCTCGCCGTGGGCTGCGACGGGGTCTCCTCACTCGGTCACGTGGTCGAGTCACTCGGCGTGCCGCTGACGGAGGTCGGCGGCCTGCTCGTCAACGGCGAGCCGGCCGCGCCCGCGCACCGGCCCGTGGGCGGCGACCTCGTTGAGGTGCTGCCCGTCGCCCGCCCGCAGCGCCTGGCCGCGGCCAGGTTCGTCCTGGACGTACATCTCGGCACGGTGGCGCGGCGCCTGCGCCTGGTCGGCCTCGACTGCGCCTATGCCAACGACCGAGACGACGACGCGCTGATCGCGCAGGCCAGCGCCGAGCGCCGCGTGCTGCTGACGCAGGACCGCGGGCTGCTGCGCCGGCGGAGTCTGTGGTTCGGCGCCTACGTACGCGGCGCACGGCCCGATGAGCAGTTCGCCGACGTGCTGGACCGGTTCGCGCCGCCGCTGGCGCCGTGGACCCGGTGCATGGCGTGCAACGGGCCGCTGGTCCCCGTCAGCAAGGCCGATGTCGACGCGCAGCTGCTGCCGGGAACGCGGCGGAGCTATGAGGTGTTCGCCCGGTGCGCTGAGTGCTCGCGGGTGTACTGGCACGGAGCGCATAGCGGTCACCTGGAGGAGATCGTCCAGACGGCTATGCAGGCTGCTGCCGCCGGTCGAGCACCTCATAGTGCGCTGACCGGGGATCGAACGACGCCAGAACCGCCTCTGCGTGCGGCGGCACGTGGGCGGTCTCGTAGTCCTCGCCCGTGAACCCCCGCACGCTGTCGAGCGAGTCGAACCACATCAGCGTCATGAACTCGACGTCGTCCTCGCGCTCGCGCCGGATCAGGTCAATCGACTCGAATCCCGGGATGTGCATCGCCTCGATACCCGGGATCACCTCGCCGCGGACCACCTTCTCGTAGGCATCCGCGTTTGCCTTGGTCGCCCAGCCACGCCACACCCGGCAGATCATCTCCAGCTCCTGTCACTTCCTGGCCGCAGCGCGCGCCCTGAGGTTGCGGTTCTTGATGAGGTTGCCGCACGTCGCCATCTCGCACCAGGTGCTGAGCCGGGCGTGCGATCGGTCGTAGAAGGCCCAGCGGCACTCGTCGTTGCCGCAGGCCTTCAGCCGCTCCCAGCTGCCGTCGTGCTGGGCGTCGCGGATAATCAGCAGCAAGCTCGCGAGCCCGGCCGTCAGGCTCCCGGCGGGCGTGGCCGCGAGGCCGATATGCCCGCCGGCGCTCGTGAGCCTGAGGCTCGACGCTTCGGCGAGCTCGCTCAGGGTTCGCTGGTCGTTGCCGGATGGCGCGGGCCCGCCGTTGTTGTGCAAGAGCAGCGCGCGGATGGCCTCCCGGACACTGCGGGCCGTCTCGACCTCGCTGGCCGTGACGTCGCCGCCGGAGGCCAGGAGGCCCGCGTCACGGAGCCACTGCACTGCCGCGCCGTCGGCCAGCAGGTCGCGGCCGGCCTCCCTGTCCAGCGTGTTGACGAACGACTGGACGAGCAGCAGCGGCCCGGGAGCCGGCCGCTTCTCCCCGGCGGTGACGCCCGTGGGTCCAGTCATGGGTTCCAGTGTAGCCGGTCCGTGACCAGTTAAACGCCTTGACTAGTCATGCGTGACCGGCATAGCGTGATTGCAGGTCACGACGTTACGGGCCGAGGAGGTGCGTGATGCTGGTACTCCTGGAAGACGCGCTGAGCCGGCCGGTGGCCCGGACCGCGGGCCCGTGGCAGCAGCTCGCGGCCCGCATCCGTGCGGGTCATCTTGACCGGCAGCTCGCTGGCGGCACATCGCCGGACTCGACGATCGAGCTCGTGCTGCGCGCGGGCATGCTCGAGAGCATGCGAGAGCGCCGCCAGCTTGCGCGCACGGTCCGAAAGATCATCGCTGCGGCCGGTCCGGACTCCCGCCGGCGGCTGGTCGTGCCGCTCTGCCGGGACCGGATCCTGGCTTCGTCGGCCGAGCTCGCCGAGCTCGTTGACGTATTGCTGGCCCCCGGCCCGGTATCCGCGCAGGGCGTGGCGCAGGCGATGGCGCTGGTCACCGACGCCACCGGCCCGCTGTACAACCCCGCGAACCCGAGCGACCTGCGCGCCGTGGCCCACGCCGCGGCCGATGCCCTCAGCGCCTTATGAGTCGCGAGGTCAGGAGGGCGCGGCCCGCGTTGTCCAGGTGAGGCTGCCGGCCTCGGAGACGTGCTCGGCGATGGCGTCCGCTACCCGCCGGCCGAGCGCGTCGCTCTCGCGTGCCGTCAGGTCCGGATCGACCCAGCCTTCGATCTCGACCCGGAGAGTCCTGCCGGTCCACCGCGCTCGCGCATGGGCGTGCACGACCCCGGGAACCGACCCGGCCGCGGCTTCGGCAGCGCGGATGACCTCGGGGTCGACGCCATCGGCGAGGCGGTGCACGACGTCGCTGGTGACCTCGTAACCGACATGGCAGATGAAAGCGGTGATCGCCAGCCCAGCCACCGGGTCGCCCCACGGCTGGCCGAGTGCGACGGCGATCAGCCCGACCAGCGCGCCGGCCGAGGAGAGCGCGTCCAGCCAGGAGTGCCTCGCATCGGCGAGCAGCGTCGCCGAGCCGATGCGCCGGCCCACGACCAGCTTGTAGCGCGCGACGAGCTGGTTGCCCAGGATGCCGATCACCGCGCCGACGATGCCCCAGGCAACCTTGGTGGTGTGGCCGTGCTCGATGAGCTTACGGACGCTCTCCGCCCCCGCGAAGACAGCGCTGGCCCAGATGACAACGGCGATGCCGATGCCCGCGAGGTCCTCGGCGCGCTCCAGGCCGTACGGATACCGCTCACTCGCCGGGCGTCTCGACAGCCGGAAACCGAGGAACACGACGGCGCTGGTCGAGACGTCAGACAAGTTGTGGATCGCGTCGCCGAGCAGGCCGACTGATCCGGTGAGGATAGCCAGGAACAGCTCGATCAGGCCGGTGCCGGCCAGGCCGATCGCGCTGACGGCCACGGCCCGGTTGGCCTCGCGTCGGTCCTTCGCGTCATCGCGTGTCCTGGGCAGCGGGAACGCCGCAGCCGGATCGCGTGCGCCAGTCGTCTTATGCACCCGGCAAGGCTAGCTGAGGGCTAGCGCTGCTTCGCAGGCCTGGCTGATCGCCTCCCGCAGCTTGGTTCCCTCGCTGCGGTCGGTCCTGACCTCGACTAGGCGCAGGCCCGTCCCCGCGAGCGCCGCCGGCAGGTCGGCGGCCCGCTCGAGCCGGCGATAGGGCAGCCCGGCCGCACTCGCCAGGTGCTCGAAGTCGGCCCCGTGCGGGGTGCCGAAGACTCGCTCGAACGGACCGGGGAACGCGGCCTGCTCCAGGGCAGAGAAGATCCCGCCGCCGTTGTTGTTCACCACGATCAGGCAGAGGTCCGGCGTGGGCTCGGCCGGGCCGAGCATCAGTCCGGGAGCGTCGTGCAGCAGGGCGAGGTCGCCGAGCAGCGCGACTGCGGGCCCGCCGCCGGCGGCCTGGTGGGCGAGCGCCGCCCCGATCGCCGATGACACGAGCCCGTCGATGCCGCTGGCGCCGCGGCTGGCCAGCACGGCCACATCAGGACGCGGCGCCAGATGCCGGTCCAGGTCGCGAGCCGGCAGGCTCGAGGCGACCCAGAGCAGCGCGCCCGCGGGAAGGCGCGCGCCGACATCGCGGGCCAGCAGCGGCTCGCTCAGCCCGCCGTCTGCGGCGAGCATCTCATCGGCGGCGCGCCGGACCGCGGCATCGGCCGTGAGCCACGACTGCAGCCAGCCGGATGCGCCAGGCGCGTCCGGCGCGCCGCGCAGCACTACCCGGGCGGCGACGGCAGTGGCCGACCGGGCCGGATCCGACCACCGGCCGGGAGCCTGACTGAGCACGACGTGCGGCCCGGACGCGCCGCCGGTCCGCAGGAGCGCGAGCTGGCCGCGGGACAGCCCGGCCCGGCCGGCCGAGATGATCACATCGGGCCGGTGACCGGCCATGAACGCGGCCGAGTCCAGCAGGTACTGATAGGAGGTCAGCGCGACTGGCCCCCGCCGCGCGCCGGAGGACGGCTCGGCCAGCAGCGGCCAGCCGGCCGAGGCGGCCAGCTCCGCCACGGCCTCGGGAGCCGCCGTGCCGTCGCCGCAGATGACCACGCCGCGTTCGGTCCAGTCCAGGTCGAGCGCGGGACCGGCCTCGGCCGGGCTGCGTGCAGGAGCCGACACCAGCCACGGCGCTCGCCCTGGCCGGCCGCCCAGCAGCCCCGGACGGATCGCATCGGCCCCGTCGGGCACCAGCGGGTCCCGGAACGGCGTATTGACGTGCACCGGTCCCGCGGGGGACCCGTCGTTCCCGCCCGAAAGAGCCCAGGCGCGGCCCGCAAGCGAGCGCCAGTAGGCGATCTGGGCGGGCTGCGCGTCCGGAGGCATGGCCTCCGGCACCCCGGCCTCGCAGAACCAGCGGACCGCTCCCCCGTACAGCTTGATCTGATCGATCGTCTGGTTGGCGCCGGTGCCGCGCAGCTCGGGCGGCCGGTCGGCGGTGAACACGAGCAGCGGGACGCAGGCCTCGTCGGCCTCGATGACCGCCGCGTGAAAGTGCGCCGCCGCGGTGCCCGAGGTGCAGACCACGGCCACCGGGCGGCCGCCCGCCTTGGCCAGCCCGAGCGCGAGGAACGCCGCCGAGCGCTCGTCGATCCGCACGTGCAGCCGCAGCGGGCTGCCGGGCGAGCCGGCTGACGACGCGGCGTGCAGGGCCATCGCCAGCGGCGCGCTGCGCGAGCCCGGCGCGACAACGGCCTCCCGCAGGCCGCAGCGGATGAGCTCGTCGACGAGGACTGCGGCGAATGCCGTGGACGGATTCACTCCAGCCCCGGCAGGAACTGCGCCGCGGCTAGCAGGCGTTCCCGCCAGGGCTGCGGGTCGACCTCGAACCGGGCCAGCGCGGCCGGGTCGACCGCGGCCGGCCGGACCGGCAGGGATCCGCCCGCCTCGGCCAGCGGATCGGCGGTCACGTCCCCCGACAGCAGGCTCATCGTCGCGAGGCCGCAGGCGTAGCACAGCTCGGGCAGCGCGGCCGCGAGCGCGACGCCGGCCGCCAGCCCCACCGAGGTCTCGACCGCACTGGATACGACTACCGGCAGGCCGCACGCCTCGGCGATCTGCAGCGCCGAGCGCACGCCGCCGAGCGGCTGCGCCTTGAGCACCACGATGTCGGCAGCCCCCGCGGCGCGGACGGCGAGCGGGTCCTCGGCCCGGCGGATCGACTCGTCGGCGGCCAGCGGCACGGTCACGCGCCGGCGCAGCTCGGCCAGCTCGTCGAGCGTGGCGCACGGCTGCTCGGCGTATTCCAGATCGAACTTGTCGAGCGCGGCGAGAATGCTCGCCGCCTGGTCCACGCTCCAGCCGCCGTTAGCGTCGACGCGCACTTTGCCGTCCGGTCCGATCGCGTCGCGGACGGCCTCGACTCTGGCGACGTCGGCTGCCTCCGGCTGGCCCGGCTCGGCGACCTTCACCTTGGCGGTCCGGCAGCCAGACCCGGCGACGATCGCGTGCGCGTGCTCGGGCCCGACGGCGGGCACGGTCACGTTGACCGGCACGCGGTCCCGGACCGGGGCGGGCCAGCCGCGCGCGGCGGACTCAAGCGCGCAGGCCAGCCAGCGGGCGCACTCGCGCGGCCCGTAGTCGGGGAATGGCGAGAACTCGCCCCATCCGGCCGGCCCCTCAAGCAGCGCGCCCTCGCGGAGAGTCGTGCCGCGGAACCTGGTCGGCATCGGAATCGCGAACGCCCGCAGCGTCGGCAGGAGGTCCGCCACGAGATCCGCATCGCCGCCTGCCCGCACTGCGCCCTCCTGCCGATGCCCTGATCTGCCCGGTTAACCTTACGACCGTGAGATCCCGCCCCCTGCAGGCGGTCCTGCTGCCGCCCGCTGACGGCGGCCGGATGCTGACCGCGCTCGCGGCCGCCCTCGACGGCTCCGGCCCGGCGATCCTCCCGCTCGACCCGGCGCTGCCGGCGCCCGCGCTGGCCCGCGTTCTCGAGACGCTCGCGCCGTCCTCACTCCTCACCGCGGAGGGAACGACGCGGGCGCCGGGCCCGTCCGGCCCGCCCGACGCGGTCGGCGTGGCTGAGGACACTGCCGTCGTGATCGCCACCTCCGGCTCGACCGGCATTCCCAAGGGGGTAGAGCTGACCGCGGCGGCCATGACGGCCTCCGCCACGTTGTCGCTGCGCCGGATCGGAGCTCGCGGCGGCGAGCGGTGGCTGTGCTGCCTGCCGACCTTTCATATTGCCGGCCTCGGCGTGCTTGTCCGGTCGCTGATCAGCGGCACTGATCCGGTGATTACCGCGAAGGCCGACCTCAAGACCCTGACCGCCAGCGGCTGCGAGTTCGTCTCGCTGGTCCCGACGCAGCTGCGAAGGCTGCTCGAGGCCGGCGGCTCGCCTGCTCTGGGCGGCGCCGGCCCGCCGCCCGCGCTCCGAGCCGTACTGCTCGGCGGCGCCGCTGCCGCCGACGATCTGCTCACGGCCGCCCGCGGCGCCGGCTGGCCGGTGGTCACCACCTACGGGATGAGCGAGACCTGCGGCGGGTGCGTGTACGACGGCGTGCCGCTGGACGGGGTGCGGGCCCTGCCGGCCTCGGACGGGCGCATCGAGGTAAGCGGCCCGGTCCTTTTCTCCAGGTACCGGCTGCAGCCGCAGCTGACCGCCGCCGCGCTCGCCGGCGGCTGGTTTCGGACCTCGGACCTCGGGTACGTGGCGCCGGGCGGGCGCCTGGTGATCCGGGGGCGCGCGGACGACGTTATTAATACCGGCGGGGAGAAGGTCGTGCCCGGCGAGGTCGAGGCCGTGCTGGGAACCAGCCCGGGCGTCGCGGACGTTGTCGTGATTGGAGTGCCTGATGCGCAATGGGGAGAGCAGGTCGCTGCGTTCGTGGTGCCGGCCGACCCGGCCGCGCCGCCGGATCTCGGCCGCCTCAGGGCGATTGTCCGGCAGGCCCTTTCTGTGCATGCGGCACCCAAGAAGGTATTTGTTATGCCAGTATTTCCCCTGCTGCCCTCGGGAAAGCCCGACAGGGCCGCGCTGCGCGACTCAGCACTGCGGGAACTCGGAAGGCAGCTGCCGGAAACGGGCGCGCAGTAACGACGCGGGAACATTTCGCCGCCTCGTGCGTTACAAGATAGTGCCTACGGTTCTTGCTGCCAAGTCCGAAGGTCCCCGCCGACCACTACGCGCGCCTGGCCAGGCGCGGTAACCAGCGCATTCTCGTTATGCGCCCACAAAGTGAGGTGTCTCATGCCGAGGACAGCGACTCTCCGGTCGCCCGCCCGCGAGGATGAGGAGACTACGACCCGCGTGGACGAGCTTATCCAGCGCGGACGCAGTCAGGGACATCTTTCCCTGCCTGAGCTTCGCGAGGCCTTCGATCAGGCCCGCGTGTCCCCGACGGAGGCCCGGTCCATCATCCGCGAGCTGACCGAGGCCGGCGTTCAGCTCGGCGAGGGGGCCGGCGAGCTGACCGCTCTGGTCGTGGCCGATGGCGTCGTCTCCGACGAGAACGACGAGGCTACGGCTGAGCAGGCCGTCGCCGCAGTTGTTGTGAGCTCGGTCACCGTGTCCGAGACCGACCTGGATGACCAGACCTCGGTCATGGGTGACTCGGTGCACACGTACCTGAAGTCAATTGGCCGCCGGAGCCTGCTGACCGCCGAGCAGGAGGTCGAGCTGGCGAAGCGGATCGAGGCCGGCCTGTTCGCCGAGCACAAGCTGGAGACCGAGGCCAAGCTGAGCAAGCAGCTCCGGACGGACCTTGAGGCGGTCGCCGAGGACGGCAGGCGCGCGAAGGCGCACATGCTCGAGGCGAACCTGCGGCTGGTGGTGTCCGTAGCCAAGAAGTACAGCGATCGCGGGCTCTCCCTGCTCGACGTGGTCCAGGAGGGCAACCTGGGCCTGATCAGGGCGGTCGAGAAGTTCGACTACACCAAGGGCTACAAGTTCTCGACGTACGCGATGTGGTGGATCCGGCAGGCCATCCAGCGCGGCTTCGCCGACTCGGCCAGGACCATCCGGCTGCCGGTGCACGTGCTCGAGATGCTCAGCAAGCTGAGCCGGGTCGAGCGCGACATGCACCAGCGCCTGGGCCGGGAGCCAACCCCGGAGGAGCTGGCCGTCGAGCTGGACCGGACGCCGGACCAGATCGAGGAGCTGCTGCGCACCAGCCGGCAGCCGATCAGCCTCGACTCGACGATCGGCGAGGACGGCGAGACCAGCATCGGCGACCTGATCGAGGACATCGACGCGCCGGAGGCCGGCGAGCTGGTTGACCGCCAGCTGATGGCCGACCAGCTGCGGCACGCGCTGGATGCGCTGACGCCGCGCGAGGCCACGATCATGTCGATGCGGTTCGGTCTCTATGACGGCAACCCGCACACGCTCGATGAGATCGGCAAGGCGCTGGGACTGACCAGGGAGCGGATCCGCCAGCTGGAGAAGCAGTCGCTCTCCAAGCTGCGCCACCCGAGCCGCGCCCAGCAGCTGCTCGACTACGCAAGCTAGCGCGCCGGGCGGCCGTCCTTCAGTCACGGCCACACCTGCCGCACCCGGACCAGTGAGCCGGGCCTGACCCCCCGCCAGGCCCGGCTCACTGTATTTCCCGCTGTGTTTCCCGCTCAGCCGTCGGGCCGCCTCTAGGCGCCGTCTTCCCTCGTCGCAAAGATCGCTCCTCAGTCCAGACGGCGCCGGCGCCCCTCGGGCTCGC
>Ga0210395_10003862_pt1 | contig 11496 bp, 9 predicted proteins | sample IncBWH4OmetaG_FD_150861 | JGI IMG/M metagenome (GOLD analysis project Ga0210395, IMG submission 150861) | Forest soil microbial communities from Barre Woods Harvard Forest LTER site, Petersham, Massachusetts, United States - Inc-BW-H-4-O ...
GCCGTGCTGAACAGACTGCCCGGCCAACGAGTTGAAAGCCAAACTCGGCAAGCGCTAAGCGGGCTCGTGATTTGACGGGTAGGGCGCGCCGTTTAGGTCTGGTGGCTAGGCCTTTTTTAATTTCATTAAAGAAGTTGGTGAGGCGAACTTTTGCAGCGTCATCAATCATATGGGGGAGAGATTTATTTTGGAATGGGTGGCAGGGCATTCGGCAGGGGCAGATTATTTTTGCGCGGGGTAAGAAACAACGCGGGTCCCGACGTACGGCCGAATAAAAACCTCCTGCTGAATGAACCATAGTAAGGCCGAACTTTGAACGTCCCCGCGATTTCATAGTTTTCCAGGATTAAGTCGGAATATTGCTGGGATATATAAAATCCAGGAACCAAGAGAAAACTGTCGAATTTTCGTTCGCGTATCTCTTTTTCGAAGTCGTAATAAAAACTCGCGCAACGAGCGCGCAGGGCCGGTGATCCATAGGCATAGCCGGCCATTAATAGATATTCACTTTGGGCATTATCAACGGGCTCAGGGCGGCCGGGCGGGAGCAAGGACTCAAAGTACGGGTCGACGTACCCATTCGGGTGCGTTGCTACTAATTTTCCCATCGCAGTCCAATCCGACGAGGTTGCTGCAGAGGGAAAGGATGGACATAAATAGAGGAGTAAAGCGAGGTTCAGGCATGGCCAGATTGGATTCATGGCCGGCCGGTTCATGACGCCCAAAACCAATAAAGGCAGTAATAGATGCCAGAAATAGATCAGGTAGGCGCCTGTATGCCACGAAAGTAAACCGCCCAAAACGGCCAGTGCCATCAGGGCGCCCCAATCATATGGATTGATCGACAATGATTCCGAAAAAAGAGGGTCATGGAATGACCATTGGAATCGTACGGTTCGGCAAGATTTTCTGAGCTGCGCAGCGACTATCCACGCCCAAACGCAGCAGGGAACCGGGGCAAGAATGGCGAAATCCCGCCATTGGCGCAGGCCAAATACCAAGGAAAGCGTCGTTGCGAACGCATGAACCTTGAATGTTTCGAAGAAATAATAGGGATAGCGGGAATGGACCAGCCATAGCCCGGGCGCGAATAGTGCAATGACGCCGAGAGCGTACATGAGCCCGAGTCGCTTGGAGCGAAACAAAAATAAATAGCTCCCGATGGATCCCGCCGCCAGGAGGAAGTAGGGTTTGGTCAGGAAAGCTAGAAAAGCGAATAAGATGGAGAGGGAGAGGGCGCCGGTCCTAAAATTGCCTCTTACGGCCACGATCCAGGCGAGGGTGTAAAGTAAGCATCCTAAAATATCCGGACTGGCCGCGACTGACGGGCTGCTGATGAAAAGGGAATACACTAAAACAAGTCCGAACAGGCGTTGCAAGGGATCGCCCTCATTCGACCCCATCCAGAGCACAACCAGAAGAAGCCCAAGATAGAAGGCGTCGGCCAGTCGGAGGTTTGAATATCCGGAAAATGGAAGAAAAGCGCCAAAGGGCGCTCCTCCCCAAAGGTATCCTATTCCATATAGATTGGCGTAGGGTGGAATGCTTTCGAGCGTGTAGGGGCGGGCCGCATGAGGATCAAGGTATCCCTTGGCATCAATAACAAACGACGGTTCCCGGAGCGTCAGGGGTTCCGAAAACCAAACGATCCTCCAATGAATCCTTCCATAAGCGACAACCGTAACGAGTAGAAGCAGGCCAAGCAGAAACGTGATAACAAGATCGGCTTTTTTTGTCATGGTTTTCTGCCGATAAAGACGACATTCCACGCCAGCCAGCGCACGGCTGGAAGCCTTAAGAGGATGCGTTGATCCAGCCAAGCCAACGGCCGCCACCATTTGAGTGTAGCAGGGGTTTCTTCATAAATTTTCTTCCAGTAACGAACGTCATTGGGGTGGGTGCGATCGAACGCGAAGTATTTTATAAACAACGCCTGGGACAACAGCCAAAAAAACTTGCAATGTGATTTTGGAAAAAAGCCCTGGAGCAGGTGCAGATCGCCAATGCCCAATGGGCGCTCGTCCGTGGTGCGAACCTTGTTGGCGACATTGCGGTAAATGTAAATGGCGGGATTATAACGAACAGGATCCCATGAAACAAACCTTCCACCTGGGGCCAAAAGGCGGTGGGCCGCCGACATGAAGGCGGCTTTATCCGTAAGGTGGTGGATAAGGTTCGCTGCGTAAACAATGTCAAATTGTCCTTCCAGGTCCAGGTTTTCAGCCGGGCCAACGTGGCTTGAGATTTTTACCCCGTGGTATTCAGCAAGCTTTTGCTGGAACTCGGCCATCGCGGGAGACAGGTCGGTGGCGACCACCTTTGCGCCTTGGAGGGCAAAATACACGCTGGCTTCTCCCAATCCGGCGCCAGCGTCAAGAATGCGCAAACCGTTCAGGCTGCCGAGCTCATGCAGTATATATTTAACTTCAAGCGCGGTCGGCGCCTCGAAAGACTCCCGCACCCTGGTCTTTTGGACGGAAGCGGCTTCCGCCCAATGATCATGAAAGACGGTTTCCCTACTGTGGGTCTGGTTCATTTATATTCAATTTTCTCGAAATGATATAGAGGGGCCGCTTTTTGAGTTCTTCGTAAATTCGACTGATGTATTCACCGACGAGCCCTAACGCGACGAGAATAGATCCGCCGATAACGCACAGGAGCACAACCAAGCTCGGCCAGCCGGTAACCGTATCCCCGACCAATGCCCAGCGCAGGACAGAATACAATCCATAAACCAAGCCAAACCCTGCCACGAAAATCCCTTGAATGAGAGCCACTCGTAAGGGAATGGGGGAAAACGAAAAGATCGCATCACAGGCAAATTGGAACATTTTCCGATACGAATATTTTGTCTGTCCGGCGCTGCGTTCTTGTCGGACATACTGGCAGGCCGTTTGGTTAAAGCCGACCCAGCTAAACATCCCGCGCAGGAACCGATGGGTCTCTCTCATTGAACGCACGGTTTGCAGGCACCGTTGTGAAACCAAGCGAAAATCCCCCGTGTCAGGCGGAAGATTTTGGTGAGTCAATTTTTGCATCAGGCGGTAAAACAGCCATGCGGTGGCTCGTTTCATCCCGCTTTCACCCTGACGCTTGGTTCTTTGTCCATAAACGACGTCGAACCCCTCGCAATATTTAGCCACCATTTCTGGAATCACCTCCAGGGGATCCTGCAAGTCAGCGTCCAAAATAACGGTGACCGCTCCCGTCGCGTAATCGAGTCCGGCGGTAAGCGCCGCTTGATGCCCGAAGTTTCTGCTCAGACTGATAACTTTTAGCCATGCGGCCTCATTAGCCCATTGCTGAAGAAACAAATTTGTACCATCGTTAGATCCGTCGTCTATGACGATAACCTCCGTTGTCCATGGTTGACGGGAAAGCCAGGCGGCCAAAGCAGCGCGGAGCTGGGGGAGTGAACTTTCTTCGTTGTACGCGGGGATGACCAGGCTGAGCGTCTTGGGCCGAGGATTATTCATGATGGGAGAAAACGGTTGGGAGGAGAAATCCTCCGGGGTGACGGATCAGTGCTCTCTTGAGGTGAGGATTGTCCACGAACTCTTTGCTGGACAGCTCGATCTGCAGGCGATGCGCGAAAGGGCCTGTTTATTTTGGAATGGGTGGCAAAGCATTCGGCAGACGCAGATTAGTTTTGCGCGGGGTAAGAAATAAAGCAGGTCCGCCCGCGTGGCCGAACGAAAGCCTATTGCGGAATGCACCATAGTAAGGCTGAATCGTGAATGTCCCTGAAACTTCATAATTTTCCATGATCAGGTTTGACAATGCGTGGGATAGAAAAAAGCCGGGTGCCAAGACCAGACTGTCGAATCGTCGCTCGCATATCTTATCTTTGAAGTCATGAAAGCACCCCTTGCAATGAGCACGCAAGTCTGGTGATCCACTAGCATAACCCATCGATATTAGATATTCACTTAGTCCGTTATCAATAAGCACAGGGCGGCCGGGAGGGAGCAAGGATTCAAAGTAAGGGTCAATGTACGCGTTGGGGTGTTTGGCCACCAGTTTTCCCAGTGCAATCCAATCCGCAGAGGTTTTTACCGGGGGAAGGGACGGACATAAGTAGAGGAGCGCAGCGATGTTCAGGCATGGCCAGATTGGATTCACTGCCGGACGGTTCATGATCCCTAAAACCAATAATGGCAGTAATAGATGGAAGAAATAGATCAGGTAGGCGCCTTGGTGCCATGAAAGTAAACCAGCCAAAACCGCCAGTGCCATCAGGGCGCCCCAATCATATGGATTTATCGATAACGATTTCGAAAAAAACGGGTCATTGAATGCCCCTTGGAATCGTACTGTTCGGTAAGATTTTCTAAGCTGCGCAGCGACTGTCCACGCAAAAACGAAGCAGGGAACTAGAGCCAAAATGATGAATTCCCTCCATTGTCGCAGGCCATTTTCAAAAGAAATTGTTGTTATCAACGTATGGATCTTGAATGTTTCAAAAAAATAATAGGGATAGCGGGAATAGATAAACCAAAGTCCGGGAGCGAATAGCGCAATGACTCCGAGCGAGTAGATGAGCCCGAGTCGTTTGGAGCGAAAAAAGAATAAATAACTCCCGATGGATCCCGCTGCCAGGACGAAATAGGGTTTGGTCAGGAACGCCAGAAAGGCGAGCAGGATGGAGAGAAAAAGAGCACCAAAGGAAAAATTTCGTCTTACCACGATCACCCATGCGAGGGTGTAAAGTAAGCATCCTAAAACATCGGGACTTGCCGCGACGGATGGGCTGCTGACGAAAAGGGCATATACTAATACAAGTCCGAACAGGCGTTGCAAGGGCGTGCCCGCATTCGACCCCATCCAGAGCACAACCAGAAGAAGCCCAAGGTAGAAGGCGTTGGCCAGTCGAAGGTTTGAATATTCGGGAAATGGAAGAAAAGCGCTAAACGGCGCGCCTCCCCAAAGGTAGCCGATTCCATATAGATTAGTGTATTGCGGAATACTCTCGAGTGTGTACGGGCGGGCTGCATGAGGATCGAGGTATCCCCTGACATCAATAACCAATACCGATTCCCGGATAGTCAGGGGTTCCGAAAGCCAAATGAGTCGCCAATGAATCCAGCCATACGAGACAACCGTGGCAAATAGAAGCAGGCTGAGCAGAAGCTTAATAAAAAGGCCGAAGTTTCTTGTCATGGTTTTCTGCCGAAAAAAACGTTGTTTCACGCCAGCCAGCGCTATCTTGATATGAGGATTTTCACCAACTCTTTGCTGGACGTCAGCAGGCTGCTGAAAAACGGACGCCTTGTGAAGAAAATGTCGGCGGTCGGTCGCTTTTGTTTTAGGGTTACAAACGTTCACGTCCTTCGCTTATTGCCGTAGAGTTCGATCTGTAGCCGGTGCGCGTAGCGATAGCCTCGGGCCTTGCATAGTTCGCCCAGCCACGGCGAGCGCAAGCGCAGCACTTCCATCGTGATACCTTCGGGCATCAGCAGCACTTTGTGTCGGGGGATGTCGCGGCCGAGTTTTTCGATCATGCCTTCCAGTTCGTCCACATCGGCCGGCTGGGCGACGACGAATTTGAATTGATATGGATACTTATCGATCCACGCGCGTACTACGTCTGGCTGCCAGCGCGTCGCCTCGTGTTTTTTTCGCCACGTCGCATGCTGCGTTCCGTCGGGCGCGGAGTTGAGCAGTTTCGGCGAAAGCGAGGCGAGGTCGCACGCGATGCCGTCGGGCGTGACGGTTGCTGCCGTCTCGATGGTCACGTGATAACCGAGCAGCTTCAATTCAGCCGCGAGTTCGCGGATTTGCGGCGCGATCATCGGCTCGCCGCCCGTCAGCACCACGTGCCGCGTCGGATGCCGCTGCACTTCGGCCACGAGGTCCTCGATGCTCTGCTGCGTGCCTTCGGGATTCCACGACGCATAGGGTGTGTCGCACCACGTGCAGCGCAGGTTGCAGCCGCTTGTGCGCACGAAGACCGATGGCAACCCCGTCAGCTCGCCCTCGCCCTGGAGAGAATAAAATATTTCAGAAATCAACATTGAATTTAACCGCGAATGAACGCGAATCATGCATGGTTGGAGAAAGGAGCCTTCTTTTTGTTAGCGTTCATTGGCGTCCATTCGCGGTTAAAACGGCTTGGGTTTTGGTGGCAGCGGCTCCATCGATTCGTAATTTGTCGGGTCGGGCAGGGCGGCCAGGATGAACGCTTCGCGGCGTTCCACGCAGGTGCCGCACCTACCGCAATGCACCGCGCTGCCTTTGTAGCACGACCAGGTACGCGCAAAATCGACACCCAGTCGCGTACCCTCGGCCGCAATCTGCGCCTTGTTCATCGCGATGAATGGCCGCAGCAATTTTATCCCGGCATACGTCCCGGTGCGCATGGCTTCCGCAAAGGGGTGCATGAATTCCTCGCGGCAGTCCGGATAAATCACATGGTCGCCGCCGTGCGCCGCAATCACGAGCCCTTCCGCGTCGATGCTCTCGGCCAGGCCGGCGGCGATGGATAGCATGATGGCGTTTCGGAACGGCACGACCGTCTGCCGCATGTTATCCGCCTCGTAGTGACCATCGGGAATCGCTTCGCCGCCTTTCAGCAGCGTCGACGAGAAAAGGCGGCCCACAAAATCCAGCGCGACCACCTCGTGCCTGAGGCCAAACTTCGCCGCGTGCTCGCGCGCAAACGGAATTTCGCGATGATTGTGCTTCGAGCCGTAATCGAAGCTCGCGACAGCCGCGACCCCGTGTTCGCGCTGCGCCCAATAGAGGGCCGTCACGGAATCCATCCCGCCGGAGCAAAGCACCACGACTTTCATGTACCCACTCCCTAGACAGGAAACCCGCAGAAAGCACAAAAAAAATTTATCTGAACCGCGAATCCGATCCGACCTTCTCATGTTTTAAAGAAGGGGAGGAAGGGAACGAAGAAGCGGACCGATCCGCGATAAAACTCTTCGTTACCTTGGTTATCTTCTGTAAAAAAATCTAGTTTAGCGCTCATTAGTAGTTTCCAAAAGCATCGTTTCGACTTAAACACAGAAACAATCCCATTGCAGTTTTGAAACCACCGCCCGCCTACCGTCTCATCGATCAATCCGCGCAACTCGCGCCGCTCCTTGCCGCCCTCGACCGTGCGACCGAAGTGGCGCTCGATACCGAGGCCGACAACCTCTTCCACTACCGCACGCGCGTCTGCCTGCTGCAGTTCTACGTCGCGGACGAAGTCTTCCTGGTGGACGTGCTTGCGCCGGTTGACCTCGCACCGCTCTGGTCGCGCCTCGCGACGAAACACCTGATCATGCATGGCAGCGATTTCGACCTGCGCCTGCTGTACGATCTCTGTCGCTTCACGGCTAGCAGCCTCTTTGACACGGTGCTCGCCGCCCAACTGCTCCACCGCCCGCGCGTCGGCCTTGCCTCGCTGCTCGAACAGCACTTTGGCGTCGTGCTCGACAAGGACAGCCAGAAGGCAAACTGGTCGCAGCGTCCGCTCAGCAAGGGCCTGCTCGACTATGCCACGCTCGACGTGCTGCATCTGCCCGCACTGCGCGACATTCTCCGGGCCGAACTCATCGCGCTCGGCCGCCTCGAATGGCTTGAGCAGCAATGCCAACGCCAGATCCAGGTCGGCACGGAAGGTTTCGCCCCGCCCGATGAAAACGACTGGCGCATCGGCCGCAGCGAACGCCTCCGCGGCCGCGGACTCACCGTGCTCCACGCCGCGTGGCATTGGCGCGAGTCCACCGCCGGCCGTCTCGACGTGCCGCCCTTCAAGGTTTGCAGCACGGATGTCCTGCTTAAACTCGCCGAGGCGGCCGACCGCGGCGTGAGCGAAGCCGAAATCCTTGCGTCCATTCATCTCGGCAAACGTCACGAGCGCCTCGCGTCCTCGCTCGCTGAAGCGGTGCGCGCCGGCCTCGCACGCGATCCGCAGACGCTCCCGCGCCGCCGCGGCCGCGGCGATTTCACCCCGTTCACCGTCGAGGAACTCGCGCGGCAGGACGCACTCAAGGCCGATCGCGACCGCATTGCAGCGAAACTTCCGCTCGACCCGACGCTCATTGCCAACCGGGCGCAACTCGCGCAACTCGCGCGCGCGCCCGAGCGCATCGACGAAATCCTCCTGCCGTGGCAGGCCGGCCTGCTCCGTCACGAACCGGCGTTGTCGCAAGGGTAGGCGCTTATTTAATCCCGAACACGGATTCGATTCGTTTTAACCGCTAATGGACGCTAATGAACGCTAATCTGATATGAATTGGCTGCGGAAAACGACTGTACTGCTAGCTGAGCATTGGAAAAGTATCAGGTGTCAGGTTTTCAAGTATCAGGAGTGTGTGCAGAGCCCTCTTGCTACTTATCACTTGATACCTGTCACTTCGGCTTGGCGACCACAGCGCTTTCTGGCGCAATCCGACGGCCTGCGGCCGTGTGCCGCGGTAACGGCACAGTTTTCCAGCAGCCCATCCGCGTCCATCCGCGTCCATCTGCGGTTAAAAAATCTAGGCCACCAGTGGTTCGACTGTATGGATCCAAATCCGCGATCATCCGCGAAATCCGTGGGGTTCAACTGCCGGTTTTAGGATTAGTAGCCCTTTACCTATGCCCGACCGCGCCAACATTGCGCATCACCTCGCACTCATGGCCGCGCGTGCGCCGCAACAGTGCGCGCTCAAAATTCCCCGCGGTCGTACGCGCGCGGGCGACATCGACTACCTCGTTTTCAGCTTTGCCGAACTGGCGGCCGAAACCGCCGCATGGCAGACGCGCCTTGCCGACCGCGGGGTGCGCCCCGGCGACCGCGCGCTCGTGATGGTGCGCCCCGGACTGCCGCTCATCGCCTCGGTCTTCGCCCTCTTTGCCATTGGCGCCGTGCCGGTCGTGATCGATCCCGGCATGAGCCGGAAAAATTTTCTCGCGTGCGTGGCCCGCTCGCGACCCCGCGTGCTCGTCGGCATTCCGATCGCGCAGGTTCTTAGCCATATTTTTCGCGGATCGTTCCGAAGCATTGCCGTCCGCGTCCCGGTGAGTGGTTCACTTAACGCGCGGATCGCGTCCGGCGCGCCAGCTTCAAGCTCCAGCCTGCAAATTGCCGACAGCCTCGCTACCGACCTGGCGGCGATCCTTTTCACATCCGGCTCCACCGGCGCGCCGAAGGGTGTTTGTTACGAGCACGGCATGTTCGAGGCCCAGCTCCGTTTGCTCCGCGCCACTTACGGCATCGAGCCGGGCGAAGTTGATTTGCCGCTGCTGCCCGTCTTCGCGCTTTTCAATCCTGCGCTTGGCCTGACGACCATCGTTCCCGAAGTCGATCCGCGCCGGCCCGCCGCCGCCGACCCGGCGAAAATCGTGCAAGCCCTCCGGCAGGAAAACGTCACCAACTCATTCGGCTCGCCCACGCTTTGGCGAAAAATCGCCGGTTATTGCCTCGCGCAAAAAATAACGCTGCCCAGTTTGCGCCGCGTGCTCTGCGCCGGCGCGCCGGTGCCCGCCGACCTTTGGCAAAACTCGCAGGCATGGCTTCCGAACGGCCAGCTCCACAGCCCCTACGGCGCAACCGAGGCACTGCCGATCAGTAGCATTAACAATGACGAGGTTTCGTCATTGCTGAAAGCACAAATCCCAAACGCCAAACTCCAAAAACCTGCGGGCCCGTCTGGCACGCCGGATTCATTTGGAACTTGTGACTTGGAACTTGGAACTTCCGGCGCGACAGCGCCGGTAGGCGGAGCCTGTGTGGGCCGTCCCCTGGGCGGGATTGAAATCAAAATCATCGCGCTGACCGATGCCCCGCTCGCGTCACTGGCCGATGCCCGCGAGCTTCCGCCGGGGGAAATCGGCGAGATTATTGTTTGCGGCCCGGTCGTGACCAAACTTTACGACGCACTTCCAGAGGCTACCGCGTTGGCCAAAATCCAAATCACAAATCACAAATCCCAAAAAACAGCGGGCGTCTCCGACCCTCTTGGAACTTGGAACTTGGAACCAGGAACTTCCGCGCCGTCAGGCGCGGTCTGGCATCGCATGGGCGATTGCGGCTATCTCGACGCCAATGGCCGCCTCTGGTTTTGCGGGCGCAAAGCCGAACGGGTCGAGACCGCGGCTGGTCCGCTTTACACCGAGCCATGCGAACAGGTTTTTCGCGTTCATCCGCGCGTGACGCGATGCGCTCTCGTCGGCCTTGGCCCGCGCGGCGCGCAGCGGCCCGCGCTTGTGGTTGAAGGAAAAACGACCGAGGCCCAAGCTTTTGCGCGCGAGCTGCGTGCCCTGGCGCTCGCGTATCCACAAACGGCGGTCATCAACGAGTTTTATTTTCACCCGGCGTTTCCCGTCGATGTGCGGCACAACGCAAAAATCCATCGCCTCACCCTCGCCACGTGGGCGACCACGGCCAAAAGTTATGAAGGATGAGCCTGAAATTTTAGGTTGTGGGCGGGGTACCCTCACCCCGCCCACAGATCAATCCTGCTATCAGCAACAGTCTCTTTTCCGTGCCCTCCGTAATTAAAAAAGCCTCGGTCCTTGTTACCGGCGGCACCGGCTTTCTTGGTCGCCGGCTGGTTGAGCGCCTGCTTGGACAAGGGCGGGACGTCGCCGTGCTCGCGCGCCGCCCGGCGGATGATCTTGCTGCGCGCGGCGTGCGCTTCATTTGTACCGACCTGGCCGATGCCGATGCGGTGCGCGCGGCCTGTGCCGGCGTCGAAATCGTTTTTCACACTGCCGCGAAGGTCGGCGTGTGGGGCCGGCACAAAAATTATTTCCAGGCCAATGTCCTCGGCACGCGTGCGCTGCTCGACGGTTGTCGTGCGCATGGCGTGAAAAATTTTATCTACACCAGCACGCCAAGCGTGGTTTACACGGGCGGTGATCTCGCTGGCGCCGATGAATCGCTCCCGCTGACCACCGATTGCCCGGCGGGTTACCCGCTGACCAAAGCCATTGCCGAGCACGAAGTCCTGGCGGCGAATTCTCCGGCGCTGCATACGGTCGCGCTCCGTCCACACCTGGTCTGGGGCGCAGGCGACCCGCACCTCGTGCCGCGATTGCTCGCGTCGGCCCGTGCTGGCCGGCTGCGCATCGTGGGCCAAGGCAAAAACCGCGTGGACATGACCCACGTCGAGAACGCCGTCGATGCGCACCTTCTCGCCGAATCCAATCTTGCGCGGCCGGATTCGTCCGCGGCCGGTCACGCCTACTTCATCACCGATGGCGCGCCGGTGATGCTCTGGGACTGGATCAACGGCTTGCTGCATGCACTCAGCGAACCGCCCATCACCCAAAAAATTTCCCTCCGCTCCGCGCTGGCGCTTGGCGCCACTTGCGAGTTTGCTTGGAGCGTGTTGCCGCTGCGCGGCGAACCGCCGATGACGCGGTTTGTCGCCGCCGAGCTGGCGAAAGACCATTGGTTCAACATCACCGCCGCCCGCCGAGACCTCAGCTACACGCCGCGCGTGGGCATGGCCGAAGGCATGGCGGAACTGGTGACGTCTTTAGCGCCAAGGCGCATAGACGCAAAGAGGCGGC
>Ga0210395_10003863_pt1 | contig 11496 bp, 12 predicted proteins | sample IncBWH4OmetaG_FD_150861 | JGI IMG/M metagenome (GOLD analysis project Ga0210395, IMG submission 150861) | Forest soil microbial communities from Barre Woods Harvard Forest LTER site, Petersham, Massachusetts, United States - Inc-BW-H-4-O ...
CTCGCGACGACAACGCTGCCTTCCGCCACACCTGGCGCATCGCGGAGCGGCTGTGCGACGGCCTATCATCATTGTTCAGGAGCCAGGGCGTCCCGGCAATTGTGCAGAGAGTCGGCCCCATGTTCCAGATCATGTTCACCGATCAGCCCGCGATCCGCGACTACCGCGAGTTCTGCCAGTTCGTGGACCGCGCCGCGTTTCAGAAGTTCGTGCTGTCGCTCTTTCCCTTCGGTGTGTACGCCTCGCCGTCCGCATCCCTGCATTCCATCGTCACGCTGGCCCATACGGACGCGGATGTAGACCTTACTCTGGAAGCTGCGGAAAAGGCGTTGGAGAAGACTACTTAAGCGGGCACTCTGCAGTTTTCAGAGAGGGTGAGAGGCGAATTGCAGAACCCCGTGTTCGCCCCACAGGTTTCAGCAACTGCCGAGTGTAGTTTCGACCGCTCAGGTGGAATCGTGCGCCGCTACTCGGCTACGCCCGGATTCGTCGGCGGATTGGTACGCCAAACGTACAAGTATTTCTCGTCGCTCGACGTTACCACCGGGATGTTTTTCTCCCGGGTTACGCGGTTCAATGCGGAGCGAAGATTCTGCATCTTCTCGCCCTTCAGACCGACCAGTGGAATCTTGATCGCTTGCTCGGGATTCAACTTTGAAAGATCGGCCAGGATGTCGGACACGGCCTTCCGATGTTTCCCCTTGCGACCTTGGGGCACATCGGATTGATTCATCGCCGCATAGTGAGTGTCGCTTTCCTTTTGTCCCATGCGAGTCCCCCGTGTGTACGTTAGCGTACGCGTGAAATCCTACGCCAAAGAATCCTATCCTACAACTAAAAATCTACAGCAATCCTTACGAGCGTAGCCGAATCCCCCCCCCCCTCCCGCTAACCGTAATCGTATCAATGAGATACTGCGCTTACATCGCAAAAAGACTTACTAAGAGTTCACCCGTACGCAGGCAACCGCGCTAGTCTGATCTCACCTGAGGGTGCAGAAAATGCTTCAAGCAAAAGTCATCAACGCTTCGACAATCGCCCTCGGACTTCCATTGAAAGAGAACACAAACATGGCTCGAATCGCAGTGATGAAGAACACGGCCGAGTTCGACCCTGAGCTTTTCCTTGCGACCATCGGCCAAGGCAGGAAGATGGTTGCGATCCAAAAGAAACAAAGGATATTCACCCAGGGGGACCCGGCAGACGCGGTCTTCTATGTGCAGAAAGGCAAAGTGAGGCTCACCGTCGTTTCCCAGAGCGGCAAAGAAGCGACGGTGGGGATCGTGAATGCTGGGAATTTTTTTGGCGAGGGCGCGCTCGCCGGTCAGCGCGTGCGCATGGGCTCGGCGGCAGCCATGGTGGATTGCGAACTTCTACAGGTCGAGAAAAAAGTGATGATGAGCGTACTTCATCGCGAGCATGCGTTCTCCGACATGTTCGTCGCTTACCTGCTGGCGCGCAATATCCGTTACGAGGAAGATCTGGTCGACCAACTCTTCAACTCCACGGAAAAACGACTCGCCCGGATTCTGCTGCTGCTGGCGCATTTCGGCAAGGAATCGATTCCGGAAGAGGTGATCCCCAAGATCAGTCAGGAAACTCTGGCAGAGATGATCGGATCGACCCGCTCGCGGGTCAGCTTCTTCATGAACCGGTTCAGAAAGTTGGGTTTCATTCACTATAACGGCGGTCTGCATGACGGCGGTCTGAAAGTGCACAGCTCGCTGCTCAATGTAGTGCTGCACGACTAGGGGCCCCAGCCATTCTCGCGAGGAGGTAGATGCATGAGCAAATTCGGACAGATTTCGCAACCCGAGCTGGTGACAATCAGAATTCCGTGGAGGTGCGACATGTCCCCAACGGTTTATCAGGATTTGCCCAGTGGCGTGGTTCTTTGCATCGACCATAACCAGGAGACGCTGGAATGCGAAAGGGCTTTCCTCGAAAGCTTTGGATATACCGTGTTGACGGCGTCGAACGGTGGCAGAGGACTGGAGTTGGCTTCGAGCCATTCGGTTGACGTTGTCGTCCTTGGCTACCTCACGCCCGCCATGAACGCGCAGGAGGTTGCCATCGCCATGAGGCGACTGCGACCGGAGGCGCCCATCATCCTGCTCACGGAGGGCGCGGGTGTCCCAGATCAAACCCTGAGCCTTGTGGACGCCCTCATCGCCAAGGATCGTCTGGCCAGCCAGTTGTTGCCCACGATCGCGCACCTGCAGGGTTGCGGATGGATACCTCCGCCTGCGTTCGACGCATAAACATTTCTGGAGAGGAGGTGTGAAGGCGTTCGGTGCTCAGCTGTGGCGCGCCGTCGGGCACCTGCCAGGCGTCGGCTCTTTCACCACTAACCATAGGCTGCGATTGTTAGCCAGAGCTCGAAACCTTCGGGGTTGGCGTTTTCGATGACTGTGCCTTTCTGCACATTAAGAGAAACCAATCTGAGCCATACTTGCTGTGTTGATATGCAAGAGGATGTGTGCCGTATGATTCCTTCAAAATTTCCAGTTCCTCATAAAGTGTTGGTGGTGGATGACGACGATGCCGTCCGCCAGATGATGACTGTAACCCTCGAACACAAAGGGTTTGAAGTGGTTGCTGCGAATTGCGTGACCGAGGCTCTGCAACACATCGCGGTGGATAGGTTCGATGCGCTCATCACTGACTTGCACATGCCGAACCCGGGGGATGGCTTTACGGTTGTTTCCGCAATGCGCCACTCCCAACCGAATGCTCTCACGCTGCTGATTAGCGGATTCCCCGACGTGCAGAGCGCAATGGCTGCCATCCTGCTCGAGGCGGACGAAATCATTGTAAAACCGTTCGAGATGGGGAAACTCGCCGATCTGGTGCGGGGGAAACTGGTCGATCGCAAACCTGCCGTGCGGATTGAGAAGGAAAGAGTGGCAGCGATCCTGCAGCGCTCTTTGAATTCTGTGGTCCATGACTGGCTGACGCGAGCCAAGCAGAGCCAGGAACTCAACCACATTCGGCTGAACGATCTGGAACGTACTGGACATCTCCCCAGGCTGGTGGAAGACCTGATCGCGCGCCTGAGAAAATCCAGCGCCACCGCCAAGGACAGCGATGCGGCTGTTTCTCCCGCCGCCATCACTCATGGCGAGCTGCGCTATCGACAAGGCTACACGCCCGCAATGCTGGTGCATGAATCACGAATATTGCAAGTCACACTTTTCGGGACCCTGCAGAACAATATGGGCTTCCTGGATTTCAGTTTGCTCCTGCCCGACGTGATGACCATCGCGGACGAAGTCGACGCGCAACTGACCCAGTCCATGGACAGTTACATGAACGCCATGCGGAAGTCGGCAGCATAGGGTTTCTCTGCACAGTTGTCTCGATGGCGTCAATCGACTCGACTGCTCGCCTTCCTCGACGCCCACTCTCCTCCAAATACTCGTGCCGATAACGGTTGCGTAACCGTGGTGTTCAACCTTGCCCTGTGCGGGCGGATGGAGTCGGCTACGATAGGGAAAGCGGACAACTTAAGTCCGCGGAAGTTCGTAGCCCACGATGAACCGGAGCGCCTCGCGATGAAGACGCAGTTGAGCAAAATCACAGAACGCGCCACCCAGCTTCTCTCACTACAAGGTAAAGTTGCGATGGTCACGGGCGCCGCCTCGGGCATTGGACGCGGCATCTCGTTTCGCCTGGCCGAGATGGGAGCGTTCGTCGCCCTGCTCGACATCGACGACATCCAGGGCCGCGCCTGCGCCGCGGAAATCGAAGCTGCCGCTGGCGAAGCAATCTTCCTGAACTGCGACGTGCGCAGCGGCGCCGAATGCCGGCGCGCCGTCGATAGCATCATTGCACAACGAGGCAAGATCGACATTCTCTGCAACTGTGCCGGCGTCGCCATTCGCAAGGACATCGTCGAACTCACCGAGGATGAATGGGACTTCGCCCTCGACGTCACGCTCAAGGGAATCTATCTGCTCTCGCGCGAAGTCGTGCCTCACATGATCCGCAACGGCGGAGGCAGCATCATCAATATCGGTTCCGGATGGTCGCTCAAAGGCGGCCCGCGGGCCGCGTCCTACTGTGCCGCGAAAGGTGGTGCAGTGAACCTGACGCGCGCGATGGCCATCGATCACGGCAAAAATAATATCCGGGTGAACTGTGTCTGCCCCGGGGATGTTGAAACTCCGATGCTGCTCAGCGAATGCGCCCAGCTGGGCGAAGATAGAGAAGCGTTCATGCGGGAAGCCGCGAATCGCCCGCTAGGACGCGTCGGCACTCCAGACGACATTGCCAATGCAGTCTTATTTCTTGCGAGCCCAATGGCGAGTTGGATCACCGGCGCGGCCCTTGTGGTCGACGGCGGCGGATTGGCGTAGGAGGGATAATCGCCGCCTCCGCGCGATCGGACTCCTCAGCTAACTCGGGGCGATAGAACTCTCGGCGATTGAAGATGATGTCATCCCGAGCAAAGCGAGGGACCTAGGTTCTTGCTTGCGCTAAGAGTCATGCCAGCGCCGGCAGAAACCCAGGTCCCTCGCTTCGCTCGGGATGACACTTCGTTGAAGTTTCGTCTTAAGACTGCGCAATCGACGTCTTCACTGGCCCCGCCGCTGCCGCGCCGCTTCATACAGCACGATGCTGCCCGCCACGCCCGCATTCAACGACTCTACCTGCGGCATGTGTGGTATCGCGATCAGTTCATCCGCTTGCGCCAGCACGGCGCGGGGCAAGCCCGAGCCTTCGCTCCCAACGAAAATTGCCGAGGGCCCGGTCAGGTTCGCCTGATCAATCGGCGTGCCTTTATGTGATGAGGTCGCAATCAGACGCACGCTCTGCCCGCGCAGCTTGGCGGAAATCTCTTCCAGCCCGCCTGCAGCTTTTCCAATAACGACGGGCAGCCGGAATACCGATCCCGCCGATGCTCGAATCACTTTCGAATTGTAAGGACTGACCGTGCCCTCGCCCAGCACAACGCCCGCGCTGCCAAACGCTTCGGCCGAGCGCAGGATCGTCCCCAGATTTCCCGGGTCCTGCAGGCCCGCAAGAACGACGACGGGGCCAACCTGTAGACGTTCCAGAATGTCGCCCAGAGAGAATTCCTTCATCCGAACCAGCGCCGCCACTCCCTGCGGCGTCTCGCTGGGAACGGTGGCGTCGAAAAGTTTGTCGGGCAGCAACAGTGTGTCGACGTTGGCGCCAATCTGCGGCAGCAGACGCTCTGCTAGATTCTGCGCCGACTCCTTGAAGAAGATCGCGCGAAAGCGCAGGCCGCTGCGCGTGGCCTCTTCCACAATGCGCAGGCCTTCGATGGCGCAACTTCCGTCTTCGGTGCGTTCGGCGCGCGCGAACGCCTGGCGCAGTTCTTTCACGAGGGCGTTGTGGCGGCCTTCGATCCGGCGAAGTCGGTGCTGAGCGCTAGGCGCGGATTCTGAGGTTCGGGTCATTGACGAGGTAACTGCATCATACGCTGCCGCCTCATCTTCCCGCGTTTTGCCGTATTATGATAGGTTTTGGGTCGCAACAAATCAGTCGTAATCAATCGAACCTGTGGCCAATCGAGAAGGGAGCGCCGTGCGCGCCGAGATTCTGAAAATCAGTAGCGATACTCCTGAGTTGTCGCTGATCAAGTACGCCGCCGATCAGATTCGTTCCGGGGAAGTGCTGGGTATGCCCACCGACACGTTTTACGGACTGGCTGCCGATCCCTTCAACCTGCGCGCGGTCGACAAGGTGTACGACATCAAGACCCGCTCGCGCCACAAGCCGCTGTCGCTGCTCATCGAAAGCACCGACCAGGCGGAGGAGCTAGCCAAACCGCTGCCCGAGGAATTCTATGCGCTGGCCCGGAAATTCTGGCCGGGCCCACTAACCATTATTGTGAAAGCCGGTTCGCGCCTGCCGCTCAAAGTGACAGCCAATACCGGCAACGTCGCGCTGCGCGTGCCCAACGCCAAAATTCCGCTGGCAGTGGTGACGGCGGCGGCGATTCCCATCACCGCGACTTCCGCCAACCTCAGCGGCGCTTCGGAATGCACCAGCGCCGAGCAGGTGCGCGAGCAGCTCGAAGGTCGCATCAACATCATCGTCGACGGCGGCTCGTCTCCGCGGGACGTGGCATCGACCATCATCGATCTGAGCGACGAAGTCACGCGCTGGCGCATCATTCGCGAAGGCGCAATTCCAGCCGACGATATCTCGAAATTCTTTGCTGGATGAAAGTCTTAAAGTTGAAAGAATGCCCGATGAACCCGCCAACCAGCATCCCCCGCCGCGCTGGTGGCTTCGTCTGCTGGTGCCGGCCGTTGTAGCGGTTGTGTCGTTCCTGGCCATCACCGCGGTTCAGGTAGTCCGCACCGCTTCACTTGAAGAAATCCATCCCGCGGATGCGATCGTCGTCTTCGGCGCGGCGGAATATTCCGGCCGCCCATCCCCCGTGCTGCGGATGCGCCTCGATCATGCGCTCGCCGTATTCCATCGAGGTGTGGCGCCGGTCGTCATCACCACCGGCGGAGCGGCCGCCGATCCAACCTTCAGCGAAGGTGGCGTTGGCCGGGATTATTTGAAGCGCCACGGCGTTCCGGAACGGAGCCTGATCGCTGAAACCCAAGGCCGCGACACGGCGCAATCTGCCATCCGCGTCGCCGTGATCATGCGCGCCAACGGCCTGCACAGTTGCGTCGCTGTAAGCGACGCCTACCACGTCTACCGTATCCGCAAACTTCTGGAGCACGAGGGCATCGCCCCGGTCTACGTCGCGCCGCGTCCGGATTCGCGCCCGCACAGCGTGTGGCAGCGTACGGTCGCGGTGCTGCGCGAGTCGACAAGTTATTTACTGTGGCGGGTGGGAATCACGTAAGAAGCCGGTAAGTCCTGTCATCTCGAGCAAAAGCGAGGGACCTGGGTTTCTCGCGTCACTCCCAAGAACCCAGATTCCTCGCGTTGCTCGGAATGACAAGAAAGAAAGTCAGACAGAAGCCGCCGCCTACCAGCCTTGGCGTTTTCGCAACTCGGTGATGTGGGCCACGTGATGCCGTCCGTGCCACGCATACAGCGCCAGATTCTTCTCCAGACTGACCACGCCAAGCTCGGGATGCCGGAACGTCCGCTTCCAGTCCGCCGCCGTGAACGACTGCAGCAGTTGCGCCCAGCGCTGGTGCAGGGAGTCGAGCAGAGTCAGGGAAACTTCAATCGGGGTCGACTTGGTGTCGCCGAGGTCCGCCCACAGTTGCTGCTCGTAAGGCTTGATGGTCGGCTCGTCTTCCGTAAGCGCCAACTTGAAGCGGATATACGCGTTCATGTGGCTGTCGGGCACGTGGTGGACCACCTGCCGCACCGTCCATCCCCCAGGCCGGTATGGCGTGTCGAGTTGAGTCTCGGACAGTCCTTCGACCGCGGCACGCAGATGCGCCGGAGCATTGGCGACGTCGTCGAGGGATTTCTGTTTCTGCTCTGCCGTGAGCACTCCGTCGAAGTGAAACTTGCCGATGGGATAACTAAGGTCGGTCATTGCGTCTCCAGGAATAAGGCATTTTTTCATATGACGCGAGGAATAAGAAAGCTTCAGAATCAGAACGGCAGGAGTCTGGAGAAGTCGTGAGGGAGGTTATTGGCAAGCGCGATCACTCCCAGCGAAGGAATCGATTCAGGCCAGTTCCGGGCAGCTGCACGCGTGTGTTGTAATGTACGTAATCAATAAGTACATGATTGACTCATCCGGCTTCCAGGTGGTACGATTTTAATGTGTACACGGAGGGGTTCACCCCATGCCTAGAGTCGCGGTGGAAGATAACAGCCGGATGTCCCTGCGGATTCGACCCGAAGAAAAGGCCTTGCTCTTGCGTGCTGTGGCGCTGAACCACACCGATCTTACGGATTTTGTACTTCGGCACGCTTTGCGGGCGGCCAAAGCTGTCGTTGAGAAGGCCGATCATTTGCACCTCTCCGGGAGAGACAGCTTGCGAGTCCTCGATCTGCTGGAGAACCCTCCCGCCCCCAACGCCAAACTGATGGCTGCGGCCCGCTCACTGCCGAAGCGGTCATAGTCGTGACGGCATGGCACGAAGAACCGATCACACGGAAACATGATCGAGACACTTTCGATTGCGGCGAGGAAGCATTGAATGAATTCTTGCGCCGTTATGCCCGTAAGAGCCACGATCGCGGGGGCGCGAAGACTTTTCTCGCGATTGACAATGCCGACAGCAAGACCATTCTCGGCTTCTACAGCCTGAGCCCCGCTTCGGTTGAGTATGCGAGAACGCCGGAGATCGTAAGGCAAGGGCTTTCCCGTCATGATGTTCCGGGCTTCCGCTTGGCGCGCCTTGCCGTCGATCGCAGGTTTCAGGCGCGCGGAATAGGCGGACAACTCCTGCTCGCCGCAGGCCGGCGTTGCCTGCTCGCCGCGGCCGAGGTGGGCGGCGTTGTCCTCGTCATCGACGCCAAGAATGAAAGCGTGGCACGCTGGTATGCCAGTTATGGCGCCGTGCCCTTGCTGGACTCCCCGTTATCTCTGCTGCTGCCGCTTAAGACCATCGATGTAGTTCTTAGAAAGGCGGGAAAATACTGAAGTGTTGTTCCACGAGCCCAAAATGCCGTGTTCGTCCCCGCCGGAATGCAGGAATCCCCTCAGTTAACTACCACCCCTAGTGCTCACACGCTCCGAACCCCATCCCCTCTGGCTTCGAATTTCGGTTCCTCATGCCCCCAGCCTTCCACTCGATTGGTGCATCCAAGGGGTGTTCTAGGCTAAACTCTCACTGCTGTGGGGTTTAGCGGAAGCGTCTAGCTACTCAGCGCCCGAAGCCAGGCCGCGTGCCGCTTTTTGGGATCTCCGTGCGAGGGGGAACGATGCCATCGTCAACTTGGTCAGGTCACTTAACCTTCGGACTCATCTCCATGCCGGTGCGTCTGTTTTCCGGCGCGCGCAGCAGCGGCATTTCTTTCAACATGCTGCATCGAACCGACAAATCTCGACTCAAGCAGCAATACGTTTGCCTGGCGGACGGCCAGGTGGTCGAGCGCGCGGACATCGTGAAGGGCTACGAGTTTCGCAAGGACGAATACATCATCATCGAGCCGGACGAAATCAAGAAGATTGAGCCCCAGACCGCCAAGACCATGGAGATTCTCGAATTCGTGAAGGCCAGCGATGTTGACCCGGTATATTTCGAATCCTCGTACTACATGATGCCGGAAGAAGCGGGCCGGCGTCCTTACGCCCTGCTGACCAAAGCGTTGCAAGAGAGCGAGTACGTGGCCATCGCCAAGATCACCATGCACAATCGCGAATACACCGTTTTCCTGCGCCCGCACGAAGGCGGCATGATGCTGCACACCATGTATTACGCCGAGGAAGTGAAGAAGGTGGAGGGCTTCGGCGCGCCCGACGTAGAGCTCAAAGACGCCGAAGTGAAAGTTGCCCACCAGCTCATCGAAGCGCTCGCCGACGAATGGGATCCTGAGAAATACAAAGACAATTTTCAGGAAAACCTGAAGAAGCTGATCGAGACCAAACTCGAAGGCGGAGAAGTTGCGGCCGTCGAGAAGCCGAAGAAACTGGCCCCCGTCGTCGATCTGATGGCGGCGCTGAAACAAAGCCTGGCCCAGATGGAAGGCAGGAAAAAGCCCGCGGCAGCCATCACGTCGGACGAACCGGCTGCAGCGACCGCAAAATCCCGACGACGGTAAAAGCGGCTTCCGGCTCTCGGCTTCCGGCTTCCGCAAATCTGAATCGCTCACTCGGAATCCCGTCGGCCTGCTGAATATTCGCAGCAGGCATCCCGCTTTGTTCCGGCCGCATCCTTCTGCTGAGTACCGGAAGCCGAAAGCCGAGAGCCGGAAGCCGTTCCGCTAGCGCGCGCGGTCCGCAATCGTTACAATATTCGATTCTGTCTCATTTCATGCGAACCAGATCTTCATTCTCTTTCGGGGTGCCGATGAGTTTCCGACGTGTGGGCTGGGTGGCGGCGATTGCGCTGGCAACTGTGCTCGAAGTTTCCTGTGGTCAGGTCTACCGCCCGGTGGTCATTCCGATCAATAACGTGCCGCCGAATCCGGCGAACTTCCACGCCGTGTTTGGCTTCAGCACCAACGTTGCTTTCAATCCCGGCACCGCACTGCAGATCGACGTTTCGGGAGATACCGACATTGGCCAAGCCAACATGGGCGTGAATCCCACTCATGCGGCCATTCTTCCCAACCATTCACGGGTCTTCGTAACCAGTGCCGGCAGTCTGTTCACTGGGGAGACCGATGTGGTCACCGCATTCTTTCCCGCCGGAGACAGCTCGACCGCGACCGGGTTGGGTAACACTACGACTTTCGCGCTGCCGAACGTTGGGGCGAATCAGACCGCCGGCGTTCTCTCCATCAGCGAATCCGGCTCGCTGGTGACGATGATTCTCAGCGCGCCTCTCCTGAATGCCAAGGCTGGGATCCCGATCGTGGTTTCCGGAGTCGTGATCCCTTGCCAAAACCCGCCCGGTTGCACCATCCCTAAAAACCCCAGCGCGTACGATGGCAATTTCTCCATTACATCCGTCAACGGAACCACCATCCAATATATGGATTGCCAATTGGTGGGGAATGTTTGCGTCAGTTTGCCCCCCGTTACGACGCCCGGTGGAAGTGCGACCGTTCCCCTTCCCCTGTTTTGTTCCTACCAGCCGGATTACGTCACGACTTCGCAAAACAACGCCGTTTATGTCGCCAACTACGGGCAGGAAAACGGGGCCAACTGTAATCGCAGCAGCACCGACTCGATCGCTGCCCTGAACCCTGGGCAGAATACGATCAGCAATATCCAGTATCTTCCTGTCGGTTCCCACCCGGTGGCGATGGTTGAGACGCCGAATGGCGAGAATCTCTACGTGGTCAACCAGGGGACCAATACGGTGGCAAATCTTTTTCCCGGCGACCTGTCGACCCAGGCAACGATCTCGGTGGGCAATACTCCGGTGTGGGCGGTTTCGCGCCTCGACGGCCTGCGAGTCTACGTTCTCGCCCAAGGCAGCGGCACGCTGATTCCTATCGACACGGCCTCAAACACCGTGCTTCCGAGTCAAACCAATCTTTCCGTTGGGGCGGGCGCTAATTCTCTGGTATACGATCCCAACCTGAACCGGCTGTACGTCACCAACCCCAACACCGCAACCGTCTACGTGTTTTCGACCAGCGGGGGCGTAGATCTTGGCGGGACGGCGAATGATACGCCGACGTTGCTGGGAACACTAACTGTTCCCGCTCCGAGCTTTGCCGCACCGGTTTCCACGGTTTGCGCCAGCTACACGTGCACGTATGGTCCGGTAATGCCCGTATCGGTGGCTGCTTTGCCAGACGGCAGCCGGTTCTACGTGACTAGCTACCTCGCCGGAACGGCCACGTGCAATTCCAGTGACGCATGCTATTCGAGCGCAAATCCTCCTCCGCCAACTTGCCCGGACTTGAACGTGACCGCTCCCGCGGGCTGCATCATCCCCCAGGTGACCGTTTTCGATGCCAGAGCTTTGACCATCA
>Ga0210395_10003864_pt1 | contig 11496 bp, 6 predicted proteins | sample IncBWH4OmetaG_FD_150861 | JGI IMG/M metagenome (GOLD analysis project Ga0210395, IMG submission 150861) | Forest soil microbial communities from Barre Woods Harvard Forest LTER site, Petersham, Massachusetts, United States - Inc-BW-H-4-O ...
CGCTGGCGCAACGCCCAAGGCTCGCTACCCGACATGCTGGCCGCCCAGCGCCGCGAGCGCGCCCGCATCCGCAGCGAACGCCAGCAACGCCGGGGCCGCCCCAAACCCAAGCCTGCCTAACCGATCCGGTAAACGTTCGTGGTCAACGCACTAGCCACCGGCCAGATGCCCGGCGACCTGTCCGCCGCCGAGCAAGCCGCGTGGCGGTTCGCCCGCCAGCTGACCGCCGACCCGCCGGGTCGAGCAGCCCGTCTACGACCAGGCCCTGGCAGCGTTCTCCACCCGCGGCATCGCCGACATGCTCAACCTGATCGGTGCCTACCAGACCGTCTGCGGCATCCTCAACGCCTTCGAAATCCCCGCACCGCAGACAAGCGAAGCCCGCTGAACGTCCCACGGCTTCAGGCCGGGTCCGGGGAACGCCCGAACCTGGACCCGGCGCAGCTCGGCGACCAGCGCTTCACCAGTCGATGACGACCTGCGCCCGCTTCTGGTAGGACGGCAACGAGTACTGGTACCGCACAGGCCATACAGGGCCGAGCGAAGCCCTTCTGCCGTGACGATTCCAAACGGCAGAGTTGGCCGCGTCGTGATCACTGCCCAGGACGCGGCTCCCCTGAGCGAGACAGAGAAGGAACCATGACCACGACACTGATCACCAGATCGAACAAGGGCCTGGTCTACGAGACCGCCCGCCAGCTGCTAGCCGCGGGCCACACCGGCTACATCGGGGCCAGAGACCCCGAGCGCGGCCGCGAGGCCGCGGCCAAGGCGATCGAGGCCGACGGCAGGCTGGACTTCCCGGTCAACAACGCCGACATCGAAGGCCACACCGTCAAAATCTGCACCGCCGTTAACCAATCAACCCTGGTGATCACACGGGTGCGGCTAGCGGGTCTTGGCGACGAGACCGGTGCGCGTTTGCGCAGGTGCCGGGTCACAGCCGTAGCCAAGCTGGCGCAGTCAGGAAGGAACTGACGACTGAGGCCGCTGACGTGGTCTTTGTCTGCATCTCCTGTCATGCTTTTCTCGTGGAACGCTCGCCCGGGCCAGAGCGCATGCACCTCGCGGGCCGCGATGAGCCGCTCGCCCGGATCATGGCCGGCGTCCTGTCCACACTGTCCGAGGATGCCCGGTCTGCCGGCCGTGGTGAGGCCGACGTGGCTACCGCGTTTCTCGTGTCCGGCGACCCGGGCGCGGGTAAGTCGGCGCTCGTTGCCGCGGCCGCAGAGCGGGCCAGCGCCGCTGGTGTCCGGGTTTTGTCCGCAGCGGGCCGCGCCCGCGAATCTATGTCGTCCTTCGACGGCTTGCACCGGCTGCTCGAGCCACTGCTGCCCTACGCGCTGACGCTCCCGGGCCGGCTTGGCCTGACCACCCAGGCGGTCATCAAGGGCGGCACCTCAACGTCACCGCGTGGCGCGGCCCCATTGGACCCAGCGCTTGTGCGCAACGGGGTGCTCAGCGTGCTGTCCGACGCCGCGACTGACGTTCCGATGGCGGTCTGCGTTGACGATTTCGACCAGCTCGACGCCGGTTCCCGCGACGTTTTGCTAGCGGTCGTCGGGCGGCTGGCCGATGCGGCGGAAGAGCGGATCGCATTCGTGTTCGCACAGCGCGGCGACACCGTGACCGAAGAGATTGCCGTGCACTGCGCCCTGCTCGACCTGGGGCCGCTGGATGCCGCGCAATCGACCGCGTTGCTTGATTCTCTGCCTGTGCCTCCGACGGGTCATGCCCGGCTCAAGGTACTGCACTACGCAAACGGTAACCCACTGGCGTTGATCGAGCTCTCCCGGCTGGCCGCCGCTGACCTCAACCGAGCCGGACTGACGGGCGACGCCCTGCCCATCACCGACCGGCTGCTCGCGGTGTTCGGTGAGGACATCGAGACCATGCCGGCGCCTACCAGGTGGGCCTTGCTTCTCGCCGCTGCGGGCGAGTACCGGCTCTGGCTCCTGGAAGCCGACCCCGTCGGCGTGGACCCGGCCTGGTGGGAACCCGCCGAGGCCGCGGGCTTGATCACCACAAACGCCGGCACGGTGCGCTTCCGGCATCCGCTCATCCAGTCGGCCGTCCTCCAGTCGGCCGGCGAGCCAGAACGGCGCCGCGCCCACGAGTTGCTGGCCGCCGGGTTGACCGGTGATCCCGGCCGACGGGCTTGGCATCTCAGCGTCAGTTGCCTCATGCCGGATGAGACGGTCGCGGCCGAACTGTCCATCTATGCCGACGCCGTCCAGCGGCAAGGTGACGCCGCGGGCGCGGCGGCGTTGCTCCAGCGCGCGGCCGAGGTGGGCGCGCCCGGCCCTGACCGGGTCGGCCGTCTCATCCGCGCCGCCGGGCTGGCCGGCAGCGCCGGGCACGCGGGCTGGGTCCAAGAGCTGGCCTCCGAGGTGGAACGTGCCACCGACGAGGCGATCCCTCACGCCGTAGTTACCGCTCTCGCCGGCTGGTCGCTGGTCATGGCCGACCGGCCGGCCGCCGCGCTCGACCGCTTGCTGCCCGCCGCGCATCGGCTCGTGGACAACCACATAGGTGCCGCGGTGGGGCTGGTCTTTACGTCCGCCCTGCCGGCGTACATGATTGGTGACGACCGGACCCTCGACCGCTTCCGGAAGGCCCGGGACACGGTGGTCAACGCCGCCGACGGAGGGGGCACGTCGTCCTCGCCTTACCTTGAGATGCCGTTCATCGCAGCGGTGGCCGCACCTGACGAGGAACTGCTCGACCGCTTGGCTGCCTTCCCGGAGCCTCCAGTCGCCGTTGCAGAGCCGGACCAGTTTCTCGCTGCCGCCACAATCGGCGCGGCCGCCTACGTCCTGGACGAGAGCCGGCTCGCGATCCGTCATCTCTCACCCTTGGTCGACGCGCAACGCAGAGGCATGGCTTTCTCCCCGACTCTGGCTTCGTTCATCGCACTGGGCTGGGCCTTGCTGGACGCTGGCCGCTGGCAGGCCGCGACGGACAACGCCCGGCAGCTTCAGCGCATCAACACCGTACCCCGGCTCGCACTGCTCGAGGCCGCGGCGTCGGCCCAGCTCGCGATCATCGATGGCTTGCGTGGCCCGCGGTCGGCCACGGCCATGGAGTTGCGCCGGGCCGAGGCGGCGTTCACACCCAGCGATAACCCAGTGCACGCCGCGCACCTCGCCATTCTGCGCAGCCGGCTGGCGGCGGCCGACGACGATTTCGCCACCGCCTTCGAGCAACTGACCGCACTCTTCCACGACGACGGCCGGCCACGACATCGGCACCTCGCCTCTCTCGCGCTGGGCGACCTTGCCTCGGCCGCGCGACGGACGGGTCGCACCGATCACGCCCGGATGCTCGCCGCCCCCCTGCTGAACGAGGAACGCTGGCGCTCGGCAAGGCAACTCCTTGTCACTACCAGAGCCGCCGTCCTGCTCGGTACGAATACCGGCCAGCAGCTTGAGCGGCTGGCCGAGTGCGCGCAGGACCCAGCCGGAGAGCAGTGGCCCCTCGAGCGCGCACTGACCTACCTGGACGTGGCGGACGTGGCGAGGTCCCAGCGGCAGCCGGACGCGGCGCGGGACGCGCTGCTCGCCGCGACCGATATCTTCGAACAACTGGGAGCACGCCGCTTCGAGGACAGGGTCCATCGTGAGCTCCGCGCCACCGGGGTCCGGGTCGAGCCGACGGCCGCCGATCCGGTGGCCGGCCTTACCGATCAACAGCGCCAGATCGTCAAGATGGCCGCGGAGGGGCTCACGAACCGCGAGATCGGCCAGGCGATGTTCCTGTCGCCCCGGACCGTGGGGTCACACCTCTACCGCGTGTTCCCCAAGCTGGGAATAACCTCGCGGGCGCAGCTTCCGGCCGCGATGTTCCCCGCTGGCGAATCTGCAGCGCCATGATATATACGCCGGAGCCCACGGCGGCGCGGCTGAAAGACATGCTTGACGCGGCTGGGCAGGTTCCGGTCAGGATCACCCTGTCGGGTGCGCGCGGGTCGGGTCGCACCCATCTGCTCAACGAACTGAAACGGCTGTTGCGCGCTGACGGCGCCCAGGTGCTCACCGCCCGTTACGAGCCAGTGCCACATCCGAACCTGTCGGTGTTCCACCAGTTGTTGAGCCCGGTCAGCCGCTATATCGGGAAGCTCGCCGGGCCCGACCGCGCCGCGCTCGAACAGGCCTTCGGTCTCGCTGAGGACACGGCGGGCGGCCAAGACGGCACCGACCTCGCCGAGGCCGCCGCCGCGCTGCTGGAACTGCTGAGCGTTGACGGCAGCGTGGTCTTGCTGATCGACGACTGGGAGCGCCTCGACGAGCAGTCCGGCACGGTACTCGACCGGTTTCTGGTCACCTTGCCCGACCAGGTACGCCTGGTACGGACGGCGACGGTCGATTCCCGGGCCGGGCCGCCCTACCTCACCTCGGGCCCGGAAACACTCGTGTACCTCACGCCGTGGGACCTGACCCGGTCCGAGAGGTTCCTCGACGGCCAGCCCGATCGGCCACGCGGCCAGTTGCGCCACCAGATACTCGTGCAAGCTCGCGGGAATCCCCTCGCCCTGGCCGAGCTCGCCAGGTACCTGGGCCGCCGCCCCGAGCTACAGACACCTCCCGGCATCCCGCTGCCCCCCACCATCCACCTCACGTCGGTGTTCGCGCCGGGAATCGGTCGGCTAGCGCCGACCACGCGCCAACTCCTCGCCATGGCGGCCGCGAGCCGCGGCGACATGGCCGATCTCATCGGCGCCTCGAGCCTGCCCGCCCGGACGGTGCACGGCCAGGTCGCGGCGGCCGAGGCGGCCGGGTTTGTCATCATCCGCCGCGGCCGGCTGCATTTCGCTCACGAGATGACCCGCGCCGCCGCCTACCACAGCGTGTCCGCGGCGGCGATACGCCGGATCCACTCGATGCTGGGCTCTTGCACCAGGTCGGCGGCGTGGCGTGCCTGGCACGAGACAGTCGCGCCCAAGGGGCCCGACGAGGCGGCAGCATCTGACCTGGAACGGGCCGCGGTCCGGCTCTCCGCGGCTGGCGCCCCGGTCGCGGCCAGCTACGCCCTGCTCGCCGCCGCTTCCAGCAGCGCCGACGACGTCCAGCGCGTCCGGCGAACCCTGCTTGCCGCCACAACCGCGCGTGCCGCACGGGAAATAGAGTGGGCGGACGAACTGGACGCAGCGACCCCCCCAGGCCTGCCGGAGAGCGAAAGGCCGACAGACGCCGTCGACCTGCCCGACGCCCTCCAGGCTCTGGCCCGTGCGGCTTACGCCGTCTACCTGGCCGGGCGACCGGATGAGCACGACAACCTGCGATCCCTGCTGGCCCGGAAACCTGGCGGCCGCTCAGCAGGAATCGAGAAGATCCTTCGCGTGTGGGCCGGCGCCATGCTCGACCCGGTCGGCCACCGCGACGACGCCCTCGAGCTGATCCACCAGCCCAACCCGGTCGCGGCCACAGACCTGTCCGGCACGCCAGGATCGCTGCCTGTCCCGGCCTTCTGGGTTCGGCGGGTGGCCGGCCTGACCGCCCTGGCCATGGATGAGACCGCTGAGGCGATCCGTCATCTCACCATCGCGGTCGAGTCGGCCGCTCCCCGCGCCCCCGATCCGGCGGCTCTTGAGGCACTGGCGTGGGCGCTGGTCGACGCCGGACGCCTGAAGGAGGCGGCCGAAAGGGCATCGCAACTGCTGGCCCTGCAGCCGGGTCTGGTGCCGCAACCGCTGCGCGCCGGGGCCGCCACCGTGCGCGCCATAGTCGGGACCTGGACCGCGGCCCCGGGCCACGAAGAATCGATGCGGGCGGTCGTGACGGGCTTGGACCCGCACGACTTGGCGCACCTCGCGGTCCGGGTGGGCCGGGCCCGAGGGCTCGCGGCGGCCAGCACGGGAGATTACGAGGGTGCCTGGCGTCACTTGCGCAAGTCCTGGGATGTCGACGGCACGCCGGTGCATGATCCGCTGTCGGACCTCGCGGTCGGCGACCTAGCCATGGTCGCGGTCCGGACCCACCGGCAGCAAGAAGCCGCGTCGCTTCTGGCCGGGGCCGCAGGCCGAGCCCGGCGCGGGTATCCGGCGCGCCGGTGGCTGATCCTGCACCGTGCCCGGGCTCTGCTGGGCGACGGGCAGCAGGCGGAACGCTCGTTCCGGCTGGCCCTGGCCGACGTCAATGGCGAGCAGTGGCCGATCGAGCGGGCCCTGGCCCGGCTCGACTACGCGGAATGGCTGCGGCGCCAGCACCGTCCCTCCGACGCTCGACCTCAGCTCACCGCCGCGCGCGACGCCTTCACAGCGGCCGCGTTGCCCCAATGGTCGGCGCGGGCCGAGACCGAACTCGCGGCGAGCGCCCCGCGACCGTCCGACCACGCCACGTTCCTCGTGCGCCTGACTCCGCAGCAACGCGCCGTCGCCGGGCTAGCGGCGAAAGGACACAGCAACCAGCAGATAGCCGACCAGCTCTTCCTGTCGGTGCGGACCGTCACGACGCATCTGAGCCGGGTCTTCGCGCAACTCGGGGTGACGCGGCGGGGCCAGTTGGCACATGCCCTGAATGAGCTCGACAGGCACAACCCTCCTACCGCGACCCCGCACTAGCTGACACCCGGGGCGGCCCGCCCAGCCGCCCGTCGCCGGGACTGCAGTCAAACTACGGACTCTTATTGAATCCGGCCTGAATAACCATGAAACGGTCACATCGTTTCGCCCAGTTCACGGCGCCGGTCACCGGCTGGAGGTCGGAGGCTATGCCGCCACCGTTCCGAAGGAGCAGGACTTATGCCTGGGAACAGACTGTATGGCCGGCGCACCGAGCGCCAGGCACTGGACCAGCTGCTAGCGGGCGTGCGGACGGGTCAGAGCCGGGTGCTGGTGCTGCGGGGTGAGGCGGGAGCCGGCAAGAGCGCGCTCCTGGACTACCTGGCCGAGCGCACATCAGGTTCGGGATGCCGGGTGGCGCGCGTGGTGGGCGTGCCGTCCGAGACGGGCCTGGCGTTCGCCGGGCTGCATCAGCTGTGTGCGCCGCTGCTGAGCTGTGCCGAGCGGCTGCCGCCACCGCAGCGTGACGCGCTTCGGTGCGCATCGGGCCTGGCCGCAGGGCCTTCGCCTGACGGGTTCCTGGTCGGACTGGCCGTACTGAGCCTGCTGGCTGGGGTCGCCGGGGAACGCCCGCTGATCTGCCTGATCGACGATGAGCAGTGGCTGGACCGGGCCTCGGTGCAGGCGCTCGGGTTCGCGGCGCGCCGCCTGGGGGCAGAGCCGGTGGGGCTGGTGTTCGCAGCCCGCGAGCCGGGCGCGGAGCTAGCCGGGCTACCAGAACTGCACGTCGGAGGGCTCCGGGATGACGATGCGCGGGCGCTGCTGGCCGCGGCGCTGCCCGGGCCGCTGGACGCCCGGATCCGCGACCTGATCGTGGCCGAGACCCGCGGTAATCCTCTAGCGCTGCTGGAACTGCCGCGCGGCCTGAGCCTGGCGGAGCTGGCGGGCGGGTTCGGTCTGCCCGGCCCCGCGCCGCTGGGGGGCCGGATCGAGGACAGCTTCACCCGGCAACTGGACGGCCTGCCGGACCAGACCCGGCGGCTGGTCCAGCTGGCCGCGGCTGATCCGTCCGGTGACCGGCAGCTGATGTGGCGAGCGGCCGGCCGGCTGGGTATCCCGGTATCTGCGGCGGCGCCGGCGGTGGAGATAGGGCTGGTGGAGTTCGGTACCCGGGTCCGGTTCCGGCATCCGCTGGCCCGCTCGGCAGCCTACCGGTCGGCATCGTTGTCCGACCGGCAGCAGATGCACACGGCGCTGGCCGAGGTGACCGACCCGATCGCGGAGCAGGACTGGCGGGCATGGCATCGGGCACAGGCGGCAGCCGGGCCCGATGAGGAGGTCGCGGCGGAACTGGAGCGGTCGGCCGGGCAGGCGCAGGCCCGGGGCGGGCTGGCCGCGGCCGCGGCGTTCCTGGAGCGGTCGGTGCTGCTGACCGCAGACCCGGAGCGCCACGCCGAACGCGCGCTGGCCGCAGCGCAGACAAACATGCAGGCCGGCGCCTTCGGTAAGGCCCTGGATCTGCTGGCCGAGGCGGAGGCTCAGAGTTCCGGGCACCTGGATGAACTCGCCGGCGCCCGGGCGGAGCTGCTCCGCGGGCAGATCGTATTTGCCTCCGGCTCGGGCAGCGAAGCTCCCGCGCTGCTGCTCAAGGCGGCTACGCGGCTCGAATCGCTCGACGCCGGCCTGGCCCGTGAGGCCTACCTGAGCGCGTGGATAGCAGCGCTGTTCGCCGGGCGGCTGGCCGCTGGCGGCGACCTGTTCGAGGTGTGCCGGGCCGCCCGCGCCCTTCCGCCGCGCGCGGAGCCACAGACGGTCGACCTCGTGCTGGACGGCCTGGCGCTGATCGTGACGGACGGGCCAGCCGCCGCCGCGCCCGTGTTGCGGCGAGCCGTGAGCGCCTTCGCCGACGCCGACATCGCCGCGGCGGAAGCCTTCCGCTGGGGTTGGCTGGCCCAGGCAGCCGCCAGCGTGCTCTGGGATAACGATGCTTGGTGCGCGCTGCTTGCCCGGCAGGTCCGGCTCGCCCGGCAGGCCGGCGCGCTCGACCAGCTGCCGGTCTTGCTGGACGCCATGGGCACGGCCGTCGCGGCCAGCGGCGACATCGCGGCCGCCTCGGCCCTGATCGCCGAGGCCGACACGATCTGCGCGGCGACCGGGACGCGTGCTGCCCGGCTTACCACGATCATGCTCGCGGCGCTGCGGGGCTGCCACACCAAGGCCGCCCCGCTGATCGAGGCCACCATTGCCGAAGCCCAGGCCGAGGGACGGGGAATCGCAATGATCTACGCGCACTGGGCGGCCGCCGTCCTGCACAACGGCCTGGGCCGTTACGAGGAGGCGCTGACGGCAGCCCGGCAGGCCAGCGAGGACACCACTGCGCTGCCTATCTCGATGTGGGCGCTTCCCGAATTGGTCGAGGCCGCCGCGCGCAGCGGACAGGCCGGGCTCGCCCGCGATGCGCTCAAGCAGCTGACGGAGATCACGCAGGCTTGCGGCCACGATTCCGCGCTCGGCATCGAGACGCGCTGCCGGGCGCTGCTCAGCCATGACGCCGACGCCGACGACATATACGGCGAAGCGATCGACCGGCTGGGCCGTACCGCATTGCGTCCGGAGCTGGCGCGGGCGCATCTGCTCTACGGGGAGTGGCTGCGCCGTGAGGGCCGACGCGGCCATGCGCGCGAGCAGTTGCGCACGGCTCACGACATGCTCTCCGCGCTCGGCATGGCAGGTTTCGCCGAGCGCGCGCGGCGGGAGCTGATCGCCACCGGCGAGACGGTGCGCAAGCTCAGCGTCGAGAACGTCACCATGCTGACACCGCAAGAAGCCCTCATCGCCCGGCTGGCCCGCGACGGCCGCACCAACTCGGAGATCGGCGCCCAGCTGTTCCTGTCCGGGCGGACGGTCGAATGGCACCTGCGCAAGATCTTCACCAAACTCGACATCAGCTCCCGCCGCGAACTGCCCGCCGCGCTGGGGCAGGCCGCGTAGGCGCCGATCTCCGGCTCAACCCATCGCGAGCCGGCGGGGAGCCATCATCGGCTGACATGGGACCACATTGAGCCATTAGAAGCGTTCGATTTCTGTTGATCACCCGGTATCCAACTACAACGAGCTACACCGACCGACGTCAGATATCTCGTTCTCAAGGAGGCCCGCGATGCCGTCCACTCCGGATGACCTCAGCATCAGCGCCGCCCGAGCCGACGCGCTGTTCGCATCGCCACTGCAGCGCTCCGATGAACCCAGCGCACAGCAGGTCCGGCAGGCGATCGCCACGGCCATCGCTGCATACGGCGCGCGGGGCTGCGCGGCGCGGGTCGCCCAGGACTACGGCGATCACCCCGAAACCGCGCTGACCCGCATGCGCTGGGCGCTCACCGCAGCGGCCAGCGCATCCGGCGGCTCCCAGGCAGAACGGGCCCACGCCCCCAGCCACCGCGCCGTGCTCCGCACCTCCCATGCCGCCTGAGCCACCACCTGAAGGTTTCCCACACCACGCAGGGCCCGCCCCCGTGACCCGCCACCGGACTGGGCGCGAGCGCGCCGGCAATGCCGGACATCAGCTGCGCTAGCCGGTAAACGGGGAACAGCTATGTGGGCTCGGGGGGATGTCGGGCCCGCGGGCCCGGCAGCATCACCGCCGGCGCGCGTCGTGTCTCCGCTTGCCAGGCTGATCGCCACGCTCTCGATCGTCGGTAGCAAGGGCTCTGCCCGGCGGCAACGACTGGCGGGCCGCCGGACAGAGTTTTTCCAGCCGATGCCCGTTACCGGGCGGTTCCGGCGATGTAGGCGGCGGTGCCGTTGGCCCTCACTTTGCGGCGAGCACCTCGTGCCATAGCCCGCCGTTCAGGTTGATGTTGTTGCCTCTGGCCAAGCCGGGGGCGGTGTCGGCGATGTAGGTATACAGCGGATGTCCGTTGTAGGTGAGCTGACGGGAGCCGCCGGTTCGGATGATCGTGCCGACCCGGCCCGGCACGCCCGGGCTGGCCGCGGCAGTGCCGGTCACAGGCGGCCAGTACGCGGCACAGCTTCCGTAGCATTTCGATGTGGTGGGCGTATCAGGGCCGAACCAGTAGACGGTGAAGCCCTCGGCATTGGTCAGCACCGTTGCGCCCCCGATCGTGGTGGTCTTTAGCCCGGCGCCGACGCCGGTGGCCGCTGGTGCTCTTGAACTGGCCCCGGTAACCGCGACACCTAGGAGCACCAGCGCCGCGATCGTCAGTGCCGCGGTGATCGTTGCGGCTGCTGTGGCGACCGAGGCCGGGATCCGGGCGGGGAACCTAGCCTGCCCGGCGGCCGCCGGGGTAGCGGCGAGGGTGAGGGTGAGCGCAGCGAGCACGGCGAAGGCGGCCACCTCGATCAAGCCCGCGACGACGCCTGCGGTCGTGCGGACTTCCTTGAACCCGAACAGCCCGATCCAAACCGACAGCAGGTAGCCGCCGAGGGTAGCCAAGGCGAAGCCGGCTCCTGCCGCCGCAGCCAGCCGTCCGCCCTTGACGAGCCGGCCGCCGATGGCGAGTACGGCGAGCCCCAGGCCGAAGGCGGCGATCACCTGCAGCAAGAACAACCAGCCGATCGTCGGGATAGTCCGGTAGCCGGTCACGTAGAGATCCAGATGGATCGCTGCGGTGGCTATCAGCAGCCCGGCGCCGGATACCCGCAGCCCGATGGCCGGCCAGCCGGGAGCCGTCGGCTCAGGGTGTTCTTCCGCGGCTCGCGCGGTCGCCGCCGGCGTCGTTCCGCGCCTGATCATCGTTCCTAGTCGTGTCATCGCACTGGTCCGTTCCCTCGCCGTACTCGTTCGCCCGGCCTGCTCAGTAACTTCCGCCGCCGGAGCCCGACGAGGAACTGCCGGCCGCTACTGCGCCGCCGGAGGTGGTGACTTCGCTCCACAGCCCCTTGATGCCGTTGCCCTTGGTCTGCCCGGGAGCGGTGTCGCCGACGTAGGTGTACAGCGGGTGCCCGTCGAAGGTGGCCTGGGTGGTGCCGTCAGC
>Ga0210395_10003866_pt1 | contig 11494 bp, 8 predicted proteins | sample IncBWH4OmetaG_FD_150861 | JGI IMG/M metagenome (GOLD analysis project Ga0210395, IMG submission 150861) | Forest soil microbial communities from Barre Woods Harvard Forest LTER site, Petersham, Massachusetts, United States - Inc-BW-H-4-O ...
GTCTTGGCGGGCCGTCGATCACTGGCGGGGTGAATGCGGGTCGAGTTGCTTGGCGCCGTGCAGGCGCGCGATGACGGGGGCGGCCTGGCGCACGTCGGCGGACCCCGGGCGCGGGCGCTGCTCGCCCTGCTGGCGCTGGACGCCGGCCGGGTGGTCCCGGCCGCCAGCCTGATCGATCGGCTGTGGGACGGCGACCCGCCCGAAGGCGCCCGGGGCGCGCTGCAGTCGATGGTCTCGCGGCTGCGGCGGGTGCTCGGTGCCGCGATCGAGTCATATCCCGCCGGGTACCGGCTAGCTGTGCACCGCGACCAGGTCGACGCACTCGCGTTCGAGGAGCTGGCCAGCCAGGGGTCGCGAGCACTGACGGACGGAGATCCGGCCCGCGCGTCCGCGATCCTGCGGCAGGGGCTGGCACTGTGGCGCGGGCCGGCGATGGCCGGCCTGCCCGCGACCGGGCCGACCGCCGGGATCGCCGCCCGGCTGGAGGAGTTGCGGCGCAGCGCGACCGCGGACCGGATCGAGGCCGACCTGGCCGCGGCGGACGCGTCGGACATCGCTGGGCTGACCGCCGAGCTGCGGGCGCTCGTCGCCGAGGATCCGCTGGCCGAACGGCCGCGCGGCTTGCTGATGCGCGCGCTGTACCTGGCCGGCCGGCAGGCGGACGCGCTCGCGGTGTACGCCGACGCGCGCGCACAGCTCGCCGGCCAGCTCGGCGTGGACCCGTCGCACCAGCTCGAGCAGGTCTACCTGGGCGTGCTGCGGCGGTCACTACCCCAGGCAGGCTCCGCGCCGAACGCCGGCCCGGTCGCCGGAGGGCCGCCCGCGGCACCGCTTACCACGCTGCGCGTTCCGCTGACCAGCCTGGTGGGACGCGACGACCAGGTAGTGCAGGTGGCGGCGCTCACCGCCGAGAACAGGCTAGTTACGCTGACCGGCCCCGGCGGGGTGGGCAAGACCCGGCTCGCGGCGGAGGTGGCCGACCAGGCGGCCGCCCGCGACGGGATGTGGCTGGTCGAGCTGGCCCCGCTCAGCGATCCCGACGACGTGCCGTACGCGGCGCTCACCGCGGTCGGCATCCGCGACGGGATGGTCAACGGGTCCGGGCGCGACGATCTCGGCCTGGTCGCGGCGCCCGCGGAACCCGTCCCCGACCCGGTTAGCCGCTTGGTCAGCGGCCTGCGCGAGCGGTCCGGCCTGATCGTGCTGGACAACTGCGAGCACTTGATTGACGCCGTGGCCGCGCTGGCCGACGCGGTGCTGTCCGGCTGCCCGGGGATCCGGGTCCTGGCCGGCAGCCGCGAGGCGCTTGGCATTACCGGCGAGACGGTGTTCCCGGTGCCGCCGCTGCCGGTACCGCCGGATCCCGGTGACGGCGGCGCTGCCGAGCTCTCCGCGATCACGGCGGCGGCCTCGGTGCGGCTGCTAGCCGACCGGGCCCGGGCGGTCCGGCCAGGCTTCGCGGTGACCGGCGCCAACGCAGCCGACGTGGCCAGGATCTGCCGGATGCTGGACGGGATGCCGCTGGCCATCGAGCTGGCCGCCGCTCGGCTGCGCACCATGTCACCGGCCCAGCTCACCGAGCGGCTCGGTGACAGGTTCGCGGTGCTCACCAGCGGCAGCCGGACAGCGCGGCGGCGGCATCAGACGCTGCGCGCGGTGGTGGACTGGAGCTGGGAGCTGCTGTCGAAGCCGGAACGGATCCTGGCGCGACGGCTGGCCGTGCTGCCCGGGGGCGCGACGCTCGGCGCCGCCGAGGGGATCTGCGCCGACGAGCCTGACGCGGTCGGCGGCGAGCTGCCGGCCACCGCTGTCCTCGACGCGCTGACCGGTCTGGCCGACAAGTCCCTCCTCACCGTCGATGGCGAGACCGAAGACATCCAGCCCCGCTACCGGATGCTGGACACCATCCGGGCCTACTGTCTGGAGCGGCTGGCCGAAACCGGCGAAGGAGACAGCCTGCGGGACCGGATGTGCCGCTACTACCTGACCTTGGCCGAGACCGCCGATCCGCTGCTGCGCGCCCGGGCACCACGCCGCTGGTTCGGCGTGCTGGCCGCGGAAAGCGACAACATGCACGCCGCGCTCCGCACGGCCATCGAGCGGCGCGACGCCCGCACCGCGCTGCGGTTCGGCGCCGCGCTCGCCTGGTACTGGTACCTGTGCGGCCAGCGGGGCGACTCCGCGGCCCTCGCCCGGGAAGCGCTCGCGCTGGACGCGGCCGGGCCGGACCTTGAGGATCGCGCCACGGCGGAGGCGCGGGGCCTCTGCGCGGTGATCGCCGCGAGCGCGGACTGTACCTACGAACCGGCCGGCGAGCTGATGGACGCCGCCGCCGCGGCCGCCGAGCCCGGCGGACCGGCGCTGCACCCCCTGATCGTGTACGGCCAGACACAGGCCATGAGGTTCAGCGGCCAGGGCGAACGCGCGCTGGAGCTGCTCGACGGCTACCTCGACTCGGCCGACCCCTGGACGCGCGCCGCGAGCCGGCTGCAGAGCGCGGACATCCTGCGTGACTTGGGCCGCATCGAGGAGGCGTCGCGCTACTGCGACGAGGCACTGGCCGGTTTCCGCGACATCGAGGAGAGCTGGGCCACCGCGATGACCCTGACCTTCCGTGCCGAACTGGACCGGCTCGCCGGGGACTATTACGGCGCCATCGCGGCGCTGGAAGAGGCCGCGATCTGGAGCCGGCAGCTCGCCGACACGTCCGAGCTCGCGTGGTTCTACCGGCAGATGGCCGGACTATGGGTCCGCACTGGCGACTACGCCGCCGCGCATTCCGTTCTCGACCTGGCCGACCGCAGCGTGTGGGCGCAGGGGAACTGGGGCCGGTGCCTGCGCTTGATCCGTGCGGAACTGGCCTGGCGGGAGGGTCAGCTGGCCGAGGCGATCCAGCTCTGCGCGGACATCCTCCGCGACGAGGCCGACCGGCCGGCCTTCTGGATACCGCTGCGCGCGCTGGCTGGCGCCCGGCTCGGTGTCCTGTCCCTCGTGGCCGGAGACAGCGCGCGCGGGACGGGGCTGCTGCGGGAGGCGCTGGGCACGGCCGTGTCGGCCGGCGACCGGCCCGCCGCCGCGGCCGCGGTGGAAGGCCTCGCCGTCGCCGCGCTGCGGATCGACCCGGACCGGGACGGCGGTGCCGAGCAGGCGGCGGCGCTGCTCGGCGCCGCCGATTCGATCCGCGGTGCGGTCGACCACAGCAGCCTCGACGCACCCGGTATCCGCGCCGCCGCCCAGGAGCAGCTCGGCGAAGCGGCGTTCGACGCCGCCTACCGGCGCGGCCTTGGCATGCCCTACGACGAAGCCCTCGGCTTCGCCGGCGCGGAGCTGGCCAGCGAGCGGTTACGGGCGCGGGGGAACCACGGGACCGTTCGGGATAATTTCGCTTTTTCTAACGGGCGAGGACACCGGCCCCCGCGCGGGCGCGAGCGACCAGGTCGTCGAAGAGCGCCTGCTCGTAGGCGTGCGTCGCCGCCAGGTCCTCCGGGTGCCACTGCACCGCGAGGGTCCCCGTCGGGGTGTGCTCCACCGCCTCCACACAGCCGTCGGACGCGCAGCCGACGGCTCGCAGCCCGCCGCCCAGCCGGTCCACGGCCTGGTGGTGGGCGGAGGACACGGTGATCTCGTCGGCCCCCGCGAGTTGCCGCAGGCGTGACCCGGCGGCCAGCGTCACGGGGTGCCGCGCGCCCTTGTGCTCGACCGGGTTGCCGTCGTGGTGCTGGTCGCCGATGTGCTGGCGGAGCGTTCCGCCGCACGCGACGTTGAGTACCTGGAGCCCGCGGCAGATGGCCAGCGTCGGCGTCGCGCCGGCCAGGGCCGCCCGGATCACCGCGAGGTCGAACGCGTCCTGGCGGTCGTCCGGGGCTTCGGATTCCGGCTGGGCGGACGCGCAGTAGCACGCCGGGTTCAGGTCGCCGCCGCCCGGCAGCACGACGCCGTCGAAGCGGGCCAGCCGCTCCGGCATCCGGGCGAGGTCGCCGCCCGAGCCGCCGGAGCGGCCCGAGCCGCCGTGCAGGATGACCGGCTCGCCGCCGGCCCGCAGCACGGCGTCGAGCAGCGTCTCCGCGGCGATCGTCCCGGAGAACCGGAGCACGGACGAGTTCGCGGCGCGGCGGCCGACGATGGCGATCAGCGGGCGCATGGTGGTATCACTCCATCGTGTTGTGAAGCACTGTGCTGGAAAGGGCTGCGAAGGGGTAATCGAGGGTCGGCAGCCATTCCTTCCAGGCCGCCGCGAGCTGTCCGCTGGCCTTGACCGTCGCCAGCGCCCCGGTGAGCGCGTCGCGCAGCGACGGCCGCGACTTGGACACCGCCAGGCCCCAGCGGTTGCCGGTCTGGACGGTGAAGGCCAGGTCGTAGTCCGGGTCGTCGGCGAGCGGCACGAACACCACGTCGTCGTCGACGACGGCGTCGACCTCGCCCGATCGCAGCGCCGCGAGCATGTCACCGAACACGTCGCCGGTCTCCCCGCCGAACCCGACGGTCATCGCGTCCGCGAACCCCTTGCGGACGAGCACCGACTCGTGGAAGACGCCGTACGGCTCGGTGAAGTCGGCCAACCGCTGGCGGGCGGGGGTGATGCCCTGACCGCACAGCACGGCGTCGGCGCGCCCGTCCTCCAGCGCGGGGAGCATTTCCGCCCACGGCAGGAACACCCACGACAGGTCCCAGCCGAGCGTCCCGGCGAGCAGCGCGCCGACGGCGGGTTCGTACCCGGCGCGCGACCCGTCGGCGGACGCGAGGTGGAACAGCGGGGCTGCCTCGGAGTCGATGCAGGCCAGGCGGAGCGAGGTCATGATGAAAGACGGTGCCCTTGGTGTTCGTGACGTTTTGTTATAGACGAATGACGATCTTATGCCGGTCCCGGGCCGGCCTTACGCCGGGTTCGCTTAGGGGAGAGCCTCGCAGTACATGGCGAACTCCCAGTCGGTGACGGTGCCGCAGAACCGCGCCCACTCGTCCGTCTTGTACGCCGCGTACAGCTCGGCGAGCTCGTCGCCGAGCGCGGACCGCACCACGTCGTCGGCCTCGAAGGCGTCCAGCGCCTCGCCCAGGGTGAGCGGCAGCTTCGCGAACTTCGAGGTGCCGCCGTAGGACGACCCGACCTGCGGCTCACCGGGGTCGATGCCGACGGTGAGCCCGTCCTCGATCGACTTGATGAGGATCGCGTGTGACAGGTAGGGGTTGACCATCGCGTCCGGCAGCTTGAACTCCAGCCGCCCGACCGCCGACAGCCGCACGGTGCAGGTCTTGTTGTCCATGCCCCAGTTGATCTGCGACGGGGCGAACTGGCCCGCGTCCCAGTACCGCTTGTAGGAGTTCACCGTCGAACCGAAGACCGCCATACCGCCGGCCGCGTGCGCCAGGATGCCGCCGAGCGCGTGCCGTCCGGGGTCGGTCAGGTGCAGTTCGGTGCGGCCGGGCTCCTCGAGCACGTTCGTCCCCGAGGCGACGTCCCACAGCGACACGTTGTGGTGGCAGCCGTTGCCCATCATCCCGGTGGCGGGCTTGGGCATGAACGAGGGGGTGACGCCGAGCTCCCGACCGACCTGGCGGCAGATCTGCCGGTAGGTCACCAGCCGGTCGGCGGTCAGGCCCGCGTTGTCGAACATCCAGTTCAGCTCGAGCTGGCCGGGGTCCTCGTAGTCGCCCTCGATCATGTCGAGGCCGAGCGCGCGGGCGTACCCGATGACCTTCTGGTAGATCGCCCGGTACCGCTCCAGGTGCTCGATGTGGTACGCCGGCGACGACCCGGGGCGGAACTTCGCCTCGAGCCCGGGCCCCGTCCACGTTATCTCGGGCTCGCACCCCGAGCGCAGCTCCAGCCCGGTCGCGGCGGTGAACGCCGCGTGCACCCGGATCAGGTTGCCCCGCACGTCGGTCACCAGCGGCCGCCCGCCGACCCCGTTCGGCATGTGCGACGGCTCGTACATCCGGCAGAAGAACCGCGCCACCGAGGAGTCCCAGGGCAGCACCGTGAACGTGTCCAGGTCGGGCACCATGGTCAGCTCGGCCGCCTCGACACCGCCGCCGAGCAGCTCGCCGGCTCGCGTGGACTGCAGGTCGGCGACCACGGTCCGGTGCAGCTGAACGCCCTTCTCCGCGTTCCGCCGCAGGTGAGCGGCGGGCACGACTTTGACGATGATCCGGCCGGTGATCGTCACGCCCTGGTAGTAGATGTACTCGACCCCGGCGGCCTCGATCGCGGCCGAGACGGCGTCGAGCGCCCCGGCGGCGGAGTTGGCCGCCCTGTGCGCGTCCAGTGCGGTGCTTGTCATCGCATCTCTTCCTTGGTGGTGGTTTCAAGCCCGGTGGTTTCAAGCCCGGTGGGGTCCGGCCGGTGTGGTCAGACAGCGGTGGCCGTGGCGGCGGCCAGCGCCGCGCGCAGTTCGCGCTGGCGGGACGGTGGGAGGTTGACGGCGACGCTGCCGACGTTGCGGCCGCCGCGGTAGTACTCGGCGAGCAGACCCGCCCGCGGCTCGCCGGGATCGCCTTCCGCCAGACGGATGTCGTCGGCGAGTGCGGGCGAACCGAAAGACTGCAGCCGCAGCTCTCCTTGGTCACTCCAAAAAGACGGAATCGGGCCGAACGGTCCCGTGTCTTCGACCGCCCCCGCCAGCCGGCCCACCAGGGTCGCGGCCGCGCGGCGGGCGGTGTCCGTCGGCATCGACCAGTGCTCGACCCGGCGGGGGATGTCGTCGAACAGCGGGTTGGGGAACCGGGCGACGTCCCCGACCGCCACCACGAGCGTGCCGCCGGCAGCGGTGCTCGTCGTGCCAGGAATCGCCGCCAGGCTGTTGTCGACGAGTACGCCGTCGGAGATGTCCAGGCCGGTGCCGGCCAGCCACTCGGTGTTCGGCACGGACCCGACCGCCTCGACGACGATGTCGGCGGGCAGCACGGCGCCGGCCAGCGCCGGGCCGCCGGAGATGGGGCCACCCGGGATGTCGGTCGCGGCCGGTTCGGTGCCGCCTGGCTCGGCGCTGTCGCCGACCACGACGCCCGTGACGCGCCGTCCGCGGGCGTGGTCGGGTCCGGTGAGGTCGAGTGCGGTGTGGTCTAGTGGGGCGTGGCCGAGTCCGGTGTGGCCGAGTCCCGTGTAAGCCAGCACCGAGACTCCGGTGAGGAACCGGATGCCGGCCCGCTCGTGGTGGCGCTGGATGGCGGTGGCCAGCTCGTCGCCGAGTACCCGCAGCATGGGCGGGCCGGCCGGCTCGATGACCGTGACGTCGCAGCCGAGGGCGCTGACGGTGCAGGCGACCTCGCACCCGACGAAGCCGCCGCCGACCACTACCACCCGCGGGGCCCGCGGGGACTGGAGCTGGGCCCGCAGGTCCGCGCGCAGCTCGAGGCAATCGTCCAGGGTGCGGATCACGTGCCGGCCGCTGCCCGGCCCGGCGGGGCCTGGCACACCGAGCCGGCGCGGGCGCAGCCCGGTGGCGACGACGAGGCCGTCGAAGCCGACCGTGGCGCCGTCGCCCAGGCTGAGCCTGCGGCCGTCCAGGTCGGCCGCGACGATCGCGGTGCCGAGCCGGAACCCGACGTCGGCGACCGACGCACGCCGCCGGAAGGCGATCCGCTCGTGCAGCACCGCAAGCTCGGCGGTCGCGGTCTCACCGTTCCCGCGCTGACCGATCCCGCGCTGAGCGTTCCCATCCTGACCGTTCGCGCTGCCACCCGGGCCGGCGCCTGGGAGTTCGTGGGCGAGCAGCTCCTTCGACAGCGGGGGCCGGTTGTAGGGCAGGTGCGGCTCCGCGCCGATGACAGTGAGCGGCCCGGCGTGCCCGGCGGCGCGCAGTTGCTCCGCCGCCCGGAGCCCGCCGAGTCCGGCGCCCGCGATGACGACGTGCCCCGCTGTCGAAGGATGGGCCATGAGTCGCGTCCCGCTCAGTCGATGATCGTGATGGCCTGCTCGGGGCAGGCGTCGGCGGCGTCCTCGGCTTCGGATCGCCGCGCGTCGTCCGGGTACTCCGCGAAGGCGAGGTGGCCCTCGTCGTCCATCCGGAAGATGTCGGGCGCCGCGATGGCGCACTGGCCGTGGTCGGCGCAAATGGTGAAGTCGACGGAAATACGCATGCGAAAGCGGTCCTCTTCTCTGGTCAGGGCGTGTTCAGGCGGTCCGGTGACCTTGGGTTACCGGGGTGCCGGGGTGAAGGCGATGGGGAGCGTTACCGGTCCGGTGTTACCGGAGTCGGGGAGCCAGGACGGCTCCCCGACCGGACGGAGGTCGGTCAGCCGCCGGGCGAGCAGCGGCAGCGCCTCGCTCATGTCCGAGCGGGCGACGAAGTGGCCGAGGCAGTGGTGCGCGCCGCCGCCGAACCCGTAGTGCGGCTTGCGCTCGGCCGTGATGTCGAAGCTTTGCGCGCCGAAGGCGCGCGGGTCGGTGCCCGCGGACTGTGAGAACAGGTGGACCGTTGTGCCCGCCGCGATGTTCAGGCCCTCGAACGTGAAGTCCTCGAGCGCCTCCCTGGTGACCCAGGTCACCGTCGGGTTGACCCGCATGACCTCCTCGACCGCCTTGCCGCCAAGCTCAGGCCGCTCGGCGAGCAGTCGCCACTGGTCCGGGTGCGTGAGGAACGTCTGCATGGCCAGGCCGAGCTGGTTGCGGGTCGTGTCGAACCCGCCGAAGATCAGCAGCACCAAGCCGTCGCGCAGCTCGTCGTCGGACAGCTTGCCGCCCTCGTCGCGAGCCTTCACCAGCGCGGTGACGAAGTCGTCGCGCGGGTGGCGCCGCCGCGCCGCGATCAGGTCGTCGGCGTAGCCGTGGAGGTTGGCCAGGGCCTGCTCGATGCGGGGGAGTTCGGTACGCAGGGTGATGCCCATCGCCAGGCCGATCGCCGTTGACTCCTCGGCGATCACCGGCCACTCCTCTTCCGGCAGCCCGAGCATGATGGCGATGACGCGGGCCGCGTAGGGTGCGGCGAACTCCGACATGAACTTGGCCCGGCCGGGCTCGCGGAAGCCGTCGATGAGCTCGTTCGCCAGCGCCTGAAAGCGGGGGACAAGGCCGCCGATGAGACGCGGGGAGAACGCCGGGTTCATCAGCCGCCGCAGCCGGTGGTGCTCCTCGCCCTCCTTGTTGAGCACCCAGCTGGCCCACCACCGCGCGAAGGGGCCGTCGGTCACGCCGTTGTGCTCGGGCCAGGCGGCCGAGCCCTGGCGGAGCTTGGGGTGCTTGAGCAGCTGGCTCATCTCGTCGTAGCGGAGCACGGCGAGGCCGTAGTTGGTCCGCGCGTACCAGGAGCGCCCGCGGGCGGCGGAGACCTGCTCGGATTTGATCCGGAAGGCCGGGTCCGCGATGTCGAAGTACGGCACGGAGTCCAGCAGCACGGGATCCGGCAGCACGGGATCCGGCAGCACGGTGTCCGACCGGGTCTGACCCTCCGGGGTCAGCGCGCTCGTGGTCATCTCGCCCTCCATTGGCCCTCGAGCTAAATCCTCTAATATTAGAGTTTGTATGTCAAGAAAAGAAGACGGTGGTAGTCGCTTAATCTGGCGGTGCTCTGGAGTCTGCTTTTACATGGATATGCCAGCCGCGAAGACGTCAGCCGCGAACCCGCAAGCCGCGAGCACGCCGGTCACCGCTCTCGATGAGCGCTACAGCGACCCGGCGGCCGTCGCCACCAGCTGGGAACAGACGCGCGGGGTGCTCGAGAGCGCCGAGCTGTTCTGGCTCTCGACGGTGCGCGCCGACGGCAGGCCGCACGTCACCCCGGTTGTCGCCGTCTGGTCCGGCGCGGCCCTGTGGTTCACGACGGGCGCGGAAGAGCAGAAGTTCGCCAACTTGCGCGCCAACGAGCACGTCGTGCTGACGACGGGTTGCAACTCCTGGGAGGCCGGGCTCGACGTGGTGGTCGAGGGAAGGGCCAGCCACGTGACCGATTCTGACAGGCTCCGCCAGGTCGCCACCGCGTTCAGTGCCAAATGGGCGGGACGCTGGCGGTACACCGTGCGCGACGGCAGCTTCCGCAACAGCGACAGCGGCGGCATGAGCGAGGTGTTCGAGGTGACGCCGCTGCGGGCGTTCGCCCACGCCAAGGGAGATCCGTTCGGCGCCACCACGCACCGGTTCTGAGCACCGAACCGGCCCTGGACTTGCCGCTTGTCCAGGGCCGGGTTCGGGTCAAAGAGCGGTCTAGTTGGCGCCCACGGAAAGGGTGAATTCCGCTCCGGAGGTGCCGCCCAAGACGTTGACGTAGTAGGTGTCCGAGGTGCCCACGGAGTAGCTGTCGACGTCGGTGACGATCGTGTTCGCCGCGTTGGTGCCGATGTTCATGGCGTCCCCGGTATTGCCGCTCAGCGAGAACGTCAGCGAGCAGTTGTTGTTGTCGTTGAAGGTGATGGTGTACCAGGCGAAGGTCCCGCTGAGGTTATCGCCGGTCGCGGTCACCGAACCACCGCAGCCGACCTCCCCGAGATTTACCGGGTCGTTCGCCAAGTTGTCGGGATAGGCGGTCGGGGTCTGGGTCCCCGTTGGGGTCGGGGTTGGGGTGACGCAGGTGAAGCTGACGGCCCCGTTGCCGCCGTAGCTGAGCTGGGTGGTTCCCGCTCCGCTGTCACAGGGAATCCCGTTGAGCTGGTCCAGCGCGCCCACGCTGCCTGCCGCGCCTGACGCTCCCGCCGGGCCGGCGGGACCTGCCGGGCCGCTCTGACCTGCCGCGCCGGTCGGGCCAGATGGTCCCGCGGGCCCAGCCGGACCTGACGGCCCCGCCGCCCCTGTGGGGCCCGCAGGGCCCGCGGGCCCGGATGCGTTCCACGAGATCGGCGTCGTTCCCTTCGGGCAGCTAGTGTCCTGGTCTTGCAGAACGAAGATGTGACTGCCGTTGATTTCGCCGTTGGTCCAGCACCCGTCGATGACACCGCTGGCCGATACCGGGCTGGGCTGGGCTGGGAGAGCACGGTCGCCGCGGCGACCGCCGATCCCGCCAGCAGCGTGACCGCGCCCGCCGCGCACGCGATGACGACTGTTCGGGTCGCGCGCAGCCTGGGTCTTTTCACGATCGTTCCCCTCTCCAGGTAAGGAGTGTTCGACTGGGAACGTAAGACTCCGGCCGGTGCCGGCGCGTCACGGTGACTACCACCATCTTTTGCCGGTGCACGCGCCGCAGACTCGACGGCGCCGTGCTAGGCCCGGCGCGGAGTACGACGCGACCTGATACTCCATAACCCCGCTATAGAAAAGATCTTGAAAATAGGGACCCCTCTTAGTACCGAAGTGCCTACTAAATTCGCTATAATGTTCGTGTAGTCCGAACGGTCCCGTGATTCCACCGGAAGGAGGACCGATGGACGATCACCCCCAGCCTGACCCGGAGCCCGGCTTCCCGCCCGGCCCGCCGAGCGACCCGGCGGGGATCCGGGCGTGGATCGACGCGCAGCTGGCCAGCGACCCCAGCGGGCCGGCCGGGTTCGCGGACTGGGACGCGCACTGGGCGTGGGCGGAGGAGCTAGCCGGCGCCGATCCCGGCTTCGCGGAGGACCGGGCCGAGTTCCG
>Ga0210395_10003868_pt1 | contig 11486 bp, 10 predicted proteins | sample IncBWH4OmetaG_FD_150861 | JGI IMG/M metagenome (GOLD analysis project Ga0210395, IMG submission 150861) | Forest soil microbial communities from Barre Woods Harvard Forest LTER site, Petersham, Massachusetts, United States - Inc-BW-H-4-O ...
CTGTTTCCCGACTTGGAGCTGTCGGAGCCGGAGTCGCAGCATTCCGTGGAGACGGCGACCGCGGCCATGTTCGGCCCGGATTCGGAACCCTCGCCGTGGCGGGTGGGTGACGATGTGACACACCCCGACTTGGGGCACGGGTGGGTGCAAGGCGCCGGCCACGGCGTGGTCACGGTGCGGTTCGAAACCCGCAGCTCGGGACCGGGCCCGGCCCGCACGTTTTCTGCTGGTCCATCCGGTACCGGCGCCATCGTGGCGGCGAATCCGATCGACAGCCTGGACTGGCCGGACTACGTCGCCGCGCTGACCGAGAACGCCTCAGCGCAGGCGGTCGATGACGTCGTGCAGCGGTAGCTGCGCCGCCAGCGCGGCCATGACCAGCACCCGGGCCTGACTCGGGGGCAGCCGCGACACCATCACCGCGCCCGCGTCGGCGAGGTCACGGCCCGGGCCGTAATCGGGGGTGGCCCGTCCACCCGGGACCCGGGTGGACACCGCTACCAGCACTCCGTCGCTGCAATGTCGCCGTACTCCGTCGATGACCGCGGCCCCGGCATTGCCCGCACCCAGTGATTCCAGCACGATGCCGCGGGCACCGGCGGCCACACAGGCATCCATCGCTACGGCGTCACTCCCCGGGTAGGCCGCGACGATGTCGACCCGCGGGGCTGTCGCCGCGCTCAGCTCGCCGAGGAATGCGCGCCGCTTGGGCCAGTTCAGCACCACGCCATCGGCGATAGTGCCCAGCAGCTGGCCGGCGAAGCCGTCCTGGGTTGCCACCTTGCGAAGACCCAACGGCCCTAGCACGCGACCGGCAAAGCACACCAGCACACCGAGGTCGCGAGCAGCGGGGTCCGACGCCACCGTGAGGGCGTCGCGCAGATTTGCCGGCCCGTCGGCGTCGGGTGCATCGGCGCTGCGCAACGCGCCGGTGATCACCACCGGAATCGCGCCCGCATAGGTGAGGTCCAGCCACAACGCCGTCTCCTCGAGGGTGTCGGTGCCGTGCGTCACGACCACGCCCTCGGCGCCGCCGGCCGCCGCGGCCCGGGTCGCCGCGCCGATCACATCCCAGTCGGCCGGGGTCAGCTGCGAGCTGTCCAGCGACATCACATCGACGACGTCGACGTTCAGGCCGGCGGTCAACTGCGCGCCGCCGCGCGTCGGCCGTCGCACCCCCGCTGCGTCAGTGGTAGTGGCGATCGTCCCACCGGTGGCGATCACGGTGAGGCGGCTCATGCTGAAATCATCCCCCACATCCGTGTAGTGGATGATGTAGGAGTGACTGACCAACCAACGGGATCGGCCGAGCCGGGGACTGCGGACCCGACGGTAGGGGAGGCCGAAGCTCCCGCGCCGCGACGGCGTCTGCGCCTGCTGCTGGGGGTCGCTGCGGTCGTGCTGGCGCTGGACATCGTCACCAAGGTGCTGGCGGTCAAACTGCTTATTCCCGGCCAGCCGGTGCCGATCATCGGTGACACCGTGACCTGGACGCTGGTCCGCAATTCCGGCGCCGCGTTTTCGATGGCCACCGGATACACCTGGATGCTGACGCTGATCGCGACCGGTGTCGTGGTCGGAATCTTCTGGATGGGACGGCGGCTGGTGTCGCCGTGGTGGGCCATCGGCCTGGGGATGATCCTGGGCGGTGCGATGGGAAACCTGGTCGACCGGTTCTTCCGTTCGCCGGGCCCATTGCAGGGACATGTCGTCGACTTCTTGTCGATCGGCTGGTGGCCGGTGTTCAACGTCGCCGACCCTTCGGTGGTCGGGGGAGCGATCCTGCTGGTCACGCTGTCGGCAATGGGCTACGACTTCGACACCGTCGGCCGTCGCCGCGCAGGCGACGATGCAGTGGGGGCACCCCCAGCCGCGCAGCGGCGAGGGGGACGAAGCGATGCCCAGGAGCGGCGCCTCGTGAAGGCGGACGACGCGATCGATGTCGCCGACGCCACCGGGGACACCCAGACGCCGGACGAGCCGGCCAAAGCCGTCGACGGCGATGAGCCGCAGGACGGCACCGTTGGCCGGTCCACGGCCGACCAACGGTAGCGGCGCTGGTGACCGACCGGTCGATGCCGGTGCCCGAGGGTCTGGCGGGTATGCGTGTCGACGCCGGGCTGTCCCGGCTGCTGGGCCTGTCCCGCACCGCCGCGGCGGCGCTGGCCGAACACGGCGGTGTCGAGTTGGACGGCGTGCCGGCCGGTAAGTCGGATCGTCTGGCCGCCGGGGCGTGGCTGCAGGTGCGACTGCCCGAGCCGCCGGCGCCGTTGGAGAACACGCCCGTCGACATCGAGGGGATGACGATTCTGTACTCCGACGACGACATCGTCGCGGTCGACAAGCCGGCCGGGGTGGCCGCGCACGCATCGGTGGGCTGGACGGGGCCGACGGTGCTCGGCGGGCTGGCTGCCGCCGGTTACCGGATCACCACCTCCGGGGTGCACGAGCGGCAGGGCATCGTGCAGCGCCTCGACGTCGGCACTTCCGGAGTCATGGTGGTCGCGATCTCCGAGCGGGCCTACACCGTGCTCAAGCGGGCGTTCAAGCAGCGGACGGTCGACAAGCGCTACCACGCGCTGGTCCAAGGACACCCGGATCCGTCCAGCGGCACGATCGACGCGCCGATCGGCCGCCACCGCGGCCACGACTGGAAATTCGCCGTCACCACTGACGGCCGCCATAGCCTCACCCATTACGACACCGTCGAAGCCTTCGTCGCCGCGAGCCTGCTCGACGTGCATCTGGAAACCGGCCGCACACACCAGATTCGGGTGCACTTCGCGGCGCTGCATCACCCCTGCTGCGGCGACCTAACCTACGGCGCTAACCCGAAGCTTGCGAAGAAGCTTGGGCTGGAACGCCAATGGCTGCACGCCCGTTCTTTGGCGTTCACGCATCCCGCCGACGGAAGGCAGATGGAGATCGTCAGCCCCTACCCGCCGGATCTGCAGCATGCGTTGGACGTGTTGCGGGCCGAGGGCTGACGTTACTTTCGCACTCGGCGCGGATAGCTCTTCGCCTCGTCGACCCATTCTTGTTCGATCCGGCCGATCTCCAACGACAGCAGTGCCACAGTCGGGTTGTCGCAGTTGACTTCAAGAGCGGTGCGGTATTTGGCGGCTTCGCCAGTGCTGGGCAGGTGCGGCCGCAGACCCTCGAACCACTCGTCGCCGACGACGTTGGGCGCGTCGCCATCGCGGGACCCGGCAGCCCATCGGCGATAGGTATCTCGGGCATTCGCCAAGCCGGATCGCCAGCTTTGGACCGAGTCGTGCCGCCGAGAATGCATGGTGGCAATCATCTCGTGCTTGTGCTCAGAGCTTGCCGCTAGCCGCGGCAACCAGGTGTCGCCCACCAATCTCACGACCCCCAACATGCCCGCCGTCGACGCACCCGCGACCAGACCCATCAGACCCATTCCCGCCATGCTCATGCCGTTGATCGTTGCACGCGCCAGACAGTTGTGATGCGTTGTCGATTACGTCCAGTGTCAATCGTCATTGAGGTGTCATGATCGAGTCGGGAAAGGACACCACCATGCAGTACTGCCTGCTCATGCACTATCAGGAGGGCGCCGAGATCGGCCTGACCGAGGAGGACATGGCTCCCGCGCGGGCCGCGTTCGCCCGCTATGCCGACGACCTCGACGCGGCGGGTGTGCTGATCGGCACCCAGGTGCTGCAATCGGCTGGCGTCTCTACGACGTTCACCGCACGCGGCGGCACTCCCATGGTCCAGGACGGCCCGTTCGCCGACACCAAAGAGCGCCTCGGCGGGGTGTTCGTCATCGACGTACCCGACCTGGACGCCGCATTGGCTTGGGCGAAACGCTGCCCGGCGGCCGCGTGGGGATCCGTCGAGATCCGTCCCGTCGCGGTCACCTACGGCAGCGGCAAAGGCTGGTACAGCCCTGAGTGAGGCCCACACTCGAGTCGCCGAGCTGGTTGGCAGCAGCTACGGCCGACTGCTGGCGTTACTGGCCGCGCGCACCGGCGATATCGCCGCGGCCGAGGATGCGATCGCCGACGCGCTGGAGCGTGCCCTTACCCGATGGCCGATCGAGGGCATCCCGGTCAACCCGGATGGCTGGGTACTGACCGTGGCCCGCAATCGCCTGCGCGACCACTGGCGGTCATCCGCTTACCGGACGACCGATCCGTTGCCCGAAATGCCCTGGAATGCAACCGAGTTCGACATCGACGCGATTCCCGACCGGCGTCTGGAGTTGATGCTGGTGTGCGCCCACCCGGCGATCGCCGCCAACTGCCGCACCCCGTTGATGCTGCAGACCGTGCTCGGTGTCGACGGCGCGACGATCGCGGAGGCGTTCGCGGTACCCGCCGCGACGATGTCGCAGCGGCTGGTGCGCGCCAAACGCCGGATCCGCGACGCCCGCATCCCATTCGTGCTGCCGTGCCGTGGCGACCTCGACGAGCGGTTGCCTGCGGTGCTGGAGGCCGTGTACGGCGCGTATGCGATCGACTGGCAGGCGGCGGGTACCGCGCTCGAATCGCTGTCCGCCGAGGCGCTTCACCTCGCGCTGGTGCTCGTCGAGCTGCTTCCCGACGAACCCGAAGCGCTGGGTTTGGCGGCGCTGGTTTGTCTGTCGGAGTCGCGCCGCGCCGCCCGACGCAGCGGCGACGGTGCGTTCGTGCCGCTCGACGAGCAAGACCCGGCATCGTGGGACGCGGCACTCATCGCTCGCGGCGAGGCCCTGCTGCGCCGGGCGCACGGCTACGGCCGCCCGGGCCGCTACCAATACGAGGCGGCGATTCAGTCGGCGCACTGCCGCAGGCCCGTGGACTGGCCAGCGCTGCGTCGCCTGCATCGCGCTCTGCTTCGGGTCGCGCCATCGTTGGGCGGGGCGGTTGCCCTGGCCGCCGTCGACGCCGAGGTCGAAGGGCCGGACGCCGGTTTGCAGACACTGGACGCGATCACCGATCCGGCGCTGCAGCGGTTCCAGCCGGCCTGGACGACCCGCGCGCACCTGCTGGCCCGGGCCGGTCGTCCCGCCGCCGCCGCGAAGGCTTATCGGCGGGCCATCGACCTGACCACCGAGTCCGCGGTGGCCGAGTACCTGGGTGCGCAGCTGGCCGCGCTGCGGTGGTGAGGTTCGCCGAGCGTGCAGTCGGTGCGAGACCCAGGCCGACAAAATTCGCACAGGACGCACGCTCGGCGAAGCTTTTCAGTGGCGGCTAGACGCCCGCCCTGGCGTGATCCGGCGCGATGTCGTCGGCCAGCGGCGCAACGACACTGAAAATCTCGGCGATCGTCGCCTCGGGTACGCCGGCCGCGCACAGCGAGTCCTTCAAGTGTCCGGCCACCAGGTTGAAGTGATACCTGGTGATGCCGCGGCCTTCATGCGCCTGCCTCATCGACGGGCCGGAGTAAGTGCCGGGCCCGCCGAATGTCGCGGCCAGGAACTCGGCCTGCTTGTCTTTCAGCCGTTTCATGTCCGATCCGGCAAAGAAATTCGATAGAAGATCATCGTCAAGCACGCGGCAATAGAAGTCTTCGACAATGACTTCCAGAGCGCCATAGCCGCCGATCTTGTCGTAGACCGTGGTAGTGGCGGGTTTGCGGAAACGGGTGAGCATTCCCATGCCGACAGCACACCACCCGGCCATTGCCCGACGATTAGAGCTCCATCACCGGGCGATTACCCGACGTTACAAGCGGATTGCCACAGAATCACCAGAACTTGGCCCGGTTGTCGGAGACGTTGTAGCAGACTCGGTGGAATCAACGGAGAGAACAGTCAACGGGGAGCGAGAAACCTATGAACCTGGGCGACCTGACCAGCTTCGTCGAAAAGCCTTTTGCCGCGGTATCCGACCTCCTCAACACCCCGAACTCGGCGGGCCGGTACCGACCGTTCTATCTCCGCAATCTGCTGGATGCGGTTCAGGGCCGCACCCTCGACGATGCCGCCGACGGCAGGATCGTCCTCATCACCGGTGGGTCGTCGGGCATTGGCGAGGCGGCCGCCAAGAAGATCGCCAAAGCCGGCGGCGAGGTGGTGCTGGTGGCGCGGACCCCGGAGAAGCTGGAAAAGGTGGCAGACGAAATCCGCAGCGACGGCGGCATCGCCCACGTGTACCCGTGCGATCTGGCCGACATGGATGCCATCGCCGCGATGGCCGACAAGGTGCTCGCCGATCTCGGCGGCGTCGACATTCTGATCAACAACGCCGGACGGTCAATTCGGCGTTCGCTGGCACTGTCCTACGACCGGATCCACGACTACCAGCGGACGATGCAGCTGAATTACCTTGGGGCGGTTCAGCTCATCCTCAAATTCATCCCTGGGATGCGGGAACGCGGTTACGGTCAGATCATCAACGTGTCCTCGGTCGGCGTGCAGACTCGCGCACCGCGGTTCGGTGCGTACATCGCCAGCAAGTCCGCGCTGGACAGCCTGTGCGATGCGCTGCAGGCCGAGGTCGTGAACGACGACATCAAATTCACCACCGTGCACATGGCGCTGGTGCGCACGCCGATGATCAGCCCGACCAAGATGTACGACAAGTTCCCGGCGCTGACCCCCGACCAGGCGGCCGGCGTGATCACCGATGCGATCGTGCACCGGCCCCGGCGGGCCAGCTCGCCGTTCGGTCAGGTCGCCGCCGTCGCCGACGCCGTCAACCCGGCTGTCATGGACCGGGTGCGAAGTCGCGCGTTCAGCATGTTCGATGACTCGTCGGCGGCCAAGGGGGACGAATCCGACAGCGGCGCACCGCAATTCGATTCGCGAAGCGAAACGTTCGTCCGGGCCACCCGCGGAATCCACTGGTGAGGGGATCATGAGCCTTCCTAAACCAAGCAACCAGGCGCCCATCGTCGTCACCGGCGCGTCCTCGGGCATCGGCACCGAGCTGGCCGGCGGTCTGGCCCGGCGCGGCTACCCGCTGGTGCTGGTCGCCCGTCGCCGGGAACGTCTCGATGAGCTCGCCGATGAGCTGCGCTCCCAGTACTCGGTAGGGGTCGACGTCATGCCCCTCGACCTGGGCGACGCCGGGTCGCGGAAGCAGTTGGCCGACCGCCTGCGCAGCGAACCGATCGCCGGTTTGTGCAACAGCGCCGGCTTCGGCACCAGCGGCGTCTTCCAGACTTTGCCGATCGAGCGGGAAAGCGAAGAAGTCGTCCTCAACTCGCTGGCGCTGATGGAACTCACCCATGCCGCGCTGCCCGGCATGGTCGAGCGGGGAGCCGGAGCGGTGCTCAACATCGCCTCGATCGCGGGATTCCAGCCGATTCCCTTTATGGCCGTTTATTCGGCGACCAAGGCGTTTGTGCAGACCTTCTCGGAAGCCGTTCACGAGGAACTGCACGGAACGGGCGTGTCGGTCACCGTGTTGTGTCCGGGCCCGGTGCCGACCGAGTGGGGTGAGATCGCCAATGCCGAGCGTTTCAGTATTCCCATTGCGCAGGTTGCGCCGCACGACGTCGCAGAAGAGGCGATCGGCGGGATGCTCGCCGGTAAGCGCAGTGTGGTGCCCGGCATCGTGCCCAAGGCCGTGAGTATCGGCGGAAGATTCGTGCCGCGCACTCTGTTGTTGCCCGGGATCCGGATCGGCAACCGATTGCGCGGCGGACCCAACCGCTGATGGCCGCCGTTGACATGGCCGCGGACGTGCCGATAAGCCCACAACAGATGTGGGATCACGTCTCGGATCTGTCCAATCTGGGTGATTGGCTGGTGCTGCACGAGGGATGGCGTAGCGAGCTGCCTGACGAGTTGAACGAAGGAACCCAAGTCGTGGGCGTGGCACGCGCCAAGGGCCTGCGCAACCGGGTGACGTGGACGGTGACCTCATGGGAGCCGCCGCACCAGGTCGCACTGTCGGGATCCGGGAAAGGCGGTGCAAAATACGCTGTCACGCTCACCGTGCAGCCCACCCAACAGGGGTCTGCCCTCGGTCTGCGCCTGGAGTTGGGCGGGCGTGCGCTGTTCGGTCCGGTGGGTTCGGCAGCGGCCCGGGCCGTCAAAGGGGACGTCGAGAAATCGCTGAAGCAGTTCGTCGAGTTGTATGGGTAGCGGCGATCGCAAGCGCGGCGCCGCCCGAGCGCAGCGGGTCGCCGCCCGAGAACCCGGCGACCGCAAGACACACTCGCCGACACGCCGGGGAGTCGTCGGTGCGCGGCCATAGACTGGCGTCCCTATGAGCCAGTCGTTCGTGCACCTGCATAACCACACCGAGTACTCGATGTTGGACGGTGCAGCCAAGGTCGCGCCGATGCTCGCCGAGGCGCAGCGGCTGGAGATGCCCGCAATCGGGATGACCGACCACGGCAACATGTTCGGCGCCAGCGAGTTCTACAACGGGGCCACCGCGGCGGGGATCAAACCGATCATCGGCGTCGAGGCCTACGTCGCGCCCGCTTCGCGTTTTGAGACTCGCCGCATCCTGTGGGGCGATCCTGGGCAGAAGAGCGACGACGTGTCCGGCAGCGGCTCCTACACCCACCTGACCATGGTCGCAGAGAACGCCACCGGCCTGCGGAACCTGTTCAAGCTGTCATCGCTGGCCTCCTTCGAGGGCCAGCTCGGCAAATGGTCGCGGATGGACGCCGAGCTGATCGCCGAGAACGCGGCCGGCATCATCGCCACCACCGGCTGCCCCTCCGGGGAGGTGCAGACCCGGCTGCGGCTCGGGCAGCGCCGCGAAGCGCTCGAGTCCGCCGCCAAATGGCGGGAGATCTTCGGGGCCGACAACTACTTCCTGGAGTTGATGGACCACGGGCTCGACATCGAACGCCGAGTCCGGGACGGGCTACTGGAGATCGGCCGCACGCTGAACATCCCGCCGCTGGCCACCAACGACTGCCACTACGTCACCCGCGACGCCGCGCACAACCACGAGGCGCTGCTGTGCGTGCAGACCGGCAAGACGCTGTCGGATCCGAACCGGTTCAAGTTCGACGGCGACGGCTACTACCTGAAGTCCGCGGCCGAGATGAGAGCAATCTGGGACGGCGAAGTCGCCGGTGCTTGCGATTCGACGCTGCTGATCGCCGAGCGGGTGAGTTCGTACGCCGATGTGTGGGCGCCGCGCGACCGGATGCCGGTCTTCCCGGTGCCCGACGGCCACGACCAGGCCTCCTGGTTGCGACACGAGGTCGACGCCGGTCTGCGCCGACGGTTCCCCGGCGGCCCCCCGGCGAGCTACGACGAGCGGGCGGCCTACGAGATCGAAGTCATCTGCGACAAGGGTTTTCCGTCCTACTTCCTGATCGTCGCCGACCTGATCAACTACGCGCGCTCGGTCGATATCCGGGTCGGCCCGGGCCGCGGCTCGGCGGCCGGATCGCTGGTGGCCTACGCGCTGGGCATCACCGACATCGACCCGATCCAACACGGGTTGCTGTTCGAGCGGTTCCTCAACCCCGAGCGCGCGTCGATGCCCGATATCGACATCGACTTCGACGACCGTCGCCGCGGTGAAATGGTTCGCTACGCCGCCGACAAGTGGGGACATGACCGGGTCGCCCAGGTGATTACCTTCGGCACCATCAAAACCAAAGCGGCGCTGAAGGACTCCGCCCGAATCCACTACGGGCAGCCCGGTTTCGCGATCGCCGACCGGATCACCAAGGCGCTGCCGCCGGCGATCATGGCCAAGGACATCCCGCTATCGGGCATCACCGACCCGACCCACGAGCGCTACAAGGAAGCCGCCGAGGTCCGTGGCCTGATCGACACCGACCCTGATGTGCGAACCATCTACCAAACCGCGCGCGGGCTGGAAGGCCTGATCCGCAACGCGGGTGTGCACGCCTGCGCGGTGATCATGAGCAGCGAGCCGCTGACCGAGGCGATTCCGCTGTGGAAGCGGCCGCAAGACGGCGCCATCATCACCGGCTGGGATTACCCGTCGTGCGAGGCTATCGGCCTGCTGAAGATGGACTTCCTGGGTCTGCGCAACCTGACGATCATCGGCGATGCTATCGAGAACATCAAGGTCAACAGGGGAATTGACCTTGACCTGGAATCCGTGCCGCTCTACGACAAGGCCACCTTCGAGCTGCTGGGTCGCGGCGAGACGCTGGGCGTGTTCCAACTCGACGGCGGGCCGATGCGCGACCTGTTGCGCCGCATGCAGCCCACCGGATTCGAAGACGTCGTCGCGGTGATCGCGCTGTACCGGCCGGGCCCGATGGGCATGAACGCCCACAACGATTACGCCGACCGGAAGAACAACCGGCAGGCGATCAAACCCATCCACCCCGAACTCGAGGAACCGCTGCGCGAGATCCTCGCCGAAACCTACGGCCTGATCGTGTATCAGGAACAGATCATGCGCATCGCGCAGAAGGTCGCCGGCTACTCGTTGGCCCGAGCCGACATTCTCCGCAAGGCCATGGGCAAGAAGAAGCGCGAGGTCCTGGAGAAGGAGTTCGAGGGCTTCTCGGAAGGCATGCAGGCCAACGGATTCTCGGCCAAAGCGATCAAAGCGTTGTGGGACACCATCTTGCCGTTCGCCGATTATGCATTCAACAAGTCGCACGCCGCCGGATACGGCATGGTGTCGTACTGGACGGCTTATCTGAAGGCCAACTATCCCGCCGAATACATGGCCGGACTGCTCACCTCGGTCGGTGACGACAAAGACAAGGCGGCGGTCTATCTGGCCGACTGCCGCAAGCTCGGCATCACCGTGCTGCCGCCGGACGTCAACGAGTCCGGGTTGAACTTCGCGTCGGTCGGTACCGACATCCGCTACGGGTTGGGCGCGGTGCGCAACGTCGGCGCCAATGTGGTGGCTTCGCTGCTGAATACCCGTACCGAGCGAGGCAAGTTCACCGACTTCTCCGACTACCTCAACAAGGTCGACATCGCGGCGTGCAACAAGAAGGTCACCGAATCGCTGATCAAAGCCGGCGCATTCGACTCGCTGAAACACCCGCGCAAAGGGCTGTTCCTGGTGCACACCGACGCGGTCGACTCGGTGCTGGGTACCAAAAAGGCCGAGGCGATGGGTCAGTTCGATTTGTTCGGCGGCGACCCGAATGATGGGGGAGCAGGCGCTGACGCGGTATTCACCATCAGGGTCCCCGACGAGGAGTGGGACGACAAGCACAAACTCGCGCTGGAGCGCGAGATGCTGGGCTTGTACGTGTCCGGACATCCGCTCAACGGGGTGGCGCATCTGCTGTCCACTCAGGTTGATACCGCAATCCCGGCGGTACTTGACGGCGACATCCCCAATGACACGCTGGTGAAGGTCGGCGGCATCCTGGCGTCGGTGAATCGGCGGGTCAACAAGAACGGAATGCCTTGGGCGTCAGCGCAGCTGGAAGACCTCACCGGTGGCATCGAGGTGATGTTCTTCCCGCACACCTATTCTGCCTTCGGTGCTGACGTCGTCGACGACGCGGTGGTCGTCGTCACCGCAAAAGTCGCGATCCGCGATGATCGGACCACACTGATCGCCAACGACCTTGTGGTGCCTGATTTTTCCAATGCGCAGGCGAACCGGCCG
>Ga0210395_10003869_pt1 | contig 11485 bp, 8 predicted proteins | sample IncBWH4OmetaG_FD_150861 | JGI IMG/M metagenome (GOLD analysis project Ga0210395, IMG submission 150861) | Forest soil microbial communities from Barre Woods Harvard Forest LTER site, Petersham, Massachusetts, United States - Inc-BW-H-4-O ...
CAAACTTACGACCCTGCGGCCCACGCCGCATGCTTACGCTCTTCTCCGTCGTCGAGCAAGTGCACCTTGACGCCTCCATCGGGCACATCGGCAGTCCAGACCAACAAGACCACGACCACCGACCCGCTAGCAGGCGACAGCGCAGTCTCGACGGCGACCAGTCGCCTCACTACGGTATCGAGCATCGCATCACCAAGCGCACCCTCGTCACCGATCGTTTCGGGCGGAAACGCGTTAAATTTCGGATCGAGCAAGTTAACGGGTACGTTGCCCAGTGGCTGCTCGGCAGCACTTTCGTCGTCGGTATGGACGGTGACCTGTACCGGGAGCGGCCCTCTAACCTTTGGGAGTATTGCAAAGAACGGCGGCGTCACCGTCCAGATTAACACGCTCTCAGGGGTAACCTACAATTTCAACGGATCGATCATCGGCGGGGTCTCCCTCGGCGGGACGAACGCCGGCACCTACAATGTGCTGGGAAGCATTACAACCAGCGGAACCACCAGCTTCGCCCCCGGGGTATATAACGTCAGTGGTTCGATCACGACTGGGGGCACTGCAACCTTTGGGGCGGGTACCTACGATATTTCTCAGGGCATCACCATTGGTGGAGGCTCAACCGCCACGTTTGGCGCTGGCACCTTCAACCTTGGCACCGCCTCATGCAGCGGTACGAGCGGGTATAGCGTTTGTAACACGGGGACGAGCTTGACGATTGGCGGCCCGAGCACTTTTGTGCTCGAGGGCGGCATCTATAATGGAGGCGGTGCGATCCTGTCGCTCGGCAGCGGTAGCACCAATAGCTACAACATCGGCAAGGCCGGCGACGGAAATTCGATCAATGTCAGCACGAGCAAATCGACGACGTTGGCCGACGCCACAGGAAGCGGCGACATCTTTGAAACCGCTGGAAACATCGTAAGTGGCGGTGGAACCTGTTTTTGGATTCCCGCTGCGGCCGAACACGATATCAATGGCTACATTTCACTCGCCGGCGGCACGATCCTCGGCGCGGGTGTCTACACCGTCACCGACTACGTCGCATTGGGAGCGAGCAGCGGCGGCTCCGAGTCTTGTGGTGGGACCAGCGTCGGTGTCAGTGGCAGCGGCGTCACCCTTGTGATCGGCGGAACTACGACGGTCTCCTGCGGCGGGACTGCGGGACAGGCATTTTGCGTCGGCGCCGGATTTGACCCGGTCATTCTGACCGCTCCAAGCTCCGGTAATACGGCAGGCCTGGTTATGGTGGGTCCGACGACAACTTCGGCGAACCCCAATGCTGGAGCCTGGTTCGGCCAGGGCGCCAGCAATTCAGTCTTCTCGGGAGCTGTATATTTCCCAAACGGGCCCATTGATATGAGTGGTTCCGCCACTCTCGGTAATGGCGCGGGATCGAGCGCGTGCCTCGAACTGATCGGATCCCAGGTCACCTTGTCGGCGGGGACTGCGGTCGGCTCGACCTGCACCGGATTGGGCGGCGGCAGCACGGGCACCACTGTCAGCCTGGTGCAATAGATGCTCTGCCGCGAAAGGATCTCGTCTCCGCCTGTCAGGGGGGGAGGGCGAGGTGGGCGTCAGCCGACGACGCCGCGGAATCCGCCACCTCACCCTGCTGCTCTCCGCCCCCAGGGGCGGGGAGGGAGAAAAGCGGGTGTCGTCGCGTGATCAACCGACTTTTGCGTTCCGTGCATTCCTTCAGGCGGGAGAGTGCCGGGGTCGCGGCGATCGAATTCGCCATCTACGCCCTGGTATTTATGATGATCGTCGCAGCGACGGTCGATATCGGGCTATTGCTGTTCGCGACCTCCGAGCTCGATGCGGCGGTCAGCGCCGGCGCCGAATACGCGGTCAACAACGCGTCACTGGCCGCCAGCAACCCCAGCACGCTGAGCAGCGACATTGCCAGCGTCGTCGACAATGCGATCGGGTCGAGCTGGGCGTCGAGCACGGTCAATGTCAACAACAGCAATGACAGTTCGCATTGCTATTGCCCGACGGGAACGCCGGGGAGTTGGACCTGGGGCAGCACCGTCACCTGCGGCAGCGCCTGCACCGGGGGCGGCGTCGGCGGCCAGTTTGTGACGATTACCGCGAGCCGCAGCATTTCCCCGTTGTTTTCGACATTCGGCTTTGTCCCGAGCGGCACCGTCTCCCGCAGCGCCTTGGTCGAGACCGAATGAGGCACTTCGATCAGCGCAAATATTCGGCGGCAACGGATGATGGTGCGACCGCGGTCGAGTTCGCGCTGGTCGTGCCGATGTTTCTGATGCTGGTGTTTGGCGCGATCGAGTTCGGGCGCATCCTGTGGACAAAACAGGCTTTGCAGGAGACCGCGGTCGCCGGCGCGCGTTGCATGGCGATCGCGCAAGGCACAAAGCCGAACGGCTCGTGCGCGTCGAGCGGCAGCTACAGCTCGTCGAGCGCGACGACCTATGTCCAGAACGTCGCAAAAGGCTGGGGGCTGTCGGTTCCGAGTTCGGGGGTCGCGCTGAACAATGCCGCGAGCTGCGGCGGCACCAGCGGGTTTTCCCAAGTGACCTTGACCAGCACCTTCAACAGCGTCGTGCCGCAGCTGATCGAGCTCAGCACCGGCGGCATCACCCTGACCGCCTCCGCCTGCTATCCGAACAATTTTTAACTGGTACGAACTGACAAATGACTCCCGCCGCCTCTCAATCCGTCATTCCCGCGAAGTGGGGGTCCAGGGGCAAGTACTCGCACTGCCGGCCGTGGATACCCGCTTTCGCGGGCATGACGAAGGAGGTAGAGTTTGTGGGTGCCAGCCGTCAGAAGTGTACCAGTCGGTGCCCGATTCGGAAAGAATTGCGAAAGATTAGAGAGTTGCCGGTCATTCCCGCGAAAGCGGGAACCTAGAACAAGCGCGTACGGTCGGCACTCGACCCCTTTCGCGGGGCGACGGTAAGGTGCCGGGATCGTTTGCCCCGGTCAGGCGGCAGCCGGGGTGATCTCGGCGGCGATCTTTGCGGCGAGCTCGGTCTCGGCGCGGGCAAGATCATAGGACACCTGCAAGCGCAGCCAGATCGCGGCCGAGCCGCCGAAATAACGAGCGAGGCGCAGCGCCGTCTCCGGCGTGACCCCGCGCTCGCCGCGAACGATCTGGCTGATTCGCGATGCCGGCAGGCGAAGTGCTATTGCCAGCGCATGGGCGGTAAGGCCACGCGCGTTAAGCTCGTCCTTCAGCACCTCGCCGGGGTGGGGAACCGGTCCGGCTAGGGGCCGGCTGCGAGCGATTGCCATCGTGCGATCCTTGTCAGTGATAATCCACGATCTCCACGTTCCAGGCGTGTCCCTCCCGGAACTCGAAGGTGATCCACCATGGCCCGCCGGCCGAGATCGCCCACTGGCCTCTGCGCGGGCCCTGGAGCCGATGGAGGCCTACGGATTTCAACCCGGTCAGATCTTCGAGGCGTTCCGCCTCGTCCAGCAACCGCAGCCGTCACCGCACGAGCGCTTCGTTGAGCGCAGAGACCCGGCCCTTCCCCTCTTCGGCAAACCTCTGAGTGGACCGGTTGGCCCATGACTTGATCACTCTGTCATGAGATAACGCCAAGCGCTAAACGGAAAGCGATTAACGAGCCCGGGCTCCGAACCCCATATTTCGTGGTGCAGTTTTGAGCGGTGGAGCGAAGTTTTGCACCCACTGCACTTCCCCGATCAGCCGGCAGCGATCTCAAGGATCGTCAGCGCCAGGGCCTGGGCGCGGGGGACGAGCGTGTCGACGCGGCACCATTCCTCGTCGGTGTGGGCGTTGCCGCCGACCGGGCCGGTGCCGCACAAGGTCGGTGTGCCGAGGGCGGCGGTAAAACCGCTGTCGGCCGAGCCGCCGGTCGCTTCGCCGCCGACCCCCGGCATGCCGAGCCCGGCGGCCGAGCGGGCGTAGAGATCGAGCAATTCGCGGCTCGCCTGGTCCTGCTCCAACGGCAGGAAATTGCCTTCGCGCAGGATGCGGCTCTCGCTCCCCGGCAATTCGCTGTAATTCAGGATCTCGCGCACCTCGCCGAGGATCTTTTCCATGATGTTCAAGGTCGGGAAGCGCACGTCGATCGCGGCGGTGGCGCGCGGCGCCACGGTGTTGACCGACTGGCCGCCCTGCATCAGCCCGACATTGACCGTCGTGCCGAGATCGTAGTCGGTCAATTTGTGCAATCGTTGGATCTTGCGCGCCATCGCCTCGATGGCGCTGACACCATCGGCATGCGCCGCCCCCGAATGAGCCGCACGGCCGGTCACCTCCAATTCGAGAAAGGCCGCGCCCTTGCGCCGCGAGACGAGGTTGCCGGAGGGGCGCCCCGGCTCGGCGTTGAACACCGCGCGCGCCCCCTTCGCCTCGGCCTCGATGACCGGCCGCGACGATGGCGAGGCGATCTCCTCGTCGGCGGTGTAAAGCCCGGTCACCGGGCCCGGCGCGCCGAACCGCTTGAGCGCGTCGAGGACAAACGTGTTCATCACCAGACCCGCCTTCATGTCGGCGACACCCGGGCCCGATGCCCGGTTGCCGTCGAGGCGGAACGGCCGCCGCGCGACTGTGCCGTCGGGAAAAACCGTATCGCAATGGCCCATCAGCACGACCGGCCGGTTGCCGCCGCCGGCACCGGGCAGCCGCGCCGCCATGCAGCCGCCATAGCGCTCGTTCGGAAACAACTCGCAGGGAATGCCGGCGGCTTCGAGCCAAGTCCGCAGCCGGTCTTCGACGGCATCGACGCCGCCTTTGTTGTAACTGCCGGATTCGATGTTCACGAGTTCCGCGAGCAGCGCCACCATCGCCTGATGCTGGCGGCCGAGATGCTCGATAATCGCGGTCTTAACCTCGACGCTCATTCCACTGCTCCGATCGTGAACATACAGGTTCGAGCGGCCCTGCCGGGTTTCGGAAAGACCCTAAAGCACCTCGAACAGCCCGGCCGCCCCCATGCCGCCGCCGACGCACATTGTCACGACGACATGGCGCACGCCGCGCCGCTTTCCTTCGATCAGCGCGTGGCCGACCATGCGTGCTCCCGACATGCCATAGGGATGGCCGATCGAGATGGCACCGCCGTCGACATTGTAGCGCTCGGGGTCGATGCCGAGCCGGTTGCGGCAATAGAGCGCCTGGACCGCGAACGCCTCGTTCAATTCCCACAAGCCGATGTCGTCGACGCGCAGCCCGTGCTGCTCGAGTAGCTTGGGCACGGCAAAGACCGGGCCGATCCCCATCTCGTCCGGAGCGCAGCCGGCGACGGCCATGCCGCGATAGACGCCAAGCGGCGGCAACCCGCGGCGCTCGGCTTCCTTTGCCTCCATCAACAGCGATGCCGAGGCGCCGTCGGACAGCTGCGAGGCGTTGCCGGCGGTGATGAACCGTCCTTCTTTCACCCGCTGCCCGTCGCGAAACACCGGTTTCAGCGCCGCCAGCCCGGCAAGCGTGGTCGAGGGCCGGTTGCCTTCGTCCCTGTCGAGCGTCACCGGAAGAGAGGAGGTCTCACCGGTCTCGCGGTTGTCGACCCGCATCGACGACGGCAACGGTGCCATCTCCCGATCGAGCCGCCCCGCCGCTTGCGCCGCCACGGTGCGCTGTTGCGAGGATAGCGCGTATTCGTCCTGCGCCTCGCGCGTTACCTGATAGCGCTCGGCGACGATCTCGGCGGTCTCGATCATCGTCATGTAAAGGTCGGGGCGCTGTTCGACCAGCCACGGGTCCTGGGCGCGGTATTCGTTGCGCTTGTCGTTCTGCACCAGCGAAATCGACTCGACGCCGCCGCCGATCGCGATCGTCAGCCCGTCATGGACGATCTCCTTAGCCGCGGTCGCGATCGCCATCAGCCCCGAGGCGCATTGACGATCGATCGACATGCCGGGAACCGTAACTGGCAGGCCGGCGCGGACCGCCGCCTGGCGAGCGATGTTGTAGCCGGTCGAGCCCTGCTGCAACGCCGCACCCAGCACCACGTCCTCGACCTCGGCCGGGTCGATGCCGGCGCGCCGCACCGCCTCGCCGACGACGTGGCCGGCCAGCGCCTGCGCCTGGGTGTCGTTGAACGCGCCGCGATAGGCCCGCCCGATCGGCGTGCGGGCGGTCGCGACGATGACGGCTTCGCGCATCGAGCTCTCCTGGGGAGGTGAACTGGGTTCAGCTGATCATGGGTGTCGAGAATGCGCCGTTTGGGTGGGGCTAACAAGCGCGGCGGGTGAGCCCCGCGGTTGCATTTCCCTCCCGCAAGCCGCGGCAGTCATGTAGCATCGCGACCCGAACGCTCGCCAGGAGACCGTTATGTCCGACGCCTATCCGCTGACCGAAGCCGATCCCGCCAAGCTCGGCTTTGCCGCCAAGCCGCTGCAACATCTCGACCGGCTGATCCGCCAGCATATCGAGGAGGGCCGCTATCCGGGCGCGCAGATCGCCTTGGCCCGGCACGGGCAACTGGCGCTGTTCCGCAGCTATGGCGACGCGCGGACCGAGCCGGCGCGCGAGGCGGCGACAGGCGAGACGCTGTTTCTGCTGTTCAGCCAGACCAAGGTGCTGACCAGTGCGGCGGTGTGGACCTTGATCGAGGAGGGTAAGCTCTCCTTTATGGACCGGGTCGCCGACCACCTGCCGGAATTCGCCCAGCGCGGCAAGAGCGAGATCACCCTGCATCAGGTGATGACGCACCAGGGCGGGTTTCCCTCCGGCGACGTCAGCCGCGAGACCTGGACCGACCATGCCCGGATGCGGGCCGAGGTCTGCGACTTCTCGCTCGACTGGACGCCGGGGACGCGGCTGCAGTACCACCCACGCGCCGCCCATCTGACCCAGGCGATGGTGATCGAGGCAGTGACCGGCCAGGATTACCGCGACGCCATCCGCGAACGGGTGTTGGCGCCGTTGGGTTTGGCCGATGATATCTTTGTCGGCGTGCCGGCGGCCGAGCAGGGTCGCTGCGCTGATACCTACGCGGCCGAGCCGCGCGACAATTCAGCCGAGTTCAAGGCGGCAGGCATGCCGAGCGGCGGCGGCTATGCGACGGCGCGCGGCATGGCGGCGTTCTACCAGATGCTGCTCGGCGACGGCCGGCTCGGCGAGGTGCGGCTGCTGTCGCCGCGGCTCGTCAGCTATGTCACCCGCAGCCATACGGGCGAGCGCGGCGACGACGCGATGGGCGGCATCCCGATGCATCGCGGACTGGGGCCGCATGTCCGTGGCGACAGCGACCGCATCCGCGGGCTCGGCACGATCGCGACCCCCCAGACCTTTGGCCATGGCGGCGCCGGGACGTCGTATTCCTGGGCGGACCCGACAAGCGGGGTGTCGTTCACCTACATCACCAATTTCGTCCAGCCCGACCCGTTTCACTCGGCGCGGCTCGACCGGGTCGCCAACCTCGTCCACGCCGCGATCGATTGATGCAGCTTCCGTTTTCGACCTTCCCGCGAAAGCGGGAACCCAGGACAAGCGACAGACGGCCGCCCTGGACCCCCGCTTGCGCGGGGGCGACGATGGTGTAAGCCGATGGCGCCGCGCATCGATCCCGTCCATTCCGACGAGGCGCTGCCGGCACGCGCCGACGTCGTGATCATCGGCGGCGGCATCATTGGCACGAGCGCTGCGCTGTTCCTGGCCGAAAAGGGCGTCTCGGTCGTTCTGTGCGAGAAGGGTCACATCGCCGGCGAGCAATCGAGCCGCAATTGGGGCTGGTGCCGCAAGATGGGCCGCGACCCCCGCGAATTGCCGCTGATCATCGAAAGCTTGCGGCTGTGGCAGGGGATGAACCAGCGGGTCGAGGCCGAAACCGGCTTTCGCCAGCCCGGCATCATGTACCTCGCCGAGACCGCGGCCGAGCTGGGCCAGCTCGAATCCTGGCTCGATCACACGCGGCAATACCAGCTCGACACGCGCCTGTTGACCCGCGCCGAGGCGGCCGAGCTGATGCCGGGGCTGACCGGCAATTGGGCCGGCGGGCTTTACACCGCGAGCGACGGCAAGGCCGAGCCGCAGCGGGCGGCACCCGCGATCGCCGAAGCGGCGCGGCGCAAGGGCGCCGCAATCCTGACCCGATGCGCGGTGCGCGGCATCGAAACCGCGGGCGGGCGGGTCGCGGCGGTGGTCACCGAGAAAGGGCGGATCGCCTGCGCCAGTCTCGTGCTCGCCGGCGGTGCGTGGTCGCGCCTGTTCTGCGGCAATCTCGGCATCGATTTGCTGCAACTAAAGGTGCTGGCCTCGGTCATGCGCACCGAGCCGCTGTCTGGCGGCCCGGAAATCTCGGCTTCGGGCGGCCTGTTTGGAATCCGCAAGCGGATGGACGGCGGCTATACCGTGGCGACATTGGGGGTGCGCACGATCGACCTCATCCCCGACAATTTCCGGCTGTTCTTCCCCTACCTGCCGGCGGCGCGGCTGCATTGGAAAAAACTGCGCTTTCGGGTTGGCCGCCGCTTTGTCGAGGAGTGGCAGATGAAGCGGCGCTGGGGTTTGGACGAAGCGACGCCGTTTGAAGCGGTGCGCACACTCGATCCCGAGCCCGACCCCTATGTTCTCGATCGCGCGCGGACCGCGGTCGCGGAAGCCTTTCCGCTGTTCCAAAACATGGCCATAGCCGAGCGTTGGGGCGGTATGATCGACGTGATGCCGGACGCGATCCCGGTGATCTCGCCGGTCGACAGCCTGCCCGGATTTTTTATCGCGACCGGCTTTTCGGGACACGGCTTTGGCATCGGCCCCGGCGCCGGAAAGCTGATCGCCGACATGGCGGCGGGCGACCCGACCCTGGTCGATCCCGCGCCGTTTCGGTTGACCCGCTTTACCGACGGCTCGAACCCGCGGCCGCACCCGCTGGCGAGCTAACCCTCACCCGCTTCTTGGAATTGTCTTTGCGAGCCCACGGGTCCGCGCCGGGCGCGGCCCGAAGATAAACTCCGCGAAGCAATCTCTCGGTATCCGTGAACCCGCCCGCCGGGATTGCCGCGTCGCGCCGCGCCATACATGACAAGGGGGCGAACCTCAGCCGCCGAGCACCGTTCCCTCGGGGATCTCGGCTTCGCTCGCGGCGATCTTGGGACCGTCTGCAACGCGTACCCGCGAAACCTCGACATAACCGCCCTGAGCCAGGATGCGCAGCCCGGCCGGGCCGGCCGAGACGACCTCGCCGATTTTTTTGCCGCGGACCGCGCCAAAGGTCGGGGCGGTAATTTTTTTCGCATCGAACAGATAGAGCTTTTTGTCGCCGAACATCGTCCAGGCGCCGGGTGCCGGGTTGCAGCCGCGGATCAAGTCGTAGACGAAATCGACGTGCTGCGCCCAGTTGATATGGCTCTCGGCGTCGCGCACCCAGCCTTCATAGGTCGCCGTGCTTTCGTCCTGGGTGGTTTCGGTGGCGCGCCCCGAAACGACGAGATCGGCGGCTTCGACCAGCGCCTGCACGCCGAGCTGAAAGATCTTGTCGAAATAGAGCGAGCCGGCGGTGTCGTCGCGGCCGATCGGCACGCGCTTTTGCAGGACCACCGGGCCCTCGTCGAGACCGGGGGTCGGGCGGAAGATCGACAGCCCAGTCTCGCTGCGGCCGCGGATGATCGCCCACGGGATCGACGACGGGCCGCGATGCAATGGCAAGAGCGAGGGATGGAACTGGATCATCCCATGTTTCGGGATGGCGCAGAATTCGGGCGGCGCGAACAGCAAAACATAGGCCATGACGCCGATATCGGCCTTAAGGTCAGCGAGCGCCGCCTTTGCCTCGTCGGCCGAATAGCGCGGAAAACGGTGGACCGGAAGCTTGCGCTCCTCGGCGGCGGTGACCAGCGGGTCGGGTCTGGCGCCCGGCCGGTCGGGTGCGGCGAACACGCCCGCAACCTCATCGCCGCGGGCGATAAAGGCGTCGAGCGCCGCCTTGCCAAAGGCCTGCTGGCCGACGATGACGATGCGCATCTCGCTCCCCTCCGGTTTGTCATGGCTCAGCGATGCCGCCTCGGTTGCCGTCCGCGCCCTATCGCCGACATCGCCGCGAAAGCCGCAGAATTTCACGCCGGACCGCCCGCGGGCAAGCCCGCAGCGAGTCGTCGCTCGAACTGCTCCGCCGCGCGGCAAATTCCCGTGCAACCGGGAAATAACAGGGAATTTTCACGGTTCAGAACCCGCCAATAGACAGAATATATTGTTATATCAATGAGTTGCTACACAACGTGACGCGTCAAAAACCGGGAATTAATTCCTCTATAATCGGGAATAAATCGCGGTAACCGGGAAATCACGGGAAATGCCACCCGCCCGCCGCTGAGTCCTCACGCAACATAGCAGATCGGTGGCATGATAGCAATTGCGGTATCGGCATGGGTTATTGCGTCGGCTAAAGGGGACAGGCGGCGAGAGCTGCGCACTCAAACCTCGCTGATTGCGGACGGGCTTTGCGCCGGCGCGACAGCAGCCGGCGAACGGCTGCGGCGCAGGCGCAGGGTCACGGTGGTGCCGCGGCCGAGTTCGCTGCGGATCGCCGCCGAGCCGCCGGATTGGCGGGCAAATTCGTCGACCATGCTGAGGCCGAGGCCGGTCCCCTTGTCGGGCTTTTTGGTCGTGAAAAACGGCTCGAACGCGCGCGCCGCTACATCCGCCGGCATGCCGATTCCGGTGTCGGATATCTCGAGTTCGACGTACTCCCGCACCCGCGCCCCGTCGCCCGCAGCCTTTGCGGGCAATGTCCGGTTTGCGGTCCGAATGCGCAGGGTCCCGCCATCGGGCATCGCATCTCGCGCGTTGACCGCGAGATTGATAACGACAAGTTCGACGCGGGTCGGGTCGGCATCAATCCGCCACAAATCAGCAGCGAGATCGGTTTCGACCGCGGTACCGCGACCGACCGTGCGGGCGAGCAGCTCGGCCATGTCGCGCAATTGCGCGTTGAGGTCGAGCGACGCCAGCTCGACCGGCTGATGGCGGGCGAAGGCGAGCAGCTGCCGGACCAGCCTGATGCCGCGCGCTACCGTCTCCTGGGCGAGGTCGACCCGCATCTGCAGCCGGTCATCCGATTGCCGGCCGCTCAGCATCTCCAGGCAGCCCTGCAGCACGGCGAGGAGATTATTGAAGTCGTGGGCGACCCCGCCGGTCAGTTGCCCGAGGGCCTCGATCTTTTGCGCCTGGCGCAGCTCGGCCTCGGTCTGTGCCCGGCGATTGAACTCGCGCCGCAGCCGGCGCGCGGTCGTCTGCCAGCGCCAGCTGGCGATCCGCTCGCGCCGGATCTGGCGGGTGGCGAGCCAAGTCATGCCGAACAGCGCAAGCGAGGCCGGAACCGCAAACAGCAGATAGTTGACGAGATTGGCGCGCCAGGCGGGCAGAACGTCCCTCGCCGGCACGCCGAAGACGACCGCGACCGGGAAACCGGCAAGCCGATGAAGGGCGTAAACGCGCTCGATCCCGTCCCCCACCGATGCGACCCGGAACGGCGAACCGTCCGGGGCCGACGCAATCGCCCGCATGAACGCGCTTTTCGGGTCGAACGCCCGCGGCGCCCCGTTGTCG
>Ga0210395_10003870_pt1 | contig 11484 bp, 14 predicted proteins | sample IncBWH4OmetaG_FD_150861 | JGI IMG/M metagenome (GOLD analysis project Ga0210395, IMG submission 150861) | Forest soil microbial communities from Barre Woods Harvard Forest LTER site, Petersham, Massachusetts, United States - Inc-BW-H-4-O ...
ATAAGCATGGTTCGATTTACGGCACGACGATGTATGGCGGCAGCTACGCGGGCTTCTGCGACGGCGGGTGCGGCACGGTCTACAAATTGCGGCTCGGAAAATCCGGCTACTCCGAGAGCGTGATCTTCACGTTTGACGGTTTGGACGGCGACCTCCCATACGGAGCGGTAACCATCGACGAGCGATCCGGAGCTGTTTTTGGAACGACGTTCTGGGGCGGCACGAAGCGCGTTGGCACGTTCTTCAAGCTCACGCCCAACGGCTCGTACTACACCGAAAGCGTCCTGCACAGTTTTAGGGCTAAGGCGGACGGCTTCTTACCGGAGGGGACGCCGTTACTCGAGCCCGGCGGGACGCTGTACGGCACGGCCGCGCTTGGCGGCGGAGGTTGTCACGGCATCGGCTGCGGCGTCGTCTTCGAGCTGACGCCATCCGGCGCGCGTTATTCGTTCCACGTCGTTTACGATTTCCGTCGCCCAAACCACGGCGCGGAACCGGAACAGACCAACTTGCTTTCAGACGAAAGCGGCGCGATCTATGGAGCGACGCGCTCGGGTGGAACCGAGACGAACTGCGCCGACGGCGGTCCCGGCGGCGCCAAAGGTTGTGGTGTGGTCTTTAAGCTAGCGCCACAATAGTGCCAACCTACCAGTGGCCTGAGCTTTGCCCGCCATCTACATGGGAGATTTCGCCAGTTACGTAGGGTGCGTTTTCCAAATACATCACGGCAGAGACGACGTCTTGGACCTCTCCAATTCGCCCCAGCGGGGTCTGCGCTTCGAGTCCGGCGTACGATGCCTCCGGATGCGTCCTGATGATTGAAGGCGAGACCGCATTGACTCGGATGCCACGCGATGCATATTCGATCGCGAGCGCCTTCGTTGCTGAGTTCAAGCCGCCCTTAGTCAGCGATGCTAGCACCGCCGGAACACCTTTAACGGGTTGCTCCGCCACCGTCGCCGTGATATTGACGATATGACCCCAACCTTGTGTCTCCATCAGCCTCAGCGCGCGCTGCGTGATGTGGAAGAACCCGACGAGATTCGTTGAAAGTATCAAGTCACAGTCAGCCAGGGTGTACTGTGTGAATGGTTTCGAAATGTAGGCTCCTGCATTATTGACGAGTGTGTCGAGCCGTCCGAATCCATCAAGGCCCTCGCTCATAATGAGGTCGGCGGTCCTAGGGTTACTGATATCGCCGGCAACGTTGCGCACATTCGGATCTGTGGTGGGCCCGATCGAGAGCGCGCTGGCGACCACTTTGAAGCCTGCGTCGCGGTACGAGGCCACTAGGCCCGCGCCGATACCGTGCGAAGCACCGGTGATTATGACAACCTTTTCGTCGATCATTTAATCGCACTTGCCGGCGTTCACGTGTACGCGCCTCGCCTCGTTGGGTTCGAGAGACATTTCTTCACCATGCTGCCTCGCGCGGAGTTTTGGTAACGGGCGGCAAAACGGATCGAAACGATGATACCGCTCGTGTTGGCGGCTGCTGTAGCGGCCGGAGGAGAACTGCAGGAGCCTACCCTGGCAGGCGTGACGCTGGGTAGCAACCTCACGCAGGTTCTCTCGGAATATCCCGGAGCCCAACGATCGGCCAATCCCGGCCAGCGGTGGGTTTGGAGCAGACGGCGAGGGGGCACCGTTACCGTTACCGCCGATGATCTTGGTAACATTACCAGGGTTGATTTCGTAGCAGATAAAGGCCCGGACAACGACATCGACCTTCCTTGTGTTGGAGCCTTTCCCGTTCGAGACAGCGATGTGAATCTCAACCTCGCTTTAGGCAAAACGCCATGCGGTGCATTTAACGGTGCGGCCTATGCCTTGCCCGATCGTTCTCTGGTCGATGTTCGCTTTGATGGCCCGGACAATCGTCGGCTTATCGAGGCCACCTGGTATCGCCCTTCCGATCAGAACCCTTCACCCGTTGGACACATGAGTGCGGTTATCCGTTACCTGCGGCCGGCCTTACAATACGTCGGGGGAGCCGCCCGAATATACTATGCCGGCGAGTGCCAAGCGCCGGGAAAAGACACCTCTGACTTCTGGCAGCTTGTTTTTCCAGCAGTATATCTGCAGCCGCCGCGACAGGGAGCCACAGAGATAACGGCGGTCCGGCAGATCTTTCGGGACGATCCGAACGTTACGGTCATGCAAGATCGAGACGGAATGCTTCGGATTACGATCGGAAGCGTCTCGACCGCAATACTGCAAACCAGGATACAAACCCTAGCACTGGATCCAATCGAACAGTACAGCGCGCCCTCAGCGGTCGTCACAATTGAGAACGCGCCCGAACTCCGTACCGCTGAGCGCAGACTGGATGTTCACCTCAAACAGGGTATGATCAACATTATTGTGTCCGGGCCGATCCCGGGAGCACCACATCTTCCAAAGTTGATGCAAAATGTTACGGCGGACGAGGCGTTAGACTCCGTGGCGAGAACTTTCAAAGGCATCGTTACGTACGGCATATGCAAACAGCCTGACGGCAAAAGCCTGTTTCAGTTCGGCTCGACATACGGCTCGTAGAGCGCCGACCACTCGAGTGTCGTCACGGAAGTCTGCACCCGTTGACGCGCCCGGGCTAAGGTACGACGACGATCCTGTACGTGCCGTCTGTCGATGCGGTCCAAGCTTCCGAGATCGACGAAAGCGGCACCGTTTTGGTCGGGACGTCGACGCTGCGATCTGCGATAAGCTGCATGTAGGCGGGGACTTCGGCCATGATATCGGCAATCTGCGCGGAACCCGCACCGCTGCCGGAGATGCGGATGCGGCGGCTTCGTAAGAGCGCTGCCGGCACGGCTGCCTCGGGACCGGCCGCAGCGCCAATTTGCACGTAGGCAATGTCGGCGGTGTCTTCTTCGAGCCCGCGCCTTGCGAGCGACGCGAAGGCAGTCTCGGCTGCCGACGCCCACAGAAAATCGAGGACGATGCTCGGTGTCGTACCGCCTTGAGCGTCGACGATTGCCGCGGCATCGGTCCCGCGATTGCCGCTCAGCGCAACGGTTGTAGCCCCAAGCGCAGCAGCGCGCGCAAGACGCGCCGGATTGCGCCCCACGCCGACGACGCGGTTTGCGCCCAGCAGGCGCGCGTTTTGCACGGCAAGATACCCGGCCATACCGGTCACGCCGAGAACCAAGACCGTTGCGAGCGAACCGATCTCGCGAATGCGCGCCTTGAGCGGCAACCACGATGCGAAGGCCGGATTCAATCCGCCGGCAACCTTCACGGGATCGGCTCCGGGTGGCAGCGGGATGCGCATCGTTTTGGGTGCCGCCATTCGCTCCGCGAACGTGCCGTGCGGGGGGCGCACAAAGCCCGTGTAGATGAAATCGCCGGCCGAGGTACGAGCCACGACGTCGACGCCCGCGACGAGGGGCCACGCCCGCGTGCTTCCGTAATGCCGCCCGGCCGCCAGCGATCGTACGACAGGATGGAGCCCTGCAGCTACGAGCTCTACGAGTTCGTAGGCGTCGTCGACCTGGGGTTCGGAAAATTCGCCGTATTGCGGAGTGGCGTCGGGAGCGGTAACGACGGCAGCTTTCATAAGGTTTCCTCCCAAGGCGTTCGTCGCGTGCCTGCCTAATGGCTGAAGCACGCGACTCTCGTTAAACGCATTTCGCGGTAGGGAGGATTTTTTCTGCGTTACATCACCGCGCTGCTCGCTCTCGCGCTTCTCGCCGCGTCGGCGCCGTCGCCGGACCTCAGCGGGACCTGGCAAGGAACGATAATCGTACCCGGTATCGGCAAACTACCTCGGGTCATGCGCATTACCAAGGCCGGCAGCGGCTACGCTGTAAAGATCTACAGCACCCTGGAGAGCGAAGTTCCCATAGCAACGCGCAACGTCAAGATCGACGGATCGACAATTACGATGGCCTTCGATATGAATAGCGATCCTTGGCTCAACTACCATCGCACCTATCAGGCTACGCTTTCCAGCGACGGGAAATCACTCAGTGGTACGTGGGCAGTGCCCGGCGCGCTCGACGTACCGATGGTGTATCACCGAACCTCGCCGGTGACGCTGCACATGCTGCAGCCAACGCGCGACCTCTACATCGACGTCGCGGACGGCGTCAAAGACGAAGTCCTCGACTGGGGCGGCAGCGGCCGGCCCATGGTGTTACTCGCCGGTCAAGGAGTCACGGCCCGCGGTTGGCACCGGATCATTCCCGACCTCGTGACGAAATATCACGTGTACTCGATAACACGTCGCGGCTACGGCAATTCGAGTAAACCTCCGCCGACCGCGCAGAACTACAGTGCCGAGCGGCTCGGCCAAGACGTTCTCGCGATCCTCGACAAGCTGCAGATTGCTAGGCCGATTCTCGTCGGGCACTCACTCGCCGGCGAAGAACTCAGCTACATCGGAACGCAGACACCGCAGAAAGCAGCCGCGCTTATCTACCTAGATGCAGCATACAACGAGGCATATGACGGGGGCGTTCCCACGCCGCCGCCACCCAGTCCGCCGCCCGGTTTTCCGAAAGAGTCGCCGATTGACGTTACGATCGATAACAATCCAGGGCACTTCACGACGCCGATCGACTTGCCGATCCTTGCGATCTTCGCCAATCCCCACAGCGACCAGCCCCGTCCTGGATTGTCGCCGGCGTACATAGCGGCAGACAATGCGTTTACGACGAAGCAGATCGCGGCATTCAAGAAAGGCCAGCCCAACGCCCAAGTCATCGTCATACCGCGTGCCAACCATTTCGTCTACATAACGAACAGGGACGAAGTTCTTCGCGATATCGACGTCTTCGTCGCGAACCTGCCGACATAGGCCTAGTGCGGCGCCGGCGATCCGTCGGACCAGGTGAGCACCGGTACCATAACCACCGTGGAGAGGTATGGACCGCGGTCAACGGCCTGAGCCGGCGAATTGTCTACGTTGGCGCCCCAGTTAGCGACTTGATCTCGCGGAATGAAAAACATCACGTGGGGATACCATGGCCCGTGGGCATGGTTAAGATGCCCCTGCTTTGAGAGCATAAAGCCAAATGCACCGGGCTCGGGTGGCTTAAAGCTATGATCGACGAAGGCAGCTTTTGTTCTTTCCGCCATTTGCGGCCTGCTGAGCCCGGCCAGGGCCCATTGCGCCTCCTGAAGTAACTGCGGAATCTCGGTGCGCGCCGCGGGAGGATTGTAACAATCGGGCCCGCGCTCTTTCGGATTCCAAAACTCGGTATCGTTAAATGGGGCAGTCCAAGAACGCTCGACGAGGCATACGAAGCCGTTCGTTCCTTTCTCCGCCGTCTCGAAGCCGCGGGAGGTAAGCACGAGCACCTCGGCGTTCGCAGCGATCGACGGCGGAGCCGCGCTCCGCGCCAAGGCAACTTCAGCTTGGCGATCGGGCATAAGATATGGGGCGATTGGGCCCCTCGCCGGCAATCCTTCGCTGGTAGCGGCTTGCGCCACTAATGGCAGCGCCATAGCGCCGAGGAGCAGCACGACTGCTCGACGCACTCGAAATAGGACCACGATCGGTACCTCCGTTTTCAGCAGCGTACACGTTAAACACGCGGCTCCTGGGCATTGTGACGACCGACGGTTTGTTCGATATCAACGGCCGTGCAGAGGGGCACAGGCGCGGGGGCTAGTGACGGTCGAACCAAAGGTATTGAACGGCGACGGCGACCGTGGAAAACTGCTGGCCGAATCGACCGCTCAGCCAGCGCGACCACGACGCTTTCGCCGATAAGGTCGATCCCACGGGCTGCGAAAAGGTGAGTCCGTAGCGCGAGTTGGCCAGCGAGTTGATCGCCGCCGCGGCGTTGATACTGGTCGCGCCCCCAGAATAGTAGTTCGCATCGAGTGCCAACCACTGGTTCTGGCGAAAAGCATATCCGGTGTGAAACTGGAAAATGTCGAGCGGCGCTTGCCGAAGTATCTGACCGCTGAAGTAGTCGGTATTTTCGCCGAAGATCCAGAGGCCCGCGGACACGTCGGCGAACCACTTTCCCATCGGCTGCTCCAGCCCGATTTCCGGTTTAATCGTCCATCGATTCGAACCCGTATTGATGAGTTGCGTTCGGTCATAGGTGCCCGTCGGCGCGATTACGGTCAAGCTGACCCCAAGCGTCGTGCTCGGCTTGCGGCGGGTGAACTCTGCCGGGGTAAGTGCACGGCCCAGGAGATTTACGCCGAAACGTGCTCGGAAATCCGAGAACCCATAGCGCGAGAATGCTTGCGGTAGACCGGAGACGACTGCGCTGACATGGCCGCCGAGATAGGGAACGCTAACGGCCCAGTTCGCCGTGCGATTTCCAAGACGAAACGTGTGCGTGAAGCTCAGGATGATGGTATTAATCGCGGGGCGCACGTCGCTGAGCGGCAGTGAGGGATCAAGGGGTACCGTTCCCGTCGAATTCGATAAAGATCCAACCGCGAAATTGGAATCGATCGGTGAAGCGGAATATGATCGAGGCTCAAGTTCTTGGCTCATCGCCGGCCGGGTTTCCCCGACGAGAGCGATTGCCGCAAGGGCGCTAAGCCACAGCCCGACCGAAAGGACCATCTTTCGGCACTGCCTCGCTCGCAACAGAGGCTCGACAACGCTGGAATCCACGACGTTTCAGCCTTACGGGAGGCTGCCGCGCGACATTCTGGATTCTCTCGGCGCGTCACCGCGGCGCGCTGCAGACACGGCGTCGGCTATCTGCGTCATGTCTGCTTCTGCGACGATTCTTCCGCCGATTACGAACGTCGGCGTTCCGTCGACTCCGAGCGCATCCGCAAGACCTTTGTTCGCGGCCAGCTTGCGCGCGATAGCCGCGTCGTTCATGTCGTGGCGCAGGAGTGCCCAGTTCAGCCCGAAACTTTGCGCGTGCTCGCGAATTGTATCGATCGTGATTTCGCGTGGGTCGCGCATGATCGCATCGCGCAGCAGCTCGTACGCGCCTTGCCGCTGCGCCGCAAGCAATGCGCGCGAGCCGAGTTCGCTTCCCGGGCCCAGAATTGGCAGATCCTTGTAGTCGAGGCGAAGGTCGCTATACTTCGCCAAAAAGTGCGTCATCTCGGGCGCGAGTTCTCTGCAGTACGGACATGCAGGGTCGAAAAACTCGGCGATCACCACTCGTCCGCGAGCGTTCCCGGTGCTCGGGTCGCTTGGATCGAACAGGACCTCGCGCCGCCGTGCGATTGCCGCGCTATCTGCCTCGGCCTCTACGCGCGCGTTATCGGCCTGCAGCGCGAGGATCGCCTCGCGCAGTATACTGGGGTCGCTTTTCATCGCGTCGCGCACAGTCTGCACGACCTGCTTCCGCTGAGCGGGCGTCAAGGCGTCGGGCTTCACAGGAGCGGCGCGCGCGGAACACGCTGTAAGCAGCCCCGTTACGAGCAGCGCGGCGATCCAATGCCAACGCGCCGCACCCGTTCTTCGGACGATACTGGAGCCCGCTAGAGCGCCTTCTCGCACGTATGGTAGCCACCGTCGTTGACGCATTTAAGCCCCTTACAGCATTTCAACGTCAAACACGATTCCAGGTATTTGGCACATTTTTTCTTGTGGTGCTCGGGACTCAGGCTGGGCGGCAGCAGTTTCTGATTCTGCAAGAAATCCGCGACCTGGTGGACGCTGGAGAGCGATGGTGAACCCGCCGGCGGTCCCGCATTCGGCGACCCGCCGCCGCAGGCGGCCAGCATGACGATCGTTGCGCAAATGCCTACTGCACGCTTGACAGAGTTTGAAATCATGAGATGTTCTGACCCTATCCCTTCCGGAAGATGCAACGGATGGGGTGTCCTGTTAATCCAGGACTCCCCGTGTGACCCTGCTCTTCGCGCCACTGCCGAGCGATTCCGTCGTTTTTCCGGGCTATCGGCAATCCGAGGCGTTACTTACTTAACTGTATAGCCCTTCGATTCAAGACAGGCCGCAAAGGCCCGGCGGAAGTTATTCATCTTCTGCGACTGTTGGGCTTGTACGTTGGCGTCCGCATAGTGCTGCTCGGCGTTGTTAGCCGCGGTTTGCCTAAGGCGCCCTCGAACCGCGCCCAGCGCTGCGCCAACCCCGGCACCCGTCCCAGCGTTGCCGCCAATCGCACCGACCGCCGCTCCGACGGCGGCGCCCCCGGCCGCCCCACGGACCGCGCCGCCCTGGCGCTGCGCCGTTGCGGGCGGCGTTGCAGGCTGTAAGTTAGCAGGATCGACGCCCGTTTTCATCTTGGCTGATTTATAACAAACGGATTCGTCGTTGGCTTGTTGGGACGAGGTCTGCTTATTTTTCGGATAAACGTAGACGCCGAACATAGTACTTAACGAATCCGCTAAAACCGGCGCGGCAACAAGGATGAGAGCGATTGCGAGAACGAGGGCGCGCATCATCATTCTTAGCCCCTTAAGTTTGAGCCGCTTCGGCTCCTCTAGCGCGAGCGCGATCGCGGCACTATTGACACACGAACTCGCGTGCAGAGGGGTAGAGGCGCGGGGCGAGCAAGCCTAACTCCCTAGGCCTTGTGCTGGGCGGTGCGCTGATTTTTGCTGCTCGTAATTTCCCGTTCTTGTTTTGGATGTACGCGATCCTTACGGCGATCCTGCTGCTGGCTTTAGCGTACAACGTTTCGTATGTCATTGCGCTACGCCAACCTATGTTGACGCTAAACTCACGGTATCTGATCTATAGAAAGCTTTCCATACCTTGGGAGGTCATTGCGGATGTCACCGAATTGAAGACCTCGCGCGGCGCTACCGTTGGCATTACGCTTCGCGAGGGTAAACTTCGTATAAAGCCTACAGGGTCAAGCCTATGGCCCAAACCAACGATGGGCTTTCTATTGCGCAAGAGCTTGGCAAGATACGGGGCTATTTCTATACCACAAGCACGCGGGATAACGACCGCGCAATTGCGGCGAATTATTGCGGATTACCGCGAGCTCGCCATCACCGAGCGAGCTTAACCCGTGACATGCGACTCGCAAGAATTGAGGAGGCAGTGAGGATTTCTGGTTTTGGCCGAGCGCTAACCGTCCGTGAGATCGGTGCTCTGCCCGACCTCGATAATATAACCGTCAGGATCGCGGATGTAGCACCGAATCTCGCCGTACTTGGCAATCGGTTCCGTGAGGAACTCGGCCCCTCGACCTTTCCATAATTCATAGCACGCTTGAATATCTGCAACGCGGATATTCATAAAGCTGCTGGTCTTATCCGGATCGGCGGGGACGCTAAGCGTTACCGTCGGCTTGTCAGGGGTGGGCCCGCCCCCGACGTTGACAATGAGCCACGTATTCGCGATCTGAATGTGCCCAGACGCACCCTTGCTATCGCCTCTGCTCAGAATGCGGCCGCCGAAGACCTTTTCATAGAACTCGGCCGATCGGTCGATGTCTGCAACGGTAATAAAATATGTGACGGTGAACCCGTCGCGCGGGGGCATCTCATAGCTCTTCTGTTCGATTTGTATGCTGCTCATTGACGACTCCTCTCAACACGGTGCTCATCCACTTGACGCGCCCGTTATTGCTACGGCTTTGTCCTAGGCCCACCTTCTATCCATAAGGGACCCCAACTTTGCTTTGCCCGACTTCGATGATGTAACCGTCGGGATCGCGGATGTAGCAGCGCGTCTCACCATACTTGTCCAGAGGCTCAGTAAGAAACGTCGCTCCTCGACTCTTCCATAACTTGAAGCACGCTTGAATATCTGCTACACGGATATTCATGAAACTACTAATCTCGTTGGGGTCGGGAGGAGGGCGGAGCGTCACCGTTGGTTTGTCTGGTGTCGGACCCCCACCAACGTTAATTATGAGCCATATGTTTGCGATTTTGATGTACGGCGGTGCGTTTCCATCGCCCATGCTCACAATTTCCCCTCCGAAGACCGTTTTGTAGAATTCGGCGGATCGCTCGAGGTCGGCCACTGTGAGAAAGTAAGCGACGGTAAACCCCTCGTCGGGCGGCATCTGATAGCTTTTCTGATCCACTTGTACTTCGTCCATTGAAAACTCCAATTCGTATAGAGAGAATTTATGCGGACGCTTTACGCGGCCATCCGCGGAGCACTCCCGGCTTTACTCACGGGACGAGCAGCACCTTACCGATACCACCTTTCGTGAACGCGGCCTGCGCGACGCCCGCGTTCTTAAGTTCCTCGCGGCGGCCGATCGGAATCGTCAGCTTGCCGGCGTTTACGGCGGCGGCGATGAAGGCGATGCCTCCACGGTCTTGCTTCGAACGGAACGTGACGACGCGCACCTTCGGGAAGCCCTCGGCGCCGTCGGGCTCTCCCGTTACCGATGAAAACGTCCCGCCGTCCTTGACCTTCGCGAGCAGATCCGACGCCGGTTTCCCGCGGAGCGTGTTCGCCACGATGTCGACTTGCGGAATCGCCGCGAAGGCGGCCGGGTCGTCGAGGGCGATCGTTTCGTCCGCGCCGATGCTGTCTCCCTGGTTGAGCTGAAAACGCTGCACGCCCGCGGTCACGTGCGCGCCCAACACCTTCGCCATGTAGACGGCAGAACGGCCTACCGCGCCCGCCGCGCCGGAGACCAGCACCGTTTGACCGGACTGCAACCTGCTTGCCACGGAGATCAGTTGGCTCCCCGTGACGCCAACGAGCGGAATCGCGGCCGCATCCACCAGGTCCATCGTCTCCGGCACCTTGGCGAAAAGAATCGCTTTGTCGGCGACCAGTTCAGCGTACGTGTGGTATGACCACGCGCAGACACGCTCACCGACCTTGAGATCCGTGACGCCGTCGCCCGTCGCGACGACCGTTCCCGACACGTCCAGGCCGATGATCGCCGGAAACTGCAACGGCCACCTATCCTTCAAGTCGCCGTTGCGCTCGAGCATATCTTCGGGGTTGATGCCGATACCGGCCACCTTGACGAGGACGTCGCCCGCGCCCGGATTGGGATCCGGCATGTCTTGATATTGCATTACTTCCGGACCGCCGTACGCGATCATCACCGATGCTTTCACCTATCGTTCACGCGTTGCTCGTTCTCACAAATTTGAACGTCGCGCGAACGTCTTCGCAAAAGAGCTGCGGCTGTTCCCAGGCCGCAAAATGCCCGCCGACGTCGTGCTTCTTGTAATAGACGAGTTTGGGATACGCTTTTTCCGACCAGCTTTGGGGTGCTTGATAGATCTCGTGCGGAAACGCGCTCACGCCAACCGGGATAGTCACGCCCACGACGTTGAAGAAACCGAGCTTATTCTCCCAATAGAGCCGCGCCGAAGAGATTGCCGTCTTCGTGAGCCAGTACATCGTGATGTTGTCGAGCACGTCGTCGCGCGAAAGGCCGCCGGGGTTTCCGAAGAAGGCCGGAGCGATCATCTCGTAACTGTCCTTGTCGTGATCGAGAATCCAAGCCGCCAACCCGATCGGCGAATCGAGCAACGCGTAGAGCGTCTGCGGGCGGTTCGCCATCTCGACGGCGTACCCGAGGTGATGCGTGTAGAAGTCGGCCAGCTGCCGATATGCGTGAAGCTCGTCGCCCGCCAGCCCGGCAGGCGGCG
>Ga0210395_10003875_pt1 | contig 11475 bp, 14 predicted proteins | sample IncBWH4OmetaG_FD_150861 | JGI IMG/M metagenome (GOLD analysis project Ga0210395, IMG submission 150861) | Forest soil microbial communities from Barre Woods Harvard Forest LTER site, Petersham, Massachusetts, United States - Inc-BW-H-4-O ...
TTGACCACGGCCATCCGGTTGGCGACGATCCCGACATGGGATTTAACAAGCGCGAAATGGAGGACCGGCGCCGCAAGGCCGCGGAGAAGGAGGCGGCCGCGCGCCGCGCACTCGGGCCACAGATCATCGAGGATTCGGTAAAACTCATTGAGTCGTGGGACGCGCGCCAGGCCTCGCACATGCCTATGCTGTTCTCGCCAACGATCGAGGCGGCCTGTACGGCGGGCTATTGGTTCCTAGGGGCGCGCTGCCCGGCCTGCCGCACCACTGGCGATGTCGACCTGCGGAGGCTCGATTGGCACCGCGGTGCGGCCGTGACGGCGCTTATCCGGCACTGTCGTGCCGCTCCTGCCGGCCGAACGCGCCGTTCGCTGAACTCGTTTGTCTGTCCAAGTCGAGCGTGGCTGAGGAATATTATGCCGAGCGCAGCGGCAACAGGTGGGTTAGGGAGTGACCTGCCATGTGGCGGGGGGCCGCTCCTGCCGCAGCTCGAGATTTTGCCGAGGTGATGCCGGCCGCATAGCCAAGTTTGCGAGCCTCTCCCATTCCTCCGCCATTCGAAGCCAAAATGCTTGATCGTCTTCATCAGGCTCGAGCAATGCGAGCTGACGACATTCTTCGGCTCTACGCTTTGAAACAGTTGGGTCCGCCATGGCCAAGCTCCTTCGCACACAGCCGATTGCCATATGATTGCATCAACCGCATGAAGGCGTTGTGCTCAATGTCGCAAGGAAAATGCAAAAGCTGGGATGGGATCGCGTGCGCGGCTAAGACCCCGAGAATGACGGTTGGCCGGCTGGTAGCGGGGTATAATTCAGCAGTTGCGATGCGAATTAAGCAAATAATCGTGAGACGCCCCGGCGGCTACAGACAGTCTCATGAAAAGCTCATAAAAAGGGCGGCTAACCCGATCACCGTGTCCCCCGACAGGTACCCGACCGGGTTAGCCTCTTCCGCGGCCGGCTCTTTCCCCAGAGTCGGCCGCACCTAGTTTGCGGCGCCAACAGCACCGCGCTTTCATTTTCGCTGGCTTGGACAAATCCCCCGATAGTCCTACGACATCTCGCAGCCTGTTGGGCGATCGTGGCTTTTGCAAGGTAAGGAACTTCGAGACTGGTTGGGCTATGCCACTTTCCGGAACTTGTGCAGCGAGCGCAGATTGTCCGGCCGTGGCTTGTCTTTGAAGGTTTGCGGCCAATTGGTCCACGACACTTCGCCGACATAAAGGTCTCCGCGGCTGTCCACGGTCAGCCCGTGCGGCGCCAGGAAATCGGTTGGGCCAAGGCCTGGGCCGAGCCCACCCAGCCGGGAAACGCGCTTGCCCGTATTGTCGACGATGGTGACGCGCGGGCCGAGGTTCGGCACATTGCGGTTGACCGGCTGCACCGCGCCGAGTTCGCCGATGTAGCACACGGGGCATTTGCCGGCCGGCATGAACAGACCGCACGGACGGTGCAGGTTGATGCAGGTTGTTCCACTGGGTCTCGTACTTGCCGTTGCCGTCGAACACCTGCACGCGATGATTCTCGCGGTCGGCCACATAGACCCAGCCGTCGGCATCGCAGGTGATGTTGTGTGCGATGTTGAACTCGCCCGGATCGGTGCCAGGCCCACCCCAGGAGAACAGCAGCTTACCGTTCGGCGCGTATTTGTGCACGCGCGAGTTGCCATAGCCGTCGGACACGTAGATGTCGCCCTGCGGAGACATCGCGGTGTGGGTGCAGCGATGGAATGGCTCGCCGCTCATGTAGGGTGCCGGCTTGCCGGCAATGCCGAGAGTCAGCAGCACTTTTCCTTCCAGCGTGCACCGGCGGACGGTGTGGTCTCCATCGTCGGTGAGCCAGACCGTGTCGTCGGGAGCCATGAACACGCCGTGGGCGCGCGGGAAGAGCCCTTCGCCGAATGAGCGGAGGAAGTTGCCTTCGCGGTCGAACACGATCATCGGATGGTCGCCGCGGTTGAAAACATAGACGTTGTCGTTTCTGTCGACGCCGACGCCGCCGATCTCCTTGAAGGACCAGTCGGGCGGCAGTTTTGCCCAGTTCTCCACCGGTTCGTATGAGTACGCCCCGTTGCCAACGGTAGCCATGCCCAGGCTCCCCTGTTCATTGCCGGTTGGCAAGCTTGTCACGAAGCAAAAGGTTCGGCCAGCTAAGTGCTGGCCGCGACACTCGCCAAAGCGGGCATCGAATGTCGCCTATTGGCCCATTGCGTCATTTCGCGGCAGCGCAGCAAACTGTCGCTTTCGTACCAACCGTCGCCGGCGAGCGCCCATCCTGGCGGTGCCGTGCCGTCCGTGCGCCTTCGTGCCCGTCTTGGCAGATCTAGGTGTCGCGACGGCTGTGTTGCGCCGGGGCAGTTTTTGCCGTCGAAACGGAAGTAGGAGTAGTACGGCAGCAGCTACCGGTCTTCCATGTCGGATAAATGCAAGAGCCCCAAAGATCGTGGGGCGGGCGCTTGTTTGCACCCGCCCCATGAGTCAGGAATTGATGGTAGTCTCAAAGCTTACGAATCTTCGGCGCCGACTTGTATCAGCGTTTCTGACAGGCGATTACAGGCAGCCAATCCCTCTTCCGCGTCGATAGTTTCCGCCTCCGGCACTGTCGTCCGAAAGGCAATGACCTTCGCGGAAGTCGGAGTGCTATGGCGGCCGAACTCAATCTCGTCCAATTTTTCGACAGCCTCGTATATAAAATCAGCGGTATGATCCTCATTTACCACCTCGAGGCTTAACCAAAGTGGATCGTTGTATTCGATTGTTATTCTCAATTCGCGGATCAATTCGTCTCTTTGCTTTTTTAGCACTCGGAAGAACGCCTCGGCGCTGATAAGTTCCTTGTCATATTCGTGAAAACGCAAGAATCTCTCCTTAAATTTTTGCTCTCCGGCTTCGATCATAGGTATAAGCTCGGCGGCATTGGAAGCGGATATTTTCCAATCTTCATCGATAAACCTAGAAAGGTCCGCACACGAAATTCCCGAAGCTCGAAGGCAGTCAAATAGGCACATGGATTTTCTCCTAAATTAATCGTTCAACATTATTGTTGCAACGATTGGCTGGTTATAACCAACAAAGCGGATCTGGTATTGCGTGAAGGACGTTCAATATCTAAAAGAGTCACGACGAAAATAATTTTGGAAGTAATTCTGTAGCGCGTCCCCAAGAATAATTCTTCCTGACGCTTTATCAGACTTGAATGCGTGTTGCGGGTCCCTATCTGGTCGACGCCTTAAGCCAACGATGGGGCGATGGACCGATGACTAATTTGTTTGGTGTTGCCGTTAAAGCCGTTGAACTGGATATTACGCCTGGGCAATCTGAAAATTTGGACGTGGCACTTTCCTTTGCTACGGCCAATATTGCCATCTTTCCAGTGAAAGTTTTTCAGGACGCAAACGGCAGATGGAAAAAGAAGCCCGCGGTTAAGGGCTGGCAAAACGTCGCCTGCTGCAATCCTGATCAGATTCGACGCTGGTGGGGCGAATTTCAGGGTGCCGTTCCGGGAATCGAATTGGACCAAGCCGGACTTGTGGTGATTGATGCCGATCGTCACGACGCCGACACGGACGGTGTTGCAGCCTTCACCGGTTTGATGGCGGGGCATGATGATCAACCTCCGCCCCCGAAATCGTCAACGGCCGGGGGCGGAGAGCACCACTTTTATCGGCAGCCCCTCGGTATGCAGCTCGGTAACGGGGAAGGGAGCCTACCGCCAGGCATAAATGTCAGGGGCGCAGGCGGCTTTGTCGTGGCTCCTGGGGCGGTTCGTCCTGATGGGGCTATCTGGAAGCCCGCCCCTGGTTTCCCCGAATTGACGCAAGCTTTCCAGGCCGGGACGGTGCCAGTTTTACCGGACTGGCTCCTGGAAATGATCGCTCCCAAGCTGTCGCCGACGCAGGAACCGGCCGCCGCCAAAGGAAACCTGCCTGGGCTTCCGGGCCGGGAAAGGGCTTATGGCGCCGCGGCTCTCAGGAATTCGATCGCTGAGTTGGAGCGGACTTCCTCCGCGCACCGCAACAACAAACTGAACGCAATTGCCTACCGCTTTGGTCGCATGGTCGCCCGGGGCTGGATCGAAAGGGAAGCCGTCATATCAAATCTGTTTGCTGCTTCCCAAAGTAACCGGCTTGCTTCCGATGATGGGGCCGACAGTGTTCGTCAAACAATTGAATCCGGTCTAAACGCCGGTCGTGCCCACCCTCAACCGCCAGCCAAGGCCCGTCATCCATCCCCGGGTTTATCAGCCCCGGGCGCCGTTCTTGAGCACGAAAGGCTATCCTGCGGCTTACTAGGCCCGGGACGGCCCCTGACGCGAGGCCTTGGGCCACGTCAAATCATTTGACTTAATTTCGGCCCTGCCTACGACATTTATCTCTTTGCAGGAGAGGACCTCCAACACCAACCAACCAATACCGTGAAGGACAAGATAATGACCGATGATCAACACCAAATCGGCATCAGCCCCGGGCGAGCAGTATGGTGGGGCGTTCGGTTTATTGGTTGGATTGTCGGGGCCTATCTTGGCTTTTGGATTATTTTGTTTGCCGTGGCTTCCATTATTGCGGGCATCGCCACAGTAGTTCAGACAATTGTGCCTCCGGATAACACCTGTATAACAACCGCACAAGACGGCAGACCAGGACAACCCGGAATACGTTCTACTAACAGCAATGATTGTTGCACCGCCGCTCAAGCTGGCTGGAGCGGGCCTTGCTTCAGTGTTCCCCGTTCGGCCTTTAATAAGAAAAATTAAGGGGTAGCGCCCCACCGGAGATAATCCCGCGCCGCCATCTGGTCCAAGTGATCCGTCTGGGGTTCGGGGGTCATTAGCGATCAGGCTAACGCTAACAGAAAGGCCGCCAGCGCAAAGCCGATGAGAAGAATTGACCAGTCCCCGACATTAAGACCGAGGAGCCTGCCTGTAACCACCATTGGATGGGTAGGCTTTCTGGTATTTGAGATTATCAAACTGTTGAACTAGCCTTTTGAATAATGCGAGGCCACCTCAGTTGGCGGCTTCATCCCTTACGGCGCTGGCCTGTTTTGACCCCTAGTGGCTAGTTTTGAAAATCGCAGTAGCCGGCTTTGAACAGATCACTTGTCGGGGCTCACCGAGGGTGCTCGCAAGCTTCCCCATGGATCGACCTTTTTATTGGTGTTCGGCGCGTTTTTCATCGTGGCTTTGTAAGCTTCGTCAGTTGCCTTCTCGTCCGCCTTCTTGCGGGCCTCTGCGGCCTTCTGGCGGTCGGACTCGGGAAACGGTTGCGCATAAGACGACTGCGTCAGGAACGCTGTAAGGACCACGGATACGGCAAATTTTCTGACCAGATTGTGCATCTCGCTGTCGCTGCCTCTCGTCTGCGTTCAGGCCGCCTCAGTTGGCGGCCTCGTCATAGAATGAAACCGGCAACGTCGTATCATAACGCGGATGAATGCGGTCTTCAGCACCAAGGTCCAAAGAAGTGATCGAGGATAAGCCCAACTGCGGCGCCTATAACCGCCGCCGAAAAGCGGACCACCCTATCAACGAGCAGGTTAAATCCGGGGTCAATAAGTGACCAGACCGATCCGGCGATGAAGCCTATCGCGGAACAAACGACGAAGGCGCCATTTGTACACAGTATGGACGTGTCCATATGCGATGCCCGTCTAATCGACTAACAGACTGTCGACCGAAGGCATGGGCAGCACCATCTCACGACTCCTCACGGCCTGATGCTATGATTGCAAACAGCCTTGCCCCTCTGCAATTTTAATGCTGTTGCTTCCTTACGCAGATGAAGAACAGCACGCCTACGGCCACGCACAAGATCGCAAGCGGAAAACAGAACATCGCGCGCGTGCCATAAATTTGCGACATGTATGGATCGGCGGCGACCGAGAAGGAGGCGCTTTGAACTGCCCACATGCCGAACCAAACTCCTGCTGCGACGAAGAAAAGCAGCAAGGCCCAGCGGAGAGCTACGAGCGGATCAGACACGACATTGCTCCTGCCTTAAATAGACGGTCCAGCAACGGCCCTGATGCGCGACCAGACCTTCTCCGAAATCGTATTTTGCCAGACTGCCCCGAGTATGCACGCTCATGCTGGCGTCACTGGGGCCTGACAAATTGCCTGAATCTGTCTAACCGAACGTTAGCGCGGGTCTGGTAGGCCGTCCGGCCATGATCGACCCCGCTGAAGCCGCCCAAAAGATCGCTGGGGCCAACCTTGGAGTTCGGCGGGCTAAGCAGGCGCCGCCGTCCCGAGAGCACGATGCAAAGGTCAAGGCGGCCGAACGCCGGCTGGGGACGTTGTTGAGAGTCTATGGAGGCTTCAAGGATGATCCCGCGTTCATCGCAGCCTACCGGCGCGAAATGTCTGCGCTAGGCGTCGAAGTTGAGCCCTCGATTGATAGCGGGGCTGAACGGCCTGTCGTCGCTTTGGTCTAAGCGCTGACGCTGCCGGCGATGTGCAGACCGCACAGGTGCTCTGGACGCGGCCGAAATAATTATGGGCTATTTTTTATAGGCACCATACGCGCGGCAATTGCCAAGCCAAAATAATCGGCGAATTAAATGGCTCGCGCCGGATTAATAAGAAAAAACCCCGCATATAGCGGGGCTTAGTAATTCTCGAAAATGTTGGCAGCAATCTCAGGCTCGCGATTCCAGCGATAACCAAATGCTAAATGCCTTTTGCCGCGTCGCGCCTTCAGTCCGCTTTAGGGTCCGAGCGATTTTGCGGGCCGGCGTTTTCTTTTTGGCAAGCCGCTTCATTTCTCGAACTTCGCTGGCTGCCCAAGGACGCTGCTTTTTCCCATTTCTCATCAGTAACTCCTTTAATGAGGCTGACGCTTTTAGCTGGAAGTTCCAGAAAAAGACGGCAGGGAGACGCTCGCTACGGTGCATACAAGCTTGTATCTGCCAAGGCCAGTGTATGAGGTCTTGCGTAAGGTCGCTTACGATGAGCGGGTCAAGATTCATGATCTCGTTGTCGAGGGGATTGACGCAACGCTAAAGCGGCGCCGGTATCCGTCCACGAAAAATCTCAAACCCGAAACGAAGCGGCATCCCTAGCCGCATGGTGACAGCGACCACCATTCAGATGATCGCATCGATTACTGCCGATATCGTTCTGGAAAGGCATGACTCGCTTCACTGATTGCGATAAGTTACAGCAACGCGGTCTGTTCTCAATCTCAGACCGAAATAACAGCCAATCCCATAAGCGAGTGAACTATGCCTTCTTCTTCCGAAATAATTGCTCGCCTCAGCGACATTCGATCCTCTGGCGGCAATGAGGCTGATACCAACCCCAACGTTAACAGAGCAATAGGTTGTGATCTGACGGCTGTTACTTTCGCAGTTACTTGCTCAATGCCGCCCCGACCAATTGGCCGCATTGGTCGGGAACGGACCACTTGTTCCCGGCGCAAAACCGCCATCTTAACGCGGTCGTCGAATTTCATACGATCTGCCGTCTCGACATATGCCTTTTCAAGTAGTTCGGGATTAGCAGCAATAAGTTCTTCAGCGAATGCCGTAACAATCTCATCCTCGATGCTGGAGAACATTGTCGTTCGGGTAATTTTGGAATACGAGCGATCATAAATTCGGTTTAGGCGGCGGTTCTCAAGTTGATTACTGTCACCTCCCAATAATTGCTGTTCTAATGATCCATCTATGACAGATAGGTTGCCCTTGTTTAGGCCGCACTGACGCGCGTCTGGCAGATTAGGTTTCGATAACAGTTGATATTGGCGGGTCGGAGACGCCAGAACGCTATTTAGGTTTGAGGAAACTAGCGGCTGAGTGGATGCTCGGCGCTGCGATGAATCCGACGAACATGTAGTGAACAAATTCCCCGGATTTTCCCCGGCAATGTGTTGCATGTTCGTGCCACGTTCTGCGGCGACTTGCGATTTGCTACAGCCACCGCGATGCAGAAAGTCTTTGCATTCCTGGGAAGTCGATGGTGGGCGCTGTAGGGATTGAACCTACGACCTCTCCCGTGTGAAGGGAACGCTCTCCCGCTGAGCTAGGCTCGCCATCCTTTCGGTTCGCATGGGCCTCCGAGAATCGTAGCCCCCGAAAGCGGGAACGCAGGGCGAACGGGATACGCGGACATTCAGCGGACACGCCACATTGCGGTAGACTCTGGCCGTTGCCGCTTTGCCGGACTTCCGCTATCTACACCGCATTGTACCGGCATTGCGCCCGTAGCTCAGCTGGATAGAGCGCTGCCCTCCGAAGGCAGAGGTCAGGGGTTCGAATCCCTTCGGGCGCGCCAATAATTTCAACGATTTGTGAGAGAATGCCCGAAAACCTGTCGGCACTACTGAATTGTCGTTCGGAAAACCATCGTCCGGGGATAGTCGGCGTGAAGCGCATCACAAGACTCTGGAAGAGCCTCCGCGCCCTCGTTCGTCATCGCCGCGTGCAGTTGGCGCTGTCCATCAGGGTGACGATTGCCGCACTGGTGGCTCTCGCGCTTGCGCAATTGTTGCAACTTCCCCTGCCGTTGTGGGCGGTGTTGACGGCCGTCATCGTGACTCAGATGAGCGTCGGACGGTCGCTGAAGGCAACGTTCGATTATCTCGCGGGGACGCTAGGCGGCGCCATCTACGGCGGCGCCATCGGCGTGCTGATCCCGCATTCGAGCGAAATCGCGCTGCTCGCGGTTCTCGCCCTCGCTCTGGGCCCGCTTGCCTTCATCGCCGCGATAAACCCCAGATTCTCCGCCGCGCCGATCACCGCCATCATCGTGCTGTTGGTTCCGATAATGACCCACGCGAGTCAGATCGCTTCGGCGCTTGATCGCGTCATGGAAGTCGCGCTCGGAGGCGTCACCGGGTTGATTGTTTCGTTTTTCCTGCTGCCATCCAACGCTCATCCATTGGTCGGCGCGGCTGCTGCCCGTGCACTTGATCGGATGGCGCGGGCTCTTGGCGAACTCCTTGCGGGCTTGACGCACGGTCTCGACATGGATTCGCTCCACCGCATTCAGGACGGCATCGGCCAGGCTTTGGTGCAAATGAATGCGGTGGGCGCCGAAGCCGAGCACGAGCGGTCGGCAGGTCTCGCCGTGGGGCCCGACACCGGACCGCTGTTGCGCACGCTGCTCAGGTTGCGCCATGACCTTGTAATGGTCGGAAGGGCGGCTATCACGCCGCTGCCCGAGGCCTTCGCCACGCGGCTCGCATCGCCGATTGCTCAATTCGGCGCGGCCTTCGCCGATTACTTGCGGGCCAGCGGGGCGGCCCTGCGGGCGCGTCAGGACCCGCCGTCGCTTGATTCTGTGGAATCGACTCTTGATGCCTTTACCGGCGAAATGGCCACGCTCCGTCGCGAGGGTCTGACGCGAAGTCTTTCCGCCGATGCGGCGGAACACTTCTTCGCAACCGGATTCGTGCTTGAGCAGATGCACAACAACGTCAAGGATCTCGAACGGTGCGTGGCTGAATGGGCTGGATCGTCCAAGGACGCACGGCGCGACAACAGCCAGTCTGATTGATCCTGGCTATCGCAGCCTTTGCTTGCGCGTAGCCGCGGCAGAGGTCAGGGTTCGAATCCCCTCGGGCGCGCCATCAAATTATTCGCCCTTCCACTGCGGCGGGCGCTTGTTCAAAAACGCGTCCAAGCCTTCGCGAAAATCCCGACTCATATAGCACATCAGGATCAAGTCCTCGCCTTCCTCGCGGGACAGCCGGCGCTGCAAGCGGGCCAGCGCCTGTTTGGTAGCGTTCAGCGTAAGCGGCGCATTGCCGGCGATGAGGGTTGCCAATTCGCCGGCGCGCCGCTCAAGCGCCGCGACGTCTTCGACGACCTCGCTGAGCAGGCCGACGCCGGCGGCTTCTTCGGCGCCGACCAGCCGCGCGGTGAAAATCAGATCCTTCACCCGCGCCGGTCCGATCAGCGCGGTGAGCCGGCTGATATTCGACATCGACAGGCAATTGCCGAGCGTGCGTGCGATCGGAAAGCCGAATTTGGTCGTCCGGGTGCCGATGCGCATATCGCAGCACGCCGCGATCCCGGCGCCGCCGCCGGTGCAGGCGCCGGTGATCGCGGCGATGGTCGGCACGCGGCAGGTCTCGAGCTTGCCGAGCACCCGGTCGATGCGGGCTTCGTAGTCGAGCGCGTGCTGTGGCGTGGTGAATTCGCGGAACTGGTTGATGTCGGTGCCGGCGGCGAAGGCCTTGTCACCGGCGCCTTGGAACACCAGCACCTTGATCGTACGGTCCTGATTGGCCTCCTCGCAAATCTGCGCCAGCCGCTCGTACATCGCGAACGTGAAGGCGTTGCGGGCCTGCGGGCGGTTGAACGTCACCCGGCCGATACCGTCACGCTGGTCATAAAGGATGTCGTCCGATGGCGCAGGTGACTGATTCATGATCTCTGATCCGTTGATTGGCGCGTGCAGCCACGATTGGTAACCAACTCGTTAACGCAACAGCAACGATTTTCACAGACCATGCGTCTGGACCATGATCCCGAAAAGTGGGAACCGGTTTTCGGAAAAGATCATGCTCAAGCGAAAAAGCCAAACCCTGATCCGCTTCCATTGAAGCGGAGCGGGGTCTAGGGGGCAAAAGACTTTTCCCATGGCGCAAACCGATCTGGTGCAGGCCTTCGAGGCTCGTCTCAAGATGTACAGCCTCGACGGCCGGGCGCGGAGCATTCTCGCCGAAACCTGGCCGGTGATCGAACCGACGCTGGACGAGGCGATCGACGAGATCATCACGGCGATCCGCGTCTTGCCCCGCATCGGCGAGATCGTCGCCGGAAACGCCGAGCTCTACAAGAAACTCGAAGCTGCACATTTCCGCGCGCTGCTCGGCGGCAAGCTCGACGGCGTTTACGCCGAATCATGTCGGCACACCGTGCAGCAGGAGGCGGCGATCGGGCTCGACGCCCGCGTGCGCTCCACCGCCGGCAGTTACGTCCTCAAGGCGGCGCTCGATGCGCTGGCGCGCAAGCATTGGTTTTCTGCCGCCAAGGTCGCCGAGCGCGGCCGGATCGTATCGCAGGCCATCAGCTTCGACGTCGCCAATGCCATGACCTTGCATCGCCAGGCGGCAGAGCAGGCCAGCGCAGCGCGGCGCGGCGCCATCGATGACGCGATCGCGGAATTTGCCGGCGCCATCGGCGAAGTGGTCGAGGCGATCAAGGAAGCCTCCGGCTCGTTGACCGCGACCTGCTCCACGCTCAATCAGGTCGCCGACGATACCCGCGGCCGCATGGCGTCGGCGTCGGCGGCTTCGGCCGAGACCACCCAGCGCATGGCGGCAACCGTGGCCGCCACCGAAGCGCTGTCGGAATCGATCGACGAGATCGGCCAGCAATCGACCCGGGGCTTGAGCATGGCGCAGTCGGCGGCGTCCGACGCCGCGCGCACGCAAGATGTCATCCGCTCGCTCGACGACGCCGCCGAGCGCATCGGCTCTGTGGTCGGCGCGATTTCGGCGATCGCGGCGCAGACCAATCTGTTGGCG
>Ga0210395_10003879_pt1 | contig 11472 bp, 10 predicted proteins | sample IncBWH4OmetaG_FD_150861 | JGI IMG/M metagenome (GOLD analysis project Ga0210395, IMG submission 150861) | Forest soil microbial communities from Barre Woods Harvard Forest LTER site, Petersham, Massachusetts, United States - Inc-BW-H-4-O ...
CGCGAACGAATGGAAAGACGGCGCCGCCCTCTCACACCTGGCAGGTATTGGGTAACGTTCGTGTTCTATGTGTCCGGCATCTTTGTATTCGCCTATACAGCCGGGTGGAGCAGTGAATACCGAGGATGGTGGCGGTTGATTCCGATGGCATGGTTGATTTCATTTGCGCTTGGCGTTTACGAGCTTCAGACACGCTGGCGGAGGCAACAGGCGGATGAAGCCAATCAGCTCTCCGGCGGCGCGATGTAGTACCCAGGCCGCGCACGGACTTTCAAGTTTTTACGATCCACATCCACTTTGATTTCGTGATAGCCGACGGCATTCGTATCCGTAGGCGCATAGCTGACGGTGTATTGCGAGTGCAGCTCCCCGCCGATTTCGTCGATGGCCTTATCAATCGATCGGTCCTTATACGTAGCGAGGTGTGCCCCACCGGTCGCCGTGCAGGCCACTTCCATCGCGTGATCTTTTACTTTGTTGTCCGCGTGCTTCACGGCCCAAATCGCCAGCCCGAGCAAATCAACGCCCTCGCTAGTGGATTCGTTCCCTGGACTCGGCGCCCTCCCTGGCGGTGGCGGCATAGTATTAATACCCGGCGGCGCAATCGGCACCGGCGCGTTGTCTCTTGGTTTGCCTTTCATTTCCGAACGCGTAGTCGAAAGCCCCACACTGTAAATGGTCACATTCGCGAGCTGCGCCTTTCGCAGCACCTCGCCAAGTTTTGCTTCGCTCCCACTATCCACGGTCTCGGACATTACCAGCATGACGCGCCGTCTTCCGGGGTTATCCGCCGTAGGCTGCGGCTTGCGACCGCTCAGCATATCCACGCCCACGGCCATGGCGTCGTAGAGTCTCGAGCCGGATGTTCCCGGTTGCAGGCGCGTCACGACGTTCTCAATCGCATCGCCGTCGCTCGTGAAATCCTGCAGCTTGTCCACAGCGTCGTTGAAGCCCACCACGGCAGCTTCGCCTTCCGGCCCCATCACCGTCTGCGTGAAAAGAATCCCGGTTTTGCGCATCTCTGGAAGAATCGGGTCGATGCGCGAGCTCGTCTCGATCAAGATAACCAGGGAAAGAGGGTCTCCTCCGAGATCGAAGTGAGTAATCTTCTGCTCGACGCCGTTATCCGTGATGCGAAAATCCTTGGCGTCCAAATCATGCACCATCTCGCCTTTCGCATTGCGCACCGTCACCGGCATATTCACCAGCGCCACCTGAACCTTCACCTTGGCCTGCACATCCGGCGGAGCTTGCTGCACCGTCTGGCCGGGCTTTGGCGCCATCGGCCCTTCCGGGGCCTGCCCACGCAAGGCTCCCGCTCCCCCAAGTAGAACAACGGCCAGCAACGCGCATTTACCGGTAGTTTGCTTCATTCCGTCTCCCTGATAACACCTGATAAGAAAGGCCCGGTTCCCGCAGTGTACTCAATTCGACGCACCCGCGCCGGAAGACGTTGCCGCGAGCCTCTGCGATTCCTACAATGGTGGTTTGCATCTTTCGGAGAGAAAACCCCATGTCCGCAGGTCAGCCCAAGCTCAAGCCCCAGCACGCGCCAAAAGCCCCTCATGAAGATCACCGCTTTCTCGAAAGCACGCCCGCGCGGCCCCTCCGCATCCTGGCGGAGTATCTCCATCCTCTTGTGCAACTTAAAAAAGAGGGCATCGCCGACACCATCGTCATGTTTGGCTCCGCCCGCATCGAATCTCACGAAACGGCACAAGCGCGCGTCACGCGGCTGAAAAAAGAAAATGTCAGAAAACTTTCCCCCGCCGCGCTGACCAGGCACCGCAGCGAACTGCGCCACGCGAAGAGTCTCCTCGAAATGTCCCGTTATTACGAGGAAGCGCGCCAGCTCTCCCACAAAATTACGTCCTGGTCGCTGACTCTCGGCCCCAAGCCGCGCCGCTTCGTCATTTGCTCCGGGGGTGGTCCCGGCATCATGGAGGCCGCCAACCGCGGCGCCAGCGAAGCCGGCGGCAAGTCCATCGGCCTTTCGATCGAGCTGCCCCACGAGCAGTTCGCCAACGCCTACATCAGCCCGGAACTCAGCTTTAATTTCCACTACTTCTTCATGCGCAAACTCTGGTTCGCGCAAATCGCCAAAGCCCTGGTCGTCTTTCCCGGTGGCTTCGGCACCATGGATGAACTTTGGGAAATGCTCACGCTGCTGCAAACGGGCAAGCTTGCCAAGCACAACATCATCGTCATCTACGGGCGCAAATACTGGGACAAAGTTCTGAATTGGAAAGCCATGGTCAACTGGGGCACCATCAACGAAGAGGAATACAAAATGCTTCAGTTCGCCGACAGCGTTGATGAAGCCTTCGACCACATCCGCGCCGGCCTCGAGAAATATCACATGGATGTCGATCCCTTCCTACAGGCCTACTGACCCGCTCGAGTAGAATTAATCTGTTTATATTCATTCTGTTGCAAGAAAACCGAGAGATTTGCCATGGAAGGGTGTTTTATCTCTTGTACGACCTCCTACTCCAGCCGGGGGAAATTCAGGAGGGAAGGACAATGGGAACGTTCTTGAATCGAAGCTGGAAGTTTCTCGGTAAGGCAGCGCTACCTACAGCCGCCCTGGCTGGTTTGCTCGCTTTCACGGGCACTCCCCGCGCGCTGGCGTCCTATGATGACGATTGCCAACGCCGCATCGCCAGGGCCGACTACAAGCTGCACGAAGCGGCCGAGCGTCACGGTTGGGACAGCAGGCAAGCAGACCACTGGCGTCATGAATTGCATGAGGCGCGGGAACGCTGCTGGCGCGAACGCCATCGTTGGTGGGATGAAGATGGCCACCGCTGGCACACCGATCGCGACTGGGACGACCGCGATCACGACCGTCACTAACCTATAAAACTGAGTACCTTCACGGGCGCAGCGAATAACAGCTGCGCCCTTTTTTTTTATTATGCGGCTTTCTTATCGCTTCTCACGCTTTGTTCTTTTCCCCGCGAGGCGCAACATCTGCGAGGCGCAAGTGTTTTATGAATATAGGGCGCAACCCGAGACCAGTCTTCGAGACGCCCGGGAGGACGCAATGTTCACCAACGTTTTGAAGTCCATGTTTGGCAAGGCACTGTTGGCTACGGCCGTATTGGGAGGTGCTCTGTGTTTCGCAGGCGCACCAAATGCCCAAGCCGACGAGCGGAGCCGGGATCGGGATAGAGATCGCATCGTTCGCTACGATGACCACAGAGACTACAGGGTCCGTGAAGATGTCCGTCGCGGATACTACAGCGACCGCGACGACTACGGGCGCCACGAGCGGCGCGAAGCGTTTGTCCGCGGCTACTACGACCGTTTCGGCTGCTGGCACCGCTACTAAGCTTTACCTGAATCGCAAAACAAAAACAGGGCGCCAACCAAGCGCCCCGTTTCCATTTTCACTTTTTAGAACGAATCAATTTTTCGCGGCAGCAGCCAATTCATCAGAGAAGACCGCTTCAAATCGCCGCTCTTCGTCCTGGTCGTGCAGCAGCACGACCGGAACCACGCGCAACGATCTCTTGCAGGAATGGCACTGCGTCACTTCTCCCTGCAAATCCTGCAAAAAGCCGTCCGTGAAATGATACAGCGCTCGCTCGCGTCTGGCATTCTTCTCGTCCCGCGCACCGCAGTACGGACACACAAACTCAACTTTGTCCTGCTGCGGATCGCGGTCTAGAGCAGCCCAACCCGTGCGGCGCACGCCTATTGTTTCGACATTACGCCCTTCCATCGGGATAACCCTCCTTCAGATCCACGTCCACACCCATGGGATGCGCGCCAGGGCATTTCCGATTCATTGAAATAAGTGCACTATAATCAATAAGATGCAATTACCTCTCGGCGCTCCGGCATCCGCTCCACGTCGTCCATTTGCGAGACCGCTTCAAAGTCCTCGGAAAAGAGGGTGGATTCTTCGCAAGCTTGTATCAGGAATCAATCCGCTTCTACGTCCTCCGCTGAAAAGTGGGTCAGTTTGCGATTATGCGACTACTCAGGATTTGGCTCTCTGATTTCGATGTAAACTACCCGACGTCACTGACCATCTGACCGGCACTCGCTGGCGCAACATGCGTGAATAAAGGTAGCGGCTCGGAGTAACTTGTATGCTCTTCCCGCAATTGGCTGAATTCACTAATATTGCTCTGCTGCTCCTGCGCTTGATGGTTGCCATAGTTTTCATCACCAGCGGCTACAAACATCTCAAAGACCCGGCAACGCGGAGCAAGGACATTGGGATGAGCAAGAGCTTCACAATTTTTCTGGGTGCAGCCGAGTTAGCTGGCGGCCTCGGAGTCATTTCGGGCGTTCTCGCACAACTCGCCGCCATCGGTTTGATTTTGGTTATGCTCGGCGCCATACAGAAGAAAATATTTATTTGGCACACCGGCTTCTGGGGCAAATCGGGGACCAACGGCTGGAGTTACGAAACTATGCTCGTCGTCATGAATCTGGTTATCGTCACCACTGGCGGCGGAAACCTGACTCTCACTCGCCTAATCAAGTAAAACCCTCGATCGCGTTAGGAGGCCCAAGATGAGCGATCAACAAAAGAAGGAGCAGTATTCTGGAGTGCGAGACCAAGAGATCCGTGCGGCACTGGATCAGCATTGGGCGGCCTCCGATGCCAACGATTTTGAAACGGAGCACGTCATCTATCACGAGGACGCGGTGCTGGAATACCCGCAGTCAGGCGAGCGCACCCGCGGTCAGCGCAACATTCAGGGCCAACGCGCTAGTCAGCCGAGCAAAAAGCGGTTTTCTATCCGGCGAATCATTGGCGGCGGTGATCTTTGGGTCACCGAATTCATCCTGACCTATGACGGCAAGCCGTCCTACACCGTGAGCATCATGGAGTTCAGGGACGACAAGGTTGCGCGGGAAACACAGTACTTTGCGGATCCGTTCGTGGCTCCCGCATCGCGGGCTCAATGGGTCGAACGGATGGACACATAATCTCGAGGCGCGAGAATTCTGGCACGCTAAAATCTTATGGAACATTCCTTTGTCTGTCCGCATTGCGGCGAAGAGATTTCGATGGTGCGGACTTATCGGTTCCCAAGCAAACCTATGTTGAAGATTGCGAAGTGTGCTGCAACCCCATTGAGATCAGTTACACCGTCACGGACCAGGAGCTGGACGACTTTTCAGCCCGGACTTTGGGATAACCGCAGATTACAACCATTCGAGTGGGTTGGTTGGGCGGTGACAGAAACGCGCCCTGGGAGATGTGTTTTGACACGCCAGTAATGTGATGGTGTTCAATTTTGCACAGTGCGGCGCTATAATGGGTGGATGCCACGCAGACTGGAATGGATGGAGAGCCAGAGTTTTCAGGGCTTCGGTTGCTCCGAGTGCAACTGGAAGTTTAGCCCTTCAAGTGCGCTCGCCGGCGATTCGCTTGATGAAATGAAGAGGAAATACCAAGCCGAACGTGACAAAGCGTTTGCTGCCCACACTTGCGTCAAACACGCCAGCTCCGCCGACCGAACACCATCAAAGCCAAAGCAAAGAAGAGACGAGCTCACGTAGCTGCTGGTTAACGCGGTTATCGGAAAAGTGAGGTTCGCCTGTCTAGGCATTCTGCCGCAATAACATTTGATGACGCGTCGAAGCAGTCAGGGCTTATCGGGACTTAGCCCCGCTTCCGGAAAAACACTTATGCTGCCGACTTCTCGGCGGCCACCGTTCCAATGTTCACGCAGCCTGCGATTGAGCGGTTCCGAGAAGAAGCGCGCGACGAGGTCTCCCGTCGCGGCTGCAACGACAACCGTGACGACGAAGAGCAACGGGACAGACCAGATTGGACTTCCGAGTTTCACAAAAATCGCAAAGAATAGAAAGACGACAAACATGTGAGTCAAATACACCTCGTAACTGCACCTCCCCAGACGGAGCAGAGGCGTGAGCAAACGAGGACCTTTCCACTGCGTTTGCGCGGCAGCAATCATCACCATGCAAGTTCCCAGCGCGATGATCGTCATATCTAGACCTGGTTTTGTGATAAGCGGCACGTAAACCAGCCGCAAGCCCACAACAATGGATACGATCAGCGTTGCACCTGCGAAGGCCATCACACGCAGGGTGGTGCGCGACCAGCGAACGCGACGGACGAGCAGCGCTGTCAGACAACCGAGAGCAATCGCATCCATACCACCCAAATACGATTGCTCCTCCCATATTTCATTACCATGCGCAAATATTGTGCGCGCGAAAGGACCCAGCGCGACGAAACCAAGAAGAACAACTGAAAAAACTTTCGTCCGCCCAAGAAACCGCGCCAACAGCGGGAAGAACAGGTAAAACAATTCTTCAACAAATAGTGACCAGAGAACGCCCCAATTGGCAGGAAGCCAACCGCGGTGCGCTTGCAACAAATTCACGTGGAGCGTTAGCGCAGCCAACAACGCACGGCCAATACCACCCGATTTTTCGGGAACGACGAAGGGCGGGACACTTGCATAGTGCAGAGCCGTCAAGACGCCGAGCAGCGCCAGAAGCATCGGCACAATACGTGCAATACGCAGTAGATAAAAGTCTCGGAGGCTAAGGTTCGAGAGCACGCCCCAGCGTCGCAGCGACGTGGACGTAATCAGAAAACCTGACACGGCGAAAAATATTTGAACTCCAAATTGTCCGTTCCAAACCAGACACCCAATCAACGGTTTGTAAGTATCGGAGACGTACGGAATCCCTGCGATTGCCAAGCGCATGTGAACGTGGTTCAGCACCACAAATAATATTGCCAGCCCACGCAGGACGTCTACGCCGTCGAGCCTCTTCCAATTGGGCCGGGAATTTAGGGTTGTTGCTGATGCCGGATGGGTGGGGGTGTGAGTTCGCAGGACCATCGTCGCGGAACTTAGCGTAGCACTCCTTGATTGCCTTAATTACGCTGGCCTTACGTCGGGTTGTCCAAAACTATCTAACTTAGGGCCTGATTACCGCGGTTATCGGAAACTGACCCAGTAGCCTCCGCTGGTGCCGCTTACGGACAAATAGACAGCGAGTGTTGGTGACGCTCGGGAACTTGTTCACGGCCCTGGTGTCCAATGTTACGAGGACGCGCGCACCTCACATCCCTGCGAGCGCGGCGCTGGTCTCCTGCGGTCTTTGAGCAACCCACAGGAGGCCGGCGTCGCAAAAATCTCTTTCCTCACTCGCAGAACTTTCCTGTGGAGGTGTGTGATGTCTATCGAACCCGGCCCCAGTTCTAGCGCAAGTCCGCAAAGTGAATTTGGTTCCCTGCAAGGCTGTTTCGTGGAAGGCAGCCCGGAGCAGCGCGCACGTGAACGCCGCATTCGCCGTCGCGCGTTGATCATTTCCATCGCCACCCAAGCCGCTATTCTCACGGCGCTCATTCTTGTTCCTCTCTTCGGAAAACCAGAGCGCGTCGCTCTGGCCAACGTTATGCCGATTCCGCCGTACTTTCACACCAACTCGCCGGAGCGTCATCCAACGACTCCTCAACCTACACAGCCGCCCGCTCGGAATCTATGCGCCACTTGTTATTCGCCCAAATTTCCTCCGCATCCGCCCACTACAGACAATACGCCGCAACAGGATCCCATTCCTGGCGAGCCCCAGGGAAACGATAACTCTCAGGTTCGGTGGGGCATCAATCTAGACGACGGACGACGTCAGCCGGAACGTCCCGCGGACGTGCGTGCGCAAACGCCACACCGCCTCCTAATGACTCACCTCGAGTCAGCGATGCTGATTCGGCGAGTTGAGCCAATATACCCACCGCTCGCGCGACAAATTCATAAGGAAGGCCAAGTCGAACTGCGCGCCATCATCGCCACCGATGGGACGATTCAATCGTTGCAGATAGTCAGTGGCGATGCTCTCTTTCTTCGCTCCGCAGAGGACGCCGTAAGCCAATGGCGTTATCGCCCCACCGTTCTCAACGGTCAACCCGTCGAGATCGAGACCTACATCACGGTCATTTATACGCTCGGGCACTAAACGCGGAGTCGAATCCCCGTTTCTGAAAAAATAAAAAGGGCCGCCCAATAAAAAGCGGCTCGTAGTTTTTTCGTTTATTTACGACAGCGATTGAGTACCCAAGGCAGCACTCGAAGCAATAACAACTCCGAGCATTACCCTTACGTTCCGATTGTTCCTGTGAAAGTGCGAAGGGCCGCGCCTGCCTTTACGAATGCGCGGCCCCCTGCCTGCACCGGGCTACCGATTCCGTGGAATGGCTTTGCACCACGCAAGCCAGTTGTGTAGATCACTCCCTCTTTACGTTTTTAGAAATGAATCACAATCCCCGTCGACGCGCGCAAATTGTTCTGCGTCTGGTTGTTGGGAGTCCCTTCGTTAAACCGTGTCAGCAAATAATCGACCTCCAGCGGCCGCAAAGAGAATCGATTGGTAAGCCGGTAGTCCACTCCTCCCCCGATCGCCATCGCAAACGAGTTTTGGGTGGAACCAAGCGTGCCACCGCCAATGCTAGCTCCCGCATGCGCCACGCCGAAAAGAGCCTCGGCAAACGGCGTAAAATGCCTATAGCTGCGATAGGAAACACGGGGGCCGAAGAGGTAGGTCGAAAGTGTTCCGTCCGTTCCGGTGCCCAGAATATTTCCGTTGTGATAGCCGCCGAAATCCGCGACGCCACTGATCCAATCCTTGACGTGATACGTCACGGATGCGTTTCCGCCGTTCAAGCTGAAACTGTCACCGCTCGTCGGGCCGGGATTATCTCGTATGTAGGAATAACCGGCGAACACATCAATCTTTGGTGTTTCCTGCGCATGCGCGATTCCGCCGCATAGCGAAAGTAAACCCAAGAGAGACACCACCATCCGTTTTCTCATAAATCCTCCAGTAGTTTGAATTGCCTGCGCGATCCGGCGTTATCCACGCTCGGTTTCGCGGCTAGCGGCGTGGCCAAGGCAGGGAGGCAACGGTCCGCATTTTATTTTTTAGTGTTGTCCATAAAGATGCTTCCCTGCAGCTGTTAGTTGCTACCTTGTAGAAATATTTTTGGGAAAAAAAGTTACCGCGCCTCGGCACCTTGATGACTGATTTCGTCAGAGAAGAGGTTCACCAGTATGAGGCGCAATTGCTTCGCGTGTGGCGTCGCGAAGGCGGACCAATTCTTGCCAGGCCAGCTTTTTTTCGCCGATGGAAGAGTCGCTCATAACGCGTGGGTAGATCGGGGGAGAGACGGTAATGGTCACGCTAGTGGGCCGCGGCAAATACGTGCCGTCGCGCAAGAATCTTCGAGTGCCCGCCAGCGACACCGGGATAATGGGAGCACCGGCATCCACTGCGGCTTTGAACGCGCCAAGCTGGAATGGCCGCACGCCGTCCTCGCCGGTGAACGTCCCCTCGGGAAAAACAAAAACGGATTCGCCCTCGCGAAGCAACTCTGCCATTTCTCTCATTTGCCGCAACCGCGATCCTGAATCGTTGCGGTTAAATTTTGTGTGCTTCATCTTTGTCAGAAATGTACCGATAAACGGCATTCGTCCGACTTCCATTTTGGCCACGAAGTGATACGGCACGCCGAGTCCCAGCATTAGCGGCAACACATCAAAGTAACTCGTGTGATTCGCCGCAAAAACTTTCGCGCCAGGCGTTTCGATATATTCTTTGCCCACAACGCGCACGCGGCAACCAATCAGCGGAAACAAAATTTTCAGTGCCGCGGACGTAAATCGACCCGCTTTGCGATAGTCGTTGATGAAGTTCACAATCGTCCATGTCGGAACGATCCACACCAAAAACACGACACCAAAATAGAGCCCGTACAAAATCTCCAAGCCTCGCCGCACGCCGGACCATATTTCCTGGCCTCCCGTGCGCGCCACGCTGGCTGTGGCCAGCCGCGTAATCTGCAGCCATGCCGGCGCCTTGCCCTCGGACAGTTTTCCCGCGAGATAAAGCTGCTTCGTTTCTTCGCGGCGCAACTTTCCACTCGAAGTTTTTGGAATGCTTCCTGGCGGTATCAGCTCAACCCTATCGGGAGGAAGCCCCAGCCCTTGCGAAACCAGTTCCGTCACCGCCGCCGTGATCGCCGCGCGCCGCGATGCTTCGCGCTCTCGGGATTCCGCCACCACAATCAACTTCTCGGTTCCTGAGGCTTCATCTCTTAACCCGAACGCTACGATGCAGCCCTTGCGAATTCCCTCCGCGTGCGCCGCAAGTTCCTCGACTTCGTGCGGATAGAGATTCCTCCCGCCTTTGATGATGATGTCCTTCACGCGCCCCGTGACGTAGATTTCGCCTTCCGCGCGGTACGCGCGGTCGCCCGAATTGACCCACGCAAATTCGCCATCGCCCGCGGCTGGGCCTCCTGACATCAGCTTTTCTGTCGCCGCCGCATTTTCATAGTAGCCGCTTGTTGAGGAGGCTCCGCGAAACCACAGAAACCCTTCGGTCCGATCACCCACTTCCTTGCCGCTCGCATCCACAATGCATACTTCGTGCCTCGGAATCGGCTTGCCGGAAGAAACGAAAGCGATCGTTGTTGCGTCGCTCGTTCGTGACGGCACGGCCCGGCCTTCCGAGGTGAACGCTTCGCGCTCGATACGGTCTATCAGCGGCCCGCGATTCAGCGGCGGGAACGTCACCGCCAGCGAAGCCTCCGCAAGCCCGTACACCGGCAATTGCACCTCGCGCCGAAAACCATGGCTCGCAAAACGCTCCGCAAACCGGTCGAGCGTATCCGGATTTACCGGCTCCGCGCCATTCAGCGCCGCTCGCCAGCGGCTCAAGTCCACTCCCTCGATGTCCTTGTCCGCGATCTTCCGTACGCACAACTCATAAGCAAAGTTCGGCGCCGCGGAAATCGTTCCACCATATTTTTGAAATGCCTTCAGCCATCTCTCCGGCCGCGTGAGAAACGCTAGCGGCGACATCACCGCCAGTGGCACTCCAAAGTGCAGCAACGTAAGCCATGCGCCGATCAATCCCATGTCGTGATAAAGCGGAAGCCAGCTAACGCCCACATCGCCGGGCCCCAGTTCGACGGCTTCGCCGATCGCTCGCATGTTTGCGAGCAGATTTGCGTGCGTCAGCACCACGCCTTTGGGATCGCCCGTTGAGCCGGAGGTATATTGCAGCAGCGCGATGTCGCTCGCCTTCCGCGCTCGGCTGCCCGTGAGATGGAACGGCAACGCTCCGGGCGATGGCGGCGGCGCTTTATCTGCAGCCTCTATCAGTTTCTCCGCATCGGCAACTTCCGTGAGCGAGTGCACGCGAGGTTTCAAGAGCCGCGCCACCGCCTCTGCTTGACGAAACGTCAGCAGCAGGCACACTCCTGCATTCTTGAGAATCGCCGACTGCCTCGATGCATACTCCTCGATGCGATCGGCGCGAAACGGCGGGTAGATGGGCACGGGAATCGCGCCCGCCAGCAAAATTCCCGCGTACGAAACAAAAAAAGCGCGCGACGTCGGCAACATCAGCGCCACGCGTCCGCCTGCGGGCCCGCCGAGCCTCGCCACCTCCGCCGCGCAACGCTGC